>Ga0265319_1000209_pt1 | contig 44508 bp, 42 predicted proteins | sample 4824metaG_FD_192443 | JGI IMG/M metagenome (GOLD analysis project Ga0265319, IMG submission 192443) | Rhizosphere microbial communities from Carex aquatilis grown in University of Washington, Seatle, WA, United States - 4-8-24 metaG | ecosystem: Host-associated > Plants > Roots > Rhizosphere >...
TCCTCCGAAGGAGTCCCCTCGGGAGAACCCACAGTCCCACTTGTCCTCTAACAAAACCGCGGAGAGGGTGGGATTCCTCCGAAGGAGTCCCCTCGGGAGAACCCACAGTCCCACTTGTCCTCTAACAAAACCGCGGAGAGGGTGGGATTCCTCCGAAGGAGTCCCCTCGGGAGAACCCACAGTCCCACTTGTCCTCTAACAAAACCGCGGAGAGGGTGGGATTCGAACCCACGGTCCCACGTAAGCGGGACACCGGTTTTCGAGACCGGCTCTTTCAACCACTCAGACACCTCTCCGAAAAGTTGCTTACAAATATATTCAATTTTGCCTGAAAAGCAATTTCGATAGCATTGACTATAGCCCCGTTTTTTGGTAATTTTACTCGTCCCATTCCTATCACTGAGGCTAAAATTGTTCCTCCAACTGGAACTCTGACGGTATTTTTGGGTTACATACCTACGAGCATGATAACTATTCTCGATAGCACTAATTTCTAAATTTCGAAAGGATACAGCAATGTCGGTTACCGTTGGATCGAAAGCGCCCCAGTTCACGCTCGTTGACACTACGAAGACTCCCCGTTCACCTCTTTCTGAGTCCGCGGGCAAAAAGACAGTTCTGCTTTTCTATCCGGGTGCCTTCACCGGAGTTTGTGACAAAGAAATGTGCAATTTCCGCGACTCCATGTCCGCCTATAACGGTCTGAACGCTCAGGTCGTGGGGATCAGCGTCGACAGTCCCTGGGCGAACAAGGCGTTCGCGGAGCACTACAAATTGAATTTCCCTCTGCTTTCCGATTTCGACCGGACAGTGATCAAACAATATGGAATCGTATTCGAAGGTCTTGGCGGCATCAAGGGGTATACGGTAGCGAAGCGTGCAGTCTATGTGATCGATGAAAAAGGTGTCGTAAAGTATGCATGGGTCACGGACACGCCCGGCGTCGAACCGCCGTACGACGAAGTCAAGAAAGCCGTCGCTTAAAGGAGTCGCATGACTGAACTGGAAATTGGATCTTCTGCCCCCGATTTTTCGCTTAATGGAGACGACGGCAAGAAGCACACCCTGAAGGAATTTCGGGGGAAGAAGGTTGTGATGTACTTTTATCCCAAAGATGACACTTCAGGTTGCACGAAGGAATCGTGTTCGTTTCGTGACAATCTCTCGGCGATTAAGGCGAAAGGCGCGGTGGTTATTGGCGTGAGCGCGGACGATACGGAGTCGCACAAGAAATTCATTTCAAAACATGACCTGAATTTTCCGCTGTTGAGCGACGAAAGCAAATCCATGCTCGAATCGTACGGTGTGTGGAAGTTGAAGAGTTTCATGGGGCGCAAATATATGGGCATCGAACGGACCACTCTGATCATCGATGAGAAGGGAAAGATCTCGCACATCTTTCCGAAAGTGAAGGTCGAGGGCCACACGGAAGAAGTTTTATCCGCACTCTCGTAATCAATTTTCACAGGATGAACTGATCCCGCCATGGATAGCTCTAAAAATTATTTGGTGAACTCCTGGGAACACGCATTTTGTTTGATTCCCGCGCGGACGTTTGGTCCCGGATTGGTTGCCGGCTTTGTGTACGAACAGTTCATCACGGATAAAAAATGATGTACGTTACTCGAAAGGCTCACTTCAGCGCTGCTCATCGCCTCTTTAATCCTTCGTTTACCGACGAGAAAAATTTAGCGGTGTACGACAAATGCGCGAACCCGAACGGGCATGGGCATAATTACGATCTGGAGATCACTGTGGCCGGCGAACCCGACTCGCAGACCGGTTATGTCATTGATCTCAAAGAGCTCAAAAAAATTATCGAGGACTGTTTCGTGAGCAAGGTGGACCATAAGCATCTGAACTATGATGTCGAATTCCTCAAGGATGTGGTCCCGACTGCCGAAAATATCGCCGCAGCATGCTGGGCGCAGCTGGCTCCGCACATCCGGCATGGGCGCCTCTTTTCGGTGAAGTTGTTCGAATCGCAGAATAATTTTGTGGAATATAAAGGAGGGGCATAATGGCGGCAGCGGAGACACAGAAGGTAAAGATGGAAGAAGTTATCCGACAGCTGTTGGTCGGGGTTGGCGAAGATCCTTCGCGCGAAGGATTGTTGAAAACGCCGTTGCGCGTTGCCGAGGCGATGAAATTTCTGACGAAAGGCTATTCGGAAGATGCTCAGAAGATTCTCAACGGTGCAGTATTCAAAGAGAAATACAGCGAGATGGTGATCGTAAAGGATATTGACTTTTTCAGCGTATGCGAACATCATCTTCTCCCGTTTTACGGCAGAGTTCATGTCGCCTATACCCCGAAGGGGAGAATTGTCGGTCTGAGTAAGATCCCGCGTCTCGTCGAGATGTTCAGCCGCAGGCTTCAAGTCCAGGAACGGATGACCCAGCAAATCGCCCAGACGCTGTTTGATGCGCTGAACCCGGAAGGTGTCGGCGTTGTCTGCGAAGCGCGGCACTTGTGCATGATGATGCGCGGGATAGAGAAACAGAGTTCCCGAGCAACGACGAGCGCGATGCTGGGAGAATTCCGAACCGATATCAAGACCCGTTCTGAATTTCTTACCCTCATCGGCAGCAAACCCGCATAGCACCGATTTCATGTCAGCGAAACACATTCCAGTTGTTTGGATTACAGGAGCCAGCCGCGGTATCGGGGCAGCAATTGCGCGCTCATTTGCGGCAGTCGGGTCCCACGTTGTCCTGAGCGGCAGGGATGCAGGGGCTCTGCGCCGGAACGCATCGCTTATTCGAAAGCTCGGCGGCACAGCGTCATACGTTCCATGCGACGTCGGCCGTGAGAAGAGTGTAAGCATCGCCTGCAACGCTATTCGCAAAAAGCTGAAGAATATTGACATCCTTGTTAATAATGCGGGCATCACATATTTCAAGTCGTTCGAAAGGACAACCGTTAAAGAATTTGACCGCCTGGTCGCAACGAATTTGCGGGGAGTATTCTTGTGTACTAAGTCAGTTCTCCCGGCGATGCTCAGACGGAGAAGCGGCGTTATTATCAATATCGTGTCGGTGAGTGCAACGACCACGTTCAAGAACTCGGCTGCGTATTCGGCAACCAAAGCCGGAGTGCTCGCATTGTCCCGCAGCTTGCGGGCTGAAGTCAGACAAAAAGGGATCCGGGTCATCGACGTGTTGCCAGGAGCGGTCGAAACCGCAATGTGGGACAACCGCGAGCGGAAAAAATATCACTTCAAAATGATGCAGCCGGAAGATGTCGCAGAAATTGTCGTCTCGATGACGCGGCAGCCGGATCGGGTTCTTACGGAAGAAATCATTATACGGCCATTAGGAGGGGATCTTTGAGCAATGAATGAAATGCTGAAGAATAGAACGGCCATCGTGACCGGTGCAAGCAAAGGAATTGGAAAAGCCATTACCCTCTCGTTGGCCGAAGCGGGAGTCAAGGTTGTCATTGCGGCACGCCATAAGGTTGATCTAAAATCTGTTGAGAAGGAAGTCCGCGTTCATGGCAGTGAATGTCTGGCCGTCCAGGCGGACGTTTCGAAAGAATCAGACGTTGATCGTCTCATTAAAAAGAGCATCAAGACATTCGGCACAGTCGATATTCTCATAAACAATGCCGGCTTTGGTATTTTTTCGAAGGTTGCCGATACGTCGGTCAAAGATTTCGACGGCATGATGAGCGTGAATTTGCGCGGCGTCTTCCTATGCTCAAGAGGAATACTTCCAACGATGATGCGTCAGAAGAGCGGCGCAATTATCAACATTGCTTCTCTGGCAGGAAAAAATTCATTTGTCGGCGGTGCAACATACTCTGCAACCAAGTGGGGCCTTCTCGGGTTTTCCCGCTCGTTGATGCTGGAGGTCCGGGAACATAATATTCGCGTCATCGCAATTTGTCCCGGCTCTGTAAATACTTCGTTCTCCGATCATTCCAAAGATTCAGAGAAAATCATCCAGCCGCAGGATGTCGCAGACACCGTCCTTTTTGCGCTCACGATGCCGGCACGCAGTAACGTCAGCGAAATAGATATTCGCCCCACCAATCCGAAATAAATTCTGTGCTTCAAAATATGGACATTTTTGATATAACGATCATCGGCGGCGGACCGGTAGGACTCTTTGCCTCGTTCTATGCCGGCCTTCGCCACATGAAAACGAAAATAATCGACGCGCTCCCGGAATTGGGAGGCCAGCTGACGGCGTTATATCCTGAAAAATATATTTATGATGTCGCAGGGTTTCCCAAAGTAGTGGCAAAAGATCTTGCCAAAAATCTCATCGAACAGGGACTCTCTCACAAACCCAGCGTCTGTCTCGGTCAAAAGGTCGAGTCGCTTCGCCCGGAAGAGGTTGATGGGGAAAGGATACTCAGATTATCGACGCACAACGGGGGAGAGCATTTCACAAAGACGCTGCTTCTTACAGTCGGCATCGGAGCGTTTGTGCCTCGGCGGCTCGACTTCCCCGGATTGGATGCTTTGGAGAATAAGTACGTCCATTACTTTGTGAGAGACAAGTCGATCTTCAAGAATAAGGATCTATTGATCGTGGGAGGAGGCGACAGCGCGGTCGACTGGGCACTCAATCTGCAGGATACGGCAAAACATGTTACCCTGATTCACCGCCGGGATGAATTCCGTGCTCATGAAGACAGCGTGAAAAAACTGATGTCATCCCAGGCAGAGGTCAAGCTCTGGTTTGAGATTGATTCCATCGTCGGCGGATCTTCGATCGAACGGGTCGTGATCAAGAATAACAGGACGAATGAATCAGAGACGCTCAACGTCGACAACCTTCTCCTCAATTTAGGATTTGTCGCCAGCCTGGGGCCGCTTCGTGATTGGGGACTGGAAATTGAAAAGGGAGATATCAAGGTGTCGACGAAAATGGAAACAAACATTCCCGGAATTTATGCGGCCGGTGATATTGCCACCTTTCCCGGGAAGCTCAAACTTATTGCGACCGGGTTTGGAGAAGCGGCAATTGCCGTGAACAATATCAAATCATTTATCGACCCCAAAGCCAGGTTCTTCCCGGGGCACAGCAGCGATTTGAAATCAAAGAAGTAATCGATGGACCATCTTCATAAACTCCTCATCACATATGCGCTGTCGCCCGCACAACTTCGAAGAATTACCGGGACATCGCCGATGATTGATGTCACCTATGCGCCGGCTGCCGAAGAAGCAAGGAAACATTTCGCTTCCGCGGAAATTCTTTTCGGTGACATTCCGAGAGATCAGTTCCTGCGCATGCCGCAACTTCGATGGGTGCAGATCTCAACGGTGGGAGCAGACCGATTCTTGTACCCCGAGCTGCTCCATAGCGACGTCACATTGTGTTGTTCCAGGGGGATGCACAAATTTCAAATGACGGAACTCCTTTTTGGACTTATGATCGGCATAAGCCGAAAATTATTTGCCTACCATGACCTCCAGAAAGAGAGTGAGTGGACGACCGCACTGATCAAGGAATCCGATGTGATTGCCGGGAAGACACTGGGCATCGTCGGTCTCGGATCCATCGGGGGCACGATGGCCAAAGTTGGAAAATCGTTCGGTATGAAGGTGATTGGAACCAAGCGGACTCCCCGGCCTGTGGAATTTGTGGACGAAGTCTTAGCCCCTTCTCAACTGGAACAATTGCTCAAGAATTCCGATCACGTTGTCAATGTCACCCCGCTGACTCCCGAGACGACAAGAATGTTTGGCGAGAAGGAGTTCACGGCGATGAAAGCGAATGCTGTGTTCTATAACTTCGGACGAGGTGCTTCGGTCAACGCCGAAGCCCTTATGAAGGCTCTGGAACGTGGAACCATAAAGGCGGCAGCGCTCGATACGTTTGAAGAAGAACCGCTACCAAAAAATAATCCTCTCTGGAACGCCAAGAATATTATTATTACTCCTCACGTTGGCGGCCCAATCCCGCACTATTACCACTTACTCACGGAATTATTTATCGACAACTTGAAACGGTTTCTCGACGGCACTCCGTTTATGACCGCCGTCGATAAGGCGAAAGGCTATTAAGTGAACAGAGTCGCCTGCGCAGCGAGGCAGCGCCCCGTCCCGCTGCGTTTCGACAAGGACTGAAACCGGATTCAAGGACGATGATGCTCGTTCCTTCTTTCAGATCGTTCCTTTCCCATTTGCGCCATTGCCGCTTCCCGCAGGACTTTGCGCCACTGTTTCTGCTGTTCGGGCGTCAGTATTTTGTTTGCCTCAAACCAGCCGTCGAGCCTGTTCATATGCACTGCGGTTTCGTTCGCTGCAACTTCGTTTATTTGCTTCTCGATTGCATCTTTATCAGGAGTATCAGATGAAAGCAGCTTGCTCAATTCAAGTCTCGAAAGTTCCAGTTTGGATCGAAGGTCGATTGCTTTTTTGTCGGTCTCGAACTTCAATTCTTTCATTTGTTTTTTCTGATCGTCTGTGAGCTTCAATTTCGCCATGAAATCTTCCTTTTTCATATGCGACATTGGTTTCTTCATCGAGGGATCCGGCGAAGGGTCCTGAGCGTAACCGATGCCAAAGCAGGCAAGGACCAATATTACAGCAAAAAATTGTTTCACAAATCCTCCAGCAATATATTGAGTAGTACACTGTTGTGTGTTATATGTATATGACAATACAGGCGGGCTGAAGTTTAAAGGCATTGTCCTTGAAAAAGAATCGCCATTTGTCTATCTTACTCATAAGATCGGAACAACGATGCGCAAATATTATTTCCTCATAGTCGCCGGCTTTCTCTTCTCCTCAGAAGGATGCCAAGTGTACAATGCGTGCGCGAGTTTTGTAAGCCAGCGGTATGTGAATACCGTCGCGTACTTCAACACCTACTACAATGCCCAAACGGATTTCGATGATGCCGAAAAGGAGGTCATCGCAGCTCGCGCGCTGGAATTAGGAAAACCCGTCTCGCAGATCACAGAACCGCAATTATCCCAGACAGCCAAAGACAAGCTCAATCTCGCGATCGAAAAAGCCTCGAAGCTCCTGACCTTCTACCCCACGAGCAAGTGGGTAGACAATGCACTCTTGATGATCGGGAAATCATATTATTACCTGGGGGATGATCTGAAATCTCAGCGGAAATTTCTGGAGATGTTTGCAAAATTTCCGCTGAGCGACTATCGGTTTGAGGCCGAACTCTGGTACGGCCGTTCGCTGCTGCGGCAGAAACGGTACGATGAGGGCGTCCAATCGCTGGAGCGCCTTTACGCTGACGCCGTCGAAAAAAATGAAAAGCAGATTGCGGGGCTGGCGTCTCTTTCGATCGGAAGGTATTATTTCCGCGTCCAGGACTACGAACAAGCGGTGACGAATTATCAGCGCTCCTTGGAGACGTCGACTGACGGCAGCGTAAACGCTGAAACCCAATTGCAGATTGGATACAGCTATATCGCGATGGGCGATACCCAGAAAGCCGCGTCAGCGTTCACGAAAGTTGATGATTTTAGTCCAGAGTATGAAACGTTCTTTGCTGCAAAATTTGAACACATAAAGATCCTTACCGCCACGCGACAATACGATGAGGCCTTGCGCCGCCTCGAAAGCTTTCTTAGTAATGCAAAGAATCTTGAGAACTTTCCAAGAATTCAACTCGAGATCGGAAGGGTGTACTTGGCTCAAGGCAAGGTCGATGATGCGATCGCCAAATTTTCTTTTGTGGATACTTCATACGCAAAGACCGATGATGCCGCGAGGGCGTATTACTACCTTGGAAAACTTTACGAACGTGTTCGAATAGACTATGCGAAGGCTGGTGTTAACTATGCCAGGGCAAAGCTCGAGTTCCCCGCCTCCTTGATAACTGCTGACGCTGCGAAAAAGGGAGACGCCTTCATGAAGTATTTTATCCTCTATTCGGATATGGCTCGTTATGACAGCCTGATTGGAATGATCAAAATTGCAAGAGCAAAACGCGATTCCGCGGTGCTTGCCGCCGACACCCTTCATGCAACCGATAGTTCCATGGCGCTCTCTCTCGGCGCGATAAGACCTGCTCGTCCGAAAGAAATATCAGGCAAATCGCAGGCACAGATGGATTCATTGATGCGGGTCGATTCCGTTAAGCGTGAAGCCGATGCCCGGCTTCTCACTTCTGAAACGCACGCCATTGACACGCTCCGTCGTGCTATTGTGAGATCGCACTTCGAGCTTGCAGGCATTTTTTATCTCGAACTCGAACGCCAAGATTCAGCATTATTCTGGTATCAACGGGTCATTAATGAGGGGGGAGAGACTGAATATGCCCCTCGGGCATTGTTCACCCTTGCGGAGGTTTTCAAAACTACGGGGTCAGAAGGAATAGGTAAGGCTGATTCATTGTACTCTGAGGTCATTACCCGATATCCGGAATCTGTATATGCTCAGGAATCGCGCAAAAGTTTGGGATTACCGCTCCTTGTCGCCCGGAAAGATACGGCCGAAGAGCTGTACATTCGCGCGGAAAGATTTTTTGACGGTCCCAATGCCGATAGTGCATTGCCAATATTGTATGGGATCGTCAGGAATAATCGTTCGTCGCCGTACTGCCCGAAAGCATTGTACACGATCGGCTGGTTGTACGAAAACAAGTTGGATAAAAGCGATAGCGCAAGCGCTGTCTACAGGCGGTTGATCGCCGTTTATCCCTCTTCCCAATTTGCCCTTGCGGTGAAACCGAAGGTGCAGGAAGAGGACAATGAGAAGAAGGAGGCCCAGCGGAAAGCAGACGAAGAGGTGGCAGCGAAGAAAAGAAAGGAGGCGGCGGAAAAGAAGGCCGTAGAAGATGCAAAGACGAAACTTCCCGCAAAAGAACAGCCTTGACCGCCGGCGAATATACCCGATGAACGAAATAGTGCAAGAATACGCTCTCATCACTGCCCTTAAGGAAATTGCGTCGGGTATCTTCCAGCTTACGTTCCGCTCTTCTTCAATCTCATGCACTGCGCTTCCTGGTCAATTTGTCAACATCAGTGCTGAGGAATCAGCGGTTCCTCTTCTTCGGCGTCCGTTCAGCATTTATTCAATCGACGGGGACAACGTTTCGATCATCTTCAATGTTGTCGGGATCGGCACAAAGATGTTGTCGCAAAGAAAAACCGGCGATACGGTCGATGTTCTTGGACCGCTGGGAAAGGGTGTGTTTCCTTTCGACGATGAAAAATTTGAAACGGCATTGTTCGTGGCCGGCGGCTTGGGGGTCGCAGCACTTCCCTTTCTAAACTCACGCCTGGGAAATCTCAAAAAAGTCGTCACGTTCCTTGGCGCCCGGACGTCGTCGCAGATCGTCAGACAGGGTCTGGACAACGTTCATGTTGCCACGGACGACGGAAGCGAGGGATTCCAAGGGACAGTAGTGGATTTGCTGAAGAATTACATGGCGGAGAATGCGGTTGTGCATCCGAGGGTTTATTCCTGCGGCCCGACACCGATGCTGAGAGGCCTGGCGAACTATTGCGTTGAAGAAGACATCGCGTGCTATGCGGCTCTCGAATGCGAGATGGCGTGCGGCATCGGTCTATGTCAGGGATGTCCGGTGGAAACCGAGAACGGCGAAAATAAGTATAAGTTAGTCTGTAAAGATGGTCCGGTGTTTGATGTCCACGATATTATATTCTAGTCTATGAACGAAATATATTCGCTGCGGGGCGTCAGCTTTAATAATCGAATTTTTGTTGCCTCGGGGACGTTTGGATACGGTGACGAGGTTGCAGAGTTGGTAGAGCTAAAGCGCCTGGGCGGCATTATGACGAAATCCCTTTCGATGAAACCGAGGGACGGAAATCCCCCCCCACGAATCACGGAAACAGCGAGTGGAATGCTGAATTCTATCGGCCTGGCGAATATCGGAGTGCATAAGTTCATCGAAGAAAAAATTCCCGCCCTTGCACGCCATCCGTGCGCAATTATTGCCAATATTGCAGCGAGCTCCGTTGAAGAATACTGTGGCGTGCTCGAATTGCTCGACCCATATCAACGGGTCGACGGATTTGAGATTAACGTTTCTTGTCCGAATGTTAAGGAAGGGGGATTGAGCTTTGGGACCGATCCGCGGAAAGTAGCTCTCATTACAAAGGAACTGCGAAAACGAACTCAAAAGCCGCTCATTGTCAAACTTACTCCGAACGTCACTCACATTTCCGAGTTCGCGCGTGCTGCAGAGACTGAAGGAGCCGATGCAGTTTCTGTTATCAACACGCTCATTGGAATGGCGGTGAACATCCGCACAAGAAAACCGAAACTTTCAACTGTAACCGGCGGACTCTCTGGGCCTGCGATCAAACCTATTGCACTTGCGAAAGTTTTCGAAGTCTACAAATCGGTTAAGATTCCTGTGTTCGGTATCGGAGGCATCGCGACATGGGAAGATGCTGTAGAATTCTTCCTTGTTGGTGCGAGTGCCGTGCAGGTCGGTACTCAAAATTTTATCAACCCCCGATCGGCATCCGAGATCGCAACAGGTGTTGCTGAATATTGCACTAGAAATTCCATCAACGATGTCTCGCAACTCGTAGGAAGCTGTACTGCCGACGCCAGTGCCTCTGTCATCCAAAGCTGGCTCTGATCTTTCCATCCATCTGGATCATCGTTCGTGCCGACAACCCGATCAACCCTCGAATATCTCTACAGCTTGCAGACATTCGGAATGAAGCTCGGTCTGCGCAATATCCGTGCAATACTTCATTCTTGCGGCGATCCTCACAAACGATTTCGTTCAGTTCACATTGCAGGGACGAACGGAAAGGGATCGACGGCGGCAATGATCGCCGCCGTGCTTCAATCTGCCGGCTACCGGACCGGGCTGTATACCTCACCCCATTTGATGAAATTCAACGAACGGATTCGAATCAACGGAAAGATGATTTCGGATGCCGATCTTGTCCGGTACACTGAGTTCTTTCGTCCTGCCATCGACACTGCCAAAGCAACGTTCTTCGAAGCAACAACGGCCATTGCGTTCAAATACTTTGCGGACGAGAAAGTAGATGTCGCAGTTGTTGAGACGGGATTGGGGGGAAGGCTCGATGCAACGAACGTGTTGATTCCTGAAGTTTCGGTGATAACCTCCATCGGGAAAGATCACACGCAGCAGCTCGGCAGTTCCCTGCGGAAAATCGCGATGGAAAAAGGGGGCATCATAAAGCGGGGAAAGCCCGTTGTCATTGGAACAATGGGCAAGAATGCACGGGTGGAACTGAAGAGAATAGCGCAGCGGCTCCGTTCCCGGCTCATCACGATTGAAACAATACGGCCTGCGGGTCGCCCGGCAGAAGTAGGCAGTATGCAGACCGTGGATTTTGTGTCGGAAAAGCGTTCGTATGAAGATATTCGGATTCCATTAGCCGGCGACTATCAAGTGAGGAACGAAATGACCGCCATCGCTGTGATTGAATGCCTTCAGTCGAATGGCTTTACGCTGCCCGCTCACGCTATCAACCATGGGTTTAAGCAACTACAGAGATTGACCGGAATCCGCGGTCGATTTGAAATCCTCCGGTACCATCCATTAATAATCCTCGACGTAGGCCATAACCCTGATGCTGTCCGCGCAACCCTTGCGTCGCTGCAGGGGATCAGCTACAGAAAGCTACTCCTTGTTTTCGGCGTAATGAAGGACAAAGACTATAGGACGATGATCCGGTCTTTCTCCGCATTGCGGCCCTTCGTTTTTGCAGTTCAACCACAAATGGAGAGGGCGTTATCGGCGACAGTCATCGCTGATATCTTTCGTACTTTGAATTGCCAGGTACGGTTATGCGGAAACGTGGCCGAAGGCGTTCGAGCAGCGATGCGAACTCAAAAGAAAGATGATTTGTTACTAATTTGCGGATCGCACTATGTTGCGGGCGAGGCACTTCAAGAGTTTTATGCCTTGCCGCGCCGAAAAAGTTCTTGACAATGAAACCATTTAGCTCTATATTTCAGCTAATAAAGAAGTTTTTGTAACAAGGGATTTTGTTCTAAGTATAACACTTCTAGATTACCTCGTTTGTTGCCAATTATCAGACCTTAAGCAATCTAGCATCGGTATCATTTTGAGGCACATTCAATCTGTGTGACAATTTCCTCTCCGCGAGTTCAATAATCTAATTTTTTTTGAAGGGATATCTGCACCATGCCAATGGACATTTCAGAATTGAAGTCCAAAAAAATTGCTGACCTTAATCAGATTGCAAAAGATCTCAGCATTTCCGGCTACAGTGATTTACGTAAGCAGGAATTAATTTTCAAAATTCTGGAAGCCCAGACAGAAAAGGACGGGCTGACGTTCAGCAAGGGGGTGCTTGAAGTCTTGCCCGACGGGTACGGATTCCTGAGGTCCGTTGACTACAACTACCTTCCTTCCCCCGACGATATTTACGTTTCGCCATCTCAAATCAAAAAATTCAGCTTAAGAACGGGAGACACTGTGAGCGGACAGGTCCGTCCGCCGAAAGAAGGAGAGCGGTTTTTTGCCCTGCTGCGGGTTGAAGCGGTGAACGATGAGAACCCCGATACCATCCGCGACAGAGTCCTATTTGACAACCTGACGCCCCTCTACCCCAACGAGCGCATCAAGCTGGAGACGGCGCCGGGCGAGTATGCGATGCGCATTCTCGACCTGCTTTCACCCATCGGCAAGGGGCAGCGCGGTATGATTGTTTCGCCGCCAAAAGCCGGCAAGACTGTTCTGCTCCAGAAAATGGCAAACAGCATCACTCGAAATCATCCCGACGTTAAGCTGATGATGCTTCTCATCGACGAGCGGCCGGAAGAGGTAACGGACATGGAACGTTCGGTCAGCGCGGAGGTCGTTGCTTCGACGTTCGACGAACCGCCCGAGCGTCACGTCCAGGTCTCTGACATGGTGCTGGAAAAGGCCAAGCGATTAGTAGAAGCGAAACACGACGTCGTGATCCTGCTCGACAGTATCACACGTCTGGCACGTGCGCACAACACGGTGGTTCCTCATTCCGGAAAAATCCTCTCTGGCGGCGTGGACGCGAACGCGCTTCATCGTCCGAAGAGATTCTTCGGCGCAGCGCGCAATATTGAAGAAGGCGGAAGTTTGACCATCATAGCGACGGCGCTCGTCGAGACCGGCAGCAGGATGGACGAGGTCATCTTTGAAGAGTTTAAAGGCACGGGCAATATGGAAATCGTACTCGACAGAAAGCTCAGCGACAAGAGGATATTCCCGGCTGTCGACGTCAACAGGTCTGGAACGCGGAAAGAAGAGATTCTGATGGGCGAGGACGAGTTGAATCGGGTTTGGATCCTCCGGAAGTTCCTGAGCGAGTTTACGCCTGTCGAAGCGATGGAATTCCTTCTGGAAAAGATGCGCGGAACCAAGGAAAATAAAGATTTCCTTAAATCGATGAACAGTTAATGATCCACGGTATTCCTCATCATCGAAAAACCATCCCGCACGTGGGGATGGTTTTTTGTTTCTTTTGAGATTATGAGTAAACACATTCGTACTCGCAGCGTCCATTCAGGGGAGGAAAAAGACCGGGAATACCGGGGCATACCTCCCGCCATCGCATTGACTTCGACGTATTTTTTCAAGAATGTCGATGAATTGCAGCGCCACAAAGATCAGACTGAGCCGCGGCAGGAATACGGACGTTATCACAATCCCACGCGCGCCGTCGCTGAACGAAAACTCGCCGACCTTGAAGGTGCGGAGGATGCGATCGTTTGTTCCTCCGGAATGTATGCGCTCACCGTCACGCTCATGAGGATCCTCAAGCCGGGTGATCATCTTCTTATCCTGGATGAGATGTACCACAGGACACAGGACTTATGTGCTTTCGTCCTGACGAGGTTCGGCGTAGAAGTTTCTGTCGTGAAGAGCGGCAGCCTTGATTCGCTCCGGTCTTCGATCAAGGAGAATACGCGGCTCTTTTTATTTGAGACGCCAACCAATCCGCATTTATATGTTCAGGACCTCGAGTCGATCGCGGCCCTTTGCAAGGAACGCAAAGTGAAAACGTTGGCCGATGCCACATTCGCCTCTCCTGTAAATCTTCTCCCTTTGAAATTCGGAATCGACATCGTCGTCCACAGCTGCACAAAGTATCTTGCCGGACACAACGACGTGATGGCAGGCGTTATTCTCTCCCGCAGGTCGATTATTGAATCCATCCGTGAGCTCCATTTCACGATCGGGGGAACGCTGGATGCGCACTCGTGTTATCTTTTGATCCGCGGTCTGAAAACGCTCCCGCTCCGCATCGCACATCAGAACGCATCTGCCGAAGCGATCGCGGCGTTCCTTGTGGCCCAGCCGGGAATAGAAAAAGTATTTTACCCTTCGCTTTCAACACATCCAAACGTCGAGATCGCGAAACGCCAAATGGCCGGATTCGGGGGCGTCATCTCATTCGATCTCGGTTCCGCAGAGCGCGCAAAACAATTTGTTGATGCACTTTCCATTCCGTATATCGCCCCGAGTTTAGGGGGTGCGGAAAGCCTCGTTATACCTTATTCGGTCGTTGTCCCGCCGTCTCCCAAGGAAGTTGAATCCGGCATTTTTGCCATCGAACCGGGTTTGGTCCGCCTTTCTGTTGGATTTGAGGATCGGGAAGACCTGGTCGATGACCTCTCCCATGCTTTGAAGACGCTGTAGAAATTCGCGTTTTGCCTTTTCATGCCAAGAGTTGTACCTTATCGAAAAACGATCCCTATGGATGAGGCAGTTATTCTCGGTGCTTGCAGAACGCCGATCGGTTCATTCGGCGGCGTCCTCAGTTCGCTCACGGCTACCAGGCTCGGTGCAATTGTCATCGAAGAAGCACTGCGACGAGCTTCCGTTTCTCGGGATGTAGTGAATGAAGTAATCATGGGAAATGTCCTGACAGCAGGAGAAGGTCAGGCTCCTGCCCGCCAGGCGGCGATCTTTGCCGGACTTCCGGAAACGGTTGAATGCATGACGATCAACAAGGTCTGCGGTTCAGGCATGAAGGCAATCATGCTCGGCGCGCAGGCGATCCAACTCGGCTATGCCGATATCGTAGTCGCCGGTGGAATGGAAAGCATGTCTAACGCTCCGTACCTGTTAGAGAAAGCACGTCTCGGCTACAAGATGGGTAATGCGGAGTTGATCGATTCACTGATCAAGGACGGTTTGTGGGATGTCTACAATAATTTCCATATGGGAAGCGCTGCGGAACTCTGCGCCAGAGAATGTGCCGTGCCGCGAGAGGCACAGGATCAATTTGCCATTCTCAGCTACCGCCGTGCTCAGGAGTCCCAAACAATGGGGCGTTTTAAGGATGAAATTGTGAAAGTGGGTATCCGCCAGAAAAGTGGTGAGACATCGTACGTGGCAGAGGACGAAGATCCGAAAAAGACCAACTTCGAAAAGATCCCTTTGCTGAAGCCGGCCTTCCAGAAAGATGGAACCGTGACTGCGGCAAATTCCTCAAAAATAAACGACGGAGCGGCAGCGGTTGTTCTCACTTCTTCTGCGAGAGCAAGGTCTCTCGGGCTCAAACCTCTTGCGAAAATCATCTCATGTGCATCGGCTGCAAAGAAGCCCGAATGGTTCACGACCGCGCCGGCGGATGTTATCCCAAAAGTATTAAAGAAAGCGGGCCTGACCCAGGACCAGATTGATTTGTTTGAAATCAACGAAGCCTTCGCCGTCGTCACTCTTGCGGTGAATAAGATTCTTGGAATCGACATTGAGAAGGTAAACGTCAACGGCGGTGCCGTTGCCCTTGGCCATCCGATCGGCGCCAGCGGTGCCCGTATTGTCGTGACACTTATCAATGCGTTAACACAGAGGAACCTGACGCGAGGGCTTGCTGCAATCTGTATCGGCGGCGGGGAAGCGAGCGGAATGATCTTGGAAATAGTGTAACACAACGTTCTCGAAGGCTGATAAAAACAGAACTCTGAACACAAAATGGGTATCAAAAATATTACCGTCGTTGGCGCAGGAACGATGGGAAATGGCATCGCGCATGTGTGCGCCCAATTTGCATACTCGGTAACGCTTAATGATATAAATCATGAAGCGACCGAGCGCGGGCTGAGGACCATTGCATCCAACCTGGACCGGCAGGTCAAAAAAGGGACTCTCACCGAGCAGCAAAAGGCAATAACGCTGAACGGCATTACAACATCGATATTGCTTGCTGATTCCGTCCGGACCGCCGACCTTGTAATCGAGGCGGCGACTGAAAACAAGAGGATAAAGTTGGATATCTTCAAAACGATCAGCGACGCTGCACCTGCCGGAGCGATCCTGGCTTCGAATACATCTTCGATCTCAATCACAGAAATTGCTGCGGCGACAAACCGTCCAGGTCAGGTGATCGGGATGCATTTCATGAATCCCGTTCCCGTTATGAAGCTTGTCGAGATCATTCGCGGCATTTCTACGACGGATGAAACATGCCAGACGGTGATAGCCTTGACGGAAGCGTTGGAAAAAACGCCTGTTGAAGTGAATGACTATCCGGGGTTCGTTTCAAACAGAATCCTCCTTCCGATGCTTAATGAAGCGATGTTTTGTGTGATGGAAGGTGTCGCAACTCCTGAAGCGGTCGACACTGTCATGAAACTCGGCATGAACCATCCGATGGGTCCCCTTGCTTTGGCCGATTTCATCGGACTCGATGTTTGCCTTTCGATTATGAACGTGCTTCACGAAGGGCTCGGCGAATCAAAATACCGCCCCTGCCCGCTCTTGAAAAAAATGGTTGCAGCCGGACATCTTGGGAAGAAGGCGGGAAAGGGATTTTATGATTATCCCGCAGCAAAGTAGGGTGCGGCCATTAGGTATTGGGCATTAGCTTTTGGGTGGACTCAACAGCTAATACCTTAAGGCTAAGATCTGCGGTAGGAACGTCACATTCCAGGCATACCAATGAACTTTGAACTGAACGAAACGCAAAGAATGATCCGAGCAACCGCCCGCCAGTTTGCGCACGATGAATTGGCTGCGACGGCAGATACTCGCGATGAGAAAGAGGAGTTCCCGTATGAAGCGGTGAAAAAACTTGGAGAGTTGGGATTCATGGGAATGGTGGTTCCGGAGCTGTACGGCGGTGCCGGCCTCGACACGGTGAGTTACTCGCTTGCTGTTGAAGAAATTTCCCGGGTCGATGCTTCCTGCGGTGTGATCATGTCGGTCAATAATTCTCTTGTATGCTACGGGATCAATGAATTCGGAACCGAAGAACAAAAGGAAAAGTTTTTGACGCCTCTCGCATCCGGGAAAAAACTCGGCGCCTTCGCCCTCTCGGAACCGGAGGCGGGAAGTGATGCGACGAACCAACGGACTTTGGCGGTGCGGGATGGCGATTGTTATGTTCTGAACGGGATTAAGAATTGGATCACGAACGGTTTCAATGCCGATTACGTCTTGGTGATGGCGGCTACCGATCCTGCAAAAGGAAGCCGCGGTATCAGCACATTTGTCGTCGAGAAGGGGATGTCGGGGTTTAGCGTCGGAAAGAAAGAACGGAAACTCGGAATTCGGAGCTCGGATACGGTCTCGATTGCGTTTCAGGATGTGCGCGTGCCTGCCGTAAACAGGATCGGGGAGGAGGGCTTCGGGTTCAAATTTGCGATGAAGACGCTGGACGGCGGAAGGATCGGAATCGCTTCGCAGGCAGTCGGAATTGCACAGGCGAGTCTTGACGCAGCGGTGAAATACTCAAAAGAAAGGAAAGCGTTTGACCAGCCGTTGGCGAATCTGCAGGCGATCCAATTTAAGATCGCTGATATGGCGACAGAGGTTGAGGCGGCAAGGCTGTTGACGCTGCGGGCGGCGGCAACGAAAGATTCGGGCGAACGGTTTACGCAGCATGCCGCCATGGCGAAGCTTTTTGCTTCGAAGATCGCGGTTTCATGCGCTCTCGAAGCGATTCAGATTCATGGCGGGTACGGATACATACGCGAGTACAACGTAGAGCGATATCTCCGCGACGCCAAGATTACGGAAATCTACGAGGGGACTTCAGAAATTCAGCGAATAGTTATTGCGCGGTCGCTGCTCCAGTAGCAATGCAGGGACCTGAAGTATTTGCGAGAGAATTATCATCCCCCGATGTCTCACCGACATCGGCATGAATTGCCGTTAATGCAAAGATCACACTATTCATTTACCGAGGAGACGTCATGTCATCCATTGCGGATAGCGTTGCTGCCCCCGCGAAGTGGGAAGTTCCGAAAGACGGTGAAAGGCTGAAGAACTACATCGGAGGGAAATGGGTCGTTTCCAATGCAACGGAATATCTCCCTGTGATGAATCCGTCGATTGGCAAGCCCGTTGCCCAAGTTCCTCTTTCCACAAGCAAGGATCTTGATAACGCAGTCCGGTCTGCCAGTCAGGCATTTCAATCCTGGTCGGCGACGCCGATCAAAGATCGTGCACAGATTTTCTATCGATATAAGGCGCTATTGGAGAAAAATATTAAGGCGCTGGCTTACCTGGTCCAGGAAGAAAATGGCAAGACGATGAGCGAGTCGATTGCCGAAATCGAAAAGTCTATTGAAGTAACAGAATTTGCGTGTTCAGCACCGCAGCTCGTTGCAGGCGAAATCCTGGAAGTGAGCAAAGGAGTTGAGTGTCGCATAGATCGTTATCCGCTTGGAGTTGTTGCAAGCATCACTCCTTTTAACTTCCCCAATATGGTTCCGAACTGGACGATCCCCAACGCGCTTGTTCTGGGAAATACGATGATCCTGAAACCATCGGAACAGGTTCCGATCAGTGCGTGTCGAATTGCCGAGCTACTGATGGAGGCAGGCCTCCCTGATGGCGTATTCAACATAGTCCACGGTTCTCAGGAGATCGTTGAAGCAGTTTGCGACCACCCGGGGATTCAGGCGGTTTCGTTCGTAGGATCGACACGTGTCGCGAAAATTGTGTACGTGAAAGCGACGGCACATTTGAAAAGAGCGTTATGCCTGGGGGGCGCAAAGAATCATTTGATCGTTCTCCCGGATGCCAACGAGGAAATGACAGCGTCAAATGTCGCGGCATCGATGAGCGGCTGTGCCGGCCAGCGTTGCATGGCTGCATCGGCAATGATCGCGGTTGGAAATGTCGACAGGATCATTACAAAATTGTGCGACGAGGCAAGAAAGATTGTGCCGGGAGAAAACCTCGGCGCCGTAATTTCCAAGAAGGCAAAAGAAAGGATCGAGGCGTATATCAGCGAAGCCGAAAAGCAAGGTGCTAAGATACTCGTGGATGGAAGGAACGCAATTGTTCAGGGAAAAGAAGAAGGTTACTATGTCGGACCCACTGTCATCGATTACGTCCGCCCGGAAATGCGAATAGCGCAGGAAGAAGTATTCGGCCCGGTGCTCTCAATTATAAGGACGAAGAATGTCGACGAGGCGATCACGATTGAAAACAGTTCTCCGTATGGAAACGCAGCGTCGGTATTCACGCAGAGCGGAGGAATGGCCCGGTACGTCATTGAACGGGCCAGCGCCGGAATGATCGGAGTAAATATCGGCGTACCGGTTCCGCGGGAACCGTTCCCGTTCGGCGGGTGGAATGAATCAAAGTTCGGCGCCGGCGACATAACCGGGAAAAGTTCAATAGAATTCTTTACAAAATTAAAGAAAACAACGACGAAATGGAATCCGGAGTCGAGAGCAAATTGGATGAGCTGACGGGAATGCGGTTGGCTATTTGCTTTTTAGCATTTTGGTGGATGGAGCATGAGTTCATGTTGTCATCGTTTGGGTGCGCGCGAACCGGCGAACAAGTTCTTCTCCCGATTGTCGAAGAGCTACGCAAAGAGCTTCCGCAAAAACGGGCTGGAAAAAACTCAACGCTATTTATTGGAAGGAGTTCGCAAGGAACCGATTGCCTCAAAAAAGATCCTCGACATAGGATGCGGCGTGGGATCTCTTCATCTGACGCTCTTGCGTGAAGGCGCATCCGAGGCAATTGGGATTGATCTCTCCGAAGGGATGTTAGACCAGGCAAAAACAATGGCAGGGGAGATAAATCTGGAAGGAAAGACCAAATATATCCTCGGCGATTTCGTGGAGGAGTCAGAAAATGTAACAGATGCCGATATTACATTCCTGGACAAGGTAGTGTGCTGCTACGAAAACTACATTGAACTTATCGAACGTTCGACCGCGAAAACAACAACGATCTACGCACTCAGCCATCCCAAAAACAATTTGCTGATGGAGTCGATCTTCAAACTCCAGATTCTTGTCTTGAAATTATTCCGCAGTTCGTTTTTCCCGTTCTGGCATGACTGGAATGATGTCCATCGCCTGATTCTTGATCAGGGATTTCAATTGCTCTACTCAAACTCAACAATTGCATGGCAGGTGTTGGTCTACAAAAGAACCGACACCCGCTCATGATTGCCATGGAGTTAAACCTTCCCCGAGCTCTCTAACTATTTCCAGCTCGGCTCTTCTTGGACGTGAGACCCGCGTAGACTACAAAGGCCGTGATAAATCCCACGAACCATGCATAACTGTAAACATTCATCAGGAATGAGCCGACCGCAACGGGATCGACCACTCTTATCGTACCGAGAAAACCTGGGATGCTCGGCGTGACGCCGAGGATGAGCGCAATGACTGCGGCAGGATTGAATCCGTTCTTATAGGAGTACTCGCCCCGAGTTTTGTAGAGATCGATAGGGCGCAGGTACGTGTGTCGAATGAAAAAATAATCGCAAATGAGTATCCCGCCGATTGGCCCAAGCAAGGCTGAGTATCCGACAAGCCAGGTGAAAATGTATCCGCTTGGATCCGCGACCAGTTTCCACGGCTGGATCAGAATTCCTATCACTCCCGTGATCAGTCCTCCGATTCGGAACGTTATTTTAGAGGGCCAGAGATTCGAGAAGTCATTTGCGGGACTTACCACGTTCGCTGCAAGATTTGTCGCTAACGTTGCAAGACACAACGCAAAAAGCGACACCAACAGGACAAGCGGATTTGTGAATCGGGATATCAACACGACTGGATCCCAGATCGGGAATCCACCATAGATCACAATTGTCGCAGACGTTACAGCCACGCCGATAAATGAATACAACGCCATCGTCGTCGGCAATCCGATCACCTGGCCGAGGATCTGATCGCGCTGAGTACGTGAATAGCGTGTAAAATCCGGGATGTTGAGAGAAAGGGTTGCCCAGAATCCGATCATGCCTGTGAGCGAGGGAAAAAAGACAATCCAGAATTTTCCTTCTTTTGCTCCGCCGCTCACGAATTGCGACGGCTGCGACAACATCGGTCCAAATCCACCAGCTTGAAGGTATGCCCATCCGAGCAGCACCAGGCCAAGCACGATGAGAAGCGGCGCTTTGATCTTGAGAAGGAAACGGATAGATTCAATACCTTTGTAAATTACCAGCATGTTAATTCCCCAGAAGAACAAAAAGCAGAAGAACTGCGGGGTGTTGATGCCGGCAAACCAGGCGGGCTGCAAATCCCATGATGGAACATAAATGGCGATCATCTTGTAAATTGCCCAACCGCCGATCCAGCTCTGAATTCCGAACCATCCGCAGGCCACGAAGGCCCGGAGAAGGGCCGGGATGTTCGCGCCGCGTGTTCCGAATGAGGCCCGGCAGTACACGGGAAACGGTATGCCGTATTTTGTTCCCGCGTGTGCGTTAAGAACCATCGGTATCAACACGATCGCATTACCCAGAAAAACGGTGAGGACCGCCTGATACCAATTCATCCCTTCGGAAATAAGGGACGAGGCAAGCATGTAGGTCGGAATGCATGCGGACATTGAGATCCAGAGAGCCGCGATATCGTATGTTCCCCATTTGCGCTGGGAGATTCTTGTGGGCGCTATGTCATCGTTGAAGAGGGGACTATTCCGGATCGGTGTAAGGTCGACCTCGACAATTTCAGTGCGTGTTGATTCGGGCATATATGTTATATCTTGACGAGATCTGAGGAGGCGCTTGCGTCAGGCAATTATTTCTGGATTGCCAGTTGTTGCGATGACCACTCATTACATCGCTTCTTCTTCTTCTTCCCAAAGTTTCTTATGCCACAACGTCAGAATGATTCCGCCGAGGACGAAATTAACAAGCTGGTAGCCGCTGTCGACAGCCCAGAGAGCCCACGGCTGCATTTGATAGCGATTCGTGATGCCCATGATCGTCGCAACGAATCCGAACCAATTCCAAAACCCTACCATTGCTCCCTCCATCGCCGTTCTCGCTTTTGCGTACGAAAGAGCGTGAACGAGTACCCACGACAATGCAACATACGCCAAGAAGGTCAGGCCGTACGCTTTCCAGGGGCTCATTTTCGAAGCCATTTCCATTGTGATTCCTGTGAGCTGCATCCATTTGGTGCCAAACAGTATCGGCGAGTACCAAACGGCTCCAAAAATAAACTGAATGAATGCCACGACCAGCACCGCAACGTAATTTATTTTTGGGCGCTCCATATGTTTACCTCCAGTTTGAATGGGAAGAGAACAATGCAATGTGGATTAAAAGACTCTCATATGCTATTTCCAAGCGCCGGCATAGGTGCCGCGCTTAACATATCCCCCTCTTCCGGTTCTGCCCCGCCATACTCCCTTGTCGACGATTGCTTCGCCGCGTGAGAGAACAATTTCTGCATCGCCCTTAACTTTGAACCCTTCGAACATTGAATAGTCTACCCGCATATGGTGAGATTGTGCCGATATGGTGACTTCTTTGTTCGGATCCCATATGACGATATCCGCATCACTGCCGATTGCGATCGTTCCTTTCCGTGGATAGAGTCCGAACATCTTTGCCGGGGTCGTCGACACAATCTCAACCCAGCGATTCAGGGTTATCCGCTTCTGGTTGACGCCATGATGATGGATGAGCTGCAAACGGTTTTCCACTCCGGGTCCGCCGTTCGGGATTTTCGCAAAACTATCGCGTCCTAATTCTTTTTGCTCCTTGAAACAGAACGGACAATGATCCGTCGAAACGACCTGTAGAGTGTTCTTTCTTAAACCCTCCCATAATTTGTCCTGATGCCATTTTTCACGGAGAGGGGGAGTAAAGACGTACTTCGCTCCCTCAAAATTCGGCCGATCGAGATCCTCGACCGAAAGGAGAAGATACTGCGGGCATGTTTCGGCAAAGACAGGGACGCCTTTATCGCGAGCTTCGGAGACTTTCTCCAACGCATCGGCAGACGAAAGGTGAACGATGTACACTGGAGCGCCAGCCATTTGAGCGAGGGCGATCGCCCTGTTGACGGCTTCGCTCTCAGCCGTCGTCGGACGGGTGAGAGCGTGGTAGATGGGGGCAGTTTTTCCCTCCGCGAGGGCTTTCTGAACGAGAAGGTCGATGACCCCGCCGTTCTCAGCATGCATACAGACCAGCGCGCCATTGTTTCCCGTCTGACGCATTGCGCGAAATATTGTCGCATCGTCCACCATGAGCACGTTCGGGTAAGCCATAAAAAGTTTGAAGCTCGTTACCCCTTCACGCACCATCTCATTCATATCTTCGAGATGGGCTTCGGGCAGGTCGGTAATGATCATGTGGAGGCTGAAGTCGATGGTAGCTTTTTCGCCTTTCTTCCACCACACGTCAAGCGCGTCTCGCATCCTCGTCCCTTTGGATTGAATGGCAAAATCAATGAGGCACGTTGTCCCGCCGAATGCCGCCGCACGCGTTCCCGTTTCAAAATCATCGCTGGAGGTCGTTCCGCCGAACGGCATGTCCATATGCGTATGAACATCGACTCCCCCAGGAATGACATATTTTCCCTTCGCGTCGATCGTATTGTCTGCCGGCATATCCAGTGAAGCGCCGATGGTCGTGACAATATCCCTCTCGATGTAGATATCTGCGTTGTAGTCCTGATCGGCCGTAATCACGCGCCCGTTTTTGATTAGCGTTGACATGAGGAATTCCTCCAATGTTGAAAAACGTCACGGTCGATGCTCGATGATGCTGAGCTGTTTCTTTAAGACGGAGTCTATCGGCTCTTTTTGATCGGGGGGCAGCATGATCGTGGTATTCTTCCGCCACGACCCTTTGATGTTCAGCATCAGATTGGATTCATCCTGACCTATCCAGCGGTAGGACGAGATGTCCTTCCAACGCAGCAGCGAATATGTTTCGAGTATTCCGTTCTGCCGCAATTCGACTTTGCCGAAAAGGGGAGAGGCAAAATAACAAATGACCGAAGCGTAGAACACGATTTCGGCAATAGTTTCGCGCGAGAAATCGTCCCGAAGGATTGTGAAGATGCTGAGGATGAAGAACATACCAGCAGTTGCGAACCCGGATATTTTTCTGCTCTGAGCACGGGGGACATCATAGACGATGTCGCCGGCTCGTTTTTTTATAAACGGGTAGCTGGCCATCAATCCGGCCATGAGTGCGGTGAGGAATATTGAAACTATCGTCAGTAAGGCGGAAGCATTTAAGGCTGTCGAGGTTGGGTGGAAAAGGAACCACCCGCCGTTCGCGAGCAGGGCGATCCCCGTACCCACAAACATTCCTCGCTGAGACGGATACTGGACGATTGTTTTGCCGCTGAAGGCGTACCTGAGCGAAAAAACGCCAAGGATCAAAGAAGCGTATGGCAACCAGGACATTGGGAATACTCTTACGTTCCTGCCGGCGCAGTGGTTTTTTTCTCATAAATACTGGCAACGATCGCGCCCGCAATGACCGTCCATACGATTCCATAGATAGTGGAGAACCAGGCGAACTTATAGGAAAAGTCTTTCAACAGCAAATGCAGAAATATCCATGTTGGAAAGTTCACCAGAATTCCTGCATACAATCCGTACATCGATCCCCCTTTCCATCCGGTGCTGAAACTGCCGGCGACTTTATCATACACCCAGGCCAGCACGAATACGGTAAGAAAATCACCGATGACGAACCAAAGAGGATTGCCTGTCTGGATGAAGACGTCTGCGTGTTTTGAATAATACGCCGGGACCATCACCAGTCCTTGAATCAGAAAATCGATGATGTTCATAACGACCCCGGCCGCCGCAACCGCCATCCAGAACTTGCTGTCTTTCATAGAATCTCCTCTTGTTGAATTGAGTAATCGAATGAACTAATGAGTTCAGTGCGAAAACGAAAAAAGTTGTCAAAAATCGGGCAGCAGTCTGTATGAACGCGAAAGTCAGTGAATTTCAATTCCGTGTTTGTGCTGGAATTGGCGGAGCGCCTCCCATGTTACCGGCTGAGGCATCTGCTTCATCAATTCGTTCCATGTCAGCGTTTCGGAACCGCCGTCGATGCGGGCCATGGAGATGCATTGATCGACCGGGCAGACGATGAAGCAGAGCCTGCATCCAACGCAATCGGATTCGCGGACCTTCGGCTGATGTTTGCCGTTGTGCGGAAGAAGGTCGATGCACTGATGGGCAGCATCGTTACATGCAATATAGCAAAGATTGCACTGGATGCATTTTGACTCGTCGATGCGTGCGACAGCTTTGTAGAGGAGATTCAAATTGCCGAAATCGGAAATGCACGCGAGCGACCTGCCCCGCACCTCATCAAGTCTGCGGTAATTCTTTTCTTCCATCCAATGTGTCAATCCTTCAGTCATGTCCTCGATAATTCGGAAACCATAGTGCATGACCGCAGTACATACCTGAACCGACGAGGCGCCCAGAAGGATGAATTCCAGAGCGTCCCTCCACGTGGAAATTCCGCCGATGGCGGAGATGGGGAGGTTGATCTCCGGATCGGAGGCGATTTGCGAAACCATATTCAGTGCGATCGGTTTTACGGCAGGTCCTGCGTACCCGCCGTGACCGCCTTTGCCGTCCACCGATGGGTTCAGTTCGAACGTATCAAGATCGACGCCCATGATCGTGTTGATGGTATTGATGAGCGAGATACCGTCTGCATTTCCTTTTTTCGCGGCGCGGCCGGGAAAACGGATGTCTGAAATATTCGGTGTGAGCTTCACGAGGACCGGGATCGAAGAAACTTCGGTCACCCACTCCGTGATCATGGCGCAGTACTCGGGCACCTGGCCGACGGCGGACCCCATCCCGCGCTCGCTCATTCCATGAGGGCAGCCGTAATTCAATTCAATGCCATCGCACCCGGTATCGATCGTGCGCTTGACGATGTCGTGCCAGGTTTCGCGCTTCGATTCCACCATCAATGAGGCGATCACCGCCCGGTCGGGCCAAAGCTTTTTCGTCTCTGCGATTTCTTTCAAGTTGATTTCAATCGGCCGGTCGCTGATGAGTTCGATGTTATTCAGACCGATGATCTTTTGTCCATTGTAATCCATCGAGCCGTAACGGTTGACGACGTTCATTACCGGTTCGCCGATCGTTTTCCAGACCGCGCCGCCCCATCCAGCCTCGAACGACTTGCACACCTGGTACGCCGAATTTGTCGGCGGAGCGGAGGCGAGCCAGAAAGGGTTCGGCGATTTTATCCCGCCGCAATTAATTGATAAGTCTACCATGACAGCCGACGTTTTATGATGTAAGTCTGGTTAAACAATGGTCTATTCCGCGCGCAGCTTTTTTCCCGTCCGCCGCGGCATTCACAACTTCCTTGCCGCCGTTGATACAGTCTCCGCCGGCAAAAAATTTTGGATTGCTAGTTTGGTACGTTTCGGGGTCCACCCAGACGTTGCCCTTTGACAGCGTGAGGTTTTGAATCTGTGAGAAAAAGCTTTGCTCCGGCGTCTGGCCGACAGCCTTGATGACCATATCCACTGGAATCTGAAATTCGGAATGAGGGATCACTTCCAGGGCGCGGTTTTCACCGTTTCCAGATGCAGCGGGTCTTATCCGTACACACTCGAGGGCTTCGACATGGGATGAACCGAGGATCCGCGTCGGCACGGTAAGAAAATGAAAAACAACGCCATCGCTCTTCGCCAGTTCGTACTCGAATTCATACGCAGACATCTCCTCTTTGCTTCGGCGGTAAATGATCATCACCTCTTCCGCGCCGAGACGTTTCGCTTCGGTGACCGCATCGATAGCCGTATTCCCGGCGCCTATCACTGCGACCCGTTTGCCAACCTGGACTGAACTCCAATTGCGTGACGTAACTTCCTCAACAAAGCGGAGCGCATCGTGGACGCCGGGGAGGTTTTCGCCCGAGATACGAAGAGCAGTGGGCGTCTTCAGACCGACGCCGAGAAAGACAGCATCGTGTTTTCGCGACAGGGCGTCAATTGAAATATCGACGCCGACAGAAACCCCGGTCTTGATTTTCACGCCGAGGCGTTCAACAATTTTGGCTTCGTTAAGGCTGTCCTGTCGTTTCATCTTGTAGGGAGCGATTCCAAAGGTGTCGAGCCCGCCTGGTTCATTTTTCGCTTCGTATATCGTAACGCCGTACCCCATCAGCGACAATTCGGCCGCGCAGGAGAGTCCGGCGGGTCCCGCGCCAATAACGCCAACAGTCCTTCCATTCTTTGGCGCCGGAGTGAATAGCTCCGGCATGCCGCGATCGACATACCAGTCCATCGCATATCGCTGCAGCCGGCCGATCTGAATAGGATCTTCGCCCCTCTGATTGTAGACGCAAGCGCCTTCGCAAAGCTCGTCTACCGGACAGGCTTTCGCGCAGGTAAGGGCTATCCAATTTGAGGACATAATAGTTTTTGCCGATCCCTTGAGGTTCCCGGATGCGATCTTTTTGATGAAGGTGGAAATGTCGATGTGAGTCGGGCAAGCTTTCATGCAGGGTGAATCGAAACAATAGAGGCAGCGGTTAGCTTCTGCAACGGCGGAGTTCGGAGAAAAGGGAGGGTGGATCTCCGCGAAGTTAGATTCGTATTCTTCGGTCGTGAGTTTAGGCGCGACGTTTTTCATTCAGCATGCCGATGTTCAATGACGAGAATATGCACTGATGATGCGAAAAACTGTCCGATGCCGCCGGCAAATCAGATGACGCTCCCAAACTACGATACTTGCTCATCAGCCAAACGGAGTGCTGCGTCGAACGCATCCACCGCAGCGTCGATTTCATCTTTCGTAATGATCAGGGGCGGAGCGACGACAAAATGGCTGATCCATGCCTGCACGAACACGCCTCTCTTCATCATCTCTGCAGTAATTTTGTCGACAAGAAGAGACGACCCGCTGACCTTGTCTTTATACGAATTGAACGGCTCTTTGGTCGCACGATCTTTTACCAGCTCAATGGCCCAAAATAATCCGATGCCCCGCACGTCGCCGACCGAGGGATGAGATACCTTTAGTGCGGCGAGTTTAGGTCCGAGGTACGCACCCATCTCTTTCGCACGATCAACAAGGTTGAGACGTTTCAACTCGTTGATCGCGGCAATAGCGGGAGCAAGTGTTAGCGGATGCGCTTCGTATGTATGGCCGTGGGAAAAATAATGGTCGTCAAAATAATCAGCGATCTTTTTCGTGGTCGCGCAAAGTCCTAGGGGAACATACGCCGTCGTGATTCCTTTTGCGGTCGTGAGGATGTCCGGCTTCACATCCCAATGATCGACGGCGAACCAGGCCCCGGTTCGTCCCCAACCGCTCATAACTTCGTCGGCGATGAGGAGCACGCCGTTCTTGTCGCAGATCTGTCTCAGCCTCGGCATGTATTCTTTTGGTGGGATCAATACGCCGTTGGTTCCAACGACCGGTTCAACAATGACCGCCGCAACGTCGCTTTCATTTTCGATCATATGATCAATATACTCGGCACATGCAATCCCACACTCCGGATATGAGTGATGAAGAGGGCATCGGTAGCAGTTAACTTCAGGGCCGAAGATGACGCCGGGAATCTTTCCAGCTGGTTCCATCGCCCATCGTCGCGGGTCGCCGGTGGCAGCGATCGATCCCATCGTTGAGCCGTGATACGAATGATACCGCGCGATTATTTTTGTCTTGCCGGTGTACATCCGAGCTATCTTGAATGCAGCCTCGTTCGCTTCCGTACCGGACGTCGTGAAGAAGAATTTTTCAAGCCCTGCCGGCAATACTTGCAGGAGGAGCTTGCTCAATTCTGCGCGGACGTCAGTGGCGAAGCCTGGAGCGATGTATGGAAGTTTTCGGGCTTGCTCTTCAATCGCCTTGATGACCGCCTGATTCTTGTGGCCAAGAGTCACACACATAAGCTGAGAAGACAAGTCCAGATATCTAATACCGTTCCCGTCGACAAAATAACATCCTTCGGCATCAGTGATGTGCAGCGGCTTCCAACCCTTCTGAAACCTCCATGTCCCGAAGGTATTCTTTGCCGTTACGTCGATTATTTCTTGTGATGTCATGGTGGACCGAAATTCTGGCCGATTACGGATATTTTGATCTGTCTTTTAACTTACAACTTTTAACTTTTCGCTGAAAGAATCATATCTCTTCCGCAATTTCCCCGTACGTCTCCGGTCTGCGGTCTCTATAGAACTGCCACACCGACCGGACTTCCTTGATCATATCAAGGTCCAGGTCGGCGACAACCAGTTCCGTTTTGTCCCGGCTCGCCTGTGCGATGATCTTTCCGCGCGGATTGCAGAAGTAACTTTTCCCGTAAAATTCTCCGATATTCCATGGAGGTTCAGTGCCAACTCGATTGATCGCGCCTACAAAATAGCCATTTGCAACCGCGTGTGCCGGTTGTTCGAGTTCCCACAAGTATTCTGACAGCCCGGCGACTGTCGCTGACGGATTGAACACAATTTCTGCGCCGTGCAATCCAAGCAGGCGCGCCCCTTCAGGAAAGTGCCGGTCGTAGCAAATATATACTCCGATATCCGCATACCGTGTCTTAAAAACAGGGTATCCGAGATTGCCCGGTTTGAAATAGAATTTTTCCCAAAAGCCCGGGTCGACCTGGGGGATATGATGTTTGCGGTACTTTCCGAGATATTTACCGTCGGCGTCGATCACAGCCGCAGTGTTATAGTAGACCCCTGACATTTCCTCTTCATAGATTGGAACTATCAACACCATAGAGTATTTCTTGGCAAATTCCTGCATCAACCGAACTGTGGGGCCATCAGGAATTTTTTCAACCATTGCGTACCATTTTGTCTTCTGCTCGGCACAGAAATAGGGTCCAAAGAATATCTCCTGAAGGCAGAGAATCTGGACCCCTTTCTTTCCCGCGTCATCGATGAGCGCGATATGTTTGTCGATCATCGATTTTTTTATAAGTTCAATGGGTCTTTCCGTAGAGTCGGAAATAGAACATTGGATAAGCCCACCCTTTACGATGCGAGGCATGGAAACTCCTACTTCAATGGGTCGATTTCTTCGCAGCTGTCGTTGATTTGGCTGAACGAAATAGTAATTACTATTTTGATGATTGTCAAGGATTTATCGGGAATTTCACCCGCTTGTTTCTAAAACTCCTATTGATTACCTTATCTTGCGACTGTGTAATCAACTTTGTGTTTAACCAAGGAGAATATTTGCAATGAAATCAAAAGGTCTCGTTATCGCACTTGCGGTGATTGGCGGCATACTTCTCGTCGGAATTGTCACCGTTATGTGGGGTGTTGGCATCTATAATAAGCTGGTGGCGATGGATGAAAGTGTCAACGGCGCGTGGTCACAAGTTCAGAATCAATACCAGCGTCGATTCGATCTTATTCCTAACCTTGTCGAAACTGTAAAAGGTTACGCGACACATGAAAAAGAGACGTTGGAAAATGTCGTGGAAGCTCGAGCCAAGGTCGGCCAGATGGTCATATCCCCGGAAGTGTTGAAAAACCCTCAAGCGTTTCAAATGTTCGAGAAAGCCCAGGGAGAACTGACGTCGGCGCTTTCGCGTCTTATGGTTGTCACCGAGAATTATCCGAATCTTAAGGCCAACGAGAACTTTCTTCAGTTGCAGGCTCAGTTGGAAGGGACCGAGAACCGCATTGCGGTGGAGCGAAAACATTTTAATGAAGTTGTTCAGATCTATAATACCGCTATAAAAACGATTCCAACCTCCATGATTGCCGGTTTTGGCGGATTTGCTCCAAAAGCTTATTTTCAGGCGCAGACGGCGGCAGAAGAAGCGCCAAAAGTTAAATTTTAACGAGCAGGTGAGATTATCAAAATCCATTTTAAATATCGTTTCAGAATTTTGTTGCTCGCTTCTTTTACGCTTTGCGCCTGGATTGTCCTCAATGCGCAAGAACTCGCGGTTCCGCAACTGCACGAACATGTGACGGATTTTACCAATACGCTTCAGTTCTCCGAATGGCGTACCCTCGAAACAGAGTTGAAGCGATTCGAGGACAGCACGTCCACCCAGATCGCAGTTGTCATGATTCAAACGCTCCAAGGGGACGACATCGCGGATTACTCCCTCAAAATCGCGGAAGCGAACAAGATCGGGACTAAGGGGAAAGATAACGGGCTTGTTATCCTGATCGCGAAAGGCGATAAAAAGATCAGATTCGAGGTCGGCTATGGTCTTGAGGGATCGCTCCCGGATGCTCTGTGCGATCAAATTATCAGGAACGAGATCCGGCCCCGCTTCCGGGACGGAGATTATTACGGTGGTATCAGCGCGGGTGTGGACGCTGCCATTATGGCGACGAAAGGCGAATATAAGTCGGAAGGCCGAGCAAGAGACAAGGTAATGAATTTTGGAAGCGTCGTAATGTCGATTATTTTGTTCGTTATCTTCGGAATGTCCATTTTCGGCGGCGGCCGGCGCTACGGCATATCATCGCGCGGACATTACAGGTCGGGTTATTGGGGAGGAGGATTTGGAGGCGGAGGATTTTTTGGAGGTGGAGGCTTTGGCGGCGGAGGAGGAGGGGGCTTTTCCGGAGGCGGCGGGTCATTCGGCGGCGGCGGAGCTAGCGGAAGCTGGTAATCGTAATTTTGTCTCAACGTACAATCTACAGGATAGAATGCTAATCGTGATGAGGCTTGATGCCTCGCGAAAAGAAATTGATGCGGTCAAAGCAAAAATATCTTCCTTTGGTTTTTCCCCTCATGAAATTCCTGGGGTTCAACGTGTTGCCATTGGCATAACGGGTAACAAGGGGAAAGTGGACCCGGAGAATTTTCTTACGCTTTCCGGCGTTATCGATGTCATTTCCGTTTCAAAGCCATTTAAACTTGTCAGCCGCGATTTCAAGCCGGAACAAACAATCGTCGATGTAGGGGGCGCAGCATTCGGGGGAGAAGAGCTTAACGTCATCGCGGGTCCGTGTTCAGTGGAAAGCCGTTCGCAAATTTTGGAAATTGCGGAACTGGTGAAGAGTGCCGGGGCCCGCTTTCTCCGTGGCGGCGCATTTAAGCCGAGGACGTCGCCTTACGCTTTTCAGGGGCTGAAACTGGAGGGGCTGGAATATCTCAGTGAAGCGGCGAAGGCTACCGGTCTGAAAATCGTAACGGAAGTCAAGGATACGGAAACTCTCTCCCTTGTTGCGGAACATTCCGACATCCTCCAGATCGGTGCTCGCAATATGTACAATTTCTCGCTTCTCGAAAGGGTCGGCGAATTGCAAAAGCCGGTGCTGCTCAAGCGCGGACTTTCTGCGACGATCGAAGAACTGCTTATGGCGGCAGAATACATCCTGTCGAAAGGAAACTATAACGTCATCCTCTGCGAACGGGGCATTCGGACGTTCGAAACGTATACGCGCAACACGCTCGACTTAAATGCCGTTCCTGTCATAAAGAAATTATCACATTTGCCGGTCATTGTCGACCCAAGTCACGGCACGGGCGCATGGGATTTGGTGACGCCGATGGCTCTTGCCGCCGTTGTTGCCGGAGCCGATGGGCTGATGATTGAGGTACACACTCATCCCGATCAGGCCATGTCTGACGGTTTCCAATCTTTGAAGCCAGAGACATTCCTTCATCTTATGAAGAAGCTGAATGAAGTATCCGCAATTGTCGAAAGACGAATGTAACGATTTTGCCTTATGCCTCAAAAGCGAGTTTCGAACCATCGAACGAGACAACCTGCCGCTTCTCATGCGCCCGGGGGCGCTGACGCGGCCGTTCTGGCGAAGAAGTTCTACGGCGTTCTGAACCGGCTTCTCGAGGGAATTCTCGAAGACCGCCGGAAGGGGAAAAAACTCGAAGTTTCCATCCAATCGTTCTTGCATAAGGTTCTGAAAGTCAGCAACGGTGCTGCTGCAGGTATCTACAAGATTGAAGACAAATCAGTGAAACTTGCAGGATCCTGCTCCTACCCTCAACGTCTGCGCAATCTGCTCTCGGAACAAAGTCTTTCCGAATCGCACCTCAAAAGTGTTATCCGAAAGAAAAGTCCCCAGCTCATTCTTCCTGGGGGAAAGAAGATGTTTTCCGAAAAGGGAAGCAAGTCAGAGAAGTTTGACAAATTCACCGTGACAGAGATCCCCGTTGTCGATCATGCTCGGGTTGTGGGCGTCGTGGAGTTTATCGGCGGCAGCTTCAGTGATCATGCGGAAGAGTTGGCAAGAAAGATCGGGCAGTACGCGCTGTACCTTTTGCATGCGACGCAATCGACTTCTCAGCATGGCATGAGTGCCGGAGAGTACGAATCGGCCGTCGAAGCAATGGGCGACGGCATTACCATAGTCCGGGATTTGAAGATCGTCTACACGAACGCAGCTTTGAAGAAGATATTCGGCTATAGCGATGAAGATGCCCTCGTCGGTAAAAGCATCGAAACGATCATCGCGCCGGAAGACCGCGAGCGAGTGATTGAAAGAAGCAGAAGCCGTATCGAGGGGAAAAATGTTCCTAACCGGTATGAGTACAAGGCCGTAAGGAAAAACGGAACCTTGTTCGACGCTGAAGTCGTGGTGACCCTGATAGAATTCAAGGGCATGCCTGCCGTCGTAGCAGCGCATCGGGACATCACCCTCAGACGTGCCATCGAGAAAGAACTGCAGCAATCGGAACAGATGTTCCGCAATGTCATCGACGGAGTATTGACGGTCGGGGATGCTCTCGTTCTCACTAATCTCGAAGGAAAAGTTCTGCAGGTGAACAGCGAATTCGAGCGGCTTACCGGGATCAAGAGGTCTGATGCGATCGGAAAAGAGTTTCCTTATGAGTGGCTTCTCGATGAGGAGATGTCGCGGTACGTCCTCTGGATCAAGGAACTGCGGGAAAAGAAAAGCTTGCGCGATTTTGACATCCATTGGAAAAGCACCGAGGGAAGATTGGTGTCGGTCAGTATGAATACGACGCTGCTGTACAATGCGCTCAACCGCCCCGTCGCAATGATGAACATGGCGCGCGACATTACTGAACGGAAGAACCTGGAAGAAGTCAACCGTCTACAATTTGAGCGCCTGCGCGTTCTCTACGAACTGAGCAGAACCCTTACGTCCCTCCTCAAGATCAATGAGATCGCAGAGGCGGTTTACCGGCATCTCGTGGAAGTGCTTCCGTTCGACGCGTTCTTCATCGACCTTTTTGATGAGTCGACGGGAACAGTCCGCAATGTTGTCTGTTATGACACCATCGACAACATGAAGGTCAAGGTCCAGGCTGATGCGGGCGAAAGCCCTTTGCGTGCCGGGACCGGGATCGCAAAAGTGATCGAGGCCAGAAAATCGATTCTTGAAAATCGCGGCAGAGACTCGGCGGAGGCGATGCAATATCCGTTCGGCGACAAGGAACGGCGTTCGTTGTCGCTCTTATATATACCGATGTTCTCCAGAGAAAAGACGATTGGCGTACTCTCCATGCAAAGCTATACGGCGAATCAGTACAAGGAATCCCATATCCGGCTTCTTGAGAGCTTTGCAAACCTTGCCGCAATCGCGCTCGAGAAAGCGAAATTGTACGAGGAGACAATCTCAAAATCGATACAACTTCAAAATCGAAATAAGGAACTGGACGACTTTACATACGTTGTATCGCACGACCTGAAAGAGCCTCTCATCACGGTTGAAGGCTACAGCCGGGTGCTCTTGAAAGATCACGTTCACGAAAAGAACAGTGCAGCATCGGAATATATCCAATCGATCATTCAGTCCTGCTCAAGGATGAAGGGCCTGATCGATGACCTTCTTGTTCTCTCCCGGGTCTCCCGGTTCTCTGAACTGACGGAAACGGTTTCCCTGAACGAGGTTCTGAGCGAAGTGCTCGACGATCTGAAATTTTCATTGCAGGAAAAACACGTTGCCCTGGAACTTCCCGCTCAACCGTCGTCGTATCAATGCAACCCTACGCAAATCAAGCTTGTGCTTCGAAATCTCATTTCGAATGCCATAAAATTCAACAGGAACAGCAGCCCCTTCATTAAGATCTCGTTTGAAGAAAGCGAGAAGCGTATTCTCTGTTCGATCCAGGATAACGGCATCGGGATCGACAAAAGGTTTTTTGACAAGATATTCGTTATCTTTCAAAGACTTAACCCGGAATACGAAGGGAGCGGCGCAGGTTTAGCAATTGTGAAAAAGATCATCGAGCTCTACCAGGGCCAAATTTGGCTAGAATCAGAGATAGGTAAAGGGACGACGTTCTATTTTTCCCTCCCAAAGTGATCCTGGGATCCCTAGTACGGAATATTTCACCGTTTCGAGTATTCGTCAAATCGCATGGAACAGACAGGAATGAAAGAGCGAATCAATATTTTGATGATCGAGGACAACGATGATTTTGGCAAACTGGTAGAACTCTATCTTTCCCAGCATCCGGATTATATTTTCAACTTGGAATGGAAGAAAAACGGTGAAGACGGGTTGAAAGAATTTGAGGAAAACCCGAACTATCACGTTATCTTGATGGACTATAATTTGCCCGGGATGAACGGCGTGGAGGTGACGAGCGCGCTTGTCCAGCGAGGGATCACCGTTCCCATTGTTTTCATAACAGTGAACCGCGATTTCAATCTTGCCGTCGAAACAATGAAACTCGGCGTCGAAGATTTTCTCGTGAAAGAAGAAATCTCAACGCCCGTGCTCCCGAGGACGATCGTCAGCGTACTCGAACGGGTGAGACTGCGGCAGCAGCTTTCGGCGCTGGAGATCAGCAGCCAGCGCATTGAAGCGATCCAGGAACTGGTACTTGGGATCAGCCAGGACCTGGTAACTCCCCTCGAGGCAATGAAAAAGAACGTGGACGTGCTGATGACGAGCCGGATCGCGGCGGACATGAAGATGTATCTTCGGATCATCAGCGAGAATGTCGAGCGCATGCAGTTGAAACTGAGCCGATTGAAATCGCTAAAAGAAGACAAGACAGTGCAGTACATCAAGAATATCAGGATGATCGATATATCGGATTAATCAGGAACACTATGGAGCTATTTTCGAAACACCCGCTGCTGACTCCCGATGAACGGAAAAAGATTGCCGACACGATCGCCCAGGTCGAGAGAAAGACGAACGGGGAGATCAGAGTAAGCATCCGAAAGCGACGCGCGTGGAGCGAACGGAAGCTCACTCTCCATCGTTACGCGCTGAAGAACTTCTTCGAACTCGGGATGGAGAAGACGCGGCATAAAACCGGCGTTCTCCTTTTCATCTCGATGAGCGAACGAGCCTTCCAGATCATCGCCGACGAGGGGATACACAACAAAGTCAGCGACCGCTACTGGGACGACCTCGCTGCCGCGATGAGCGCCCATTTTAAAGAGAAAAGATTTTGCGAGGGCATCTGCGAGCTCGTCAATGAAATAGGGAAGAAGCTGGAAGAGGAGTTTCCTCGCAGCGCAAACGATCCCCACGAACTTTCGAACGACGTTTCGATAAAGTAGGTTTGATCACAAAAGACCATTCTGATGAAAATGAAAGTAGCTGTAGCCCAGGTAGACGCCGCCGTGGGCAACGTTGAAAAAAATATCAAGCGCCATATTGCCGCTACCAAAAAAGCAGTGGCAAAGAAAGCCGACATCATCGTCTTCCCGGAACTGAGCCTCACCGGCTATTCCGTGAGAGACCTGAACTGGGACGTTGCGGTCAATCTGTCTGATCCCTCGATCTTGAAAGACCTTCTGAAACTCAGCAAGTCGATCACGATCATCGCAGGGGGAGTCGAGGAGCGGAAAAATTTCGGCCTCTATAATTCTGCGTTCGTTTTGGAAGACGGTAAAGTTTACTCGGGGCATCGGAAAATCTATCCGCCGACGTACGGAATGTTTGAAGAGATGCGCTACTTCAGCCAGGGAACCGAGGTCCGCAATTTCAACTCCAAACACGGCAAGCTCGGCATCCTTATCTGCGAGGACCTTTGGCACCTCTCTCTGCCGTACATCCTCGCGAGCGATGGGGCAGATGTCATCATCACCATAGCCGCCAGCCCCACGAGGATATCCGGTTCGGCGGAGAATCTCCCGTCGGCGACGATCAACAGCGAGCATCATAAGACGTATGCGAGATTACTCAGCTCGTACATCGTCTTCTGCAACAGAGTGGGAATTGAAGACGGAGTAAATTTCTGGGGCGGCTCCGAGGTTGTCGACCCCTCGGGGGAGATCATCGCCTCGGCGAAATTGTTTGATGAGGATCTGATCTTTGCCGACCTTCACGAAGACGCTGTGCGGCGTGCCCGGCGATTGTCGAGGCACTTTGTCGATGAGTCGCTTGATTTTACGATCGACCAGCTGCGGAGAGTACGCGAGAGCAGAAAACGGGGATGTCTGATGCGTTGATAGTGCAAGCTCGTTTTGCTAAATTTGGTCAACACCGTGCATGAGAGTTGTCTGCCGCATGGTCCCAATGAAAATCATGTCCGGCCATACCTCCGTCGAAGGTCGGGTGGTACGACGTATACGAATCGGAGTTCATACAAGGTGAGTATTGATTAAAGGAGACAGCATGGAGACCAACGAAAGTCTAAACTATAAAGAACCGGCACCGATCACGGATAAAGAAAATCCGTTTGAATCGATGATGGAACGCTTTGACGTCGCGGCTGAATTGCTCGGCCTGGAAAGAGGGGTTTACGAATATTTGAAGACCCCCGTCAAGCAAATCACCGTTTCGATTCCTATCCAAATGGATAACGGCGAAATTGAGGTCTTCGAAGGCTACCGCGTGATCCACAATGACATTCTCGGTCCTTCAAAAGGAGGACTCCGCTTCGCACCGGACGTCAATCTCAATGAAGTTAAGGCGCTGGCGGCATGGATGACATGGAAATGTTCGGTTGTCAATATTCCGTTCGGAGGCGCGAAGGGAGGAGTGCGATGCGATCCGTCGAAATTAACCCTTGTTGAGCTTGAAAAAGTCACAAGGCGGTATACCGCAAATATGCTCGATATTTTTGGGGAAGACAAAGATATACCGGCGCCGGACATGGGAACGAATGAGCAGATCATGGCGTGGATCATGGACACGTACAGCATGCACATGAAACGGACCGCCACAGGCGTTGTGACGGGGAAGCCGCTGATTATAGGAGGTTCATTGGGCCGGCGTGAAGCCACAGGCCGTGGCGTCATGATGGTGACGATTGGTGCCATGGAAAAGATCAAGCTGAAACCGAAAGAAACGGAGGTCGTGGTACAGGGATTCGGAAACGTCGGCTCGGTGTCGGCACAGCTCCTTCAACAGCAGGGATGCAAGATCGTCGGCCTCGGAGACGTGACCGGCGGTTACCACAACAAAAAAGGAATCGATGTTGACAAGGCGATCGAGTGGATGAAAACGCATAAGGTGCTCAACGGGTTCCCGAACGCCGAAAAGATCACGCAATCAGAATTATTGGAACTTGACTGCGACGTTCTGGTGCCGGCGGCCAAGGAAGACCAGATCACCGCACGCAATGCTCCGAAAATAAAAGCGAAGATAATCGCTGAAGGAGCGAACGGACCGACTACCGCAAAAGCAGACCCGATCTTGAAAGACAAAGGTATCATTGTGATACCGGATATTCTCGCGAATGCGGGAGGAGTCACGGTATCCTATTTTGAATGGGTTCAGGACCGTGTCGGATATTTCTGGTCAATCGACCGGGTGAATCGCAGGTTGGAACGGATGATGACGTCGGCGTTCAATTCGGTCTATGAAACAGCAGAGCATTACAAGGTTTCGCTGCGCATCGGGGCGTACATTCTGGCTATCGATAAAGTCGCTAAAACATTAAAGGTCCGTGGAATTTACGCGTGAGCGCACAATCAAATCTCTTTTCTGCTGTTTTCGTTGTCCTGTTCGTTTGGGGGACGTCCGATGTTGTCTGGAGCGGCGAGAACCCGAGGTCGAACGCAGAAATAATGGTAGAGCTGTCTCGCGAGGCAGCTGAGGAATTCTGCGCTGACCTGAAAATACCCGACACGAGTTCGGTCGCGGTCACCTTTGAAAACGGTGAGGTCGAACGGTTCTTCAACCGGCCGCTGCTGGAGACTTTTCGCCGGCATTTTGTTTCGCTCTATGCCCGCATCGGCTCGTCGAACATTGACATCGCCGTCGCAGTACCGGAAATCACGGTATCGTACGGCGCGGCGTTCTCAGATGGTTTTTTCTCCTCCCGAAAGTCTCAACGGGTCATCGATGTTTCATTGCGCTTGTCGGCTACGCGTAATTCGGACGGGAAGATCCTCTCTGCTGAAACAAAGCGGCGGTCATTCTCGGACACGGTATACGTCCATGAAATCTCGGATTTGCAGGAATCGAGCAAGCATATCGCGGCCGCACCGATGCCGGACCGTTCGGCGTTGGAACGTTTTATCGGACCGCTCATCATAGCCGGAGCAGCTGGCATTGCGGTGTATCTATTCTTCACAATTCGAAGCTAGGCATTGCTGCCGGTGAGAGTTCTTCCAAAAAATTATGTTCGTCGGGCAGGATGGTGCGCAATTATTGTTATTTCCTGTTTTGTTGCGCCTCGGTACCTGGGTATGCGCGGGAGGATATCGAAGGCAGAAATGCCCGTGCGCAATGCAGTCACACTGCTGGCGTTCGGCGATGTGAATCTCGGAAGGATGGTTGGACAGAAAATTATCAACGGTGAAGTAGATTTTCCGTTTCAGAAGATCTCCTTTAGTCGCGATTCGGCGGATATCGTTTTCGCAAATCTCGAGAGCCAATTGTCGGATCAGCATGGAGTCACTCAGGATCCGATACACAATTTGATATTCACCGGTCCGCCCCGCGGCGCGGAGTCTCTGGTGAAGTTCGGGTTCACACTCGTTTCGACCGCCAACAATCACGCGTTTGATTACGGGAAACGCGCCCTGCTTGAAACGCTGGGCTACTTGGACGATGAAAATATCGGCCATGTCGGCACCGTAAGGTCGGTAGAAACGCTGTACGAGCCGCTCATGTTTGAGAAGAAGGGAATCCGGTTTGCGTTCTTTGCCGTTACCGATCTGATGAATTTCAAGCACGGCTGGCATGGGTATGTTGCTACAACCGACACGGGAAAGCTATTCCCTGCCATTCGGCAAGCTGCGGAGTCCGTTGACGTCGTCATCCTCAGTGTACACGGCGGCGATGAATACAGCGACCGGCCGGCGAAGCGGTTGACGGCGTTCGAAGAACAGTCTGTGATACAAGGAGTTACCATCGTTCTCGGGCATCATCCACATGTACCGTATGGAGTAGAACATTTTGGCAACGGTTATATTTTCCATTCACTTGGAAATTTTGTGTTCTACCAGCCGCAGTTGTATTGGACGCAGTTGAGCTTTGCCGCAAAAATAACGTTGACGAAGAACGGCGGCACGACGATGGTGAGTTCGGTCGAGTGTATCCCTTTGCAGGCCGGCTACCAGCCGTCCATCCTGTCGGATTCAATCGCGGCGGTCAAGTTGAAGTCACGCCTACAATTATTATCAAATATCCCAATTACCTTGACAACCAGAGGCATCATCAATTGAAGAAATCATTTGCAATCGCAGCACTCAGTGCTGTTCTCATCCTTGGAATTGCCGGATGTGGCTCCAGCAAAGAAACAGAGGGGCAGCCGGCCGAAGTGCGGTATGCTGCGGCCATGGCAAAATTTACCAACGAAAATTATCTGGAGGCGGCGGAAGATTTCAAGACCGTGACGGTCCAGTATCCCGGGAGTTCGTTCGCAGACAGCGCACAATTCTTTATCGCGGAATGCAGGTATCGGCGTGAGGAATTTATTCTCGCGGGCGCGGAGTACGACCTGCTTGTCCGGACCATGCCGTCGAGCCCGCTCGTGCTCAAAGCGAGGTATATGAAAGCGATGTCGAATTATTCACTCTCGCCGAAATCGGAACTCGATCAGAAGTTCACGCGGGAGGCAATCGACGATTTTCAGACGTTCATTGAATACTATCCGGCAGATTCCCTTGCTAAGACTGCCGCGGCGAAGATTATTGAGCTAAACAACAAGCTGGCGAAGAAGGAATATGATAACGGAAAGCTGTACCTCCGGCTTGAGTACTACAAATCGGCGATAGCGTACTTCGACGTTGTTCTGGACCGGTATCACGACAGCGAATTTGCCGATGACGCTCTGCTTGGCAAGGCCGCTGCGCTTCGAGCGCGTCATGATTATAGCGCTGCGTTGGATGCCATTGCCCTCTTTTTTCAAAAGTATCCGGCGAGCAAATTGAAGAGTGACGCGGAGTCGCTGAAAACGGACATCGAGTCCGATATGGCGGTCCCCAAGCCGTCCCCGAAGAAATCTCCTGGACTCTCATCAAATACGGTCCAATGACGGAAGAATCCTATTCGGTAAAACATTCGCAAGTCGAGATGACGCAATTGGTGCTTCCGAACGACACCAACCAGCTCGGCAATCTTCTCGGCGGGCAGTTGATGCACTGGATCGACCTGGCGGCAGCGATCGCCGCGTCACGGCATTCACGGCGTGTGTGCGTGACTGCTTCGGTGGATGAGCTGAATTTTATCCACCCGATCAGACAAGGCGAGGTGGTGATTTTGCGCGCTTCTGTGAATTGTGTTTTCCGAACTTCGATGGAAGTAGGAGTTACGGTGCTCTGCGAGAACTTGCTTACCGGCAACGTATCGCATGCGAATACCGCCTACCTCACTTTCGTTTCTATCGATGATCACGGCATTCCCGTCGCCTCTCCGCACTTGCGTCCCGAAGATGACAACGAGCGCCGGCGGTATGCCGATGCGACACGGCGGCGTGAAGAGCGGCTTCGGAGGCGATCGAAGATAGTCGATGAGTAGATTCTCCGTTCGCATTTACGGCGTCATGAACAGACCTTTCTTTCCAACATCCTCTTTTCAGAGAGTCGTCATCGGAGTCCTTCTTGCGACTGCCGTGCATTCTTTTGTTGTGTTGAGCCAGCAAAAAAATGTCGCCACACTTGGTATGGTGACGTCGACGACCCTTCCATTCTCCCCATCGCTGGCGACGCTTATTCGATTCAACGCGGGCCTGGTTCCGGATATCCTTTGCTACGATCAGGCGGCCCAGCACATTGTGGTTCTCATCAATACGGGAGCTGGAACGAGCTACGATTGTAAGACGATAGGCTCTTCAACGGACGTGACGTTTCTCGCTGCTAAAGATTTGAACGGTGACGGAAAAGATGACATCGTCATCGTTCATCGTCAGACGAGTCAGGTGGAGGTATGGTTAACCACTCCGAATGACACCGTTTATTCTACTGCAAAATACAGCGTAAATTTTTATCCCGAAAAAGTACTGCTGGCTGATATCGACAATGACAGCACGATCGATATTCTATGTTTTGGCAAATTATCGTCCGGCATTTCCATCCTCCTCGGCAACAAGGATGGAACGTTCCGTGAAAAGACGCTTATCCTTCCCGAGATTCCAGTGGTCGACGCTTCGGTCGTCAAACTCAATGACGATGATTTTCCCGACCTCGTCATACACAATTGGCTGACGAACCAAATGGTGTTCTATTACGGGATGGGGGATCTGCAGTTTGCCGAACAAAATATTTTATCGTTCGGACAAGATACCGTTGGAGTCGTCTTTGGAGATTTCAACCGGGACCATATCCTGGACTACGCGATCGCCTCGTCCGCCGCCAAAACACTTCGTTTCTTCGCCGGAGACGGAATGGCATCGTACTTTCAGTATCAAAGCTTGGACTACAATCACTCGCCAGGCAACCTGGTGTCGGCGCCTATCTCCGCCAGGAATTCCAGCGACATCGTCGCAATCGATGACCAGGGAGGAATGTTCAGCATTTTTTCAAACCAGGGTGACGGGACGTTTTACGATGACGTCGTATTCGGCTGCACTTCCAACAACCGGTCCACACTCATCGGCGATTTTGACAACGACGGGTGGAATGACGTTCTTGTCATCGATTCAGAAGGCAAGACGATGACGTGCTTTTGGAATGCTAAGAAAAAGGGAACATGGCAGAAGGAGGACCTCACGCAGCGAGGCGAGATCTCATTCGCTGCAGGGAAGAGGCCCCTCGGCCTTGCAGTTGGAGATTTTAACGGTGACGGCTTCGACGACGTGGCGGTCGCCGATAACGCGTCGTCGACGCTCTCTCTTCTTTACAGCTCGCCGCTCAATCGTATGACGGGGCAGATCGGGTTTCCGACTGTCGAAAGTCCGACGACGATCCGCCTGTACTCCAAGAACGATACGTCGCTCACATTTCTTTTGACGCATGAATCGATTTCTAAAGTTTCGGTGCTGACTCTTTCTCAGACAAGGTTGACGGCGCGCCAGAAGATGACATCGCCATATACGTATGCTATTTCCACGGCTGAAAATCCGAGAGTGCTTCTACCCGACGCAGCTCTTCAAAACAAAGCGATCGAATTTTATGTATATTCGAGCGCGAAAATACGATCGCTTTCCTACTTCAGGCAGGTATCAGGAACGAGATATGTCGAGCGTAATATCAAGCCGATCATCCCGGCGCGGATCCTGGCCGGGTCTGTGAACGATTTTAATGATGACGGCCTCCCGGACCTCGCATATATTTATTTTGATGCTGAAACGCTCCACGATAATCTTGGAATCACGTTCAGCGATTCAGCAGGGCAGTACCGCGGAAAAACGTTGTCGTACGTGTTCCCAGATTCGGCGATGAAAAAATGTTATATGCTGTTTGCCGATGTGAACGGAGACAACATCCCCGATTGCATCCTCTACTCGACTCCATTAAATGCCATCCGGATATCTCTGGGAAAGGGGGGCGGACGTTACGGCGAGTTCACATCGATCGCGGATAACATCGAAGTGACCAACGCCGATCATATTCAGGTAATCGATTTCGACGGCGATGGAATAAACGACATCATGGTTCTCAGCGATAGGACGGGGGAGCTCTCGTACTTCAAGGGGAAAGGGAACGGAAAATTCTTGCCGGGCGCATTCTTGCTGGATTTGCCGAAAGACGCGATGTACCGCTTTGGCGATTTTAACGGGGATGGAATTCTGGATATCGTTTATACGAATCCCGCGGAGAATGTTGTGACTTTCTATTTTGTGGACCGAAAGTAGGGAAACCGGGAAAATGCTCTTAAAAGCTTATGCAAAGCCAATCGATTTCGACTGCTCATTGAAAGTGAAGGAATGAAAAGAATATCGCTTTCTGTTGAATCACTCTCCAAGATATTCAACCGCCGCGTTATTTTTGAGAATATCACCTTTACGATATCCGAGAAGCACTCGTTAGCGATCACGGGAAAGAACGGATCGGGTAAATCGACGCTGGCAAAAATTGTGTGCGGCCTTCTCTCGCCAAGCACCGGGCGCATCGCGTGTACGATCGACGGCACCGAAACAGACCCGGCGCAAATCTATCAGCACGTCGGGCTCG
>Ga0265319_1000210_pt1 | contig 44286 bp, 40 predicted proteins | sample 4824metaG_FD_192443 | JGI IMG/M metagenome (GOLD analysis project Ga0265319, IMG submission 192443) | Rhizosphere microbial communities from Carex aquatilis grown in University of Washington, Seatle, WA, United States - 4-8-24 metaG | ecosystem: Host-associated > Plants > Roots > Rhizosphere >...
ACAAGGTAGACGACATCTTCCGAGATGTTGGTAGCGTGGTCTGCGAGGCGTTCAAGATGGCGGGACAGGACGATAATGTGTGCGGCCGGCTCTATGATCTCCGCATTTGCCTTCATTTCGGAAACCAGGAATTTAAAAATGTTCTTGTTCAGGTTATCGACGAGGTCGTCCTTGGGAAGAATCTCCCGTGCAAGGTCTGGGTCGTTGTTCACGAACGAATCAATCGCGTGCTTAACCATTTCCCGTGCGATGCTCGACATTTCAATCACCCGTGATTTCCGCAGAAGCTCAAGATGATACTGGAGCGAAATTGCGCGCTCGGCGATATTGACGGCGATGTCGCCCATGCGTTCCAACTCATGATTTATTTTCAACGCCGCCATAATGAGCCTCAGGTCGGTCGCAACGGGCTGGGTCAGCGCGAAAATACGCTCACATTGAGAGTCGATAAGAATGTCGAATTCGTCAACCTTCCGGTCGCGTTCGATCACAAGCTTCGCCCGTTCGACATTGGATTCCAGCAATGCCATCGTGGCCATGTCAATTTGCTCATCGACCAAGCTTCCCATTTTGATGATATTGGTGCGGAGTTGATCGAGCTCTATTTCAAAGTGTCGGGGCATGGGGATGAGGAATTAAGAATTAGGAATTAAGAATTAATATTTAAGAATTGAGGCTTCTGAATAATTCTAAAATTATGGCTCGCGCAAAGACGCAGAGCCGCAAAATAATTCAAAAACAAATTCTTTGCGCCTTGGCGGCTTGGCGAGAGACCATTTTTCAGATGTCTCGAGTTATGAATCGGAAACAACAATCGTCTATCCGAAGCGTCCTGTGATATAATCTTCTGTTTGCTTTTTCTGAGGAGACGTGAATAAACGTTCCGTCCCGCCGAACTCGATGAGCTGGCCGAGGTAAAAGAACGCCGTCTCGTCGCTCACCCTGGCGGCCTGCTGCATGTTATGGGTGACGATCACAATCGTATAGTTCTTCTTAAGCTCTTGGATCAATTCTTCTATTTTCGCAGTTGCAATCGGGTCGAGCGCGCTTGCCGGTTCGTCCATGAGAATTACTTCCGGGTCCACGGCGAGGGCGCGCGCGATACAGAGGCGTTGCTGCTGTCCGCCGGATAAGCTGATCCCCGACCTGTCAAGAATATCTTTTACTTCATCGAAGAGAGCCGCTTGCCGGAGGCTCCGTTCCACCGTTTCCGCAAGCGAGTTTTTTTTCACCATGCCGTTGAGACGCAGCCCGGCTGCAACATTGTCAAAAATTGACATCGTCGGAAACGGGTTTGGTTTTTGGAAGACCATCCCCACTCTGCGGCGCAGCACGACGGGATCGTATTCGTCGATGTTTTCGCCATCGAGCATGATGGAACCTTTCCGCGTGCCCCCCGCCACTTCGTGCATCCTGTTCAGGCAACGAAGAAATGTCGACTTGCCGCAACCCGACGGACCGATAATGGCCACAACGGTATTTTTCGGTACGTCGAGCGAGATACCGTGCAATGCCCTGCTCTTGCCAAAAAAGGCTTCCACATTCTTAGTAGAAACTTTGACATTCATAATTTTTTCCGCTTCACGTTGACTGCCGATAACGAGCGGCACCTTCGTTACTTTTTCATCAATTGCCGTTTCCTGCATAGCGTCCTCTCGTTACGAATCGAAATATAACATTCAGGATGGTAATAAAAAATATGAGAACAAACGCTGCGGCCCACGCCTGTCTGTTCCAGTCGGAAAACGGCGCTTTTGCGTAATCATAAATAAACACGCTTAACGATGCAATCGGTTGGCCGATTTCAGTCGACCAGAAACGATTCCCCAGCGCGGTAAAAAGCAGAGGCGCAGTTTCGCCAGCTGCACGGGCAAGAGCAAGAAGTATTCCCGTTGTAATCCCTCGCAGGGCGGTAGGGAGAATCACTCTCAGTGTCACCCTCCAGCGTGCAATACCGAGCGCAAGGCCCGCTTCCCTGATAGATTGAGGAACAAGTAGCAGCATCTCCTCCGTCGTTCGCGTTGCCGTGGGAATCATGAGAATGCCTAACGCAACTCCTCCGGCAAGCGCCGAGAAATGTTTCATCGGCAGCACTACAACAATATAGGCAACAACGCCGACAACGATCGACGGTATTCCGCTGAGGACGTCCGTTAAAAAGCGGACGACCGACGCGAACGCACCATGCTTATGTTCTGCAAGATAGATTCCGGTAAAGAGGCTGATCGGAAGTCCAAAGAGCGTACCAAGACCGATGAGAATTCCCGTTCCGACAATTGCGTTCGCCATCCCCCCGCCGCTCTCGCCCACAGGCTTCGGCATTTTGATGAAGAAATCTAAATTCAGCGCACCGATGCCTTGCGAGAGGGAATAAAAGAAGATGAGAAAGAGCGGAACAACGGCAATCAACGCGCTCAGCAAACACAGGAACGTCGTAATCGCGCTCTTCGACTTCCGCCAATAATGAGATTTGGAATAACCCTGTTTCATGCGTTCTTAAATTTATTCGTGACGCTCCAGACAATGATTCGGGCTGCAGCGTTGAGGAGCACCGTCACCGCGAAAAGTATAAGCGCAATCTCGATAAGAGAACTGATGTACATGTCCGAGGTCGCTTCGGTAAATTCATTTGCGATTACGCTCGCCATTGTGTAGCCCGGCGCAAGGAGCGATGAGGAGATCTCCGGACGGTTTCCAATGACCATCGTGACAGCCATAGTCTCGCCGATGGCTCTCCCCAGCCCGAGCAATGTCGCGCCCAATATTCCCGATCTTGCATCCGACAAAATAATTCTTGTTGTTTCCCACCGAGTAGCTCCCAGCGCCAATGCCGCCTCGCGCTGGGCGGTAGGAATTGCTTTCAATACGTCGCGGGAGATCGAGGTGATGATCGGCAAGACCATGATCGCCAGGATAATTCCCGCAGCGAGCATTCCAAATCCATACGGCGCCCCTTTGAATAACGGGAGAAATTTTAAATTCTTAGCCAGCATAGGCTCCACCGAAACGCGCAGCCACGGGACCAGGACAAAGATTCCCCATAAGCCGTACACGATACTGGGGATCGCTGCAAGAAGTTCGATAAGAAACGACACCGGCTTCTCCAGCCAACGGGGGGCCAGCTCCGAGAGAAACACTGCGACACCGATGCTCAACGGCAGCGCAAGCACAAGTGCGAGAACAGATGATACGAGTGTTCCAAAAATAAAAACGAGCGCCCCATATTCATCCTGAACAGGGTCCCAAATTTCCCGCCAAAGGAACGACCAGCCGAATTTATCTATAGAAAGGGTCGAACCGCGGAACATTTCATATGCCATCAGAAAAACAAGCGCAAATACGAGGAAGGCAAAAAATGCCGTAGAGCCTTGAAAAATCAAATCGCCCAGATTCGCGCTCTTTCGTTTCTTCACTTCCACAAAAACATCGGGCGAAGGAGCCATTTCGGCTCCTCCACCCGGCTGTTGCGCAACTGATAAAGCGATATTAGATGAAGTATCCGCCACGAGACATCAATTGGTTGAAATGGTATCAATTTTTTTCAGACAAAGCTTCACAACAGCTTCCGGAAGCGGCGCATAGTAAAGATCCTTTGTGTATGACTGGCCGTCGGCCATCGCCCACTTTAGAAATTTTACTATTTCCTGCGCTTTCGATTTTTCTTTCATGTTTTGATAAATTAAGAGCCACGTAAATCCGGAGATGGGGTATGAATCCTTGCCATCCGGATTCGTAATCGAAACTCTCAAGTCCTCCGGCATATTTTTACTCGCTCCCACGGCAGCCGCAGAAACAGATTCAAATGTCGCCTCAACAAAGGCGCCTTCTTTGTTCTGAATAAGCGCGTACGGGAGATTGTTCTTCACCGCGTACGCAAGTTCGACGTACCCGATGGCACCTTCGGTCTGTTTCACTATACCGGCAACGCCCTCATTTCCTTTGCCTCCCAAGCCTGCGGGCCAGTTAACGGAAGTACCTTTGCCCACATTTACCGCCCACGTTTTGCTGACTTTATTCAAATAGTCTGTAAAAATGTAGGTGGTACCGCTTCCGTCCGACCGGTGTGCAACAATGATTGCTTCGTCGGGAAGATTCTTTCCCGGATTAATTGAAGTAATCTTGGAATCATTCCAGTTCGTAATCTGTCCCAAAAAAATTCCAGCGAGAACGTCGGGTGTCAATCGCAGGTCTTTCCCCGCCGCAGGAAGATTATATGCCACGACGTCGGCACCCATCACAGTCGGAATATGAAGAACGTCTGTTCCTTGTTTTCCTTTGGCCTCTTGAAGCTGCGCGTCCGACATCGGACCGTCACTCGCTCCGAAATCAACCGTTCCTTCAGTCACTTGCTTAATTCCGCCTCCGCTGCCGATCGACTGGTAGTTGAATTCCACGCCGCTCTTCTTGCTGTAGACGTCGAACCATTTTGAGTAAATCACGTACGGGAATGTCGCTCCTGCCCCGTTCAGCTTCATCTGGGCAAGGGCAGCTTCGCCGACGACCAGCGATAAGACGAGCAGCAGCATTGCGATAATTAGAGATTTCATTTTTTAAATTCCTTCACTTTTGATGGTTAACTACATTCGTGATCAAAGAAACACATAGTAGAATGTCAGACGAGCCGTCACTGACGCATTGATAGCCGCACCATTTGCGCCGGTAACCACGTTCACGGGAGTTTCATATGTCTCGTACAAAATGTTCGGAGAAATAGAAACGTTCTTGTCTGCTTTCCATGAAAGTCCCGCTATGATATAATTGCGTGAATCGCCTTTTGCGTTTACGGCGCTGTTCGTGTTCGGATCATAGTTGTCGTATCGAGCCACTATGGCTAGTTCCGGTATTAGATTGTAAGCACCATAAACGGTGAATCCAAGAGCATCTTTCGAACCTAATGTGCCTCCCTTGGGTGTGAATGCATTAGACGCCGAGTTCATAAACAACTCAACTCCGAAGTTATACATGAACGGCACCGCATAGTTGACAAAGACCGCTTCCGTCATCGTGCTCGCGCTCACCAGCGAACCGCTCGCGTTCTTAACATCCGCCGCATCTTTGTAATCCACATAGACCGTAGCTAGAAAGTTCGTCATCGGCTTCAATTGTATGTGAGCATAATACCGTTTGTATTTATTGTTCTCAGGAATATTCCCGTCATCGTTTCCGATCATTAACCAATAATTGACCATGCCGTTGCCAACCAAATTACCTTTAAGAGACATTCCGAGGTCGCGGGATGGAACGATTGACCGCAAGTCCATAATAGTTTTTTCGAGGAACCGATAACTCCATGCAGTTTCGGAAACATCATACGCAGGAGTCGGCTGTACACCGAAAATTAAATTACTTCCGGCAAAAACGTTCTTCCACATTAAGTAGGCGTCTTTCACAAACACACTTGTTTTGCCGCTGGGGAGTTCATCGGCCGAAGTGATAGCACCGGAAGTTGTATTCGCTACCGGAGCCGTTACGCCGGGCGTTGCGCCCTGGTCAGCTTCGAGGCGGAATCTCGACGTGAAGATATCGGAAATATCATTATCATAGGTAAGGTAAATCCGGCGGATCTGAAATGCCTGCATTGACGTCGATCCGGGGGCGCTTGAGCTGGACGCCGCCGCGCCGGGAGCCGTGTGGTTGAACGAAGAGTCGCGCGCCACATTATAATAGTAGTCGCCGAACATGTAGCCGCTGAATTTCCCCTGACTAAAAGCAGTCGCCGACACGAGGAAGAGCCCAACCGCCAGCAGAAACAAGTGCTTCTTCATTTGTATCCTTTCTGAATAGATGGAAAAAATAAGGTTTGATTGAATTTATGACAATCCTGGTATGCCATCGTGTGCTTCAAGCGTGCGCTAAAATACACTTCCCACAATAGCTTTGTATTACACCAATGTTATGAAATTGTTAACAGGGTCAGGGGTGAAAAGCAAAAAACAGCGGGGATATAAAGTTGCAGATTCTGCAGGAAAATGTGTCCTACTCGCCTGTCGAGTCGATGCGTGCCAGGTAATTTTGCGCTAATAAATGATATCTTCCTTCGCGCTGGCTTTTCACTGGGAGTGTAAGTACATGTTTCAGCGATTCGACGGCGGCCTCCTTCTTCCCCATGGCCATGAGCGTCCAGTACATCTCGTAATAAGCATAGGTGTTCGAGCTGTCAAACTGGATGGATTTTTCGAGGAGCTCTTCGGAATGCGAAAGCGACCCCTGAATGTCCGCGCCGAAAATGACGCGTGCGATGGTCCGCTCAAACCAGGATAGCTGTGAACTCTCCCTTTCGAAAACTGCGAGAATGACGTACGCGAAGGCGAATGTGGAATCGATTTCGATTGCCCTCTCGGCATGGAAACGGACCTCTTTTCCTATGTGGATTTTTTCCGAGATTGAATGGAACGGGATAAGGCTCCCTTGCGTTAACGATACCCAAAAATGCGCCGGTGGGGAATTCGGATTCAGCAATAGAAGCGTGTCCGCATATGCAGCCGCGCGAAGATAGTACGATTGCGCGCTCGTGTCGGTCCGCAGATGAATCCACCCGAGGTCGCAATATGTGCGCGTCAAACGAAGCAGTGTCTCGCTGTTCTGAGGGGACAACGTATTCGCTTGATCGTAATAGCGCAACGCTTCCTCTGTCGCCTGACGGGCGAAGCAGTCGTCCCCGTGTTGAAGCAGCCGGGCCAGTTCCTGTGCATGAGAACCGGCAGAATAAAAAGCGAGAACGAAAAGTATCGCGCATCTCCTTGTCACTCGTTGCCCTTTCATGGTCCCGATAACTTCCGAACGACATTCAGAATACGAAAATACTTTAACGAGCGTATTACAACTGTATGAACAATATGTTAAGGAAATGGAATGATTGCAACGTGCTTTTTCCGACGTGCCTCACATAACGATCCGATATGGAAAAGAGAATTACTCCATACCGGATGAGCGGCGCAGCGTCCAACATTCGAGAGAGGGATCCCTTGGATGGTTCTTATAGATCGGGAAAAATGGACAGCAATATCCATTCTTCGAATTTACTTCGTGAGGCGCCGCGCGGATTCGAACCGCGGAAAAAGAGCTTTGCAGGCTCTCCCCTTAACCACTCGGGCACGGCGCCATCGATCGTTTGTACTGTGGCAGACAGGTCTCAAAAAAAGTCCGCACAAAGGGAAATGAAGAATTGGTCTAGCGAAACTGAGTCTTTGCACGAACCCATCTTTTCGTCAAACAACAAAAACAACAGATCAAACTGAAAATTCCTTCAAAAGTACGTTGCCATTGTGATGATGTAAGAATCCTACAACATCGCCGATAATGACAATTCCCGGCGCGTCTGTTTCGACTTCCCTGGCTTTTGTGCCGATCGTTTGCAGCGTCCCTTCCACAACAATTTCCGTTGAAGTAGTTCCGCCGAAAATGACCGCGGCCGGAGTTCTTCCGTCGCGTCCCGCCTCCGACAGCTTTGCGGTAATATGCACAAGATTTTTTATTCCCATGTAAACCACAATCGTATCGATCGCCGCAACGCTTTTCCAATCAATAGTATTCTCCTTGGCGGGATTTTCACTGCCGGTAACGAACACAACGTTGGACGACATGTCGCGATCCGTCAGCGGGATTCCAATCGATGAAGGGACGCCGGTCCCGGCCGTAATTCCGGGAACGATTTCTGCATCGATTCCCGCCTCGCGCAGGGATTTCAGCTCCTCTCCCCCTCGTCCGAAAACGAATGGATCGCCCCCTTTTAAACGGACAACATTTTTCCCGGCGCCGGCTTTCTTTACGAGGAGCAAATTGATTTCTTCCTGTTCAACATAATGGCCTCCGGAGCGCTTTCCGACAAAAATCTTTTCGCATTCTTCTTTTGTTGAAGAAAGAAGCTCGAAGGAAGCAAGGGCATCATAGACAACGACGTCTGCATCTTTAAGGAGGCGTAATCCCTTCACGGTTATCAGTTCCGGATCGCCCGGCCCGGCGCCGATAAGATACACTTTGCCCGTTCGGTGTGAACCCGCCGACGGTGCGTTCTTATTCGTTTGCGAATTGGGAAGGCTTCTTCTGTTGAGTTCATCGGCGACGATGGTCTCAAAAACGGATTTCCGTTTATCGGCTTCTGCATAGATGGAAAGGACCGATGGACGCAGCTCGCCCAGCGTCTCGAGGAGTTCGGGATATCCCTTTCCGAACTCCGACGCGATTCTGTCCCGGATAACTTTCCCAAGCGTCGGGCTTTTTCCGTTCGTCGACACGGCGACTTTGAGATCGCCGTTTTGAAAAACGGAAGCGAGATAAAAATTGCATAGTTCCGGTACATCGACAACGTTAACCGGGATGTTGTAAGCAGCCGCATCGTCAAAGATTTCTCTGTGAACGTCAGGGTTGTTGGTCGAAGCAATTGCGAGAATAAAACCCTTTACGTCTCCCGGTTGGTACTCCCTCTGCAGCAGTGCTATCTGGTTTTCGGACACGAGTGTTTCAAGCAATGAAGTGATGCGTGGCGCAACGATTGTAACTTTCGCTTTCACGTCGAGCAAGCCTTTTACTTTTTGCTCGGCAACTTTCCCGCCGCCGACAACGAGAACGGGCTTGCCTTCTACTTTCAAAAAGATCGGATAGAGTGTGTTCATACTATATTTTCACCTCAACGTTGATCGTATCTTTTGCCGTGCGAGCGCTATGTATTATCCCTAAAAAATGTTCAGCATCATCGAGATATCGCTGCGCAAAATCTATCGACGGTTCGTTTTTGTTGATGCGCAGAACGAATTCCTTGAACCCTTCGGGAAATTGAAAAATCGTTTCATTTCCATAGTGAGTTTCGAAGTCGCGCAGAATGCCGGTCTGTGTATTGACGATGACATCTTTCTTAAGAAGCATCGCCTTTGCACCGTTGACGAAGACGTTGTAACTGTGATAGATCGCATCTGCAAAGTGCCCGTGGCCGAACGATTCTTTTGCCCACTGGAGCTTTTCTTCCGTCTCATACAACAGTGTTGAAACAAGATCGATAATAACACCGGCGCACTCGCCGACTTCCGTTTTCAAGGCGAATTGCTCGCTGCGGCCCCAATCGATGTAATCTCCCGGCACAAGGTTCGCGAGGTTCGCAAACGGCTTCAAGAGAACGTTGAAGTATTCCCTTCCCTTCCGCCGGTAATAGGTTTCGTAGTATTCGCCCTCGTTCCGATGTTCATTGTAATCGTCAAGAAGAAGTCGGAGCACATCCGGACCGCGCTTCGATGGAATCTTGATTATTTTTTCCGCCAGCAGTCCTTCGCCGTTTCCCAGCTGTCCGCCGCCGAGAACGACCTGAAGCGCCGGAACGGAATACTCTCCTGCTTTGAACGAACTCCCGTGAAAGCCGATGCTCGCGATTCCATGATGGCCGCAGGAGTTGGGGCATCCGCTGATCTTGATCTTGATGTTATTGTTGTAGATCAGGTCGGGATATTCTTCGGAGATAACTTTTTCGAGTTCAAGCGAAATGCTCGTGCTGTCGGAAATGCCGAGATTACACGTGTCGGTCCCCGGGCATGCCGTAATATCGTTCGCGCTGTTGAAGCCCGGCTCGGCGAGAGAAATTCCGTCGAGAGAATGATACAGCGCAGGAAGATTTTCGGGACGCACAAATTTTAATAAATATCCTTGGTTGACCGTGATGCGGATCTCGTCTGCAGCAAATGTTTCCGCGATCTCGGCTAAAATCCGGGCTCTCTTCACGTCAAGATTGCCGAGCGGCACACGCACATATACTCCGTGGAATCCTTTCTGTTTCTGTTCAAAGACATTCGTTTCACGCCATCGTTTGAATTTTTGTTCATCGATGTGTTCCGGAGTTTTTGGGTTGACGGGGTCAGGGATATTGCCCGGGGGAAGAATGTTTCTATCGACCCAAAATTCCTTTACGTTGAGAGCATTCCATTCTTCGCGGATGAGTTCCCGCATCTTTTCCAGCCCAAACTGTTCGAGCAAGAATTTCATCCGGGCTTTCTGCCTGTTCTTCCGTTCTCCGTAACGGTCGAAAACGCGGAGCAGCGCTTCGGCGTAGGGAAGAATCTGCTGCTCTTCGAGGAATTCGAACGCCGTTACCGCGAGGTGAGGATACGAGCCGAGTCCGCCCCCAATGAGAACCTTGAACCCGCGGACCTCTTTTCCGTTTACATTTTTTATCTTCGGGATCAGGCCGATATCGTGGATGAACGCGAATGCCGTATCCTCTTCGCTTGAAGAAAATGCGATCTTGAACTTCCGGCCGAGTTCCTGGCAGATCGGGTTCCGCAAAAAATACCGGAACAGTTCATAAGCGTACGGCGAAACATCGAATGGCTCTTTCGGGTCGATGCCTGCCGTCGACGATGCAGTGATGTTGCGGACGGTGTTGCCGCATGCTTCACGGAGCGTGATGTCGTCCCGTTCTAAGCGCGCCCACAGCTCCGGCGTCCGTTCGAGGCTGACATAGTGTATCTGAATATCCTGCCGCGTTGTCGCATGAAGGTTTCCGCTGCCGTACTCTTCAGAGATATCGGAGATCGTTAGGAGCTGTTTCACCGTTAATCGTCCGAACGGGATTTTTATTCGGACCATCTGGACTCCGGGCTGGCGCTGCCCGTAGATGCCCCGGACCAGCCGGAGGCTTCTGAATTTGTCATCATCGATTTTTCCATCCCGATAGAGTTTTATCTTCCTCTCGAGGTCGATGATATCCCGCTCAACCGCGGGATTGTGGAGGTTTTCAAGTTCGTTTCTGAAACTTTGCATAATCACTCCTTCTAGATTGTATCTCCGTAAAATGTCTGTCACATTGCCACTCACGAAGTTCGCGAAGCGATCCCTTAGGGAGATGCCTTCGGCACAAGTCACAAAGACACGAAAAAGTAATCGATTTTTCTCATGATACTCCTTTGAGCCTTGGTGCCTTCGTGGCCCAATTTTTAAGCCAAAAATCCAACGCCGACGGTATCGTTTGTTGCCTCGTCGATGAGAATAAATACGCCGTTCGCTTTGTTGTCCTGATAACGGTCATAGAAAACTTCGACTGCCACAGTGATCGTCACGTCTCCGATATCGTTGAGCGAGAGCGTTTCGGCATTGAGCACAGCTTCCAGCGATTCAGGATGAATGACCGACCGGATCGCGTCAATGCGTGCGTGAATGCGCCGCACACCATGCTGAAGAAGATACCGGGAACGGACTTTTGCCGGTCGTTCGTGAAGCCAGCAGAGCCGCGCCTCGACGGTCCTGGAAACATTCGGCAGCTGGCCTTCCTTCACGATCATATCTCCCCTGCTCAAATCGAGGTCTTTTTCAAGATGGATCGAGACCGATTCTCCAGCTTGAGCGGATTCAATCTCTTTGCCGTACATGTCTAACCCGCTCACAGTCGTCGTAAGTTGCGATGGCAGAATAGTGACCTTGTCGCCGATACGAATGCTGCCGCTTGCAATTTTACCAGCGTAACCGCGGTAGTCGTGGAATTCGGGAAGTTTGGAGCGAAGGACACACTGCACGGAAAATCGAAGCGGCGTATCCTCGCTCGCGCCCGGCATATTGATTGTTTCGAGGAGTTCGAGCAATGGCTTCCCATTGTACCATGGCGTCTTCGCCGAAACCGCTGTAACGTTGTCTCCCACGCTTGCGCTCAGGGGGATAAAAACAAGCCGCGATGCAGGAAAACCGAGGTGTTGTGCAAACGATGAAAGCGTTTCGACGACCTGCAGATAGCGCACCTCATCATAATCGACAAGGTCCATTTTGTTGATGCAGACAATAACGGTTGAAAGTTCCAGAATATGCGAGATGAGAAAATGTCTGTACGTTTGAAGGAGGCTTCCGTTGCGTGCATCGACAAGAATGAGCGCCACGGATGATGTCGAAGCACCTGTGACCATGTTTCGAGTATACTGCTCATGCCCCGGCGTGTCGGCGACGATAAACTTTCGGCGCGGCGTTTGAAAATAGACATGGGCAACGTCGATCGTAATTCCCTGTTCACGTTCCGCGAGAAGGCCGTCTGTCAGCAGCGAAAAGTCGGGTGCATCGAACCCGCGGCGTTTGCTCGCGCGGATCAGGTCTTCAACTTTATCAGCGGGAAGGGAGTGCGTTTCGTACAAGAGCCTCCCAATGAGCGTGCTTTTTCCGTCGTCGACGTTGCCGGTTGTCGCTATGCGAAGAACTTCTTTCATAGTTTTAGACTCGTCAAAATACTGCTCGCAAAGACGCAAAGTCGCGGGGAAGATTCATAATAGTTTTCCTTTGCGCCTTAGCGTCTTTGCGTGATCAGTTCTTTTAAAAATATCCCTGTACTTTCCGCAACTCCATCGCCGCTTCAGACCATTTGTCGTCGATGCGGGCGCCCCGTTCGGACGTTTGCGCATTTTCAATCTCATAAATAATGCGATCGATCGTCGATGCCTCGGACTCAATCGCTGCACTGCAGCTCATATCACCGACGGTGCGAAAACGAACTTGCCGCACATCGGCAGTTTCGCCAGCAACAAGAGGAACAAAATCTGAAATCGGCCAGATCAATGCATCCCGCATGAATGTCGGTCGTGAGTGCGCATAATAAATGCTAGGAATGGCAAGCCGCTCTTCTTTAATGTAATTCCACACGTCAATCTCGGTCCAATTGCTTATCGGAAATACGCGGACATTTTCTCCTTTGCGGATCCTCCCGTTCAGCATGTCGAACAATTCGGGGCGCTGCCTTTTTACATCCCACTGTCCAAAATCATTTCTCACGGAAAAGAATCGTTCTTTTGCGCGGGCTTTTTCTTCATCCCGCCGCGCGCCGCCGATGCAGGCGTCAAATCCGTACTGTTCGATCGTTTTTAAAAGAACATGAGTTTGCAGCATATTCCGGCTTGCGTATTTTCCCGATTGGTCGCTTATTTCTCCTTTATCAATTGCATCCTGGACAGAGCCCACGATCAGCTGCACGTCAAGTTGTTTCACAAACGCATCGCGGAATTCCAGCACTTCTGGAAAATTATGCCCGGTGTCTATGTGCACAAGGGGGAACGGAATCGCCGCCGGATAAAACGCTTTGCGCGCGAGATGGGCGATCGTAATGGAATCTTTTCCGCATGAAAAGAGGATTGCAGCGTTTTCAAACTGCGCCGCAACTTCCCGGATGACATAAATTGCTTCGGATTCTAATTCTTTGAGATAATCCATAATTTGGTTCTTCTATAATAAAATTCGTTTGCCGGCTTTGCGTCTTAGCGTCTGGCAAAGCCATCCCCTTCGGGATTTGCGTGAGACTTTAAGAATGATGCAGCCCGCATTCTTTTTTTGACGATTCCCACCACCATCGTCCGGCCCGAAAATCTTCTCCCTCCTCAATTGCCCGCGTGCACGGCGCGCAGCCGATGCTGACAAAGCCTTTGTCGTGAAGAAGGTTGTATGGGACAAAATTGGTCTTAATGAAATCCATAACTTCCCGTAATGTCCAGCGAAGCAAGGGGTTGACCTTAACAATTTGAAAGCGTTTGTCCCATTCGAAGAAATGGAGATCGGAACGGTTCTCCGATTGATCGGCCCGAAGCCCGGTGATCCAAAGCCCGTAGTCATGTAACCCTCTTTCCAGCGGCTTTACTTTTCTGATACCGCAGCATTCTTTGCGCAATTCCACGGATTCATAGAAAGCATTGATTCCATTTTTATTGACGTACACTTCAACATCAGTTGGGCTCGGAAAAAGTGTTTTGACGATGTTGCCGTATTTATTTGCCGTCTTTTCAAATGTTTCGAGCGTTTCGTTGAAGAGCCTCCCGGTGTCCAGCGTGAAAATATCGACCGGAAGTTTTTTCTCGGCGAGGATGTGTGTGATCACCTGGTCTTCCGCCCCGAACGATGTTGTAAATACCGATTTCGTTCCAAGCACAGTCAATCCTAAAGAAATTATTTCTTCGACGGATAGGTTTTCCGCTTGGGCGTTCAATGACGCCAGTTCGTTTGCCTGTATCTGAGTTGTGCTCACCGCCGCTTACGATTTTGAAAATGAATGGTATTCCGTGATGCCGACATAGACTTCCGACCCTTCCGTGAACCCGCTCGCAAATGAAACTCCCTTCGGAACATGCGCGATAACGTGTTTTCCATCTCCGATATGCAGCGTCAATTCGATCAACGGGCCTTTGAACCGCGTTTTGGCGATCGTCGCCCTCACGTGACTATGCTCCGGCGCCGAGCTGACATACACGTCGTTCGGACGGAAATAGATCCTCATTTTTTCTCTCAGCGGATAACCGTTCACTGAAAAATTTATCGGGCCCCAGCGGACCAGATGGGGCTCCGAGACTTCCGCTTCAATAAAATTGCTCTCGCCGACAAACTCTGCGACGAACGGAGTCAGCGGCCGGTCGAATATTTCCCTCGGCGTTCCCTCTTGCTCGATGCGCCCCTTGTTCATGACAAAAATTTTATTGGCAATTTCAAGCGCTTCGTGCTGGTCGTGCGTAACGAAGAGCGTCGTGACGCGTGTCTGTTCGTGAAGCTGCAGAATCCATTTCCTCAGTTCTTCTCGCACTTTTGCGTCAAGTGCGCCGAACGGCTCATCGAGCAAAAGAACCCTCGGGCGTGCTGCAAGCGCGCGCGCCACCGCAACACGCTGGCGCTGTCCGCCGGAGATCTGGGACGGATAGCGATGTTCCAGTCCTTTTAATTGAACCAATTCCAGGAGTTCGTTGACGCGGCTGACAATTTCCGCTTTCGATACTTTTCTTACCTTAAGCGCGAATGCAATATTTTCATAGAGCGTCATATGTTTAAAGAGAGCGTAGTGCTGAAAAACAAATCCGACATTGCGCTCTTGCGGGGACGAGAGCGTTGTTTCCACTCCCGTTAAATGAATCTCCCCTGTGTTTGGAATTTCCAATCCGGCGATAATTCGTAACAGGGTGCTTTTTCCCGACCCGCTCGGTCCGAGAATAGCGATCAACTCTCCGGTTTCAACGTTAAAGCTGACATTGTCGACGGCAGTAAAACCGTTGAATGTCTTTGTCAGATTTCGTACTGCGATGCTCATATCGTGCCGGTCAGTGGTTGGGAATGTGTTGACGAGACTTCATGATGGATCTTCGCTTCATCTACCTTCTTGATTATCAAGGTTACGACGGCCAGAAACGTCAGAAGCGATGCAACGGAAAACGCCGCCGTAATGTGATACTCGTTGTACAGGATCTCCGCCTGCAAGGGAATCGTATTCGTCGCCCCGCGAATGTGTCCCGAAACCACAGAGACAGCGCCGAATTCTCCCATCGCCCGTGCATTGCAAACGATAATTCCGTACATCAATCCCCATTTGATATTAGGAAGCGTGACCGTAAAAAAGGTTCTCCAGCCGCTGGCACCAAGGACGATTGCGGCTTCTTCTTCTTCCGTGCCGCTCAATTGCATGACGGGAATAAGCTCGCGCGCAACAAACGGAAAGGTGACGAAGATCGTTGAAAGAACAATCCCCGGCACTGCGAAAATGATCTTGATATTATGTTCATCGAGCCACGTTCCGAAAACTCCCTGCAAACCGAAAAGGAGCACGAAGACCATTCCGGAAATCACCGGCGAAACGGTAAACGGAAGATCGATCAGAGTCGTGAGCACATTCTTCCCCGGGAAATCGAATTTAGCGATCAGCCACGCAGCCGATATTCCAAAAAGAACGTTGAGCGGAACGGCAATCGCCGCGGTGAGCAGCGTAAGCTTAATCGCCGCCAGCGCGTCGGGCGTCGTAATGGCGGTAACATATGTCTTGATCCCTTTTTCAAATGCTTTGACAAACACAAGGACAAGAGGCACCGCTAAGAACACGACGACGAACACTAACGAAATCCCGATGACAATCCATCGTACCCAGCGAGGCTCGGAAAGCCGCGATGTGCGCGTCACCACCACGTCGTGCGCCGGAAGAATATCGGGCGTATTTTGAAAGCCGATCATACGCTGCTCGCTTTCTTATTGATGCTTGCCTGCAACATGTTAATAACCAGCAAAAGAATGAACGAGGCGACAAGCATCGTTACAGCGATCGCCGTTGCGCCGGGATAATCGTACTGCTCCAGCCGAGTGACTATGAGGAGCGTAGAGATTTCCGTTTTCATCGGCATGTTGCCGGCAATAAAAACAACCGAGCCGTATTCGCCGAGCGTTCGCGCAAAGGCAAGTGCGAAACCGGTCAGCGCCGCGGGACGAATTGTCGGAAGAATGATCCGCGAAATAATATACCACCGGTGCGCTCCGAGACTCGCGGCAGCCTCTTCGACATCAAGCTCCATCGCTTCAAGGACGGGCTGCACGGTCCGAACGACAAACGGCAAACCGATGAAGATCAATGCGACGGTAATGCCGAGCGGAGTATAGTCCACCTTTATTCCGAGAACTTCAAAGTATTGTCCGAACCAGCCGTTGCCTGCGTAGAGCGTTGTCAACGTAATTCCTGCCACAGCAGTCGGAAGTGCAAACGGCAGATCGACGAACGCATCGACCATCCTTTTCCCCGGAAAATCATAGCGCACGAGCGTCCACGCAAGCAAGACGCCAAAAATAATGTTGACGATTGCGGCAGCGAAAGCAGTTCCAAAACTCAAACGAAATGACGCGAGCACTCGTGCGCTTGTGATGGATCCGTAAAACTGGCTCCACGTTAAATCGAACGTTTTAAGAAATAACGTGGAGACCGGTATCAACACGATTAGGCTCAGGTAAAAGACTGTAAACCCCAACGACAGGCCGAAACCGGGAAGAACGCGGCGTTTCCTGCTTTGGGGAAAAATATTTTCAATTGCCTTCACAAGAGCCATTTCGCGTCACGTATCATCGGATTTAGAAACATTACGGTTGATAAATCTGATCGAAGGTCCCGCCGTCCGCAAAATGTGTTTTCTGCGCATTTTGCCATCCGCCAAAGATTTCATCGATCGTAAAGAGCTTGAGTTTCGGAAACTTGCTTTCATATTTTGCGGCAACAGATTGCAACCGCGGACGGTAAAAATTCCGTGCGGCAATTTCCTGCCCCTCTTCCGTGTAAAGATAATCAAGGTATGCCTGAGCGACGGGACGTGTGCCCCGTTTATCGACGACTTTGTCCACGATCGAAACCGGGGGCTCGGCGAGAATGCTGACGGCCGGGGCGACGATCTCGAATTTCCCCGGGCCTAATTCATTCATCGCAAGAAATGCTTCATTCTCCCAGGCAATCAGAACATCGCCGATGCCCCGCTCCACAAATGTTATTGTTGAGCCGCGCGCACCTGTGTCGAGTACGGGGACATTTTTAAATAAACGTTTGATGAACTCTTTCACTTTGGATTCATCGCCGCTGAATTGTTTAAGAGCGTATCCCCATGCAGCAAGATAGTTCCACCGAGCACCGCCCGATGTCTTGGGATTCGGCGTCACGACCGTGACGTCGGGGCGAACAAGATCGTCCCAATCGTTGATCTTTTTCGGGTTTCCTTTGCGGACAAGAAAGACGATCGTCGAGGTGTACGGCGTACTGTTGTTCGGTAATCTCGTTTGCCAGTTTTTGGGGAGGAGATTTGCTTTATCGGACAGCGCGTCGATATCGTACGCCAACGCGAGCGTGACAACGTCCGCCTGCAGTCCATCGATCACTGCACGCGCCTGCTTGCCCGAGCCGCCGTGCGATTGATTAATCGTCACGATCTGCCCTGTTTTTTCTTTCCAGTATTTTGCGAAGCTCGCGTTAAAATCCTGGTACAATTCGCGCGTAGGGTCGTACGAAACGTTGAGAAGCGTGACTTCCTGCTGTTGAGCAGCGGCCGGGATCGCAGACACGGCAGCAAGGGCGCCCAACAGAAATACTATTTTTGATATTTTTTTATAGAACGATTTCATTGTCATGATTCCTTTTTCAGAATTGATATGCGATTGTTATTCGTGCTGTGAGCGAAGCATCGTACGATACGCTTGGAGCGTTTCCGCTCGCAGGCTTGCTCTCGTACGTTTCATATTCAATGTTCGGCTGAATAAAGAAATTCTTATCAGTTTTCCAGCTCAGCGCGGCGATAAGCAGATTCCGCGAATCGCCCTTCACATTGCTGTTAGTATTCGGGTCGAAAAAATCGTACCGGAGAATGCCTGCTAGTTCTTGAATGAAATTATATGATCCAAATACTGAATAGCCCTGCGCGACAGCGCTTCTCGTTGCCGTTCCCGCCGCCGGAACATTCGCCGCATTTTGAGAAAATGCTTCGGCCCCGATATTGTAGCTATCTTTTACGCCGTACCATGCAACGACAGAAACCGTCGCTTTGTCGTTGTCGCTGATCGTCGTTTTCGCGGGGGCCAATGCTGCGTAATCGGCGGATACCGCGATTTGAAAATTTGTAACCGGCGAGGCCTGAAGAGAAAGATAATAGCGCTTGTACTTGTCGGTTTCGACGCCGGTGTTGCTGTTGTTTCCTATCAAAAAGGAGTAATTATATTTCCCATCTCCATCGATGCGCCCTTTGATTGAAATTCCAAGATCTCGCGTCGTTACATAACCCCGCAAGTCTTGTTCAGTTTTTTCCAACGAGCGGTATCCCCATGCCGCTTCGGACAGCGCAAGCGCCTGAGTCGGCTGCTCGCCGAATGTGAGGTCGCTTCCTGAAAAAATCCCCTTCAACGTCACGTACGCATCCTTCACGAACAAATTATTCGTTCCGCCGACCGCCGCTATTTGATCGTCTTCGAGCCGAAAGCGCGTTGTAAGTTTTTCAGTGATATCATCGTCGAACGTGAGATAAAACCGACGGAGCTGAAAGCCGTTAAAATTTTTTGCATTGCTCGCAGCCGGAATAGCCGTGTTTGGGAGTGCCGGGCCTTTTGTGCCGCTTGTGTCGCGCGAAACATTATAAAAATAGTCTCCGTAGACAACCCCGCTGAATCTCGGCTGTCCTAATGCTGAAGATGACGGCGCCTGTTGTTTCTGGGCAGCGGCTTCCTGGTCAAGTTCGCGGAGCCGCTGCAAGATCTTTACCTGTTGAGTCAATTCCTGCAATTTGGTTTCAATTGATGTGTTGTGAGAGGTGCTGTCTTGTGCCGCTGCGGCGTGCGAAAGGAAGAGAGAAGCACCCGCCAGGATAATAGCTGTAAGAAATAGCTTTATTGTTTTCATAAATTTCCTTTTCAGTAAGAATGTTCTGCATCAGAATCTTCCATGCGGGAACCGCAAGAGGAAGTTGTGGAGAACGCTGTGAATGATATGTTTGAATCAGAATCAAATTAGTTTTTTGATTAGCCTTTTCGTAGACCATTCGGAAACGGTGCGAGAACAACACACTTTCCACAAGGTATACTTCGATGCCTGGAGCACAGCGATGAAGCTATACTCTATACAATCGGAGCGATGGTCAACAAAAAGAGAATGAGAGAAAAATGGCTGGGGTCAACAACAACAGAGGTAATGTCCGTTGAGGTACGGAGCATGGTGCTGCAAAGCGGGTCTGCAGGCGTAGAAAAGATGTAGATCGGATCTGTTTAGCATGTAAGGATGTAATCGTGTTTTAATAAAAGCCCTCTTTAGTCGGCAATTCTAAAAAGAGTCGGAGATGAAAAGCACGGTAAATAATTTCATTATTTAAGATAACATTCTTAATTATATTGTCAAGTCATTAGGCAAAAAAATCAAATACAAAGTTGCCGTTTACCGGGCGGGTGAAAAGCGGGCGTTGACATGAAATGCCTTTTCGAAAAGTTCTTTCTTCCGGTTGGCACCCCACACCTCAAGTTCAATTTTTGCCTTGTGCGACCGCCGGAGCTTAAAATGTACCGTTGACCGCGAACGCAGGCATCGCAGGTTTTTTATAACGGAGAAATGCGTCCGGTCGAGTCCATCGGCAATGCGGAGAATAGCCGCAAGTTTTACCACGATGTCCCTTTCGTCGGCATTGAGCTTTGAAAATCCTTCGTGTCTCATCTTTGGATGGCTCTTCCTGTGGTACCTGGCAACGTTCGCAATAATCTCTTTTTCATTCTCCGTAAAACCGAGCAATTCGGAATTACGGATGAGGTAGTACGAGTGCCGGTGATGCTGGGCATGCGAGACGAACAGTCCGACCTCATGGAGCAGCGCTGCTGCCTCAAGATACACTCGTTCGCCGGCGCTCAGCTTGTGGAGCGGCGCCGTCTGGTCAAAAATGTCGAGAGCGAGCCGGCCGACCTGATGGGCGTGTTCTTTTTCGTACTGAAAACTTTCCGCGATATGAAGCACGCTCGTATACCGGATATCGTGGAAATGGTCGAACTTCTTTTTTCTATGGTATTTTTCAATGGTATCAAGAATGATCCCTTCACGGAGTGCGTACTCAGAGATGGTCATCCGCTTCACTTCGAGTGCACGGAAGACTTCTTCAAGAATGATTACGCCCGCAACGATGATATCCGCTCGTGCCGGATCAAGCCCGTCAATGCGGGCACGATCGTCGGGATCGTTCTTCTCGAGAATCAATTCCGCTACCTCGGAAAGCTCGTTGCTTGAAAAGGTGAAGTTGTTAATGGACGATTCCCCATCCTCATCCCTCCGGAGCCTGATGATGTGAGCTATACTCGTGATCGTTCCGGAAGTTCCGACAGCGATTTCATAATGATTTTTTCGAGCCGCGCGCGCGATCGGACTTAACATCCCCCGTACATACTGGCGGCATTCGCGGATTGATTTCGAAGAAGTTTTCCCTTCGTTAAAGAAGCGCTGGGTTAATCTCACGGCGCCGAGCTTCAGGCTGTTGCTGTAGAGAATATTCCGTTGATGGCCGACCAAGAATTCCGTGCTTCCCCCTCCGATATCCACCATCAGATGTCTCTTCTTGAAAATCGGGAGCGCCTGGAGAACACCGAGGTGAATGAGCCGCGCTTCTTCAAATCCCGATGCGACTTCGATGGATATTCCTGATTCCGTTTTGACGCGGCGCAGGAATTCGTCCTGGTTCAATGCCTCACGGACTGCGCTCGTCGCTATCGCACGGATGGGCGCGTGATGCGAATCGGCGATCATCTTGAACCGACGAAGCGAATGGATTGCACGCTCAACGGCACTTCCCGTAAGATATTTCATGTCGGTCGACCCGGACCCAAGACGGACGATCTCTTTTTCGCGTTCGAGGATCTTAAAGCTGCCGGAGTCCGGATAGACTTCGGCAACAAGGAGATGGATCGAATTGGTGCCGATATCAATGGCGGCGAGGTTTTTCTTCAGATTCTTCATCTTCGAGGATTGCGAGGATTCCTTGTTTGAGCGCCCGGTTGGTCTCTTCGAAACTTTTTGCAGCATCGATTACTTGAAAATTGAACTCATTCGTCATACGGTCAAACTCTTTCAAAATAAGTTTTTGGTACTCGACGAAGCTGTCATAGAAGTCGTCACCGAGGCGCATATCCATTCCCGATTCCCAGTAATCCAGCCCTTCACCAGACTGCTCCACCCAGTACCGCTTATGCAGAGTGTGGCTGTTGATCACTCGCGGAATCAAGTCTTCGATATTGATGCGCATATAGAATACGGCATCGGGCTCTATCGCAAACCCGAACACTTTTCGAATCCACTGGCGGTCGCCGCCTCTGACCGATGAACGCGCAAAAGCAGTATGGATGTAGCGATCTGCAAGAACGACAAAACCAGCCCGGAGCGCCGGTATCACTTCGTGCTCAAGACGGTCGGCAAAGTCTGCCGCGTACAAAAGGCTAAACGTGTCGAAATTAAGCGTGTGCCCCGACTTCGCTTCGTTGATTGCTTTGCCCATCAGCGGCGAACGGGTCCACCCGGTGGTTGTAACGCCAAAGCCTTTCACTTCAAGCCATTTTTTTAGTTCCTCGAGTTGTGTTGAACGCCCGACACCGTCGGTTCCTTCGATAACAATGAGTTTGCCGGTCAAGTCGCTCACGTCAACATACGGAAGGCCGTTGCCGTAAAATGTTTTCTTCTTATGCGACATAGACATTCTCCTTCTTTTGGAGGAACGGGGTCGGCTTGTAGTCTTTCAACCGCTCGCGGACAATATCGCGGATCAGACTCTGTTGTTTCTGGATTGAATCTGTTGCGTCAATGACCGTCAGCCCGTACTCCGCCGAGATCTTGTCGTACTCCTCCAGAATTTTCGACTGGAATAACCTGAAACTTTCTCTCGGGTCGTCGCTCAGCCCCAGATCCATTCCTGCTTCGTGGAACTTGAGCTCCACTCTTCCGTTCAAAATGCGCTTGAGTGAAACTTCGATCGGGACTTTAAAATAAAATTGTATGTCGGGCTTCACGGCAAAGCCGTAGAGGTTCCTCACCCATTCGGGATGGACTCCACGGATCACGTCGCGCGCGAACGCCGTATAGACATACCGGTCGGCGCAAACGATCATCCCGGCTTTCAACGGAGGGATGATAAGATGAGCCAGGCGATCGGCAAAATCTGTTGCGTGAAGGATGCTGAATGTTGTCGGGGTGAGCAGGTTCTTCTTCTTCCCCCGTTTGATAGTCTCGTTGACGAGCGCAGAGGAATTCCATTCTGTAAAAAAAACTCTGTACTTGGAATTCAGCAGCCACTTCTGCAAGAGCTCCAGTTGAGTCGATTTGCCGGACCCATCGATCCCCTCAACAATGATGAGGATGCCGGGGTACGGACGAGGTTGGTCAAAAAGTCGGGCCATGCGATAGTCCTATTGTTTTATTTGAGTTCACGAAGTTGTTTCGGTTGCAAATGCCAATGAAGGGTGCCCGCTCCTCGCGGCGGCATGCCCGATACCTCGATGCAGCAGAGCGCTCCTTTCTTGAATTCGATGACGGAATTCTCGGAGCCGAGAAGAGCGGATGCGAAGAAGCCAAGGTCGGGCTCGTGTCCTACTATCATGATATGATCCAGGTTTTTGTACTTCGCCAGATAGAGCATAAGTTTCTTCGCCAGACTTCCCGGCAGGAGTTCTTTGCAGACCTCGATCTTGCGGTCCGCCCCCAGAGCAACGGCGGCAATCTTTGCCGTATCATGAGCGCGAATAAGCGGGCTGGTCAGTATCACGTCAACGTTGCCGACGATTGCGGCAATCCCTCGGGCTCCCTTCCGCATCTTTTCTTTTCCGTCATCGGTGAGAGGCCTGTCGTCGTTCGGATAACCGGCTGCTCCACGCTGGACGGCAATACCATGCCTCAAAATATAGATGAACAATTTTTTCTCCAAAAATATTTCTTGCTGATGTTATATACTTTAACCATCTCGTGAAAAGTGAATAGCAGCCGCCGCAAGACAATCGCAATACGCTCATCCTGAGCGGAGCGAATGCCGACGGCATTCACTTCGCATCGATCTGTCCATAATGACAATACTCACTATGTTACTCTTGAGAAGATAGGTTTAATTGTCCGTGCCGATGAAACACTCACGGTTCAAACCTTGCTCATAGACTGTATAATGCGTTGCCTGAAATTTTCAGCATACCAGCGTGCGATAACGACGCATGCGTCGTTAAACATTGTCAGCCGGCGATTCTGCTCGGCGCCGATCAGGTCGACGAGTGCTTTCGTTCGTATCCTGTCTTTCGGATTCACGGTAGCGCGGTTGAACGACCGTATTTCACGAAGCTGAATATTCAGAGCCGGAATATTCACATCGCAATCGTGCACCTGCCCCATCAGGTCGAGCAGCTGCTTTACTTCCTTCAGGCACAATGAAAACTCGTCGCCAAAAGCTTCCTCGAAAAACTCCATCGCGTACCGGAGTACCTTCCCCGCATTCCGCATCTTGTGCAAATCGTCCTTGAGTCTCGGATGAGCAACGATCCGGTCTTTGTGTGATAGAAAATCGTCAAACAGAGCCGGCACAAGCAACCGGGCATTTTCACGAAAATTTTTGTTCGGTTTCAGAACGGCGGTGGTTGCCATGATTGTTTTACAATGAAGTCTTCACAAACGCGGCAAACGAATCCGCGTATTTTGTCCTTCTGAGAAATTTCAATTCCCGCATCAGGTTTTTTCGATCGAGAACGCGAGCCGTCGTTTCCCTTGCAATGAGAAGGTCGATCACTTTACTATCGGCGGGTTCTAGATTTCTCTTGTAGACGGAGAGTGATTCCAGAAAAACATCCCGCTCTCTCACCGCGCCCAATGAACGAATGAGGGCCTGAAGGCGGGCGTCATGTTTCTTAAGCTTCTTTTTCGAAAAACAATCGCGAAAGATTCTCAAGACCGCCCTGAGCCTTCGGGCCGAAACCCGCATGTCATGGAGTACTTCAATGTCTTCTCCTTTCATCGTCCCGGATTCATATGAAAAGGTTTCCTGAATCCGCGTCAACGCAATTTTGTGCAGACATTGTTTGAGGCTTTCGTCCGGATTTAGATCCAGAATTTTCCACGGTTTTGCCATAAGCGCCGCTTCAATTTTGCTAAAGCAAATCTAATGTGCAAGGCTTTGCACGCGATCGAATAATAAGAAATTGTTAAGTTTTTTGGGCGGATGTTTTCAATCACCTTGCCGGTTTCAGCCGGAATTCAGGGCGTTTGAAGAAAAAAAAGACGGAACGATTCTGAGTTGCCGGCCAAGCCGTTCGGAAAACAATACTATCAATAGGGTCGGAATGCCCGGACGCCGACAGACCAAAAGCACTATTATGTCTTAAGAAGAAAGCTAAACGACGTTCCCTTTCCCACGACACTATGTACTTCAACTTTGCTGCCGTGTGCTTCAACAATGTGTTTCACGATCGCGAGGCCTAATCCTGTGCCGCCGACCTCGCGGGATCTGTCTTTGTCGATCCTGTAAAATCGTTCAAATATTCTTGTAAGATGTTCTTCAGCGATTCCGGCGCCCGTGTCCGCAACGACAATGCGGACTTTACCTTCCTGGAGTTCCGTCGAGACGACAACTTCGCCCCCGTCTCTATTATACTTAATGGCGTTGTCGATCAGGTTGCTCAACACGCCGCGGAGCCGTTCTTTATCCCCGAACACCTCGATCTCCGGCCCCGTCTTCATCGATAATTGGAGCCCGACCCGGCGCTGAATCGCCGCCTGTTGGAAATCGTTCACGACGATTTCCAGAAATTCATTGATGCGAAAATACCTGAAACTCATTTTCATCTCCCCCGATTCGATCCGGGAGATATCGATGAGGTCGTTCAGCAAAACATTGAGACGTGCTGCATGAGCCGAGGCTTTTTCAATAAAGAGCCGGTTGACCGCAGGGTCGTCAACGGCGCCGTTCAGCAGGGTTTCCAGGTATCCCTGCAGCGTGAAAATCGGCGTGCGAAGTTCGTGCGAAACGTTTCCGAGAAATTCGCTCCGTGCCCGCTGCAGCTTTTTCAGCTCCACGATATCGGCCTTCAATTTATCGACAAGCTCGTTCACCGCACGCGCGACATGGCCGATCTCGTCGTCGGCGGTCGTTTCTATATGCCTTTCAAGGTCGCCGAGCCGGATCTTCTCGACGTTTTCAGCAATGGCCACCATGGGACGTGAAATCCTTTGAGAAATAAAAATGCTTACCCCAATGATGAGCGTGAGCGTGATGACTCCCGCCCAAACGATCTTCCACCGAATGTCGTTCACATTTTCTTTCATGTCTTCCATATGAGCGCTGACGCGGACAAACCGGACATTGGTCAGGGCAGGAGAGGGAACGGAATCCTTGTACTGCTTTGCGACGTAAAGAAAATCTCTTCCAACTGTTGCACTGCGGCGGATATTCGTCCCGATTGTCTTCGACAGCGCGTCTTGAACTTCCGGGCGGAGTAAATGGTTTTCGAGTGCCGGCAGTTTTTCGAACGGGACATCGGAGTCGGCAACAACCGTTCCGTCCGCCGCAACGAGCGTTATCCGGGCGCCGAGGACACTCGCCAAATGTTGGATGGAAGCGGCCCGGGCCCGTTCGCCGGTAAATTCTCCGTTCGCCAAGAAATGATGCACAATGTCGGCTTGCTGTTCGAGCTGATGAATAAGCCGGTCTTCAAACAGAGATTCGATCTCGAGGCTCGAGATCACTCCCACTGCGGCGATGATGACGACGGCGAGGATCAGATAGGTGAGCGTTATTTTTGTCTGGATGCGTTTCATTTTCATGCTTTGAACCGGTAGCCGACCCCCTTTACAGTCTCGATCATCTCAGCAAAATTTCCAAGCTTCTCCCTGATTTTTCTGATATGGACATCAACCGTCCGGTCGACCACGAACACTCCTTCGCCCCACACGGCATTCAGAAGCACATCTCTGGATATCACCCGGCCCCGGTGGCGGGCGAGGTACACGAGTGTTTCAAATTCCTTCTTCGGAAAGACCAACGCTTTCGATCCGAGAGTGACAGTGTAGTTCGGTACATTGATTTCAAGTTCGCCGATGCGAAGAATGCTGGATACTTCGGCCGCCGGTTCTTCCTTTTTATCCCGCCGGATGGCCGCACGCACACGCGCGATAAGTTTTTTCATGCTGATCGGCTTGACAATATAATCTTCGGCTCCAAGTTCGAGTCCGATCACTTCATCAATTTCGGAGCTCTTGGCCGTAAGAAACAGAACGGGAATCGACTTTGTCTTTTCGACCCGTTTCAATTCACGCAGCACATCGAGGCCGTTCATCTCCGTCATCATTATGTCGAGAAGAATCAGGTCCACATGCCGTTTGACCTGTTCGAGCGCCTGTTTCCCGTTTCGCGCAGTGAAGACTTTGTACCCTTCTTTTTCAAGATTGTATTGCAGCATTTCGACAATGTCTTTTTCATCGTCGACGACTAGGATATTCTTTTGCATTGCTCGTGTTCCGGATTATCGTGATATATTGTACGGGTCGAAGGTTGTGATGCCGCTGAACTGTTGGTACGTGCGGAGCTTTTCCACCGGCGACATGTTTTCTATGAGCGGGATCGGGCGCTCGTTATTGTAACGGTAGAGATACCGGGCGGCTTCCTGCTGCAGCTCGTCCGGCGAAGAAAACGGCTTTGTCGTGTACGGCTCCACCTCATCAAATCGTTTGATCCGTTCCATAAATCTATTCACCGCGAGTTTTTTCTTCGACGGAACTTCGTGTTTAATGCCCAGTTTACGCAGGTTCATCGTGAAAGCGTGAGTCCGCGACCGCGGTTTTGAAACGCTGGCAAACACGTTGTCGAGCGGCGTTTGAATATAACGAATTAAAAAAGGAAAATGCATCAAACTGAACTGGACAAAATCGAGAGCCGAGAGCGTCGAATGACGGCCGTAGATCTTCGTAATGCGAAGCCGGGAACATTCGTCGATCGCACTGTATTGAACAAACTGCTGCTTTCGGTCTTCATTCGCAACAAACTTGAACGTCACGATGACGCGGTCGCCGGGAAGCAGCGCGTCGTTGGGACGCACTTTTCGCCGGTACGACTTCTTGAGCTTCATGTCGACGCCGGATTTCTTCAACAGCTTCCATATCGCACTTTCCGACAAATTAATGTCGTACCAAATGGAAAGGTAAAGCTTTAACCGCTTTTGCCCGAAACCGGTTTTTTCCCGAAGCTCGCGCAGCCGCTGAATGATTGCCGGGGGCGTGGCGCGGGGACTGTGAAGCGGGCGCCGTGAACGATCTCCAAGGCTTGCAACACTGTTCGAGGATTTCCTGTACCGCTTGAGCCATTTGTAAAACGTCTTGCGGCTGATGGAGTACTTCCGGCAGACAAAGGGGACGTTTTTCCTTTCTTCGTAGTCCCTCATCCATTCCATGCGCCGGGCAACTGCGGTGTGAGTTTCAATCATCAGTGCTTCACGGAAGAAAATTGTTTGCGAGCCGCGAAAGAGTCTTCATCACGATGCTTTCTTTACCTTCTCAAAGCGATGCACAACCCGCGTTTCGCCGCCGGCCACGATCGCTACAACGACGACATCTCCGTCGGAATTCAACAGCAACAGCTTTGCACGCGCGATCGCTTCGTCTTCTGTTCCCTCAACCGTCTCGTGACCGACCGTTTTGGGAACTTCCAAATATTTGTACGCCGAAACTCTGTACGTCATATGCCTCCTCTTGAACATTTGTTTAGTATTTCACGAAATATTTGTTTCCACCGATTCCCACAATAACTCGGCTACGTCTTTCACGCGGACATTCTCGCTCGCCTCTTTTGCCTTCACTCCGTCGGTCATCATCGTCATGCAGAACGGGCAGGCAGTCCCGATCGCTCCTGCCTTCGTCGACAAGGCTTCTTCCGTTCTCTCTATATTGATGCGTTTGCCTTCTTTTTCTTCCATCCACATTCTTCCTCCCCCCGCTCCGCAGCAGAGCCCCCTGTCTTTGGACCGGGGCATTTCTGCCAGGGATAGTTGCGGGATGGAACGGAGCAATGAGCGCGGAGAATCGATGACGCCGTTATAGCGTGCGAGGTAGCAGGAATCATGGAATGTTACCGACGCCTGTGCTGAGCGTGACGCCGAAATTTTTCCCGCTTCCACCAATCCTAAAAGAAAATCTGTGTGATGGACGACTTCGAAATTTCCCCCGAACTGCGGGTACTCGTTCTTTAGCGAATGAAAACAGTGCGGGCATGTTGTGACAATTTTTTTCACTGCATACCGGTTCAACGTCTCTACGTTTTCAGCCATTAATGTTTGAGCAAGATACTCATTTCCCATCCGGCGCGCCGCGTCGCCGTTGCACTTTTCTTCAAGACCAAGGATTGCGAACTTGACACCGGCGTGCTTCAGCAATTTGGAAAATGCCTGGGTCACTTTTCTGTACCGCGCATCGTACGCGCCGGCACATCCGACCCAGAAGAGAATGTCGATGTCGCCTCCGTCCGCCATGCGGGGAATATCCATTCCTTCAGCCCAATCGGCGCGGGATGAATGGCTGAAACCCCATGGCGTGAAGTTGCGGTCGAGATTGTCGAACGTTGCACGAAGCTCGGCGGGAAAACGGGATTCATTCAGCACGAGCCCGCGCCTCAGGTCGACAATCTCATCAACGTGCTCAATCATCACAGGACATTCGTGAACGCATGCCATACATGTAGTGCACGCCCACAGTTCATCTTCCGTGATGAATTGATCGACAAGCGTATGGGCAAATATTTCACTTTCGTGTTCAGTGTTCGCTCCCCCGACGAGCAACGGAGCTTTTTCCATTGTTCTTCGGCGCGTGTCGACAATAATTTTTCGCGGCGAGAGACGTTTGCCCGTAAGGTTTGCGGGACAGACTGAATCGCAGCGTCCGCATTCAGTGCATGTGTAGCCGTCGAGCAATTGCTTCCATGTCAGGTCATCGACATCAGATACACCGAATTTTGTCGCCGATTCATCGCTCAGGTTAATCGCCTTCAATACTCCGCGGGGTTTGATGCTGGAGAAAAAGACGTTCGGGATTGATGTCAAAACGTGAAGATGTTTTGAGTACGGAAGGTAATTCAGGAAGCCGAGAACAAGAATGATATGCGTCCACCAAAACCCTGTACTCCATACGGGTGCCGACGCATTACCTGTAAACAGCGCCGCCATCGTTGACGATATTGGATATCTTACGCCGGCACTATACTGTCCGGCTGAAATGCGCGCAGCATTTTGAAAAAGCAGTGTCGATACGATAAGGAAAATCCAGAGGAGGATTACGGCAGCATCGAAGCTTCCGTGTGCATCGACGTGAAGACGCTTCACCTTTGATACGAACCTTCTCCACAGAGCAAATGCTACCGAAACAATGACAAGCAGGCAAAAAATTTCTTGTGTGAACGTGATGAGAGAATACACTCTTCCCAAAAAACGGAAAGAAAAATGTCCGGTGACTCCCTCGCCGATTGATTCAACAACCGCCATGATGAGCGCAAGAAATCCCCAAAAGATAGCAACATGCATCAGTCCGGCGAGCGGCTCGCGGAGCAGCTTCGTCTGCAGCAGAGCAATCTTCGCTACTCGTTGTATCCTCGCCGGAATGCGGTCAAGCCGGTCTTCCGGTTTTCCGGTCTGCAAGTATGAGAGAAGCCGACGCACACTGAACCCAAAGAAAACGAGCGATAGAATAAGAACGAGTGTGAAAAGAATGTTTGAAAATTCCATGATGTTTCACTCGACGTGCGCTGATTATGATACGATGTTAAAGCGTTAACGTTCCTTCGAGCACGGTAACGGCTCTTCCAATAATTGCCACAGACGCCGGTTTGCCGTGGTCAACATGAACTTCGACTTTTACCCTTCCCGGCCTGCCAATAACATCGCCTTGCTCGCCGGTCATTTCGATCAAACCGTCCGATTTTCCGACGAGACCTTGCTCGACCATGTACACGCCGAGCGGCCCGTTGGCGGAACCCGTTACCGGGTCTTCGTTGATGCCGTCATTCGGCGCGAAGAACCGGGAATGAAACGCCGACGATCGATCGACGGTTTCGGTGGAAAAAACACAAACGCCTAAGAGCCTCTTCCGAGATAAAATTTTTTTCATTAAAGGAAAATCGGGACGCATGTCGTACAGAACGGAGAGCCGTCGAACAGGCAAATATGCGTTTATGCAGGCGACAGAAGGAAGCCGTTTGTCAAAATCGCCGTCCTGCACTCCCAGGGAGGAGTTGAACTCGGTCTTCAAATGTTGATTCTTGACAAAGTGCGGCATCGGAAGTGCAAATTTCACCGTTACCTTGCCATTGTCTTTCACGACAAGAACATCGAGGATCCCCGAGGCGGTCTCAAGATGAAATGGATAGGATCCGTTCTTCTTCATGCCGTAAAAATTCCCCTCGGCAAGCGCATGAAACCCCGCGATCGTCGCATGACCGCACAAAGGCACTTCGTTTGTCGGCGTGAACCACCGGATACGAAGGTCAGCGTTTTGGTTTGATGGACTAAGAACAAACGCCGTTTCGGAAAGATTCATCTCACGTGCTATGCCCTGCATTTGAGTCTCGGTCAGCCTGTCTCCCGAAAGGACAACGGCCGCCGGGTTTCCTGCGAACGCTTTCGACGTAAACGCATCGATGTGTTTTATGGTCAGCGATTTCATGATCGCCGCCCCGAGAGTGAGACAGCAACGAGTGAATTCTTCTCCCGAACATAATATGCCGTCGTATCGTCGACAAAAAAAGAATCGGGCACGGCGGCGGCGGTCGAAGCATTCACGATATCCTCATAGATTTTTTTGCCGCTGGCCTCGTCGATAATGCACAATCTATTTTGAAGATTGTCGAGGTTCTTTTCTTCGTCGCGGCCTTGGACAGCATGATAGTTAAACACCAGCTTGCCGCTGGACCGAACATATTCCACTGAACCGCGGATGTCGTTTCTATCGCAAAAACTTTCTATCAATGGAGCGACAAGCGGAGATTCTGCGGCCGCATCAGACAACGATTCCGGAAACAGGAAGTTGCTCCTCCCGCGGCTAGCTCCTTTTTTTTCATACAGGTCGCCGGAAAGCTCGCTCAATTCTTGGATGATCTCTCCGGTCGCGGCATCAATCTCATAATACATCCGCCTCTCGAAAAAATCGCGGAATGCCATTACTCGGTCCTGGGTTGCATACAGAAACGCATAGTCATTATTTCTCCACAACTCCCGTCCGGTACCCAGATCAACGGCAACGATTTTACCGTGTTCCGGCATATCCGGTTTTTTAAAGCCGTGGAGAAAAACTTTATCATGGACGATGCCTTCAATGCCGATCCACCACGGCTCACCAAATGAAATATTCTTCCACAGCACATCCCCGTTGGCGGCATTTAAGCAAAAAAAGGATACTCTCTTTGCCTCCGTATCTCTGTCTTCGCCCACGATAAAATTAGTATCTGAAAAAAGGAGCCGCCAGAGCACACCGGATGTCGAATATGACCACGACGGTTTCAACTGCTTTTGTTGAAAAAGGGACGGAATATTCATGGATGATGAATTGCAAGCAAAGGTGATGGTTTGTCAAAATAGATCATTTTTGTCAGAGTTTCAACCTCCATTTTCGCCGAAAAGTTCAAACGCCGCATCAAAAAGATGGCCGAGTTGGAAATGTCCGGCACCAGCCGACTCCTCTTATTGCCGCTCCCCTTGAAAATAATCAAATACCTCGCTACATTGAGAAAAATTTCTACCACTAACACACCTCCCTCCCGTGATTCAAATTCAGCTCGACGGCAACAGCTTGACGATCCCGGATCTTTTCGCGGCAGCAACCCAACCTTCGCGGATATCATTGGCAGATTCCTCAAAAAGAAAGATGCGGCGTTCGCGCGAACTCGTGGAAGAATGGCTTGAAAAGAAGGAACGGATTTACGGCGTCACGACCGGTTTTGGCGAATTCAGCAACGTAAATATTCCGTTCGATAAAATCGAGCAACTCCAGCATAATCTTATCCAAAGCCATGCTGCAGGAACCGGCGATCCGCTGCCGCCGGAGGTTGTGCGTGCAATGATGATCCTGCGGGTGAACGCCCTGGCGAAGGGATTTTCCGGCATACGGCCCGGTACCGTTGAGTTCATCACAAAATTTTTTAACGCCGGACTCGTTCCCGTTATTCCATCGCAGGGATCCGTCGGCTCAAGCGGCGATCTTGTCCAGCTTGCGCATCTCGTCCTGGCCATGATGGGAAAAGGAAGGGTCATTTCCAATTTTCAAATTGCAATTGAAAATTGGAAATCGAAAATTGAAAACTCTAAAAATGCGCTGAAGGAGCACAAGCTGAATCCTCTTTCGTTGTCCGCAAAAGAGGGCCTTGCGCTGATCAACGGCACGCAAATGATGACTGCGTTTGCGGCGCTGATTTCGTTCCGGAGTAAGCAATTGTGCTCGCTTGCCGACGTCGCGGCGGCGATGAGTGTGGAAGCGTTAAAAGGGAGCGACACACCGTTTGATGAGCGCATTCACAAGCTGCGTCCGTTCAAGGGCCAGCGCGACTCGGCAAAAAATCTGAGAATGCTCCTGCACGGAAGCGAGATTCGTGAGTCGCACCGCCATAATGACCAACGGGTGCAGGATGCCTATTCTCTCCGCTGCGCACCGCAAGTTCACGGCGCATCGCGCGACGCGCTGGAGTACGTTGAAAAAATAGTTTCCGTTGAAATCAATTCTGCTAACGACAACCCTCTGATCTTTCCCGATGAACGGCAGCACCTTGAAGGAGGAAATTTTCATGGACAGCCGATTGCACTTGCTATGGATTTTTCCGCGATCGCTCTGTCCGAATTAGCGAACATTTCCGAGCGGCGCATCGAGAGGATGGTCAACGGGTCGCTCAGCGGTTTGCCCCGGTTCCTCACCCGCGACGGCGGCCTCAATTCCGGTTTGATGATCGCGCAGTACACCGCTGCTTCGCTCGTCTCTGAAAACAAAGTGCTCGCTCATCCTGCAAGCGTCGATTCTATTCCGACCTCTGCCAATCAGGAAGATCACAACAGCATGGGATCGATAAGCGCGCAGAAATGCTGGCGCGTGCTGCGAAATGCGCAAACGGTCATTGCCATCGAACTTCTCTGTGCGGCACAAGCGATCGACTTCCATGCACCGCTTCGATGCGGGAAGGGAACGCGTGCTGCGTACCGGACAATTCGCTCCCGGATTACGCATCTCGACCGCGACCGTGTACTATATGATGACATCCAGAAATCCTTGGAACTCTTGTTGGACGGAAGCATTCTTCGCAGTGTTATCAAAACGGTCGGGAAATTGGCGTAAAGTGTTCGGCAGAGCATTTTTCGTGCGCGCGCCTATTGACGGCATAAAGATCATAGAGAGGACCCAAGCACAATGACGACTTTTAATAGCTGGTTCTTCTGGGCAGCGTTGTCTGCCGCATTTGCTGCCCTTACCACGATCTTTGCGAAGATCGGTGTTCAAAACGTCGACTCCGACCTGGCGACACTCGTTCGTACGGCCATCATCATTTTCGTGCTTACCGGTTTCGTTATTTTCACGGGAAAGTGGAGCAACCCCCTGGCGCTCTCTTCAAGGACATGGATTTTTCTTGGCCTGTCTGCCTTAGCGACCGGCGCATCATGGGTCTGCTATTTTCGGGGACTTCAAATCGGCGATGCATCGAATGTCGCTGCAGTAGATAAATTCAGCCTCGTGCTCGTCGCCGTTTTCGCATTCGGATTTCTTGGTGAACACCACTCCCTGCGCGAGTGGGTTGGAATTGCCCTTGTCGCCAGCGGCGTCCTGTGCCTGGCGTTCAAAAAGTAGGCTTAACCGAGGACAATACAACTCCGGACAAATTACAATTGTTCAAGCCTCTTCAGTATCTTCCTTGCGCGCGATCGAAATCCTGCGCTCCCCGTCGGCATCTGTTGTTCAATGAGAAGAACAATCTCCCTTTTTAAATCCGGCTCCTGTTGTGCGATATTAGCGAGCACGGTCATTGAAAACACTTTCACAGCGATCGGTTCTTTCGCCGAGGCGAGCATCTCGAAGGACACGGTCGCAATTTTGCCGGCGATCCGCCGGGGTATCTCGACATCCTGAAGTATTCTCAGGACATTTCTTGGTACGGCGTCATGAGCTCCCGGCTCAAGCATGCGGTCGACCATTTCATTCAAATACGGATAGACTAAATCTGGATGTTCGTCCGCGCAATGCTTGACGATCCATGCGGCGCGCTGAGTCGTACGATATTCTCCTTTAAGAAAGAGATTCAGTAATTCCCTGAACCTCCCTTTGTTGTTCCCGACCCACTTCGCGATCCGCACACTTTGGCGCTTTGAGTGTTCCCTCAAGATTTCCGTTTCAAGATCCATGGTCTGCCTTCGCGCATTGATGAACGCACCGGACTAACTTTACTCAAAGAGAAAATTAAAGTCAAACGAGGAGAAAAAAAATGCATTTCGGTTGGAACTAAAGGCTTTCATTCGTACATTGACAGGGAGGTCTTTCCACCAACATACTTTCTCCATCCGCAATGAAGCTGACCAAACATTTCCTTCGCACAGTCCCGAAAGTCCTCCTGCACGACCATCTCGACGGCGGCGTCCGTCCACAGACGGTCATCGAACTGGCGCGTGATCAAAAATATGCAAAGCTCCCCACGAAAGACGCCGGCGAGCTTGCCGTATGGTTCCAACGCGGGGCGCAACGCGGAAGCCTGCCTCTCTTTCTCGAAGGGTTCGACCACACCTGCGGCGTCATGCAAACGGAAGAGGCGCTTGAGCGCGTCGCGTACGAAACACTCGAGGATATGAAAAATGACGGCGTCGTATATTTGGAGACCCGTTTCGCGCCCGTCTTCCATCAACAAAAAGGACTGCACAACGAAACAATAGTGAAAGCCGTTCTTCGCGGACTAGAACGAGGGAACAAAGATTTCGGCGTGGAGTATGGACTACTTCTCTGTGCGATGAGGAGCATGGACCCGAAAATATCGCAAGAGATTGCAGAACTTGCGGTTGATTTCCGGAACCAGGGAGTCGTTGGTTTTGACCTTGCGGGAGAAGAGGGGGGCTATCCGCCCAAAAAACACATCGATGCGTTTCACTACATTCAGCGGGAAAACTTTAATATTACCGTTCACGCCGGCGAAGCGTTCGGCAAAGAATCAATTTGGCAGGCGATTCAATGGTGCGGTGCACATCGCGTTGGCCATGCTACGCGGCTTATCGAAGACATGAAAGTAAAAGACGGACAGGTGGTGAGCATGGGAACGCTGGCGCAATATGTACTCGACAAACGCATTCCGCTCGAAATTTGTCTGACAAGCAACGTCCACACGGGTGCGGTTAGCAGCATCGACGAGCATCCTTTTGGAATCTTTTATCGCTATAAGTTCCGCGTTACATTGAACACCGACGACCGCTTGATGAGCGGCATAACCTTGACCGACGAGTACTGCACTGCCGCGGAGCATTTCGGACTGACGCTTGAAGAGTTCGAGAAAATCACCATCAACGCAATGAAGAGTGCCTTCATTCCGTATAAACAGCGTATCGCAATCATTTATGACGTGCTGAAACCGGGATATGCGAAGGCAAGGGCGGCGATGAAGAAAAAATAGCCTGTGATTTCGCTGATGGCGCAGATTCAGCGCAGATTTCAGATTTCGCAGATTTTTAGAAAGGGGGAAATTCATGAAAGTGTATCCTGAAAGTAACTATCCAAAAAAGGAGATTACGGAGAAGATCATTAAGGCAGCGTTCGCAGTTCACAACAAATTGGGTTCAGGGTTTGTAGAGAAGGTTTATGAAAATGCTCTCGCGCAAGAACTGAAACGAAAAGGTCTTAATGTTGAACAGCAAAAACGAATGAACGTAAAATATGGAGGAGAACCGGTCGGAGAATTCATTGTCGACCTGCTCATCGATAACAGTGTCATTGTGGAACTAAAAGCAGTTCACGCTCTGGAAAAATCGTTCGAAGATAAACTGCTTCATTACTTGAAAGTCTCCAATCTTCCGGCCGGTCTGCTTTTGAATTTCGGAAGCAGCAGTGTTCAAATCAAAAGAAAGGTATATTCAAACTGTGACATCAAATCTGCGCAATCTATAATCAGCGCTAAATCCGAGTCATCTGAGTAATCACATGCGACTTTTTATTCTCCGACATGCCGATGCTGAGGCCGAAGGACACAGAAGCGACGTCGACAGGGAACTGACGACCGAGGGAATTGCAGAAGCTGAATGCGTTGCAAACGCTGCAAGCATTATGAAGTTGAATTTCACTGCCATTCTCACAAGCCCGACGGCGCGGTCCAAATCAACGGCGGAGATCATCGCCAAGCAATTCCCCTCTGTTCGCATCCAGGTGATGGAACACCTGTTATCGTCGGCAGAACCGCAGAATTTGTTTCGAGAACTTCAGTCGTATCCACGCGATAGCCGTCTGCTGCTTGTAACCCACAAACCTTTCATCAGCCGATGCATTGCTAACCTCATCAACATGACGAGCGAGTCGAAGATTAGCGTTGGGAAAGCGTCGCTCTCGTGCATCGAGGTCGGATCTCCGGTGCAACACGGGGCCGGAGTTCTGCTCTGGATCCTTACCAACGAGCAAATGCAATTGGTGAGAAAATAATCCTGGCCCCCTTCCGTCAGTAGCTGTCGGCCGCCTTATCCGAGAGGCCGCAGCTTTCTGAAATGATTGGCATGGTAAATCACCAGGGTGTCCGAACCTCTCCAATCCGTCTCACTCTCCAAAATTCCTGGATTTTCTCGCTTTTTTTTTACTTATTATGGTTTGCCAATCTCCAACCATTCACTAATGAATAGGCAGAAATGAGCGATAAAGCATTCGCACTTGATTCGTCTCTCTTGTTAGAAAAACTAAAGTCACTTTCGCAAAATTTATGGTGGTCGTGGAATTTTGAGGCCCAATCAATTTTCAGGGACCTCTCGCCGCAGGTGTGGGAACGGACGCATCACAATCCGGTGGCAGTCCTTTCAGAAATGTCGAATGAAGAAGTAGCGGCCCGAATCGGCAATAGTGAATTTGCTGAAAGAATACAATCTGCCTGGAACAGCTTCGACGCGTATATGCGCAGCAAGAAAAACTGGGCATCGTCGGAAGCGAAAACGCTGAAGGGACCGGTCGCGTATTTCAGCGCCGAATTTGGTTTTCATGAGAGCTTGAGAACGTATTCGGGCGGGCTTGGCATTCTCGCCGGCGACCACACAAAATCGGCGAGCGATCTTGGATTGCCGTTTGTGAGCGTTTCCCTTTTTTATCGCCAGGGATATTTCGAACAACGCATTGCGGCAGACGGCTGGCAAAACGAGCAGTATGTTTCTGCCGACCCGGCAAAACTTCCGTTGAACATTGTCACGGACGAAAATGGAGAGCCGGTGCGATGCGCAGTTCACATCGGGTTCAGCACAGTGCGATTCCATGCGTGGCGGTTAGACGTTGGACGCAGCGTCGTCTATCTGCTCGACACCAATGTGAAGGAGAACGAAGAGCGGTTCCGCGACCTTACGGCACATGTCTACGGCGGCGACAGCACTACCCGCATTGCCCAGGAAATTATTCTTGGTGTCGGCGGAGTGCGATTGCTGCGTGCATTGAACATTCACCCGTCGACCTTCCACATGAATGAAGGACATTCAGCATTTCTCACGCTTGAACTTTTGCGGGAAGCTATGGAAAAGAACGGCGATGCGCGCATCGCCGCAGAAAACGTTAAGCGACAATGCGTCTTCACGACTCATACGCCGGTCCCGGCAGGACACGACCGGTTTCCAAAAGATCTGATGGAACACTCATTTTCATCGATGACCAAAGCGATGAAAATTCCCATTGAAGAACTGATGAAGTACGGACGGATCGACGCCAACAATGACACCGAAGCGTTTTGCATGACCGTTCTCGCTCTGAAAATGTCGCGTGCGGCAAACGGCGTCAGCGAACTGCACGGACAGGTCAGCCGAGATATGTGGAGGCCGTTGTACCCCGATCTTCGGGCGGACAGCGTCCCCATCGGTCATATCACCAACGGCGTGCATATCGGCGGCTGGCTGAATGAAAAATCAGCGCACTTCTGGAAGACGCATCTCGGGAAAGAATGGCAAGAACACTATCTCGACGGTGAGTTCTGGGAAAAAGCAAGCCAGAGAAAAGCGGTTTCAGATGCTGCACTATGGTCCCTGCGGTATGAGCTGCGAAGGGATCTTGTAGAATTCGCCCGGCATACGCTGCGCTCGCAGCATTCGCGTTTCGGCAATGGCACCGCAGTGTATGAAAAAGTCTTGAACCCCGACGTTCTCACGATCGGATTTTCCCGCCGCTTTGCAACATACAAACGTGCGCCGCTGCTTTTTGCCAACCTCGAGCGCACAATCGAATTGTTCAACGATGAAAATCGGCCGGTTCAATTGATTTTTTCCGGGAAAGCACACCCGCGCGACGATGAGGGAAAAAAATTTATCAAACACGTCATCGATCTGACAAACAATCCGCGTCTCTTCGGAAAAGTCGTCTTCCTGGAAAATTACGACATCAATGTTGCAAGGCACCTCGTGGCGGGAGCCGACGTATGGCTGAACAACCCGCGACGTCCGCTGGAAGCGAGCGGAACAAGCGGGCAAAAAGTGGCGATCCACGGAGGGCTGAATTGCAGCATCATGGACGGCTGGTGGCGTGAAGCATTCGACGACACGAACGGCTGGGCTATCGGAAAAGATGAATCGCCGGCGGTAGCCGAACAGCAGGACATCAACGATGCGGAAGACCTTTTTTCAGTGATCAAGAACCAAATTGTTCCTGAGTTCTACCAGCGCAACAAAAAGAATATACCCCACGTGTGGCTGCAGCGGATCCGGCGGTCAATTGCAACGCTCGTCCCGAAATACAACACCCACCGTATGGTGGCGGAGTACGTCAAGAAATATTACGTTTGATGTCGTACTGGGAACTACGGATATAAAAAGTTTGATAACAGGCACAACTTTTTCTCTGTATCTTCGTTTATTATAGGAGAGAGGAGGAAAAGAGTATGAAAACATCATATGGTTTTGATAATCTTTCGCAGGAGGAACGTCAAGCGATTGAAGAACTTTTGCTGGAAGAGATGGAAAAACAACAATGGGATGCGATCACATACTCTGTTATCCTTGCCGAGGAAGTGATTCTCCCGCTGCAATAAATCATGAGGACTATGCTTAAAATCATAACGTGGACTGCGGTCATTGCGGGAATTGTCACGCTCCCTTTCTTGCTCCGGAAGCGGCACAAACAACTGCACTATCGTGATATCAATGTCCGTTACGACATTGACGATTACATTTCGGAAATCAGTCTGTAATTCTGAAAAAACCGCGGACTTTTCTACGATATTTTTTCCACCTTCACCATATTTGTCGTGCCGCGTGCAAGAAGAGGAATGCCGGCGGTCATGACGATATAATCCCCTTTGTTTACATAACCCGACTTGACAAGTTCCTGCTGGATGGTCGCAAGCGTCGTATCGGTGTCGCCAATATTCGGCACCAGAATCGATCGAACCCCCCACACCAAATTCAATCTTCGTCTGATGCGCTCACGGTCCGTTACCGCAATGATTTTGCCGTACGGCCTGTACTTCGCGATCGTCTTTGCGGTCTCTCCCGAGTGAGTGATCGGAACGATGGCGGCCGCCCCTATTTGTTTCGCCAGAACGCATGCAGCGCGGCCGAGCGCTTTGAAAACTTCGGCCTGCCTGTTGCTTATTTCATCAGGAAGGTCGAGCTGATCACGGTACGCTTCCTCAGCCCGGCGAATAATTGAATCCATCATCCGCACAACCTCAACAACGTACTTTCCAACGGACGTTTCGCCGCTCAGCATTACGGCATCGGCGCCGTCGAGCACGCCGTTGGCAACGTCGTTCGCCTCAGCGCGCGTGGGGCGCGGATTTTCAATCATCGATTCCAGCATCTGTGTCGCTATGATCACCGGCTTGCCGGCGGCGTTCGCTTTCTTGCAGATCATCTTTTGAGCTATCGGGACATCTTCCGTCGCACACTCAACACCAAGGTCGCCCCGCGCCACCATGATTGCATCGGCTTCATGTATAATCTCATCGATGTTCTGCAGCGCTTCCCGCTTTTCGATCTTTGCGATGATGGGCAGCCTCTTCCCTTTATCGATTTTCGAAATAATGAACTTCCTCAGCCGGCGTATATCTTCCCCCGTGCGGACGAAAGAAAGTGCGACGTAATCAATGTCGTTCGCGATGCCGAACTCAAGGTCCTCAATGTCTTTTTCAGTCAACGACGGCGCGCTCACTGCCACACCCGGCAAATTAATGCCTTTGTGCTCTTTTAGGATTCCTCCATGGACGACCTCGGTCACGACATCGGTTGCGGTCGCTTTGAGAACCTTCAGCTGCAGCAGACCGTCGTCCATCAGAATCGTATCGCCGGGCTTTACATCTTTCGGCAAATTCTGGTACGTCGTCGAAACACGCTCTTCATTCCCGGCAATTTCGTTAATTGTAATCGTGAATTGCGAGCCGTCGCGCAGCCGTACTTCGGGTGAGACAAGCTTTCCCGTCCTGATCTTCGGCCCTTGCAGGTCCTGAAGAATGGCAATCGGCTCACCCACCTTTTCCGCCGCACTACGGACGGCCTTCATCGCAGCAAGATGTTCCTCGTGCGTTCCGTGTGAAAAATTAAGGCGCGCAACGTCCATCCCTGCCTGTATCATGTTTTCGATGACGTCAACCGCGGATGAAGCGGGGCCGAGAGTGCAGACAATTTTTGTTCTTCCATACACAGCATGAAGTTCCATTGGATTATTGTCCTTTGTCAATTGGAAGGAAGGAGATGCAGCGTGTGTTTCGTTATTTCCGCGACAAGGATGCTGTCTATCGGCATCACGTGGTATTCCCCGCTCAGCCACAACGGCGTTTGATCGGAATAGTGTTCATGCATCGGCTGTCCCGATTCGCCCGTCGGAATAATCGAACGCGCTCCATTGAGGTCCGCGAAATCGACGATTTGACGCATCGACGGCCCCAGCGTCACCTGGTATGGAGCAGCCAAATAATATTCTCCGTTGTTGAGCGTCGTTCCCGATCCCCCCACGGGGAAAGGACCAATGTTGAAAACGGAACCGAGGGGGGGCTGCGAACCAAACGGATGCTGAAACGTGAGTGTATGGAGCAGCCCCCATTGCCATGTCTTCATCTCTCCGCCGAGCGAGGCCTTTAATTCCTGAATTGCTTCTCCTAAACTCTTTCTGATAACATCATCGCGCGTTTCGATGCGCGGCGTTGCCGGATCGTCAAACCACCAGGATGAAGGATTCCGCAGCAACGCAGGGACTGTACGATACGGAATGTTGGCAATGGAGATATATTTTTGGAACAACGCCTCCCCCATTTTATCCTGAAAAATGTTCTTCAGCAAGTGTGTAAAGAAAACGTGAAAGAGCGTCGTCGGCACGTCGTCTTTTGCCAGCTGGAAGTGCCAGTTTCGAAAATAGCTCAGTGCGGTTTGAATGTCGGCGCTTACGACTGCCGTCGAATCATACGCATGGAGGATATACGGCGTCGTTTCCCGAGCGAAATAGGAAAAGTAGTCACACTGAATTCGTTCAAAATCTTCAACAGAGAGTTTTTCCTGTTTGCGCAGTAGTTCGTCAAGCCGCTGAATGCGCGACGGCGGCTCCCATAGGTTTGAGATATGGTACGGATATGAGTTGTCGGTCATTTTATTGTTGGCAGTGGCAATAAAATGCTGCGGAGGATTGTACATGGACGGCAAACGGTCGAACGGAACAAATCCATTCCAATCATACTGACCGGTCCAACCCGGCATTGGGAGCGTCGGGTTTTGCGCCGAGCGGATCGGCAGACGGACGCCGGCAAGGTAGCCGATGTTTCCGTCGATGTCGGCATAAACAAAATTCTGCCCCGGAACGGTAAATTCTCTAACGCCGTTTTTAAACTCGTTCCAATTATTTGCCTTGTTGATGAGCACCAATGAGTATAATTCATCGCTGACATCTTGTCCGGTCCATCGCATTGACACCAACACGTCTTTCGTAATCGACCCAACAGGGTTCACATCATTAATAATCGGGCCATGATTGGTAGATTTGACCGTGAGGATGACCGTCGAGGAATCTTTCACCACAATGGTATCCTGCGTTACTGTCATCGGACTCCATGCATCCCGGAAAAAATATTCCCCCGAGGAATTAGTCATCTCAAAATAGAAATCGGCATCGTCAGCCATAACAGCGGTCAATCCCCACGCGATACGCTGATTATGGCCGATTACAACCATCGGTGTCCCGGGAAGCGACACTCCCGCGACATCGAAGTCACCGCCGTGGAGATGAAGTTCATACCATTTTGATGGAGCTGAGAAACCAAGATGCGGGTCGTTGGCGAGCATCGCTTTCCCGGAAACGGATTTCTGAGGGCCGACAGCCCAGGCATTGCTTCCGATGTGCGTTCCGGTTGTTCCGTAAAACATTCTGAACGCCTGGTCGACGTCGATAAGCGTAAGCAGGTTGTCAGAAAATAGTTTAGCGCGCAGTTCCTTCGGGACGATAACAGGGATATTTTCAGGATAGGTCGGAAAGATCTCGTTCGCTTTCTCTTCGCCGAACGTTTTATACAAATCCCCCAGCACCAAGTCGACGTACCAAGAAATATTCAACTCCCATGCCATCATCCGCGCAACGAGAAGAGAATGGATCGGCTTCCATTCTTCAGGAGTGTAGTTCAACATATCGAACTCAACCGGGTATTTGCCGCGGTGTGTTGTGATGAATGCGTTCACCCCGTCGGCATACGCCTGAAGAATGCGGCGGGATTCAGGATGCAGATTATGCTCAAGCTTATCGGCGATCTGCTTCATCCCGACTGTCCGGAACAATTTATCAAACTTTAATGTGGACGAACCGAAAACTTCGGACAATCGTCCCTCGCCGGCCCGGCGGGAAACGTCCATTTGCCACAAGCGGTCCTGCGCATGAACGTAGCCTTGGGCAAAAAAGAGGTCATGTTCATTTCCCGCAAAGATGTGCGGGATTCCAAACTCATCGCGTTGTATCGCAACGGGGTTTTGTAAACCTCCGACAATGAGAGTGCCATCCACCGCGGGAAACGACTTCGTCACTAGATATCGAAGGAGGAGAAGCGTGACGAGCGCAATAACAACCAGCGAGCCGACAATTCCGCTGACAATTTTAAATTTGGATCGCATAAATATTCTTGGAGGAGAACTCTACATATACCGATTTTTAGAATTTCGGACTTAGGTATCAGGATTTCACCGCTCAGTTTCTCATGCAACTCCGTGCATGACGCCGGCTAGTTTTTTAGAAGAAGAGGCAGGTTCCACTCAACCAAGTACCTCCGAAAAGCCGCGGCCGGAAGCTGGACCAGCAAAGGATGTTCTTCAGGGTCGAGCCATTGCATAAGAAACAGCAGATTCCTCTCACCCATCGCTGTACATCCTGACGTCGCGGAACTGTCGAAGCTAATAAGATGCAGGAAGATACAACTTCCTTTCCCCGGAATCGAGTGCGGATTATGCCTGACGACAATCCCGTACTTGTAGTACCCCGAATCCGGTCTCATCACTTCCGAAGATTTCCACGGGAGCCTGCCCGCAGAATCTCTTATGACATCATTTTCGGCGATGAGCGAATTGTAAAACACGGAGCCGGTGTCGTCAACACAATGAAGCACTTTGGTCGCTCGGCGGTACGGGAAACGAATTCCGGAGGGAGGGACAGAGTCGTATCCGAAAAAATCTCCCAGCTCGAAAACGCCGGCGGGAGAGCGACGGTCGCCTTCTGCTTTTGTCCGTTCTCCCGGAGGATCTGTGTGAAGGCCTATACCCCAGGCAAGACCTGAATCCGCAAGGATTACTTTCCACGGAATATTGTATTGTGTCCATCCCTCATCGGTGCGGTTGAACAGGTACATTGCACCGGCAGTTGAATTCCAGTCCGGAGCCACAACGAGCACCAATTGCATGGCATTCTCAATTTGGGCA
>Ga0265319_1000211_pt1 | contig 44129 bp, 37 predicted proteins | sample 4824metaG_FD_192443 | JGI IMG/M metagenome (GOLD analysis project Ga0265319, IMG submission 192443) | Rhizosphere microbial communities from Carex aquatilis grown in University of Washington, Seatle, WA, United States - 4-8-24 metaG | ecosystem: Host-associated > Plants > Roots > Rhizosphere >...
TAGGTGTCGGCGTGGGCGTGGGTGTCGGCGTGGGCGTGGGTGTAGATCCGGCACTCAGTGAGATGACCGTGGCTGAATAGGGCGGGAACGAGGCCGAAAAGGTGGCGCCGGAAACCGCGAGGGTCGAAGTCGCCAGGTCAGGCGAGCCGCTGCCGCCGGGCTTGGCGGCGTTGTCCTGGGCGACCCCGTAGGTGAAGACGCTGGCCGACGCCGCCGGAGTATAGCCGGTCAGGGCGATGCTGGCCGAGTAGGCGTTGGCCGGGTCCTTGTTGATCACCAGCAGGGTCAGGCTGCCGTTGGTGCGGTGGGCCGCGTAGACCGACAGGAGGGTGCTGCTGCTGGCGGCCTTCACGATCATGTCGCCGCTGCGGGCGAAATTCGCGAGCAGTTTCACCGCATAATAGGTCGGATAGGGCTCGTAGTAGGTGGCGGAGCCGCCGCTGCTGGGCGTGGACAGGATGCCGTAGTCACCGTATCCGCGCCAGCCGTAGAGCGAACTGTTGTTGTTGTTGCCGGTTTCCTGGCCGTTGCGCAGATCCCACCACAATAGTGCATTGAACTCGGTCTGCAGCAGGTTGCCGATGCTGTCGGCGAGGAAAAGACCGTTCACCAGGCTGGTCGTCTGCTTGCCGGGCTGGCTGTAGACGGAGTTGTTTTCCGTGACGTCCAACTCGACACCCGCCCCGGCCGTGCCGAGATAATCGGTCAGCTGCTGGCGGAGGTCCGCCGCGTCCTGCGGCCAGGTCTTCGCGGACTGGAGGAGCTTCGCATCGCCTTCCGGGTTGGTGGGGGAGTCGGCCGCGGGGGCCTGCTCGTAACGGTGGTAGATCAGGAAATCGGGCAGGACGCCGCCGCTTTTCAGCGTTGCGAGCATCACGGGGGTCCAGCCATTGCGGACGCTGCCGGTGCGCGGGTTGGTCACGGGGTGCGCGGTGTTGTTGGCATAGGACGTCTCGCCCGTGACCCCCACGACCCCGACCTTGATGGTGGGATCCACCGCCTTCATTTTGGTGAGGTAATCCTTCGCGCGGACGGCATAGGTGTAGGGATCGTTTTTCACCGCCTGCTCGTCGGTTTCCCAGGTGCCATAGTTCTCGTTGCCAATCTCCCAATACTTGAGCTTGAGCGGCGCCGCGCGGCTGAGCCGGAGAAAATTGAGGCCGTCGTTGACGGCCAGCGGGGGGGAATTCCGCTGGTTCGACCAGTAGCCGGCGGTCTTCCAATCGACGCCCTTGGCGTCGACCCCGATGGTTACGTCCGCCCCCGTGCCCAGGAGCGTGGCACTGGCATTGGCGTAAGCGACCCAGGCCGCCGCCTCCTCGGGGGTGCCGGTGCCGTAGTTGGCCGTGACAAAGGCCTGGGCATTGAGCCCGGTGATGAGCTGGGCATAGGCGTCGAGGCCCGCCGCCCAGGTCCAGGTGTTGCCGATGGTCGTGTTGGTTTTCCAGTGGTATTCGTCGGACAGCGAGCCGCCGGGGATCCGGATCGCGCGCACATCCGCCGCCTGGAGCAGCGCGATCGTCTGGGCGCTGCCGGCCTGCGGGTCCCAGGCAGTGGCGTTCACGCCGAACACGCGCTCGTCGACGGTGCGCACGGCCTGCGTGGCGTCGACCGTGAGGGTCTGGGCGAAGCCGATGGTCGGCAACACCAGGCTGAGAAGGCAGAGCAACCTTGCCGGGGGAAGGAATGGGGGCATGGGGGATGAAAGCAACGGGGGGAAGGATCACAGTATACCTCCTTTCCCGGGATTGCCATGTGTTGCTTGTCCGGCGGATTGAGATGGTTTGCGGAACCCCGGGCCGGCGGGCCGCCGCTCATCCGCCGATCGCCGCAACTCAGACCACTTCCCGGTAAACGTCCGGATGCGGCTTGGTGATCACGGCGGCATTCACGAGCATGCCGGCGTCGGCGATGATCTTCCGGCCGGCCGCCACCGCGGTCTGCACCGCGGAGATGTCGCCGGTCATCGTGACAAACGCCTTGCCACCAAGCGCCATCGCCACCCGGACTTCGAACAACTGGACGGGCGCGCTTTTCGCGCAGGCGTCCGCCGCTTTGATCAGCGTGGCGACATTGAAAGACTCGAGGATGCCCAGCGCGCCGTCCGGCGGGGCGACCGACGTGCGGCCCAGCGCGGTGATGACGTCGGGATGGATGTTGGTGATGACAAAGCTGTCGATCAGGCAGCCGTTCGCCGCGTCGCACCCGGCCGCGATGGCGCTCTGCACCGCCGACGGATCGCCGGCGATCAGCACCATGTACTTGCCCGAGCAGATCGAGCGCGACAGCACCAGCCGCACCGTGCCCGCCTTCAGCGCCGCGTCGGCGACGAGAAAGCCGGCCACCACGCTGGAGAGTTCGACCAGGCCAATGGATTTTTCAGTCATGGGAAGTTATTTTGACCGCGGATTTCACGGAGGACACGGCTGAATCAGCAATGCTTGTCATCTTGAGCGCAGCGAAGGATCCACGGCATCGAACGCGCTGCCTCCAGCGAACGCATGGATTCTTCATTTCGTTCAGAATGACCGGAGGCGGGGATTTTCAAATCACCTGTGTTCATCTGTGATCAACCTGCTTGGTTCCGGTTGAGGGTGATGGACGTCGCCGTGACTTCCCCGACCGTGCCGGCGAACGGGGCGTGGATGATCGCGCCGAGCGCCTTCTCCGGTATGGCACCAAGCGGCTGGCCGGCGGTCACGGTGTCGCCGGCCCGCACCAGCGGCAAGCAGGCCGCGCCGGCGCCCTGCTTGAGCGGCAGCACCACCCGGCGCGGGGCGAGAGCGGCATCCTGCCAGGGGGCGGGATGCTCATACTGCGCGATGTTGAGTTTCTTCATCAGGGTCTTGATCGGGAGCCGGCGGCCTTCGCGCATCGGGTGCACCTTGACGGTCGTCGGCCCGGACCATTTCTGGTTGGCCAGCTTCATTTCCGCCTTGGACTGGTCGCACGCCTCCTTGGGGAAAAGCTCCTCCGGGCATGCGTAGAGGGTGCAAAGGCCGCAGGCGCAGCACATCGCCGCCCATTCGTTCCAGTGGGCCGCGCCCGTCGCGGTGAAGGCGAGGCTGCGCATCACCTGGTGCGGCTCGACAGCGTAGCCGAGCAGGTAGCGCGGACAAAGCTCGGTGCAATAGCGGCACTGGTCGCAGGCGGACTTGCCGATGGCATTCTGCACGGGAGCCGGCTTGAGCTTGCGCTCGATCACGTGGTGGTCGCGCGCCAGCACGATGGCCCCGCCGGTCGTCTTGCTGACCGGCCGGTCGAGCTCGTCCGTGGTCTCACCCATCATCATGCCGCCGATGGCGAGCACCGGATCGGCCACGGTCGCCCCGCCCGCCGCGGCGATGCACTCGCGGAGACTGGTGCCGAGCGGCACGGTGATCGTGCGCGGCGCCCGCACGGCGCCGGCAATGGTGAGGGTCTTGTGGGTGACGGGCCGGCCGGCGGCGGCCGCGGTGATGTTGACGAAGGTCTCCACGTTGCAGACGACGACGCCGACGTTGAGCGGGATGCCGCCCGGCGGGATGAGCCGGCCGGTGACCTCCTGGACCAGGTCGTACTCATCCCCCGCCGGGTAATAATCGCCCAGAAGCTGGACCTTCACGGCGGTGCCCTGGCAGGCGGCCTCGACCGCCTCCACCGCATGCCTGTTCTTGGCCTTGATGCCGACGACGCCGGTGGCGGCGCCCACGGCCGCCATGGCCAGCTGGATGCCCTGCACCATCGCCAAGGCCTGATGCTCCATCACGGCGGCGTCCTTGTGGAGGAGGGGTTCGCACTCGGCGCCGTTGGCGATGACGGTGTCGGCCTTGGCCGCCAGCTTGATGTGCGTCGGGAAGCCGCCGCCGCCCGCGCCGACGACACCGGCCAGCCTGACCTGCTCAACGAGGTTCATGGGATGACGGTATCTAGGGCCGCACTCACTCCCCCCACAATGCAAAACCGCGCAAGTGACCGGCGAGCGGCCGCCACCCCGGCCGGCGAGCGGCCCGCGAACCACCAATAAAAAGGCGCGCTCCGGAGAGCGCGCCTTGGAATTTGTCATCGGAACAATTGGCCCGGGCTCAGTAGTCCATGCCGCCCATGCCGCCGCCGCCGCCGTGGCCGCCGCCGCCGGCCGGGGCCTTGTCCTTCTCGGGGAGGTCGGTGATCATGCATTCGGTCGTCAGGAGCAGGCCGGCGATCGAGGCCGCATTCTGCAGCGCGGTGCGGGTGACCTTGGTCGGGTCCACCACGCCGGCCTTCACGAGGTCCTCGAACTTGTCGGTGGCCACGTTGTAGCCGGTGTTCCCCTTGGAGGCCAGGACTTCCTTGACCACCACCCCGCCGTCGACGCCCGCATTGGCGCAGAGCGCGCGGATGGGGTGCTCGATGGCGCGGCGCACGATCTGGGCGCCGAAGGCCTCGTCACCCTCGAGCTTGAGGGCCTCGATGGCCTTGATGGTGCGGAGCAGGGCGACGCCGCCGCCGGCGACGATCCCCTCCTCCACGGCCGCGCGGGTCGCATGGAGGGCGTCCTCGACGCGGGCCTTCTTCTCCTTCATCTCGACCTCGGTGGAGGCGCCGACGTTGATGACGGCGATGCCGCCCGCGAGCTTGGCGAGGCGCTCCTGGAGCTTCTCGCGGTCGTAGTCGCTGGTGGTCTCGTCGATCTGGCGGCGGAGCTGCTTGACGCGGCCCTGGATGTCGGAGGACTTGCCGGCGCCCTCGACGATGGTGGTGTTCTCCTTGTCGATGGTGATGCGCTTGGCCTTGCCGAGGTCGGCGAGGGTGAGGTTCTCGAGCTTGAGGCCGAGGTCCTCGGTGATGCACTTGCCGCCGGTGAGGACCGCGATGTCCTCGAGCATGGCCTTGCGGCGGTCGCCGAAGCCGGGGGCCTTGACCGCGCACACGTTGAGGGTGCCGCGGATCTTGTTCACCACGAGGGCGGCGAGGGCCTCGCCCTCGACCTCCTCGGCGATGATCAGGAGGGGCTTGCCGCTCTTGGCGACGGTCTGGAGGAGCGGGAGCATCTCCTGCAGGTTGGAGATCTTCTTCTCGTGGATGAGCACATAGGCGTCCTCGAGGACGACCTCCTGGCTCTCGGCGTTGGTCACGAAGTAGGGCGACAGGTAACCCTTGTCGAACTGCATGCCCTCGACGACCTCGAGGGTCGTCTCGATGGACTTGGCTTCCTCGACGGTGATGGTGCCGTCCTTGCCGACCTTGTCCATGGCATCGGCGATGATGTTGCCAATGGTCTCGTCCCAGTTGGCGGAGACCGTGGCGACCTGGCGGATTTCCTCGCGGTCATTGACCTTCTTGGAAACGCGCGCGAGCTCGGCGACGGCGGCCTCGACGGCCTTGTCGATGCCGCGCTTCAGGTAGACCGGGTTGGCGCCGGCGGTGACGTTCTTCAGGCCCTCGCGGTAGATGCCCTCGGCGAGCACGGTGGCGGTGGTGGTGCCGTCGCCGGCGCTGTCGGAGGTCTTGGAGGCGACTTCCTTCACCATCTGCGCGCCCATGTTCTCGTAGGGATCGGGAAGCTCGACTTCCTTGGCGACGGTGACGCCGTCCTTGGTGACGGTCGGGGAACCGAATTTCTTGTCGATGACGACGTTGCGGCCCTTGGGCCCGAGCGTGACCTTCACGGCGCGGGAGAGGAGCTCGACGCCGCGGAGGATTTTCTGCCGGGCGTTTTCGTCGAAGAGGAGTTGTTTGGCTGCCATTGTAGTAGTTTTAAGCTTTGAGGTTTGAGTTGTGGGAGTTGCGGGCGGCTCAGGCGAGGACGCCGAGGATGTCGTCCTCGCGGACGAGCTTGTATTTCACGTCATCGATCTTGACCTCGTTGCCGCCGTACTGGGCGATGAGCACGCGGTCGCCGACCTTCACCTCGAAGGGCGTGACCTTGCCGTTCTCATCCTTCTTGCCGGTGCCCAAGGCGATGACCTTGGCCTCCTGCGGCTTTTCTTTGGCGCTGTCCGGGATAATGATCCCGCCGCGGACTTGTTCTTTTTCCTCGATGTGCTGCACGAGCACGCGATCACCGATGGGTTTGATATTTACTTTAGCCATATTGTTTGTGGTGGGGTTGAGTTGGACGTTGGGGTTAAATGACACGAACCCGTTCCGGAGGGGGACTGGTTCGCGCAAAAGTCACTTCTTCTCTTCGTCGACGATCTCGACGTCGGCATCGACGACCTTGCCCTCGGACGGGCGGGGCTTCCGGGGCTCTTCCGGGCCGGCCGGGCCGGCCTCCGGCTGGGGGGCGGCCCCGGCGGCGGCGGTCGCCGCCTGCGCCTGCTGGTAGAGCTCGGCGCCAATCTTCGAGAGGTTCTCGAGCGCGGCCTTCATGCGGGCCGTGTCGTTGCTCTCGAGCTCCTTCCTGCCGTCGGCGAGGGCGGCCTCGAATTTGCCCTTCACGTCGGCGGGGATCTTGTCGCCCGCATCCTTCAGGGTTTTCTCAAGCTGGTAGATGGTCGTGTCGAGCTGGTTCTTGGTCTCGACGGCCTCCTTGCGCTTGGCGTCCTCGGCGGCGTTGAGCTCGGCCTCCTTGGTCATCTTCTCGACCTCCTCCTTGGAGAGGCCGGAGGAGCCCTGGATGGTGATCTTCTGCTCCTTGCCGGTGCCGAGGTCCTTGGCGGAGACGTGCAGGATGCCGTTGGCGTCGATGTCGAAGGTGACCTCGATCTGGGGCGTGCCGCGCGGCGCCGGCGGGATGCCGTCGAGCTTGAAGGTGCCGAGGTTCTTGTTGTCGCGGGCCATCGGGCGCTCGCCCTGAAGGACGACGATCTCGACGCCCGGCTGGTTGTCGCTGTAGGTGGAGAAGGTCTGGGCCTTCTTGGTCGGGATGGTGGTGTTGCGCGGGATCATCGCCGTGGCCACGTCGCCTGCGGTCATGATGCCCAGAGTGAGCGGGGTCACGTCCAGCAGGAGCACGTCGCGCACGTCGCCCTTGAGCACGCCGCCCTGGATGGCGGCGCCGACCGCGACGACCTCGTCGGGGTTCACGCCCTGGTGCGGGGTCTTGCCGCCGAGGGACCGGGCGATCTCGACGACGCGAGGCATGCGGGTCATGCCGCCGACGAGCACGAGCTCGTCGATCTTGGCGGCGTCGACCCCGGCGTCCTTGATGCAATTCTTGAAGGGCTGGATGCAGCGCTCGAAGAGGGCCTCGCAGATCTGCTCCATCTTGGCGCGGGTGAGCTGGATGTTGAGGTGCTTCGGACCGGAGGCGTCAGCCGTGATGAAGGGCAGGTTGATGTCGTAGGTGGTCGCCGAGGAGAGGGCGATCTTGGCCTTCTCGGCCTCTTCCTTCAGGCGCTGGAGCGCCATCGGGTCCTTGCGAAGGTCGATGCCGTTTTCCTTCTTAAAGGTGTCCACGAGCCAGCCGATGATGGCGTCGTCCCAGTTGTCGCCGCCCAGGTGGGTGTCGCCGTTGGTGGCCTTCACCTCGAACACGCCGTCGCCGATCTCGAGGATCGAGACGTCGAAGGTGCCACCGCCCAGGTCGAACACGGCGATCTTCTCGTCCTTCTTCTTGTCAAGCCCGTAGGCGAGCGAGGCCGCGGTCGGCTCATTGATGATGCGGAGCACCTCGAGGCCGGCGATCTTGCCGGCATCCTTGGTGGCCTGGCGCTGCGCGTCGTTAAAATAGGCGGGCACCGTGATGACGGCCTGCGTGATTTTCTCGCCGAGGTAGGCCTCGGCGTCGGCCTTCAGCTTCCCCAGCACGAAGGCCGCGATCTGCTGCGGTGCGAACTGCTCGGTCTTGTCGCCGGCCTGCACCTCGATGTAGGCGTCGCCGTTCTTGCCGGTCACCACCTTGTAGGGGAGATTCTTCGCCTCCTCACTGACCTCGGTGAATTTGCGGCCGATGAGGCGCTTGGCGGAAAAAATCGTGTTCTTCGGGTTGGTCACGGCCTGACGCTTGGCGGCTTGGCCGACAACGCGTTCGCCGGTCTTGGTGAAAGCCACGACCGACGGGGTGGTGCGGGCACCCTCGGCGTTCGGGATGACCACCGGTTCGCCGCCCTCCATGATGGACATGCAGGAGTTGGTTGTACCCAGATCGATGCCTAAAATTCTGCTCATGCTCACTGTCTAGCAATGCATGTGCCTCAGCCCGGAATGTTTCTTGGTTCATTGACGGTCTGCCAGTTGCACATTTTTCGGAGCTTCATGGAAACCGGGCCAAGCCTGATTCCGTGCCAGCGTGACCCATCATCTCGCCGTCCCTTGTCCCACTGTGCCAATAACCGCGGGTTGAAAACCCGCCTGTCCTTCCTACCTTAATCGCATGGAGACACTGCACGTGCCCGAGTTGGTGCCGGTGATGACCTTGCCCAACACGGTGTTCTTTCCGCAGGCACTGCTGCCGCTGCATATTTTTGAGCCCCGTTACCGCGAGATGCTGCGCGATGTGCTCGCCAGCAACCGGCTCTTCGCCATCGCGCAGCTAGATGTCACCCGGAACGAAAAATCCGACCTGATCGAGCCCCTGCACACCATCGCCTCGGTCGGGATCATCCGGGCCTGCCAGAAGGGGGACCATGACACCTCCCATCTCCTGCTCCAAGGCCTCTGCCGGGTCGTGGTGAAAAAAATCATCCGCGAGGAACCCTACCGCATCATCGCCGTGCAGCCGGTTACGACCATCGCCGGCACCCACCAAGCCGCGCTGGAGATTCTGCGGTTCGAGGTCATGCGCCTGCTCAATCTCCGCCGCCGGCTCGGCACGCCCGTGCCCAAGGGCATGACCCAGTTTCTCGAAAGCATCGACGACATCGACACCTTCGCCGACATCGCCGTGTTCAACCTCTGCGAGGACAGCGGCCTCAAGCAGCAGTTGCTGGAAACCCTCGAAACGCGCCGCCGGCTCCAGCTGTTCGCCGCCTCGCTCCAGTCCGAGATCGACGCCCAGCGCCTCCGCCGGAAGCTCCAGGGCCTCCTGCCGGACGACGGCATCGCGAACAATTAGGCGCTTTTCTGCGCGCCCGGCGCGGACGGGCGAATGCGCGGGCTAACCCCAGAACTCGTCACCCTGCGCCCCGGTGTTGGCCGGGGCGGGCGGAACCGGTCCGGCCCGCTTTCCAGCCGGAAGCCGCGGGGTGACGGGCTTGCCTTTGCCGGCCGCCGGGGTGGACCCCGGGGAGCGAACGGCCGCGGCAGGGCGGCCGGCCCCGGTGAAAACATTGAGCTGCTGGACGGCTGCGCCCAGCTGCGTGGACTGCGTCGAGAGCTCGTGGGCGGCGCTGGCGGACTCCTCGGCCGTGGCCGCGTTGGATTGCGTGACCCGGTCCATTTCCGTCATGGCCTTCGTGATCTGCTCCAGGCCCTGGGATTGTTCGCCGGAGGCGGTGGCGATCTCGGCGACGAGCGTGTCCATCTTGCGCACCTGCCCGACGATCTGGCCGAGCATGCCGGCCACCTCGCCGCTGCTGCGGGCGCCCTCGTTGCTCTTGTGGAGCGCGACCTCGATCTTGTCGGCGGTTTCGCGGGCGGCCCGGGCGGAACGCTGGGCCAGGGCCCTGACCTCCTCGGCGACCACGGCGAAGCCGGCGCCGGCCTCGCCCGCGCGGGCGGCCTCGACCGCGGCGTTGAGCGCGAGAATGTTGGTCTGGAAGGCGATCTCGTCGATGGTCTTGATGATCTTGGAAATTTCCGCGCTGGAGTTCTTGATGCCATCCATCGCCCCGGTCATGCGCTGCATGCCCCGGGCGCCTTCCTCGACGGCGGCGCGAGTCTCTCCGGCGATCTGCTTGGCATGGTGGGCCGCCTCGGCGTTGCGCCGCGTCATGCCGGTGATTTCTTCCAGGGAGGCGCTGGTCTGCTCGATCGAGGCCGCCTGCCGGCTGGCCCCGTCGGCCAGCTGGGTGCTGGTGGAGGTGAAGCCGCGGGCCTTGCCGAGCATGTCCTGCGCCACGCCGGAAAGCGTGCCGGAGATCGCGCCGAGATTGCGGCTGATGCGGAAGGAGAGCCATTGCACGAGGCCGACGGCGAGGAGCGCGAGGGCGGCGATCGCGGCGCTGAGCACCAGGGTGGTGCGCAGGTTGCGGTCCAGGATCCCCTGGGTCGCCATCCCGTTGTGGTTGGAGAGATCGAACACGAACCGGCTGAGCGCCGTCAGGTTGCCCTCGATCGCGGTGTAGTTCCGGGTCACGTCGCCGTCGAGGATCTTCATCGCCTCGTCAAATTCGCTCGCCTTGAGTGATTTTTGCAGCCGCGCGATGGATTCATCGTAGGTCTTGAGCGCCTCCGTCACCCTGGCCTGGAGGGCGCGGGCCTCGCCGGAATCAAGCCGGCTGGCGAGTTCGGCCGACTGCAGGTCGATGTTCCTGCGGTAGGTGGCCGCCTGGGCAAGCTTGCGCGCCTGGATCTCCTCGTCGCGGCCCGTGACGTACTCGAGGTTGGCGAGGTTGTATTTCAGCACGGCCTCCTGCAGGCCCGAGAGGGACTGGAGGGCCGGCAGCAGGCGCTCGCTCAGTTCCGCGCTGCGTGCGGTGCCCGTCTTCGAGAGCCCGAACGAGGTCGCACCCAGCACCAGGATGAGGGCCGCGAGGAACACGTAGCCGATCGTGATGCCGAGGAAGGCGCGCTTGAGGTTAAGGCGGGAGGATTGGGCGGGCGAACCGGACATGGGAGGCGGAAACCGAGGATGGCGATGCGAATGGCGAGGGGGGGCGGGGCCCGGCCTCAGGGCGCGGGCGTGAGGATGACCACGGAGTCGTCGGCCATGGCCCGGTCGACATAGCCGATCGCGCCGGGCGTCTCGGCGACAAATTTGCGGAGGTCCTCCTCCTTCTCGAAGGCCTTGGGGGCGGTGCCGCCGCCGGTCATGGCGAGGCGGCGCCAATGGTTGATGAAGGCGCTGGGGGTCAGGTCGACGGCGCCCTTGAGGAATTCCTCGGCGACGGGGCCGCCCTTGAGGACGGCGAGGGTGATGCGGCCGGCGCCGTCCCAGGCGACCTTCTTCCCGAGGAAGACGGACTTGAGGGTGGCGGCGTCGAGCTTCTCGCCGGCGACGTTCTTGTTGGCGATGAGAGCCGGGGCGGCCCCGGCGCGGAGGCAGGTGAAGGCGACGAGGGCCAGCAGGCCCAGGCGGCGGAACGAAATGGTTTTCATGGGCGGAAGTCTCCAGGTGCGGGGTGGGACGAGCCGGGGCTCAGAAGCTGAAGGTCGTCTTGACCGCGATGACCGTGGATGAATCCGGCAGGGTCGGATTGGTGATGCGCGGCGTATTAAACATCTGGTAGTTGCCGTCGATCCAATGGACCTCGAGCTTGCAGCTGACATGCTCGTTGAGCTCGTAGTGGATGCTCGCGGCCAGATCGTTCTGCTTGTTCGCGGCGCTGCCGCCGGAGCCCGGGTAGCGGGGCTTCAGGCTGGCGCAGTAGGCGCCGAGCTCCAGTTTGTCGGTGAAACGGCGGGCGGCGGACACGTACCAGGCATCCCAACCCACCGCCGAGACGATGAGCGGGGTGAACGGCGCGGCCCCGTAGCTGATGGTGCCGCCGGTGCGCTGCCATTCCGAGGCGAAGGTCCAGTTGCCGGTAGCGTACTCGGCCGAGATCGTGTCCCAGGTGAATTTCGGGATGTTCGAGTGCAAGTTGGCCGGCGGATACGCGATGAACGGGCCGTCCGACTGGAGGTTGCTGAACCACGAGCGGGAATAGACGAGCTTCAGGCCGCTGACCGGGGTGTTCCAGACGAGCTGGCCGCCCGCGGCGTAATCCATCGCCAGGTGGGCCACGCCCCCGTTCGGGTTGGAATAGGCGCCGAAGTCATTGTAGAACTCCGCCACGCCCTGCTTCGGGCCCATCGGGATCTTGCCGTAAAAAAGCTTGTAGTCGACGGAGCCCTGGCCGGCGTTGACCGTGCCATAGAGGCTGCCGCCGTTGACGGCCGAGGCGAAGTCGCGGAGGACCGGGTTGTAGACGGCGTTCGGCAGGAAGATGAACGGCCGCACGATGTCGAGGTCGAGCGCCTCGCCGTAGAGGCCCTTGGGGTACTTGACACGGCCCAGGCGCACGCCGAAGGCGGGCGAGAAATTGTAGTCGGCCACGGCCCAGTCGAGGAGGACCCGGTCGCCACCGATGTTGCCGAAGCGCTGGGCGAAGGCCTGCGCCCCGACGCGCAGGTGCGCCCCGTAGGTGGTCGAGGCGTTCAGCGCCATCTCGCGGAAATCAAACGTGCCGCCCTCGTCCTGGGTCGGGAAGTCGCCGTGGTTGTCGTAGAGGTAGCCCTGCGAGAAAAAGCCGCCGATCTGGACATTGCTGCTGCCGAGGGGGATGGCGCCACGGCCGGCAGCGGCCAGCGCGCCGGTGAGGAAAAAGGCGAGGACAGCACGGCCCTGGCCCGGGAAGGAGCTTTTGATTTTCATTCCAGCCCATTACGGCCGCACGCGGGCCCGGCTTGAGGAATTTATCAAATTTCTGTTTACTTCGCCGCCGGGCTAAAGCGGGGGCCAAACGTGCCGTAAGGGCTTTCCCGCCGGCCGGGGTCCCGCCCCTACTCGTAGCGGAGGGCCTCGATCGGGTCGAGCGCGGCCGCCTTCCAGGCCGGGTAGAAACCGAACCCGACGCCGATGCCGCCACAGACGAGAATGGCGATGAACGCCCAGCCCCAGGGGAAGACCAGCGACGCTTTCAGCATCAAGGCCAGGCCGTTGCCGGCCACGATGCCGATCATGATGCCGACCAGTCCGCCGGCCACCGAGATGCAGACGGATTCGATGAGGAACTGGGCGAGGATGCTGACCTTGCGCGCGCCGATGGACTTGCGGATGCCAATCTCCTTTGTGCGCTCGGTCACGCTGACGAGCATGATGTTCATGATGCCCACCCCGGCGGCGAGCAGGGCGATGGCGCTGATGATGAAGGCGCCCGAGCTCACGATGTCGGCGATCTTGGCGAAGGCGGCGATGAGCGAATCGTTGGAGTAGAGTTCGAAATCATTGTCCTGGTCCGGCCGCAGGCCGCGGACGATGCGCATCATGGTGATGGCCTTGTCCACCGTGTCATTGTACATGTCCTGGCTGGGCGACTGGATGGCGATGTTGAGCGAGCGCCGGGCCATGCCGTTGTCGATGATGAAGCGGGTGACCGGCACGATGATGATGTCATCCTGGGTCGCGCCGAAGGCGGTGCCCTTCTCGGCGAAGACGCCGATGACGGTGTAGGTGTGGCCGCTGATCTTGATCCGCTTGCCGAGCGGGTCCTCCCCGATGAATAGCTTGTCCACAATGTCTTTGCCGATGATGGTCAGCGGCCGGGCGAGCTCGACGTCCGCCGGCGTGAGATTGCGGCCGTAGCCGATGCTGTATTGGTTGGCCTCGAGAAAATACTGGTTCGAGCCGCCGAAAGTGATGCCGGGGGTGGTCTGGCGGTTCAGGTAGGTGGCCTGGGGGATGGCATCGTTCTGGAACGCCTTCAGGCAGATGACCTCGGTCACCCCCTCCATCAGCTTCACAAAGCGCTGGGCCTGGATCAGGGTGATGTCGGACCGGGCGCGGAGCCGCTGGCGGCTGTTCGCATCGCCCTGGGGACCGATGGGATTCTTGGCGATCTGGATGATGTTGGAACCGAGGAAGCTCAGGCCGCTCTCGACCGACTGGCGGAGCGCGGACACCGCGGTCATGACGCCGATGACGGAAAACACGCCGATGGTGATGCCCAGCATCGTCAGCGAGGAGCGCAGCTTGTTCGCGCCGAGCGAACCCAGCGCCATCTTGAGAATCTCATTGAGCCTCATGACGCGGAATCACTCGTAACGCAGCGCCACGACCGGATCGAGGCGCGAGGCGCCCCAGGCCGGGACAAAGCCCGAGGCGATGCCCGTGGCCACGGACACCGCCATGCTGATGAAGACGAGGCCGAGGGAGAACTCGACCGGCATCGAGGGGAAGGCGTGGCCGACGCCCAGGACCAGGCCGTAGGTCAGCGACAGCCCGACCACCCCGCCGATGAGGCAGATCGAGACGGCCTCGATGAGGAACTGCAGGAGGATGCTGCGGCGGCGGGCCCCGAGGGCCTTGCGCGTGCCGATCTCCTTGGTGCGCTCCTTCACGCTGACGAAGGTGATGTTCATGATCCCGATGGCGCCGACAAAGAGCGACAGGCCGGTGATGAAGAGGCCGGCGAGGGCGATGCCCTGCTTGATCGGGTCGAGCTGGGCCTTGAACGCCTCCCCGCCGTTGAGCGAAAAATTATCCCGCTCGCCGGGCAGCTGGCCGCGGACGCGCCGCATGTCGCCGATCAGCTCCTCCTTCGCATCCTCGAGCTGGTTCTTGTCCTTGATCTTCACCCGGATCTCGGCCCCCTGCCGCACGCCGGCATAGCGCCGGAAGGCCTCGATCGGCACGATGGCCTGGTTGTCGAAGCTGATGAGGCCCAGAAAAGCCCCCTGCTTCGCCACCACGCCGATGACGGTGAAGGGATGCCCGGAGATGACCACCTGCTGGTCCAACGGCGAGCGACCCTGGAACAGGGCCTGCGCCACATCGAAGCCCAGCACGCAGACGGAGCGGGCGCCGGCAGCCTCGGTCTCGTTGAAGAGGCGGCCCTCGCTGAAGTCGGCGCTGATCAGCTGGCCGTATTCGGCCGTGGTGCCGAAGATGGTCACGCCGGTGACATTGTTGTCCCCGGCCCGGATCGCGTCATGCTTGCCGACCACCGGGACGGCGATGACCAGCAGGGAATTGGCGGTCTGGTCGATGATCCGGTTGAGCTTTTCGGCGTCCTCCGGGCGCATGGGCGGACGGTTGGCGTAATTCCACCAGTCCTCCGCCCCGCCCCACGGCCATTTCTGGACGTAGAGCACATCGTCGCCCAGCATGGCCAGGCTGTTGTTGAAGCCCGTGTCGATGCCCTTGATCGCGGTGCCCATGAGGGTGACGGCCACGATGCCAATGATGACGCCCAGCGCGGTGAGGACGGAACGCATCTTGTTCGCCCGGATCTGGGTGATCGCGATGCGAAAGGATTCGACGAACTCGTTGTAGAGGCGCTGCATGGCGGGGATTGTGTTTGGGTCTGGGTTTCTCTTGGTCGGCGGCCGGCAGAGCCTATGGCTGCAGCACGTCGGACTCGATCAGGCCGTCGCGCAGCCGGACGATGCGGCGGGCGTGGCGGGCGATGTCCTCCTCGTGGGTGACGACAATGATGGTGTTGCCCAGCTCGTAGAGATCCTCGAGCAGCTGCATGATCTCCTCGCCGGTCTTGGAGTCGAGGTTGCCCGTCGGCTCGTCGGCGAGGATGATGGAGGGGTTGTTCACGAGCGCACGGGCGATGGCCACGCGCTGGCGCTGGCCGCCGGAAAGCTCGTTGGGTTTGTGGCCCATGCGCTCGCCCAGGCCGACGTTGCGCAGGGTCTGCATCGCCTTTTCGCGCCGGTCGTGCGGGGACAGGCCGGCATAGACCAGGGGCAGCTCCACGTTCTGCAGCGAGGTGGAGCGCGGGAGCAGGTTGAAGGTCTGGAAGACGAAGCCGATCTCGCGGTTCCGGATGTCGGCGAGCTCGTCGTCGCTCATGGTCGAGACGTCCTTGCCCGTGAAGTGGTACTTGCCGCTGGTCGGGGTGTCGAGGCAGCCGAGCATGTTCATCATGGTGGACTTGCCGCTGCCGGAGGGACCCATGATGGCGAGGTACTCGTTGCGCCGGACGGTGAGCGCGACGCCGCGGAGGGCGTGCACGATCTCCTCGCCCATCTTGTACAGCTTGGTGACATTCTCGATCTCGATCACGACCGGGCCGGGCGCGCGCAAGGGACGCGGGGCGCCGGCCAGGACGGTGGAGGGGGAGGAACTCATGGTGGGTGGTGGGGGCGGTGCGCCGCCGCCGAGGCTTTACTTGGTTTCGTCCTTCTTGGGCACGTCGATCACCACCTTGGACCCGTCCTTGAGCTTGCGGCTGATGGCGGCGTAGCTGCCGGAGACGACTTCCTCGCCGGCCTTGATGCCCGACTTGATCTCGATCGAGGTGGTGTCGGCGATGCCGGTCTCGACCTTGCGCATCTCGACGGTGCCGCCCTTCTTCACGAAGACGACGCGGTCCAGCTTCTCCAGGTCGCGGCGGGCGTCCTGCTTTTCCTTGGCCAGGTCGAGGTCGTTGCCGGACTTTTCCTTGGCTTCCTTGGCCTTCTGGAGCTGGAGTTCCTCGGTGGTCTTGCCGCCGGAGCGGACGGTGACACTCTGCACCGGGATGGCGACGACGTTGGCGACGGTCTGGGTCTCGATGTCCACGGTGCCGCTCATGCCCGGACGCAACGCGGCGTTGCGGTCGGAGATCCGGATCTTGACGAGGAAGTTGGTGACGTCGTCGGTCGGGACGGCGTTGCTGCCGCTGCCCGTGGCGCCGGTGGTGGCGGCGGAACTCGAGATCTCATTGACGGTGCCGACGAGTTTCTGCCCGGGCAGCGCGTCGATGCTGATGGCCGCGTGGTCGCCGAGCTTCACGTTCACAATGTCGTTCTCGTTGACCTTGATCCGGACCTCCATGTTGCCGAGGTCGGCCACGCGCATGATTTCCGTGCCGGCGAAGGAACCGGTGCCGACCACGCGCTCGCCCACCTCGCTCTCGAGGGCGCTGATGGTGCCGTCCATCGGGGAATAGATCGTGGTCTTGTTGAGCTGGTCCTTGAACTGGCTCAGGGAACCCTCGGTGCGGCGGATCTGCGCCAGGGCGTTGTCATAATTGGCCTGGGCCACCTCGAGGTTGCTCTTGGCGGCGTCGTAGTCGGAGTCGGAGACCAGCTTCTTGGCGAAGAGATCATCGCTGCGCTTGAAATCGTCCTCGGCCTTGCGCAGTTGCGACTTGCCCTGCACCGCGGTGGCTTTGGCCGCCACGAGGTTGGCCTCCTGCTGGTCGACCTGGGCCTGGTAGGTGTCCTGCTTGATGCGGACGAGCACATCGCCCTTCTTGACGCTGCCGCCCTCCTTGATGGGGAGATCGATGATCTCGCCGGCGACCTCGGGGGAGATTTTCACCTCGACCTCGGGCTGCACCTTGCCGGTGGCCGTCACCAGCTGGGTGATGGTCTTCACGACCGCCTTTTCCGTGGTCACCGGGATGGGCGCCTCCTTCTGGCGCGATTTGGCGGCGACGGCACCGAGCACCGCGACGAGCACGAGGGCGCCGAGCACGATATAAAGCGTGCGCCGGGATTTCTTTTTCTTCGGGGCCGGGGCGGGAGCGGCGGGGGCGGTCTGGGTCGTAGGTGCGGTCATGGTAATCAATTGGTCGGTTAGCTTGATAGGAAAGATCGGGGCTTGGCCAGCGCTTTACGCGCCCTCCCGTCGGTTGGGGAGCTGGCACCAGCGGACCGGGCGGAGGAAACCAGCGGAGCCAGGGGACCGGATTTTCCTGCGAGCAGCCGCCCGGTTGGGGCACTGCCGCGGGCGGGACAACAGGATGGACTGGGCATGCGGCGAAAACACCCGAATTCCGGCCGAAGTTGCACCCAGATTTGATGAACGGCTGCCCGGCCCGGATGAGTGGCTCCCCGGCGGGGCAAGGCTGGCCGGCACGCCACGGCGGCCCGGATCCGCCGGGCCGCGCCGGTTTAATCAGCGGCCTGTTCCCAGGTCATGGCCGCCCCGACGATGCCGGCGTCATTGTGCATGCTCGCCGGCACCACCCGGGCGCTCGTCTTGAGGTACCGGAACCATTTGTCCGCCTTCTTGCTCACGCCACCGCCCATGATGATGAGTTCCGGGGAAAACAGCCGTTCCACCACCCCCAGGTAGACATTCACGCGCCCGGCCCATTCCTGCCAGGACAGTCCGCGGCGTTTGCGCACGGCGGCGGAGGCATAGCGCTCGAATGGCTTGCCGCGCCACGGCACCCAGCCGAGTTCGGCGTTGGGAAAAAGACGCCCCTGATAAAACAGGGCCGAGCCGATGCCCGTGCCGAAGGTCAGCATCAGCACCGAGCCCCGCTGGCCGCGTCCGGCCCCGAATTTCATCTCCGCCAGCCCGGCGGCATCGGCGTCGTTGAACAGCCGCACCCGGCAGCCGGTGGCCCGGCGAAACAGCGCCGCGCCGTTGCAATCCGCCCAGTTCGCCCCGAGGTTGCCCACCGCCCCGATGCGGTCGCCCTTGATGATGCCGGGAAAACCGATGCCGACCGCACCCTGCCATTTGAAATGCCGCGCAATCTCCCGGGCGGCCGCGATCCCCTGGGCGGTCGGGCACGGGGCGGCCACCTCCACGCGGTGCCGCTCGGCCAGCAGCCGGCCGGTGCGCGTGTCCACGGGCGCGCCCTTGAAGGCCGAGCCGCCGATGTCGATGCCGAGAATCTTCATGGGAAGGCCGCAAAATTACGGCGCCGGATGCGCCGGTGGCAACTCCTCCGGTGCGGCCGGCCGCCGGCCCACCAGCTCGACCTCGAAATGGAGCACCTGCCCCGCCAGCGGGTGGTTCGCATCGAGCAGAACCTCGTCCCCCTCGATCGCGAGCACGGTCACCACCGGGTCCGCCCGGTCCGGCCCGGTCTGGAAACGGTCGCCGGCCTTCAGTTCGTCCACCGGCAGGCTGGCGCGCGGCACTTTCTGCACCAGGGTGGGATCGTGGACGCCGTAGCCCTGTTCGGGTGGCACCACCACTTGCCGTTGCTCGCCGGGCGCCATGAGCCGCAGCTGCTCCTCGAGACCCGCGATGATCTGCCCCGCCCCCTCGACAAAGGGCAGCGGCGCGTTGCCGCGCGAGGTGTCGAGGAGGCGGCCGTCGCCGTCGCGGAGCGTGTAGTGGAAGGTGAAGGTGCGCGGGCCGGCGGCCATGGGCCGCCAATGACAGGCGGCCGGCGACCAGTGACAAGACCAAACCCGCCAAGCGCCGGCCGGACCGGGCTCCATTGCCCTTTCCGCCCTCCCGCGCGCCGGCACCGCGCTAAGTTTCCTGCCGGAGGATCTCCAGGGGCGGCTGGCCGCTCACGCCGCGGTTGGCGAGCCAGCCGGTGACGACGGTCAGGGCCACCACCGCGGCCACCGCGCCCGCCAGCAGCGGCAGCGGCGGCACGGGGGAGACCTTGAAGAGAAACTTCGCCAGCAGGGCGTTCGCCGCGACCGCCAGCACCCCGCCCGTCAGCGCCGCGAGCAGGCCGAGGACGGTGTATTCCGCGAGCATGATCTGGCGCAGCTGGACCCGCTGGGCCCCGAGGGTCCGCAGCAGCACCGCCTCGCGCACCCGCTGGTGCCGGCCCATCAGCACCGCGCTGACCAGCACCACCAGCCCGGTGATGACGGTGAAGCTGGCGAGGAAGGAGACCGCCCACGCGATCTTGGTGAAGATCCCGTCGAGCAGCCGGAGCACGAACCCGAGGTCCACCGCCGACACGTTCGGCAGCTCCTGCGCCACCGCGCGCTGCAGGCGCGCGGTCTCCTCGGGGTTGCGGGCCTTCGCCGCCGCCGCGAACGTCGCGGGCGCGCCGTCGAGCGACCCGAGCGGAAACACAAAGAAGAAATTCGTCTGCATCCGCCGCCACTCGACCTGCCGGATGCTGCCGATGCGGGCCTTGACCGTCACGCCCTGCACGTTGAAGTCCAGCTCGTCGCCGAGCTGCAGCCGCAGGTCCTTGGCCAGGCTCTCCTCGATGGAAACCGGCACGCGCTCCATCCCGGCCGCGACCCGGCCCTCGAACCTGCCCGCGACAACCTTCTCCGCGTCGTCGAGCGCGCCGCGATAGGTCGAGCGATACTCGCGGCGCAGCGCCCAGTTGGGGAGACTGCCGGACTTGTCCGCCGCCAGGGCCTCCGCGCTGCGGCCCTGCAGCGCGCTCAGCCGCATCGTGACGATGGGGGAGGTCTTGGTCAGCGGCACGCCCTCGCGCTTGGCGAGGGCGTCGAGCCGGTCGATCTGGTCGGACTGCACGTCGAAGAACATCAGGTTCGGCCGGTCGCCGCTGCCCATGGCGGCGATCTGCCCGAGCAGGGAGGCGCGGGCGAGCAGGAGGGTGAGCAGCATGAAGGTGCCGAGCCCGAGCGACATCATCAGCAGGAGCGTGCGGTTGTTGGGCCGGTGGACGTTGGCCACGCCCTGCCGCCAGGTGTAGGGCAGCCAGCCGGTCCGCGTCCGCCGGGCCAGCCAGATGAGCCCGCGGGCCGCGCCCGCCAGCACGGCGAAGCTCACGCCCATCCCGAGGCTGAACGCGAGCCCAGCCTTCCAGCTCGCGGTCTGCAGGGTCGCGAAGCCGAACACCGCCGCGGCGATCGCCGCGTAAACCAGCCAGCGCAGCGGGTCGGCGCGGCCGTCCTCCCCGTCGCCGGCGCGCAGGACCTGCAGGGGCGAGACCCGCCGCACCTCGAGCAGCGGCAGCAGGGTGAACAGCGTGCTCACGCCGACGCCCGCGGCGAGGCCCTTCAGGATGGCGGGCCACGAGAGCGCGAACTCCAGGTGGAAGGGCAGGAAATTCCGCAGCAGCAGCGGCAGCGCGAACTGCAGCGCCACACCCGCCGCGATGCCCAGCGCGCTGCCCGCGAGCCCGAGGCCGAGCCCCTGCGTCAGGTAGATGGCGAAGCTCGTCCGCGCGCTGGCTCCGAGGCAGCGCAGCACCGCGACGGTCGCCAGCCGCTGGCGGATGAACACGTGCATCGCGCTCGCCACGCCCACCGCGCCCAGGAACAGCGCGAGGAAGCCGACCAGGCTGGTGAAGGAAAACACGTTCTTCAGCCCGTCCCCCAGCTGTTCCTTGCGCTGCTCCGCGGTGGCAAAATTCACCCGCTCGCCGTGCAGCGCGTCGCGCAGCCGCCGCTCGACCGCCGCCGCGTCGGTCCCCGGCGGGAGCTTCAGGTAGGCGGTGTGCTGCGCGAAACCGCCCTTGCTCAGCAGCTGCGTGGCCGCCAGCGCCGCCATCGACACCTGCACGCGCGGCGCGAACATCGCGGCGAACGGCGACTGGCCCGGGTATTTCTTGAGGGCGCCGACCACGCGGAACGTGACGGCGCCGAGCCGGATCTCGCCGCCGGGCGCGAGCCCGGCCTGCGTGAGCGCCGCCTCCTCGACGATCGCGTTGTTCCCCTCGCCCAGCTGCGCGCTCGCGCCCGCCGGGGCCGTCTCGACGTCGCCGTAGAAGGGAAACCCGCCCTCGACGGCGGTGAGCTGGACGAGCCGGCGCTGGCCGTTGCCGAAGGTGGCCATGGTGGTGGTCGCCACGCCCTGCGCGAGCTCGCCGCCCACGGCGCGGAACCGGGCGAGGGCGGCGGGCGAGAAGGTCGACCGGGCCGTGGCCGCGAGGTCGGCGCCGAGCAGGCCCTTGGCCTGGGCGTCGACCGAGGCGCGCAGGCTGTCGCCGAGCGAGCTGATCCCGATGAGCGCCGCCACGCCGAGGACGATCGAGAGCGAGTACAGCAGCAACCGCCGCCGGGAGGCCCGCGTGTCCCGCCAGGCCATTTTCAGGATGAAGCTCATGAGGGTGTCACCACAAAATACACAAAAACAGACTTAACGCGCGATGCGCTCGGATTCGACCTTAGGATAATGACCGAAATTCACCAGCAGCCCCAGGCGAAGTCCCGTTGCCCGCAGGTAATTGTGCACTTGAGCACGATGTTCATCCGTCAGTGCTGAAACTGATTTGATCTCCACGATGATCTTATCGTCGCACACCAGGTCAGGTTCATAGGTCTGCTGCAAAGGCCGACCCTTGTAAGTCAGCTTCAACCTTTGCCGGGCGATGAAGGGAATCCTCTGATCAGCCAGCTCCAACTCAAGGCATTCCTGATAGACCGCCTCAAGGAAGCCGCAGCCTTTCTCCTTATATACCTCAAAGCATGCGCCCATTATTTTTTATACGAGACTTCCGGATAGATGATCGTGCTCATGATTCAGCCTTTTCGTGTATTTGGTGTATTTCGTGGTGGCCCTCTGGTTGGAGGTTGAGTGACTCAGGTCTTTTCGTCAGCGAGGACGGCGCCGTTGCGCAGGCGGATGATGCGCCGGGTGCGGCCGGCCAGGTCGAGGTCGTGCGTCACCAGCACGAGCGTCGTCCCGCGCTCGCGATTGAGGCCGAAGATCAGGTCGACCATCGCCGCCGCGGTGTCGCCGTCGAGGTTGCCGGTCGGCTCGTCGCAGAAGAGGATGCGCGGCCGGTTGATGAAGGCCCGGGCCAGCGCCACGCGCTGCTGCTCGCCGCCGGACAGCTTCACCGGGTAATGGTCCAGCCGCGCGCCGAGCCCCACCCGCTCGAGCAGGGCCCGCGCCGCCGGCTCCTGGCCGGTCTCGCCGCGGAGCTCGAGCGGCACGAGCACGTTCTCGAGCGCGGTCAGCGTCGGGATGAGCTGGAAATTCTGGAAGACGAAGCCGACGCACTCGTTCCGGACCCGCGCCCGGCCGTCCTCGTCCAGGCCGCCGATCTCGCGGCCGTCGAGCGTCACGCGGCCGGCGGTGGGCCGGTCCAGGCCCGCGCACAGGCCGAGCAGCGTGGTCTTGCCGCTGCCGGACGGGCCGACGATGGCGCAGCTCCCGCCGGCCGCGAGGTCGAACGAGACTTCGTGCAGGACGGTCAGGGGCCCGGCCGCCGTGGCATAGGTCTTGGTGAGGCGCTCGACTTTTAGGATGGATTGAACACTCATTGCTTTGGACAATATGGGCCTGAACAAGAGTGAACTTCCGGCAAAGGGCAAAAGCCAATCATGGTGGATGGTCGCATTGTGCCTGTGGCTGGTCCCGGGACTGGGTGCGGCGGAGACCAGGAGCATTGTCTTCTTTGGCGACAGCCTCACCGCCGGCTACGGGCTCGACCCCGGGGAGGCGTTCCCGGCCCTGGTGCAAAAGAAACTCGATGAAACCGGCCGGCCCTGGCGGGCCGTCAACGCCGGCCTGAGCGGCGAGACCACCGCCGGCGGCCTGCGCCGGCTCGACTGGATCCTGCGGCAGCCGGTGGACATCTTTGTGCTCGAGCTGGGCGGCAACGACGGCTTGCGCGGCATTTCCCTGGATTCCTCGCGCGCCAACCTGCAGACCATGATCGACCGCATCCGGGCCAGGTATCCGCACGTAGCCATCGTGCTGGCCGGCATGCAGCTCCCCCCCAACTTCGGTCCGGAGTACACGCACCAGTTCGCCGCCATGTATCCCGATCTCGCCCAGGCCAACCACCTCACACTCATCCCCTTTCTGTTGGAAGGGGTCGGCGGCATCGCCAGCCTGAACCAGGCGGATGGCATCCACCCGACCGCCGAAGGCCACAAGATTGTCGCCGCCAATGTCTGGCGGGTCATCCTGCCCCTGCTATGAACCTCCTGCGCGTGCTGCCATTCCTCCTTGTCGCCGCGGCCGGGTCCGCTCTGGCCCAGACCACCGCCCTGCCCGCCCGTTCGCCTGCCGCCACCTGGCTGGAGGGCATCAGTGTCAGCGCCGCCGTCACGGCCAGCTCCGTGGACAACATCAGCCGCACCTCCTACGCGCCCACGCGCAAGAACGCCACCAGCTACGAGCTCGATGTCGACGCCAGCCGGCACCAGCAGCTGAGCCCAGGCTGGCTGCTCGAACTCGCGGCAGGGGCCGGCTGGCAGCAGGTGCCGGATTACAGCCTGACCGATAACCTCACGGCCGGCCCGCGGGCCGCGCTGCAGTACAAGTTCGGCCTGGGCCCGCTGGCGCCAGTGCTGCAGTTCAACACCGCCTTCACCTACAAGGATGCCCGGCTCGCCGATGACCGGGGCTGGACCACCGAGGGCGGCATCCGCCTGGCTCAGCGACTCGACCCGGCCCTCAAAGTGGCTGTCGGCTGCCAATGGCTGGACCACAACGCCGCGAGCTCCACCTTCGACCTCCAGCAGCGCACGCTGTCGTTCGAGGCCGTCTGGGACATCACGGAGGACTGGCGGCTGAGCGGCTCGGCCAGCCGCCTCACCGGCCGGGTGGTCGCCAACGCCGCCTGGGCCGTCTGGCAGCAGGCCATCACCGGCGGCTACGGCGAGGCTGTCTATGATTATTACACCTCGATCCCGTCCTCGGTCACCAACCTCTACGGCCCCGGCTGGGTTTCCTACAATGTGCAGGCCGACGCCAATCTCTGGTCGCTCACCCTCGCCTACGCGGTCACCGCAAATTCAACGCTCGAACTGCGCTATAACAGCGCCTATGTGATCAATTACGTTGATATCCGCTATCCGACAAAATCGTGGGGTCTGGGCTGGATCCATCGGTTCTAATGGGGCCATGAAACCCCTGACCGCGCTCCTGCTCCTGGCCTGCACGCTGGCCGCCGGGGCCCGCGCCGCCGAACTGACGGTCACCGCCAAAACCGGCAAAGGTGAAGCCGTGCCCGACGCCGTCGTGTCCCTCGTCCCCCTCGATGACATCCAGCCGCTGCCGGCACCCGCAGCCGGCCCTGCCCAGGAGATCGTCCAGCAAAACCAGGAGTTTTCCCCCTTCGTCACCGTGGTGCAGGCCGGCGCGACCGTCCGGTTCCCCAACCGGGACACGGTGCAGCATCACGTCTACTCGCTTTCCAAGGCCAAGAAATTCGAGCTGCCGCTCTACAATCCCGGGGCGGAGGAGTCCTTTGTCTTCGATGTGCCCGGCGTCGTCACACTGGGCTGCAACATCCACGACTGGATGCTCGCCTACCTCGTCGTGGTGCCGACGCCCTGGTTTGCCAAATGCGACGCCGCGGGCGCGGCCCGCGTGACCGCGCCTGCCGGCCGCTACCGCCTGACGGTCTGGCATCCGCGGCTGGCGGCGCCGCTGGCCGAGGAGATCACCCTCGCCCACGGCGCGCCCCTCCGGCGCGAATTCGTCCTCACGCTCAAGCCCGACCGCCGCATCCGGCGCGGACCCGAGGGCAAGAACAGCGGCTACCGTTGATGCCGTGGCCTTCCGCGTCCTCCGCTTCCGCCGTTTCAGCACCCGGCTGCTGCTCCTGCTGGCCGGGTTGATCGCCGTCGTGCAGGTGGCGGTCTACCTGCTCGTGGCCCGCGCCAACGAGCGCAACGCCCGGGAGCACATCGAGGAGAGCCTGCAGATCGGCGCGCGCATCTTCCAACGCACGGTCCGCGACCGCATCGACTACCTCGCCGGCAGCGCCAAGGTGATGAGCGGCGACTACGCCATCAAGCCCCTGCTCATGCAGGACAAGCCCGACAAGGACACGCTGCGCACCGTGCTGCTCAGCTACGTCGACCGGGTGAAGGCCCCGGTCATCACCCTCTTTTCCCCCGATGGCGACGTGCTTGCCCTGACGGACGAGGTGCTGGGAGTGGAAAATGTCGGCCCGTTCTCCTACCTCATCCGCAAGGCCACGGCCGCCGACATGGAGCAGGCCAGCGATTTCGCCTACCTCGGGGGCCGGCTGCACGTGCTGGTCGTCGTGCCGCTTTACGCGCCCTACCCCAACATCGCCGCGTGGTTCGGCCTGGCCTATCCCATTGACGCGGCCTTCGCCCGCTCGATCAAGGACATCACCCGGCTGGAGGTGACCTTCTCCTCGGCCGAGGACGGGGCGCAGCCCCGCGTCCTCGCCACCACGCTCAACGCGGACATGGCCGCGATGGTCGCCCGGTACGGCTCCGCCGCCGCCGGCCCGCTCAACATGCCCCAGACGGTCCGGCTCGGCGGCGAACCGTACGTCAGCCTGTTCCGGCCCTTGACCCTCCTCGGCGACGACCCCGCGCGCATCGCGCTCCAGCGCTCGCTCACGGCCGAGCTGGCGCCGGCCCGCGAGCTGGAGAACGTGGTGCTGCAGATCTCCCTCGCCGCGCTCGCCGCGGCCACGCTCGCCGCACTCTGGATCTCCCGCGGCATCAGCCAGCCGGTGCAGCAGCTGGCCGAACACACCAAGCATGTCGCCGCCGGCGACTACACCCGCCGCCTCCACCTCGACCGCGAGGACGAGCTCGGCCAGCTCGCCACCGCCTTCAACCAGATGTCCGCCGGCCTGGCCGAACGCGACCGCGTGCGCGACCTGCTCGGCAAGGTCGTCTCGCCCGAGATCGCCGCGCAGCTGCTCAAGTCCGACCTGCAGCTCGGCGGCGAGGAGCGCGAGGTCACCATCTTGTTTTCCGACCTCCGCGACTTCACCACCCTGAGCGAGCGCATGACCCCCGCCGGGCTGCTGGCGCTGCTCAACCGCTACCTCGACCGCATGAGCGGCATCGTGGAAAAGCACGGCGGCGTGGTCGACAAGTACATCGGTGACGCGATCATGGCGCTCTTCGGCGCGCCGGTCGCCGCCCCCGACTCCGCCGCGCGCGCCCTCGCGGCGGCGCGCGAGATGAGCGACGCCCTGGCGGACCTGAACGCCGAGCTCGCCGCCGAGGGCGTGGCCCCGCTGATCTTTGGCATCGGGATCAACACCGCCCGCGTCATCGCCGGCAACATGGGCTCGAAGACGCGGCTCAATTACACCGTCATCGGCGACGGCGTGAACCTCGCCTCCCGGCTCGAGGCCCTGACCAAGCACGAGGCCTACCGGACGTCCGTGATCGTCAGCGAAGCCACCGCCCGTGCCGCGGGCGAACACCAGGTCCTGCGCCCGCTGGGCAGCGTCACGGTCAAGGGCAAGTCCGAGCCGGTGAACATCCTGGCCGTCGACATCCAGACCCGGCCCTGGCCGGAGCGCGGAACGCCACCTTCGTAGGGGCGCCGCAAGCCTGCGCCCTGCTCCTCACTGACCATCAGACCCACGCCGACTCCGGCGCCTCCGCCAGCTTCGCCCGCACGTCGGCGGGGATCGGCTGGGCGGCCATGCCCCCCTGGGCGTCGGCCGTCACGCACACGGCGGTGACCTCGCCCTGCGCGGCCAGCTCCCCGCCCTTGCGGAACTGGAACAGATAGGTGACGGAGCGCGTGCCCAGCTTCTTCACGAAGAGTTTCACCTCCACGGTGTCGTTGAAACGCAGCGGGGCGCGGTAGGAGCAGCTGACATTGACCCGCGGCCAGCCGACCACCTGGCCCGGCAGGAAGGAGATGAGCGGCAGCCCGAGCGAGCGGTAGAGGCCGGTCTCGCACGCCTCCATCCACCGGAAAAAATTCGCGAAATGCATGATCCCCGCCATGTCGGTCTCGGCGAACTCCACCTGGCGCGTGATGCTGAACTCGGAAGGCATGGCGCGAGGCTTCCCCAACCGCGGGCCGGAGGCAACGCCGTTTCCGCGCCCGCTTCACACCTTCGCCGTGCCGCCGCCGCCTTCCTTGATCGGGCGGGCGAAGCGGTACTCGATGTCCCAGGGGAAGAAGATCCACTTGCTCTGCTTGAACTCCTTCACGCAGGTGTCGACGATCGGCCGGCCCAGCGGTTTGGCGTAGAGCGTGGCGAAGTGCGCCTTGGGCAGCATCCGCCGGACCACCTGCGCCGTGCGGCCGGTGTCGACGAGATCGTCCACCAGCAGGAAGCCCGCCCCGTCGCCCGCGACCCCCTTCAGCACCTGCGCCTCGCCCTGCAGCTGCTCGGCGCCGCCGGTCCCGGCCGCCCCGTAGCTCGTGACGCACACCGTGTCGATCAGCCGGATCTCCAGCTCGCGCGCCACCAGCGCCGCCGGCACCAGGCCGCCGCGCGTGATGGCGATGATGCCCTGCCATGTCCCGAGCTCGTGCAGCAACTTGGAGAGATAGCGGGCATCGCGGTGCAGCTCGGCCCAGGAAATGACAATCTCGTCGTCGTAGCGGGAGGCAGGGGTGGAGGACATGCCGGATCGCAAGACCGCGCCCGGCCGGCGTCAACCCCCGTTCCCGGCGCCGCAAAATTTTCAACCCGGCGCCTAAGATCCTCCGCCCCGGACCGTCATCTCCGCATGCGCTTCAAACTTCCCCTCCTCCTCGCCGCGCTGGCGGCATCGACCGCCACCGGACTCTCGGCCCACGAAATCATGGGGGTGGGAAGAACCCTCGTGCAGCCGCGCATGGAGGTGGTCTTCGTCCTCGACACCACCGGCTCGATGGGCGGCATGATCGCCGGGGCGAAGCAGAAAATCTGGGCCATCGCCAACAAGCTCAAGTCCGCCCAGCCCACCCCGGAGATCCGCTTCGGCCTCGTCGGCTACCGCGACCGCGGCGACGACTATGTCACCAAGGTCTTCAGGTTGACCGCCAACCTCGACGAGGTCTACACCCACCTGTACGCCTTCGAGGCCAACGGCGGCGGGGACGAACCTGAGTCGGTCAACGAGGCCCTCTTTAAGGCTGTCCGCGACCTGCAGTGGAGCAGCGACCCGTCGGTGCTCCGCGTCATCTTCCTCGTCGGCGACGCCCGGCCGCACATGGATTACCCGGACGATGTCAAGTACCCGGAGTCGTGCCGGCTCGCGAATCAAAAGGGGATCCTGATCAACACGCTCCAATGCGGCCGGCTGGAGGGCACCGAGGCGGTCTGGCGCGACATTGCGGGCCGGACCAACGGCACCTACCTGGCCATCCTGCAGGACGGCGGCACGATCAAGATCGAGACCCCCTACGACCAGGAGATCATCCGGCTCAACCTCGAGCTGGACAGCACCATCATCCTTTTCGGATCCAAGGCCGAGCAGGCCAATGCCGCCGCCAACAAGTCGGTGCTCGCCAGCCTGTCGTCGGAGGCCATGGCCGACCGCTCATCCTATCTCGGGAAAAGCGTGGCCGGCTCGGTCATCAGCGGCCGCGGCGACCTGGTCGTCGACCTGATCAGCGGCCGCCAGAAACTCGAGAGCGTCGATGAAAAGCTGCTCGACCCCGCCCTCCAGGCGCTGCCCGTGCCCGAGCGCAACGCGCTCATCACGGAAAAAGTGAAAACGCGCCGCGCCCTGCAGTCCGAGCTCGCCGCCGTGGTGGCGAAGCGTGACGCCGAGGTGGCGGGCAAGCTCAAGGCGATGAAGGGCAAGGACGGCGTGCTGGAACTGGGCGCGTGCGAGGTCCTCGAGACCCAGGCGAAGCAAAAGGGCTACCGCTTCGAACAGAAGCCCTGAGCGCCGGGACCGGGCGGTGGACACCCCATTGCCGCGGCAACAAAAAGGGAGCATATTCGCAGCGTGTTAGGTGTGAGGGGCCGTCCAGGGGTGGACGGCCCTTCTTGCGTTTGGCTTGTGGCTTGACCGGATGATGACCGTCGGCGAGGCTGCCGTGTCGGCCATGGGCCAACCTCCGCTGCGGGGCCACGCAGGGCGGGGTCGACGATCCACGCGAAAATTCAAACCGGAGCCGCCCATGGGAATGGAAAATATCAAGCACGTCGTCGTCGTGATGATGGAGAACCGCTCGTTGGACAACCTGCTCGGCTGGCTCTACGCCGACACCGGCAACCGCCCGCCGGCCAACCTGCCGCCCCAGGACCCGCCGACCTTCGATGGACTGGTGCCGGACACTTTTTTCAACCAGCTCGACGCGGCGGGTTCGCCCCGGGTCTTTGCGACACGTCCGCCCCGGGCCTGGCCGCCGGCGTGCCCGAACGCCCACCAGGTGCCCACGCCGGACCCCCATGAGGAGTTCGAGTACGTGACGGGGCAGCTCTTCGGCCAGGCCACCCCGGCTTTTGGCGTGCCGCCCGCCATGAGCGGTTTCCTCCAGAACTATGCCACCACGCCGGCCGGCCCGGCCTGTGCGGACCAGATCATGGAAACCTACGGACCCGCGGAGGCCGGCGTGATCAACGCCCTCGCGCGGAACTTCGCCGTCTGCGACCGCTGGTTCGCCTCGGCCCCGACCCAGACCTGGCCGAATCGCGGGTTCGTGCACACCGGCTCGTCGGACGGCCACATCAACAACGAGAACTACGAGCCCTATACAAACCCGACCATCTTCAACGTCCTCTCCGCGCAGGGCCGGAGCTGGGAGGTGTTTCACGACACCACCTACGTCCCCTCCCTGACCCATCTCCAGTTCAGCCAGCTCTGGCTCGAGACGGATCACTTCCACGAATTCCCCGAGTTCAAGCGGCGCTGCGCCGCCCAGGCCACCGCCGGGCCGGGGGAGAAGCTGCCCGCCTACTCCTTCGTGGAGCCCCGGTTCGTGCCGGAGCCCGGCGAATGGTGGCGGCTTTTCTGGCCGTATTACCCCAGCGACTATCATCCGCCGCACAACGTCCTCCGGGGCGAGCGGTTCCTGGCCGACGTCTACCATGCCGTGCGCGCGAGCCCCTATCGCGACGATATCCTGCTCGTCGTCACCTTTGACGAACATGGCGGCTGCTACGATCACGTGCCGCCGCCCTGGGGCTCGGTCGCGCCGGAGCCCGGCCCCGTGGCCGTGAAGAACGGCTTTCCCTTCGACCGCTTCGGGGTCCGCGTGCCGACGATCCTGATCTCCTCCTATCTGAGCCCGGGGACGGTTTTTCGGGAAGAGCCGGGCCAGACCCCGTACGACCATGCGTCGATCCTGGCCACCCTGCGGGACTGGCTGCAGCTGGACGCCGTGCCCGGGGCGTTCCTGCCGAGCCCGCGCATCCAGCACGCACCCACGCTCGACCGGGTGTTGACGCGCCCAGCGGCGGACAAACTCACGGACTGGCCCAGCATCACCGCGCCGTTCCGGCTGCTGTGGCGGGACACCTCCAGCGCGAACCACCTGAGCGGATTGCAACAGGGACTCCTCGCCCACATGAAACGACAGGATACCGGCACCGAGAAGACCCAGGTCCAACATTTCGCAGAAACCTCGGGCACCATGCTCAACTACGACCAGGCGCTCCGCTACCTGAAAACCCGCACCAGGCACCAGTTCGGCTTCAAGCCAACCCAGCCCTGAGGGCCGCCCCCGGCCGGATCAGAGAATCGCCCGCAGCCCCGGCACGCGGCGCGCGAGGTCGGCCAGCGCGTAGCTGGCCGCGAGACCCGTCAGCGTGAGCAGGACCGCCAGCGCGAGGGGAACCTGCGGCAGTGCGCGGTAAGCCATCATCAGCGCGATGAGCACGGGCGGGTGCAGCACATAGACGGCGAACGACCGGTCCGCCAGCCAGCGCAGGACAGGCCCATCGCGATTGAACCGGCGGGCGAACAGCGCCAGCAGGCCGAGCGAGAGTCCCAGGCCTGTCAGCTGTTCCCAGCCGGCCAGCGCCAGCGCCTGCCAGTGCCAGCCCCCGTTCTGCGGATCACCGCCCACCGGGTGCTTAATGAGCGCCACCACCAGCACCAGCAGCAGCACGGGACCGCCCACCAGTGCCAGCCGGCCGGCGCGACGGGCCGTCGCCGAGGCCGAGAGCGGCAGCAGCCAGCCTGACCGGGCCGCCGCCACCCCCGCGGCGAAGGCGGCGACGTATTGCACGAAATACCCGAGTTGGAAGTTGAGCACATTGGTGCCCAGCGGCTGGCAGAGACGCATCGCAAAGGTCCCCACCGCCAGCAGCAGGCCGAAACGCCACAGCTGCGCCGCGCCGGGAACCGCTTCGTTGCCGGCGGTGGCACCCGCCGGCCGCACGCGCCGCCAAACGACCAGCACCACGCAGAAAATAAGCAGGGCAAAGGCGAACCAGAGCGGCCCGCTCGATCCCAGGAAACGCCCGGTCAGGAGGTAACGGACATAAAATTCGGCAAAGGGCGGAAAATCGGCGTGCCAGGGATTCAGGCCGAGCAGGATGAACGGATGGATCACCAGCATGTAGAGCAGTGTGGGCAGACCAAGCCGCACCGCCCGCTCGCGCAGGAAACGGCCGGGACCATGCCGGCCGAGGGCCCCGTGGGCGAAATAGCCCGAAATGAAGAAGAGCAGCCCCATGAAGAACGACTGCAGGTGCGCCTGCCAGAAGATGAAGACCAGCTTCTCCGGCAGCGAGGGCACGCGCTCGGCCATCACATACCAGTCGCCCACATGGCTGTAGGTCACGCATGCGTGCATGCTCACGACGAGCAGGATCACGAGGGTGCGCAGGTGATCGATCCAGGGCAGGCGGGCCGGGGCGGAGGACATGGGGCGGAATTTATGCCCGGCGGCAGCCGGGGCGACAATTTTCGGCCGGCCAAAAGAACCTTCGGCACCACCTGAACTGCCGGGGTCGCCTCAGGGCTCCCGGCTCCCCGTCCGCCGCTCAATCCTCCAGCGCCGCCTCGATCTGGCGGCTCGCGGAGCGGAGGACCTCGAGCCGGGCGTAGCGCTTGTTGTCCGCGGGCACGAGGTGCCAGGGCGCGTTCTCCCGGTCGGTGAGCGCCAGCATGTCGCCAACGGCGATCTCGTAGTCCGCGCGTTTCCGCCGGTTGCGCCAGTCCTCGGCGTTCATCTTGTGCCGCTTGTGGGGGGTGGCCTCGCGCTCGCGGAAGCGCCGCAGCTGCTCCGCGTGCGACACGTGCAGCCAGTACTTCAACACGATGGTGCCATGCTCCGTGAGCTCGTGCTCGAACGCGTTGATCTCCTGGTAGGCGCGCCGCCACTCGTCCCCGCGGCAGAAATGCTCGAGCCGCTCCACGAGCACCCGGCCGTACCAGGAGCGGTCAAAGACGACCATGCGGCCGTTCCGCGGGATGTCCCGCCAGAAGCGCCAGAGGAAATGCGCGTGCTTCTCCTCCACCGTCGGCTTCGCCACCGGGATCACGCGGTAATCCCGCGGGTCGATCGCGCTGGTCAGCCGGCGGATGGCGCCGCCCTTCCCCGCGGCGTCCCAGCCCTCGAAGGCGAACACGATGGCGCGGTCGGCCGCGAGCGCGGCGCGCACCGCGCGGTTGAGGCGGCCGAGCCATTTCTCGCGCAGCGCGTCATAGTCCTTCTCGGACAGGTCCTGGTCCAGGGGCAGCGCCCGCAGGCGCCGCAGGCCGGCGGGACGCAGCGGCCGCACGGCCGCCGGCGCGCCGGCCCGGTTGAGGCGCGCGACCCGCCGCTGCTGCTGCCGGAACCGGGCGAGCAGCAGCTGCCCGACCTGGAGGTCGCGGGCGCGTTCGTCCTCCGCGTCGATGATCGCCCAGCGCGCGCCCGGGCGGTCCGTCTTCGCGCGGATGAGCCGGGCCGTCCGGGCCAGGCGGTCGTAGATCCGGTGGTGATGCCAGTCCTCGTCCGTCACGCGCCAGGCCGTGGCGGGGTCGGCGCGCAGGGTGCGCAGCCGGCGGCCCTGGGCCGCCTTGGAGAGCTGCAGCCAGACCTTGACGATGAGGGTGTCGCCGTCGGCCAGGAGCTTTTCAAAGTCGCGGATACGCCCGGCCTCCTGGACGACATGGCCGAGCGCGCGCTTGCCCCGCGCCTCCTCCCGGAGGGTCTCGGTGTACCAGGAACCCGCGTACAGCCCGATGCGGCCGATGCCGGGCAGGCTGTGCCAGAAGCGCCATTGCGGCGGGTGCGCCCGTTCGCTGTCGGTCGGCGCATGGTAGGAAAAGGTCTCCACCCCGCGCGGGTCGAGCCATTCGGCGAGCGTGTTGAGCAGGTTGCCGCGGCCCGCGCCCTCGGGCCCGGCGAGGATCAGCAGCACCTTGAAGGGCACTTTTTTCAGCGCCACCTGCAGCTGCACCAGCTGCTCGCGGAGGATCCGCGCCCGGTTCAGGTAGGTCCGCTTCGGCAGCCGCTGCTTTGCTTTCGCCATGCGCCCGCAAGGCTGGCGGCCGCACGGGCGATGTCGAGCGGGGATGGGACGGACCGGCCGGAGACCCCTTCCGCCGCGGGGAATGTGACAGCCGTGTTAAATCCCGCCCCGGCGGGCGTTCCCGGGCCCCGGGCGGCTTGCGGCGCCCGGGGGTGCCGGCTTCCATCCCGGCGCCATCCTGCCCTTTTCATGACCAAGCACACCGACAACAAGCTCATCCAGCGCGTCCACCGGGAACTGATCGACGACTACGACGAGGAACTCGAGATGGAGCGCGAGGACTGGGAGCACGTCGATGCCCGCGGCCCCGCGCGGCCCGTCGAGACCGACACCACCCGCGAGGCCCGCAACCGCTATTTCAAGGAGCTGTTCCGGCTGCAGGGCGAACTGGTGAAGATGCACGACTGGATCGTCGGCACCGGCCACCGGATGGTGATCGTCTTCGAGGGCCGCGACGCCGCCGGCAAGGGCGGCGTCATCAAGCGCATCACCCAGCGGCTGAACCCGCGCGTGGCCCGCGTGGCGGCGCTGCCCGCGCCCTCCAGCCGGGAGAAGACGCAGTGGTATTTCCAGCGCTATGTCGCGCACCTGCCGGCCGCCGGCGAGATGGTGCTCTTCGACCGCAGCTGGTACAACCGCGCCGGCGTGGAGCGCGTGATGGGCTTCTGCTCCGACGCGGAGTACGAGGAATTCTTCCGCTCCGTGCCCGAGTTCGAGAAGATGCTCGTGCGCTCCGGCATCCAGGTGATCAAGTACTGGTTCTCCATCCCCGACGAGGAGCAGGAATTCCGGTTCCGCTGCCGGATCAACGATCCCCTCAAGCAATGGAAGCTCAGCCCGATGGACCTCGAGTCGCGCAAGCGCTGGGAACTCTACACGAAGGCCAAGGAGGTGATGTTCGAGCGCACGCACATCCCCGAGGCCCGCTGGTGGGTGGTGCAGGGCGCGGACAAGAAGAAGGCCCGGCTCAACTGCATCCACCACCTGCTCTCGCAGGTGAAATACCAGGAGGTGGCGCACACGCCCATCAAGCTCCCGCCGCGCGTCCACCACCCGGACTACCGGCGCGAGCCGATCCGGCCGGAGATGATCGTGCCGGAGCTCTACTGAACCGCCGGGTCGGCCGGCGGCAGGTCCGGCGGCGGTGCGACCACCGGCGGAACGGGCGCGGCCACCGTGGCCGGGCGCGGACGTTTTGCGGCCGGTCTCGGGGCGGCGGCCTTGCGCCGGGCCGGCTTGACGGTCAGCGCCGCGAGCTCGGCCTTGAGGGACTTGACGGCCTTGCGGAGTTTCTTCGCCGCGCGCTTGGCGTGCTTGAACTTTTCCCGGGCGACCTTGAAGCCGGCCTTGGCCAGCTTGGACGCCTTCTTGGCGTGGTCGGCGTGTTTCTGGGCCGCGGCGATGCGGGTGAGAAGCTTCTTCTTGGCCGCGGCGACGGGGGCGGGGATTTTGGTGGTCATGGGCAGAGGCGGGGTTTCCGGTGCAAGCCTCAGGGTTATCCCGCGGGGGCGCCGACGGCAATGTTCCGAATGTTACGTTTTTCGACGGGGCGCGGAGGGTTCAGGAGCCGGCATCGAAGCCCGCGGGCCGCTGCGGTGCAGACATCCGGCGATTTTGTGCTAGTGTCCGGCCAAAGGACAACCCCATGGCCAAACTCACCGACGCCGAAACCGCCCGGCTGCACCCCGAAACGCTCGCGCTCAGCTACGGCTTCGACCCGTGGCTGAGCGAGGGCGCCGTGAAGCCACCCGTCTTCCTCACCTCCACGTTCGCCTTCAGGCGCGCCGCCGACGGCAAGCAGTTCTTCGCCTGGGCGCACGGCGAGGGCGCGCCGCGGGCCAAGCACGACATGGGCCTCATCTACTCGCGCCTCAACAACCCCAACCTCGAGATCTTCGAGGACCGGGTGGCGCTGTGGGAGGGCATGAAGGACGCGTACAGCTTCTCCAGCGGCATGGCGGCGATTGCCACCACCCTGCTCGCGACCCACGGCCCGGGCGACGAGATGATCGTCTGCGCGCCCGTCTACGGTGGCACCGACTCGCTGATCCACCAGTTCCTCGCCCGCTTCGGCATCACGGCCCATTTCGTGCCGGCCGGCATCGACGCCCCGGACCTGGCCGCGAAATTCATCACCCCGCGCACCCGTTCGATCTTCATCGAGAGCCCGGCAAATCCCAACAACCGGCTGACCGACATCGGCCGGATGAAGGCCCTGGCGCTGCGCCACGCCCCCGCACCCGCGGGGCGGGACACCGGCCGCATCCTCGTGATCGTGGACAACACCATGGCGGGCCCGGTCCACGCCCAGCCGGCCCGGGTGGGCGCCGACCTCGTGCTGTATTCCGCCACGAAGTTCCTCGGCGGCCACTCGGACGTGGTCGGCGGCGTGGCCCTGGCCAACGACCCCGACCTGCTCACGGCCCTGGCGCAGCACCGCGCCATGCTCGGCGGCATGCCCAACCCCTACACCGCCTGGCTGCTCACCCGCTCGCTCGAGACCCTCAAGATCCGCGCCGAGGAGCAGCAGCGCAACGCCGGGCTGGTGGCCGCGTTTCTCACCCGGCAGCCCAAGGTGCGGAAGGTCTGCTACCTGGGCCTCCTCACCCCCGCCGACCCGGAATATGCCATCTACCGGAAGCAGCATACGGGGCCGGGCTCGCTGATTTCATTCTATCTCCACGGCGGCGAAACGGAGGCCTTCACCTTCCTCGATCACCTGAAGATTGTCCGCCTGGCCGTGTCGCTGGGCTCCACCGAATCGCTCGCCCAGCATCCCGCCACCATGACGCACTCGGGCCTGGCGCCGGCCGACAAGCGGCTCGGCGAGATCACCGACGACCTGGTGCGCCTCTCCATCGGCGTCGAGCATCCCGACGATCTCATCTGGGACCTGGAGCAGGCGCTCGCCCAGGTGTGACCGGACCGTCCCCGGCCGGCGTGAAACCCGCGTTCAAGCTCCCCTCCCCCGAGACCGGCACGGAATACTGGATCTTCGCCGAGGCACCCGCCGCGCCCGGACCCTGGCCGGCGGTGGCCTTCATGGACGGCGACGACCTGTTCGCCCCGGCGGTGGCGGCGTATCACTCGCTGCCGGCCGGGAAAATCCCGCCCCTGCTGCTCGTGGGCGTCGGCTACGGCGGGAGCTTCGGGCGGCCGGTCAACCGCCGCGGCCGCGATTACACGCCCGCCCGGCACGCCGATGAACCGGCGAGCGGCGGCGCGGACGACTTCCTGCGTTTCCTCACCGCCACGCTCTGGCCCGGGCTGGCGAGGCGCTATCCCGTCGACCCCACCCGCCGCGGGATCGCCGGGCACTCGCTCGGCTCGCTGCTGGTGCTGCACGCGCTCTTCCAGCCGCAGCCGTTTTTCACGCACTTCCTCGCCAGTGCGCCGTCGATCTGGTGGGCGGAGCGCGCACTCCTGCAGCAGGCGGCCGCGCTCCGAACCGCCCAGGCGGCGCTGCCGGGAAAACTTTTTCTGGGCGTCGGCGAGGATGACTCGGACTCGATGACGGGGGACCTGGCCCAGCTGGAGCGCCAGCTGGCGGCCCGGCCGTTCGCCAGGCTCGAGATCATCTCCCGCCGCTTCCCCCGGAAGAACCATTTCAATGTCCTGCCCATGGCCTTTGTCACAGGGCTCGGTGTGCTCTTCGGGCCGCCCTGAGAATCCTCTCGCCGGGACCAGGCGGGCTTGCAAAGGTCGGTTCCAGAACGGCCCGCTCCGTGCTCTCCGCTCCACGCTCCCTGCTCCCTCATGGCCGCCTTCGAACACGCGCTGATCCTGCTCCTGCTGATCGCCAGCCTGAGCGTCGCCGGCCGCTGGCTGCCGTGGCCGCAGCTGATCACCTACCTGCTCGGCGGCGTGGGCGCGGCGCTGCTGCCGGTGTTTCCGCGGATCACCCTCGATCCCGGGTTTTTCTTCGTCTGCTTCCTCCCCCCACTGCTGTTCTCGGACGGCTGGCTGATGCCGCTGCGCGAATTCGTCCGCGCCCGGCGCGCCATCCTCACCCTGGCCATCGGCCTGGTGATCTTCACGACGATGGCGGTCGGGCTCGTGGCGTGGTGGCTCGTGCCGGGCCTGCCGCTCGCGATGGCCTTCGCGCTCGGCGCCATCGTCTCCCCCACCGACGCCGTGGCGGTCAATGCCATCACGGAGCGTCTCCGCGTGCCCGCCCGGCTGGTCACGGTGCTCAACGGCGAGAGCCTGATGAACGACGCCACCGGGCTCGTCGCGTTCAGGTTCGCCCTCGCGGCGGCCGTCGCCGGCAGCTTTTCCCTGAGCCGCAGCGCCGTCGATTTCACCTTTCTGGCCGGCGGCGGCTTCATCACCGGCCTCGCGGTCGGCTACGGCATCGGCAAGCTGCGCGACCTGCTCCTGCACGTGCACGGCTCGGATCCGTTGATCGAGATCACGCTGTCGCTGATCACGCCGTATGCCGCTTTTTTCGTGGCCGAGCTGATCGGGGCCTCGACCATCCTCGCCGTCGTCGCCGCCGGCCTCTATTCCGGCTGGCGCGACCCCGTGCGCATGGACGTGGAGACGCGCCAGAGCACCTTCGCCGTCTGGAGGCTGCTCATCTTCTGGCTCAATGGTATCGCCTTCGTGCTGCTCGGGCTGCAGTTTCCCCATCTGCTGGCGGCGGTGAGCGACCATTACACCGTGAGCCGGTTGCTCGGTTTCACCGCGGTGATCTCCGCCGCCGCCATCCTCGCCCGGCTGACCTGGGTGTTTGCAGGGATCTACCTGCCGGCGCTGTCCATCGGTGTCTGCACCAAGCCCGCCCGGCCGGCCTCGGCCCTGGTGATCGGCTGGGCCGGGATGCGCGGCACGGTCACGCTGGCCGGCGCGCTCTCGATCCCGCTCCTGCTGCCCGATGGCGCGCCCTTCCCCGGCCGCGACATTGTCATCTTCCTGGCCTTCGGGGTCATCGCCGTGACGCTCCTCCTGCAGGGCACGACGCTGGAGCGCCTCATCCAGCGCCTGGGCCTGCGCGAGGACAGCTCGCGCGCGCAGGAGGAACGCCTGGCCCGGACCACCGCGATCAAGGCCGGCCTGAAGGCCCTGCGTGCGCTCGGGGCCGAGGCCGATGCGCCCGACCACAGCGCCGCCCTGGGCCAGGTGGTCGCCGAATACGAGCACCGGCTGGCCGCATTGGAGGCCGAGGGCGAGACCCGCCGGAGTGCCCGCCGCCGCCGGAGGGCCGGCCACCACTTTCGGTCCGCGGCGCTGCAGGCGGAACGAGCCGCCGTGGATGATCTGTGGCGCTCCGGGAAAATCGCCGACGAGGTGCACCGTCCGCTGCAGCAATTGCTTGATCACGAGGAGTCCCTGCTCCGCGACACCCCGCCCCCGCCCGAGGAGTGAACCGTTTCGCCGGCCCGGCGGCGGCCGGGAACGGGCGAGCTCCCCGGCCAAATGCGGTTCAGAATCGCCCGGAGCGGCCGATTGTTACAGGCATGAACATGCCGGTCAGGCGACTGCCCGGTATGTTTGCGTCCACGGCCATGGCCAACATTCTCCTCCTTGACCCCAATGAAATGGCGCGCCGAGCGATGCAAGGCATCCTGGCGCGGGGCAACCACCGTTTGGCGACCGTGGACACGGTGCAGGAGGCCTGGGAGTTCATCCGCCGCAATGTGCGCGTGGACCTGGTGATCGTCGAGCTGGGCCTGAAGGAAGGGAGCGGGCTGCCCCTGATCGAACGGCTGAAAAGCGACTGTCTCCTCAAGGTGCTGCCGGTGGCGGTGTATACCGCGCGCGGCGATCGCGATGCCGTGAAACGCGGCCTCGAGCTGCGGGTGCAGAATTTCCTGATCAAGCCCTACCACGATGACGTCATCTTTGCCGAGATCGCGAAGGCCGTGTCGAACCCTTGGGGCAACCGGCATTTCGAGGAGGAAAAATCCTTCTGCCAGACGATGGGCTATGAGCCGGCGATGCGGCAAAAGATGCTCGAGGACCTGCGCACGGCCCTGGAGCAGGCGCGGGTCCCGCTGCTGAAATGGGCGGAGCTCAAGGCCGCGCGGCCCGCCGATGATCCGCTGGCGCCCCTGGTGGCCCTGGCGGAGGCCGCCGGCGCCAGGGGCGTCGTGGACTGCCTGAAAATACTCGACGACACCGCCCGGGCCGACAACTGGACGGCGTTTGACCAAGGCCTGGACACGCTGGATTTCGCCGTCCGGCTGGTCTTCCAGCAGCTCAATCCCATGCTGGTCCCCGTGGATTTCCTGACCGTGCAGGAGCAGCGCAGTGAAAACGAGACCCGCGACCGCGCGGTCTGGTTCAACGCCCCGGCCGAGAACCGCTGCCCGGTCGCCAGCTGGCCGCAGCTCCAGGGGGAGCTCGACGCCCTGGCCGGCTGCCCGATCATCGATTCCGCCGCCGCGTCGTTCCAGATGGCGGCCAACGGCCATCCCTCCTGCCTCAACCCGCTGATGGACCTCGTCGACCGGGATCCGGGTCTCGCCGCGCAGATGCTCATCGCCGCCAACCGGGCCCGGCATCACTCGGAGAACGATCCATCGGCCATCGAGGATCCGCGCCTGGCGGTGGGCCTGCTGGGCGAGCTGCGGCTGGCCGCCCAGGCCCGCGGGCTGGTGACGGCCGCGGAGCGGATGATGTCCCTGCCGCCCGCGTTCAACTGGCAGCAATTCTGGATGTTCCAGATCGGCACCGCGCGGATGGCGCGCTATGCGTGCCAGGCGCTCGAGCTGCCCGACCTGGCCGCGCCCGCCTACACCGCGGGTTTGCTGCACGACCTGGGCAAGCTGCTGCTACTGCGCCTGCATCCCTACGCCCTGCAGGCCACCCTTGAGCATGCCCGGCTGAACAGCGTGCCCCTCAGTGATGCGGAACGACTCTACCTCGGCTGCACGACCCACGAGATCGCGGTCCATTTCGCGGAAAAGCAGGCCCTGCCCGGCCGCTTCGTCAATGTGATGCGCTGGATCCATGCGCCCTCGGCAGCGACCGCGGACCAGGAGCTGGTCGCCGTCGTGTCACTCGCCCGTGATTTGTGCCGGCACAACCAGGTGGGGGCGTCCGGGGACAAACCGGTCGACGAGGCCTTGCCACTCGCGGACACCGAAGAATGGGGCGTGCTGCGGCAAAGCGTGTTCCCCAGCTTCAACCTGCGGAATTTCGAGCTGCAGGTGCACTCCGAGTGCCGCGAGCTGAAGCTCGAGCTGCACGGCCGGCTGTCCAGCTACGCCGTGGCCTGAACCGGGCTGCGCCGCGGGAGCCGCGCCGCGTCACGGCTGCCGGGCAAAGGCCACGCCGTCCGCCATCGGGCCGACTTCGATCAGCTGCGCGACATGCAGGCCCTTGATCTCAATGACGGCGACCTTGCCGCTGGCATCGCAGGAGACATAGGCCCGGGTGCCGTCCGGATCGACGATGACCTCCTGCGGTGACTTGGGCACGGACACGGTGCGCACCACCTTGAGGGTGGCCAGGTCGACCAGGCCGACCTTGTTGATCGTGGGCAGCGTCACCAGCAGCCAGCGGCCGTCCGGGGTCGGGGCGGTGCCATAGGCCAGGCCCGGCAGGGGGATGGAGGCCTGGACCGTGTTGGTCGCCGTGGCGATGACCACGAGGCGGAGGGCGGTCTGGTCGGCGGTGAACACCCGGCGATCGTCCATCGAGACGGCGATGCGCTGGACCATGGGGGCGATGGGAATCGTCGCGAGCAATTTTCTCTCCGCCAGATCCAGCACCGAGACGGTGCCCGGGCCGACATTGGCGGTGTAGCCGCGCCGGCCGTCATGCGAGATGGCCAGCATGTGCGACTGCGGCTGGCCGGTGGGGATCGAGCCCACGATATTGAGCGTCGTGGGGTCGATCACGGCCACGGCATTGTTCAATTCCGTGGTGACGTAAAGCAGGCCGTCCTTGGGCCCGAACACGGCGCAGTGCGGCCGCACGCCCCGGCCGAAATCAATCGTGGCCGCGATCGTGCATTGCAGGAGATCGATCACGCGGATCACCTGCCCGTCCGTGCCGGGATGCCCGACGCCCGCATCGCCGTAAATCGGCACGAACGCCCGCCGCCCGTCCGGGGACGCCGCCACCTCGTGGCCGGTCTTGCCGCCCTCCTGCACGGTGGCCAGTTGCCGCCCGACCACGACATCGACCAGGGAAAGGGTCTGGTCGCCCTTGTTGGCCACCAGCAGGAAGCCCGGGGTGGCCGCGCGGGAGATGACGGCGAGCAGCGATACCGCCAATCCGGCGGACAGGCCCAGGCGGATCATCGCCCGCCGGCGCGAGTGATCCTGGCAATGACATGGGGGGGCCGAATGCATGGAGGCGATCGGCGACAGCCGACCGGCCGGACTATGGCAAGCCGCGCCGCGGAAAGTCAATTACCCACGGTCACGCGGGCACCCCGGGAAAGCTTGGAATTTGACGCTCAGGAAAAAACCCCCAGTCTCAAGCCATGCCCCGGATTCCGCGCGTCTGGCCGTTACTGCTTACCCTCATGTTGGCTGCCGCCACCGCCTGGGCGGCCGACGCGCCCCGGCCCTGGCCGGCCGACGCGTTCCTGCCGGTGACCGAGCAGCGCATTGCGCTGCTGCCGTTCGACGTGCAGCCCGCGTGGCAGGCTTATTGGGAAAAAACGGTCGCCCGGACCAAGACCCTGCCGGTGCGCGACGTGGGCGAACATACGCCCAACAAGCCCATGAAGGGCGGCCCCCTGGGTTCGTCATACAGCGAAGGACTCCGGCTCGATGCGCCGGCCGCGTGGTATGCCACCGAGGAGGCGCGGCTGATCGCCGATCGGGTCGTCAGCTGGCAGACCAGCATGGGGGGCTGGACCAAGAGCGGCAAATATTCCCGCAACCGGCAGCCGGCGGATGATCACCGTGATGCGTGGAGTGCCGGCACCTACGACAATGATGCCACGATTTTCGAGCTGCGCTACCTGGTCCTGGTCAATGCCGCCGCGGCCGAATCCGACGGCCCGCGGGCCCGGGCGTGGCGGGAGAGTTTTCTCCGCGGGCTCGAATATATCTTCGACTCCCAGTATCCCAACGGCGGCTTTCCGCAGGTCTACCCGCTCATCGGCTGGTATCATGACGCCATCACGTACAATGATGACGCGTTCATCCATATCGTGGAACTGCTGCGGGACATCGGCGGATGCGGAAGCGAATTCGCCTTTGTCCCCGCCGACCAGGCCGCGCGGGCCCGGCACGCGGTCGAGCTCGGTCTCCACTGCCTGCTCGCCAGCCAGCTGAAGTCGCCCGACGGCCGGCTGAGCGTCTGGGGCCAGCAGCACGACGCCCTCACGCTGCAGCCCTGTGCGGCGCGCAATTTTGAACCCGTGGCGGAATGCTCGCTTGAGAGCGTCGAGCTCGTGAAGTTTCTCATGAGTCTGCCCCACCCTTCGCCGGAAGTGATCGCGGCCATCGAAGGCGCGATGGGCTGGTTTGAGCGCACGACCCTGCACAACTTCCGTTGGGACCGGAATGACCCTGCCGGCACCGGGCTCCTGCCGCAGGCGGGCGCACCGGATCTGTGGTCGAGGTTTTATGAGATCGGCACCGGCAAGCCCATCTTCAGCGAGCGCGACCGCATGATCCACTACGATGTCAGTGAAATGTCATTCGAGCGCCGCAAGGGCTACAATTGGTTCAACACGGAACCGGGGACCCTATTCCCGCTGTATGCCCGGTGGAAGAGCACCGTATTGGGTGGTAAAAACTAGCCGGCCGGCCGGCGCCGGCCGGCCGACCAGCTTTTTTGCCGTCAGTTGTCCGCGGCCGTGCCGATAGGCAACTGATGAGGATATCCCTGCTGCTGGCTCTGCTTGCCCTGCTGGCTGGCTTGAGCGGCTGTACGGACTCGAATTCCCGGCCGCCTTCCGTCCAACTCCGCTCCGATACCGTGATTGAGCGGCGGGCGACGCTGTCCATTTTGCGGCGGATGTGGGAAGACCGGCCCCTGGCGATCAGCGATGACCACTCCTGGTATGAGCGCCGGTTGCTGGACCGCAGCGCTTATTTTGGCCGCAAGATCCGGAACACCGAGACCTATCATGATGCTTGCGGTTTCTGGATGAGTTGTGTGCGCGAGCACGTCGAGCGTTACGACGATGATTATTACAAGCACCGTTGACGCCCGGAAGGGTCGGACGATGCAGGGATAAAAGAAGAAGGCCCGGACGCTGCTTTCGCAACATCCGGGCCATAAACCTGGCAACGACCTACTCTCGCGGGACCTAACGTCCTACTACCATTGGCTACGCGGGGCTTAACGGCCGTGTTCGGGATGGGAACGGGTGGAACCCCCGGTATATGGTCACCAGGAAACCTGTACTCCTTGCGGAGAAATTGAATAAAGCCCAGACAAACGAAGTGCCGATGTAAGGAGGTGAAATAAACGCCTAGAACTGGTATCTGCATAAACCGGCAAGGTCATTAGTAGCAGTAAGCTGAACGTATTACTACGCTTGCACTTCTGCCCTATCAACCGGGTGGTCTACCCGGACCTTGCACCGTCTTGCGACGGATTGTGATCTTATCTTGGGAGGAGCTTGGCGCTTAGATGCTTTCAGCGCTTATCTCTTCCGCACATAGCTACCCGGCGCTGCCACTGACGTGACAACCGGAACACCAGAGGTGCGTCATTCTCGGTCCTCTCGTACTAGAGAATGAACCCCTCAAATCACAAACGCCCACAGCGGATAGAGGACCGAACTGTCTCACGACGTTCTGAACCCAGCTCGCGTACCACTTTAATCGGCGAACA
>Ga0265319_1000213_pt1 | contig 43902 bp, 40 predicted proteins | sample 4824metaG_FD_192443 | JGI IMG/M metagenome (GOLD analysis project Ga0265319, IMG submission 192443) | Rhizosphere microbial communities from Carex aquatilis grown in University of Washington, Seatle, WA, United States - 4-8-24 metaG | ecosystem: Host-associated > Plants > Roots > Rhizosphere >...
CCGACCTCGGCTAGCGTGACAGTGACGGATATGCAGCGTTTCGGGCACTCGCGCGCATGAGTGCCCGAAATCCGAGACGGCGGTTTGATCTCGGCCATCGAGCCCAATACCAGCCCTCCGGAGCCTCCCCCGGTCAGCCTGAAAAGCCCGATCACCGAGTGGCGAACTCATTGCTTTACCGCGCCCCTTGACCAACGCAGCGCATTCTGTTAGACAGTTGCCTTAGTCGAATGACTAAACAGAAGGAAACAGATCCAGTCGCCCCTGCGGATCAACGCCTGAGCCGCGAGGACAACGTCGCCGCGTTCCTCGACGCTGCTGAGCGTCTCCTTGTCCGCGAGGGCGCAGCGGGGATCTCGACCCGCCAGCTCGCCGCTGAGGCAGGGCGCAACCACGGCCTCGTCCACTACTACTTCGGCTCGGTCGACGAGCTGATGTTGCAGGCTCTCGAGCGCTTCACCGACCGCGTCCTCGAGCGCCAACGGGCGATGTATGAGTCCGACCTGCCCTTCATCGAGAAGTGGCGGGCGGCGATGGGCTTCATCGAGGAAGACCTCGACTCCGGCTATCCGAAGGTTTGGGCCGAGCTCGAAGCGCTCGCCCGCAACAACCCCGACCTGCGTGCGCGCCTGGTCGAGGTCGACGACCGCTGGCGCTCGCTGCTACACGACGCCTGCTCGCAGGCGATCGCCGAGTACGGCCTCGATGACGCGGGGTTCTCGGCCGAAGCCTGGGCGACCCTCGTCATGCAGTTCAACAAGGGACTTCTCACCGAGCGACTGCTCGGTTTCGACCGCGGCCACGCCGAGATGCTCGCGGCGATCGACGCCTGGCTCGTCTCACTGGATGCAGGAAGAACGACCAAATGAGATTGAACGACAGGAGGCAGTGATGACGACGATGACACAACCCGCAGAGCTCGACCCAGAGAAGCTCGAGCAGTTCGTCTTCGGCGCGGTCAGGGAGGTCGGGGCGACCCTGAACGCCGCCCTCGTGGTCATGGGCGACAAGCTCGGCCTCTACCGCGCCCTCGCCGGTGCCGGTGACCTCACCCCGATCGAGCTGGCCGAGCGCACGGGGGCCGCCGAGCGCTACGTGCGCGAGTGGTTGAACGCGCAGGCCGCCGGCGGCTACGTTGCCTATGACCCTGAGAACAGCACCTACTCGCTGCCGCCCGAGCAGGCGGTGGCGATGACCGACTCCTCAAGCCCGGCATACCTGCCTGGCTTCTTTCAGCTCGCGCTCGGCACGGTGATCGACTCGCCGCGCATTACCGAGGCCGCCCGCAGTGGCGAGGGCTTCGGCTGGCATGAGCACGGCCACGACGTCTTCGACGGCTGCGAGCGCTTCTTCCGCCCGGGCTACAACGCCAACCTCGTAGCCGCCTGGCTGCCAGCCCTCAACGGCGTGGTCGAGAAGCTCGAGCGGGGCGCGCGGGTCGCCGACCTGGGCTGCGGGCACGGCTCCTCGACGATCCTGATGGCGCAGGCCTTCCCGGAATCCCACTTTCTCGGCGCCGACTACCACGCCGGCTCGATAGAGACGGCCCGCGAGCGCGCCGCCGATGCCGGCGTCTCGGATCAGGTCCAATTCGAGGTCGCTGATGCGGCGAGCGAGCACGATCGGGGCTATGACCTGGTGACGATGTTCGACTGCCTGCACGACATGGGCGACCCCGTCGGAGCGGCCGGACGAGTCAGGGAGATGCTCGCCCCCGACGGCACCTGGATGATCGTCGAGCCGATGGCCGGCGACAAGGTCGAGGACAACCTGAATCCGGTTGGCCGAGCCTTCTATGGCTTCTCGACCTTCCTCTGCACCCCGGCCTCGCTCTCCCAGGACGTCGGCCTGGCGCTCGGCGCCCAGGCCGGCGAGGCGAAGATCAAGGAGGTCGTCGAAGAGGCTGGCTTCAAGCGCTTCCGCCGCGCCGCCGAGACGCCGTTCAACCTGGTTTTCGAGGCCAGGCCATGAACGGCGTGGCGACGGCCCGGGCGCCATCCCGCGGCCGCGGGGGCGAACAGACTCGGGCCCGCTATCCCGACGAGGAGGGCTACGTCGAGCGCGACGGCCGGCGTCTTTTCTATGAGGTCTATGGCGAAGGGGAGGAGACGATTTTTCTCCTACCGACCTGGTCGCTGGTCCACTCGCGCCACTGGAAGATGCAGATCCCCTACCTGGCCCGGCACTTCCGCGTCCTGGTGATGGACGGGCTCGGCAACGGTCGCTCCGACCGCTGTCACGACGCAGCCCGTTTCGCGCCGTCCGAGTTCGCCCGCGACTGCCTGGCGGTGATGGAGGAGACCGGCACGGATTGCGCCGTGATGGCGAGCCTCTCCACCGGCACCCAATACCAGCTGGAGATCGCGCGCCTGGCACCGGAGCGGGTCCTCGGCGCGGTCTTCGTCGGCCCGATGTTCCCCTACACGCCCTCGCACCTCTCGCTCTGGACCCACCCCCGCTACCGATCCTTCTTCCAGTGGAAGGCGCCCTTCCACCTCTGGTGGGGGAGGGCGAACGCGGACCTCTGGCGCAAGGACCCAACCGCCTTCCCGGAATGGTTCTTCGCCCGCAGCTTCCCCGAGCCACACTCGACCAAGCCGATCGAGGACACCGTCGGCTGGGCGTCGGAGATCGACCCGGAGAGCCTGGTGGCGACCTCGATGCATGGCGAGTTCCTGATCGGGCGGCGCGAGCTGCGGCGCCGGGCGGGTGAGCTCGACTTCCCCGTCATGGTGGTCTCCGGAGAGGACGATCGGATCGCGCCGCCACGCGACGCACGCGCCCTCGCCCGGCTCTCGGGCGGCGAGCTCCGGATGGTCCCCGACGCCGGCCATTTCCTTCACGCGCGCAAGCCAGTCGGCTTCAACCTCGCCCTGCGCGACTTCGCCGAGCGCGCGTTCCGCGAGCCACCCAAGCGCGACGACAACGCCTGGCGCCCGGACGGCCGCCCCCGCGCCCTCTTCGTCTCCTCGCCGATCGGCCTCGGTCACACGCGCCGCGATGTCGCCATCGCCCAAGAGCTGCGAAAGCTCGAACCGGATCTCCAGATCGACTGGCTCGCCCAAGACCCGGTCACTCGCGTGCTCGCCGCCGAGGGCGAGGGCATCCATCCGGCGAGCGCCCACCTCGCCAGCGAGTCTCACCACATCGAGTGCGAGTCGGCCGAGCACGACCTCCACGTCTTCGAGGCGCTCCGGCGGATGGACGAGATCCTCGCCTCCAACTTCATGCTCTTCCACGAGGTGGCGGCCGAGCGGCGCTACGACCTCTGGATCGGCGACGAGGCCTGGGAGCTCGACTACTACCTGCACGAGAACCCGGAGGAGAAGCGGGCGCCGTTCGCCTGGCTCACTGACTTCGTCGGCTTCCTACCGATGGAGGACGGCGGCGAGCGCGAGAGCTTCCTCACCGCCGACTACAACGCCGACATGGTCGACCACGTCGCCGCCCACCCAGAGGTGCGCGACTTGGCGCTCTTCGTCGGCAACCCCGACGACATAGTCGCCGGGCGGCTCGGCCCCGACCTGCCCGGGATCCGCGACTGGACCGAGCGGAACTTCGACTTCTCCGGCTACGTGACCGGCTTCGACCCGATCGCACTCGCCGAACGCGGCCGCTTGCGCGACGAGCTCGGCTACCGCGACGACGAGCAGGTCTGCATCGTCACCGTTGGCGGTTCCGGTGTCGGTGCCGATCTCCTGCGCCGCGTCATCGCCGCCTACCCGAAGGCCAAGGAGGCGGTCCCCGACCTGAGGATGATCGTCGTCGCCGGTCCACGGATCGACCCCGACTCGCTGCCCACCTACCCGGGGTTGGAGGTGGCGCCCTTCGTGCGGGACCTCTATCGGCACCTCGCCGCCTGTGATCTGGCCGTGGTGCAGGGCGGCCTGACCACGTCGATGGAGCTGACCGCCCAGCGGCGCCCCTTCCTCTACTTCCCACTGCGCCACCACTTCGAGCAGAACTTCCACGTCGCCCACCGCCTCGATCGCTACGGCGCCGGCCGCCGCATGGACTTCGACGAGGCCACGCCCGATGTAATCGCCGCCGCCATTGCCACCGAGATCGGAGGCGACGTCGACTATCTGCCGGTCGAGACCGACGGGGCGCGGCTGGCGGCCGAGCGGCTGGTCGAGCTGCTCTGAGGCGCGCTTGGCCTCGCTCTCACCGGGGCTCAACGCGATCAAGGTGTCCGGGCGCTCAGGCTCCCAGCCGAGGTCGTGTATTAGCCGCAGGTCTTCGCCGAACTCGGCGGCCAGATTTGTCAGCGTCACACCCTCCCGGCGAGCAAGCTCAGGCGGGTCTTGGCCGAGGATGAAGAGGTGTCGGCGAAGGAGCCAATGAAGCGCCTCGCGCTCGCCCTGGCTGATGGTGAGGGTGGCCGTCATGTGCGCTCGCCGGACCTCGGGTTGAGTTCAGCCAGCAGGCGCTCGCAGGCGTCGCGGCCCTGCTCGAAGCGCTGCTTCGTTTCGGCGTCCTCCCGGCTTTCTTCGGTGTCGCCGAGGACAAGGCCCGCTTCACCCTGCAAGCGCTCCAGCACTTCCATGAGGTCGTGAAGCGGCATCGTCAGCTCGACGCCCTCGCGCCCCTCGTCCTCGCCCCAGCCGAGATCCTGCATCAGGCGGACGTCTTCGGCCAGCTCCAACCCGAGCTGCTCAGCCTTGGCGTAGTCCTTCTGATGGAGATAGTGAACAAGATCGCCTGCCGACTCCAGGTGGTTGCAGGTCACCTCGTATAGCCCATCGCGCTGCTCGCGGTTGATCCTGATGGTGGCGGGCACTGGCGCCCCTCCTCTCGGTAGAGCACCGAAGCCGGCCTCGGTGCCGCCCCGGTGGAGGCAACGGCGAGTACCGTTTCCGTTGCATCGAAGTCTCTGGCTTCGACGCCGGCCCCGGGACGTTCCACCGCCGCCGGGGCACGTTTGCTTATGTCGGCCGGGCGACCGTAGCTCCGCCGCTGGCGCAAAGCGAGGCGGGGTTGGTCGAAATCGCCGCTAATCGCCGCGCATCGGCGTCATTCTTAGGCATAGTGCCTGAAATGGAGGCGATATGCGGGGGTGGTTTGATTTCCCGGATGCCCCGCCTGAACGACGAAAGCCCGCTGTAGAGCGGGCTTTCGCGGCAAGCGGCTGAAGGGATTCGAACCCTCGACCTTCTGCATGGCAAGCAGACGCTCTAGCCAGCTGAGCTACAGCCGCGTATATGTCAATTCTGGCTCTCCGATGCGGTTATCTCGTCTTCGGCGACTAGGACCGGGAACGGATCGAATTGCTCGGTCTCGCCCCTTGCGCCCAAATGCGCCCAAACGAGCGCCGCATCGAAGGCTTCAAGATACCGCCCCGAGAGCTTTTGCCGTCGCTTGGCTGCCCGCTGGTAGATCCTGAACGTAAACCGAGCGTCCTTGTGGCCAAGCTGTTCGGCGATGAAGATCGGGTCGTCCCGCAGCGCTGCCCGGAGACTCGCGTACGTGCGCCGCAGGGAATGAGGCGACACGCTGCCGATCTCCTCGATCCCTTCGTCTTTCAGTGCCTCGTTCGCCGCCTTCACGGCCGTCCTCAGTCGAGCTTGGACATTGCGGGGCGTCTGCCTAGACCGCTGGCCGTTTCGCTCTCGACTGACAAAGACAGGATCAGTGGGAGCCGTCCTGGGACTCCTTGCGCGCCAAGTCGCCAGCTCCTCCCTGAGCCCAATCGGAAGATCAACCTCCCGACCTTCGCCTGCGGCGGTCTTCGACTCACGGACGATCAGGGTCCCCGTAGACAGATTCACGTCCCGCCAATCGAGCGCTACAGCCTCTCCGACTCGGAGTCCCGCGCCGGAGAGAGTCGCAACGACAGGACGAAAATCGCGATCAGCGGCGTCGATCAAGGCCATCAGTTGCTCTGGCTCAACCCACGTCCGTTTCGGTTCGGTGGACTTGACCCGTCGCCGCTTGCCTTTGGCAGTGTTTTTGTCGATATGCCCGTACTCGACGGCGACCTCAAGTATCTGCGCCAGCCGCGTCAAGGTCTTGTTGATCGCGTTGGGCGCCAACTTGGCCTCTTGAACCTTCCAGGCTCGATAGGCGTCCACCTTCTCAATCGTGATTTCCCCGAGACGCATTTCGGCAAAGAAAGGGAGCAGATGAAGCTCAAGCGCCCACTTGTAGTCCACGATGGTTTTCGGACGCAGTTCTGGGGAGATCGCAGCTAACCACTGGCTCGCGAACTCTATGAACGCTGGTTCGGGCGCGTTGACGACAACCGGCTCTCTCTCGGGCGGTTGCCAGATGCCACGTCGCACATCGGCCAGCACGTTCGCCAGCTCGGCTTCGGCTTTCTGGCGGTTCCATCCATCCTCGGGTTTCCCGAGATTGATGTTTTGCCTTTTGCCGTTGGCGCGGAAGCGAATCGCCCAGCTTCTGCGGGCGCCTCGTGGCTCAACAACGGAGCCAGTCGCCGGCCGCGCCATCAGCGAACACCGCACATAGAATCGAGAACGGACATGGGAGCCTTAACCTCCTGTGTCTAGGCCCTCGGCTGGCGTTACAGCGCCGCCGGGGGCTGCTTGTTGTTTAGGCAGCATAGGGGCTCATGCCTCGAATCTCCAGAAGACCCGCGGCGGCACCCTCTCGCCGCCGTCTCCTGGTCGGTCTCGCGGGAATGTCGGCGGGGACCGTCGAGTTGGCTCCTTCGAGCTTGGCCGGATCGAAGCGCCACGGGGACTTCGGGCCGCTCCCTAGCCTTTCGCCGCCAAGCTCCTCCGCATGGTCGTAGACGTATTCCCGCGAGACGCCGAGCCTCTTGGCGACGGCGGCGGCGTCTAGCTTCTCTGTGACTTCCACCGCGAGCTGCTGCCGCAGATCCTCGACCTGATCAGCGGTGAGGTCGAGAGCGACGTTGCCGATCTGGACCCTCATGCGGGCGCCTCGACTGCGATTGTCGCAAGCTCGGAGAGTCGCTGGCGCTCAGTGTCGATTGCACGTTCGGTCGGCCCGTGACCAGGCTTCTGTTCTCGCTGAGCTTCGAGGACACGCAAATTCTCTTCCACTCGCTGCTGTTCGATCTGCGCCGCCTGAACTACGGAACCGCTTGAAGGAGCAGGTAGGGAGGCGGGGGGAACATGGCCGTTGTCGTTGCTGTTCTGCTGTTGAAGAGAAAAGCCCCCTGGGGGGTTTGGGGGGGCTTTCTTTTCCCCTTCTTTTTCATCCGTTTTGTTCTTACCTTCTATTTCCTCGGTCACAGTGACGGGTAGGTCAGGGTGGTTTTGACGGCTAGGTGGCGTTGCGTTGACCTCTTGGCTGCCGAGATTGACGCTTAGATCGTCTGGGGCACTCTTGCTACCCGTCATGCTGACGCTTAGGTCGAGGCCAGGGAACGAATAGCTATTGGAGGTTCGGCGACCCCTATAACGCCTTTCAGTCCAATCGATCAGACCTTTTTCCCGCAAGCCCTTTCTGGCTCGCTGAACGGTTTTCTCCGAGAGGTGAGTACCAATCGTGATATCGGCATCCGAGGGAATGCATTGGCCACTGTCGTCGTTGAGCCGCCAGAGCAGCCAACGAATTACCTCAAGCTCGTTGCTGTTTAGGCCCTCGAAAGGTGGGAGGAGTCGTCGGTTTTCTATGTCTCCTGGCGTGGTCCGATACGCAGCTATAAGGCCCGTCAAGCTCATGCGGCCCTCTGCTTCCGGGTGAAGACTGCTGAGGACTTGAAGACTTCGACGTTGCCGCCCTTGATGACTTTGAGTTCAGAGGACTTGCGCGGGCCGCGGCGTCGCGGTTTCTGCGTCCGTGCCTCCTCCTTGAGGACGAAATCGCCCACCGGGACTCGGCGAACGATGTCGAGAGCATCATCCTGTTTCCACGGCCGGGGGCGAATGTCGGGGCCTTGGTAGACCAGGCCCCGTGACGGGCAGACGACCCAGATTTCTCCGGACGCTGGTTCCCCTGCAGGCACCCCCAGTTCGCGCCGCCTTGACGGCTCCTCTGGAGAGAAGAAAGCCGGCGGAAGCTTGTCCGCCTCTTTGTATTCCTTCTTGCGCTGACGGCAGCACTTTTTGGGACAGTATTCGGCACCGCTCCGAGCCCAGAAGAACTCTCCGCAGAAGCCACATATGTGGGGAGCAGCGTGCCCGCAATTGAGGCAACGCTCTACGTCAGGCGCGGGCTGGATCTCCTCGCCACATCCTTTGCACGGCATCGGCTCCAGCTTCGTTGCCTGAGCTTTGTAGAGCAGCCGCCGTCGCTCCAAGGGGGGGAGTTCCAGAACCTCGCGGTAGCTGAGCTTCGTGACGGCGCTCATCGCTGAGCCCCTGCGAAGGGCCGAAGACGCCAGCGGAAGTGGGGCGATTCCCCTTCAGGTTCGCCAGGGTCGCCGTCTCGCGACGACGACGTGCGGAAATGTCGAGCAGAACCGTGCCGGCGGCGCCGGGAGCGTCCCTGCGGCCGGAAGGTCGCCCGCAGCCTGGGAAGGCCGCAGGGAGCCTGTGAGCGCTTCTGCGGCGGCACGTAGGCCGCACAACACCTGATCCAGTGGGATGCCTCTTCCTTGACCTCTGGAGGAGCCTCAGTTTCTCGCTCGATGTAGTCGAGCAGAGTCAGGATCGGACGATAGGCTTCGGCTTCGGCTTCCTCGCGAGAATCGCAAATGGCTTCAGCGATCCGCACACGGTTTCTCGCGCCTCGCGCTACCCGTTCGTTGTCAGCCTGCGCCGCTAGCTGAGCCTGGGGGGGTTCCATAGGGCTTTTCTATTCACTGGCAGATTCATCTCAACTCCTGAGTCGTATTGAACTACGTCGCCCGGTTGGATTTCTGGTGAGCCTGATGGGAGTGGGCACCAGCGGCCCCACAGAAGACCGCTGGTGCCTTCCCAAGATGGTTCTGCCAGGAACCCTCGGAACAACCAAAAGGCTACGGGCGACCTTACGGATAAGCGCGAAACTCGGAAAGTCGCTGGGAAAGGATCGCGTTTAGCTGAGAAATTGTCGGGGGCTGACCCGAATCGACTACGCGACACGCGTAGCGCGATGCCACTCCTCCGTCCCCCTTCGCATTTGGCTTTACCAAGGCCATTTGGGGGTGGTACAGACCTTGATGAGACGGTCAGCAGTTGGGGTGGTGATCGCTCAAGCATCGACAACAACATCGACAACAAGCATTCCTGCGTTGGTGCGCGTTGGCTGCACTGACAGACGTACGTTGGTTGCCACAACGCCTGACGCAATGCGGGATAGCTCCTACGCGACAACCAGGCGCGCTAGGCGTGTGCCCATTGCTGCGCCCATTGCCTCACGTTTTTAGTTCGCAACGGCCCGTGCTTCGCGCCTAACAGCCCTACGCGCTTTCCGCGCTGAATCTCCTGCTTTGCTGCCTCAACTGCCCTTAGACGCGCTTACGCGGCTTCTGGCAAAGCTTCTGCCGGTAGCTCAACTGCGCTGCCCTCTACGTCAAAGCCACGCGCCTTCAATGCCCGGATGATCTCCGTAGCTGACCGTTCTGGCCTATGGGTTGCCTCGCCGTCGAGCAACTGCGCTTTTTCGGCGTGGATGCCAGTCCCAATGTCGGCCTTCCCAAGTGCCTGGATTGCGTCCTTCGAGGTCATCGTCTCCACTTCTCCTTTCAGGCGCTCGGTGAGCTTGGCGGCTAGTTCAAGCTGTCTGCGTTCTAGCTGTCGATGCTCTTGGGCGGATTCCTGGCGCACCTTGGGGAGCACTTCTGCTCGGACGCGCTCATAGCGGTCTCGGTGGGTATGGGTGCGCCACTTTTCAAGGGTGCGGGGAGGGATCTTTACGCCGTCCCCTTTCAGGAGTTTGACTGCGCGGGACGCAACGCCGTTCTCCGATGCAAGCGCCAGTAGGCCACGCTCGATTTCGTAATCGCCGTATGGCTTGCTCATGGCAGCGGTCTTCCTCCAATCGTTCCACCGATTGACCCTCCCCCGATTGAACCGCCGCCAATCGGACCCCCTCCGATGGTGCCGATGGAAGACGATGGTCCTCCAATCCCCCCGGCAATAGCGGGCCCTCCAATGCCACCACGGATGGGCCGAATCTTCGTCTTCTTGACGTTCTTCCAGGCGTTTTCAAAGGCTTCACGGATCTCGTCTTCCACCGCCTTAGGGATCTTCTTGTCGGGTGGATAGAACGGTTGCTCGACCCCCTTGATGAACGCCGCTGCCAGTTCGGACTTGTTGATCTTCTTCGTCGCCTCTGCGAGTTCACGCTTCCTAGCGGCAGGATCGGGGTTGGGTCCTCCGTTATGGCCGTAGAGAACCTTCTGAAAGAGCGGAGATTCGTAAATGCTTGGGAGATGGCCTTCGCCGTACTTTTCGGCGAACTCTTTTTCAAGGTGTTTGGTGTCGGCGAACTGGGAGGAAGTCTGCCCGATGAAAGGGTCAAGGAATGAGCCCACCTCCTTGAGCGGATCGAGCTTTTCGTAGGCTTTGGACGCGGGAGACTTGCCAGAGCCGTCCAACCCTGCGAAGCGCGCGGCTGGCGAAAGGGCAGCCAGTTGACTTAGGGCGTACTTCCAGCCGTTCTCTTCGGTGGGTCGCCCCGTGTAGAAGTCCTGACCCGTCATGGCTTCAAGCGGGATCGAAAGTCCGGGCTGAATGTCTCCTGCAAGCTGAGACGGGTTGTCGGTGAGCGCCGCCTGCTGAAGCGTGGAAAGACCGGGGAAAGCTCTCTGTCCGAATAGGCCAACGGTCGGTTTCTTTCCGGGTCCATTTGGAATTACCGGCTGCGTGTAGTCCAACAGGCTCGGGACCGACCCTTTTTCCGCAGCGATCTTCTGCAACTCCTGGGCGTTCACCTGGCCGAGCATGTTGAGAGCGGTTGAGACGACCGGATGGTCTAGCGGGAAGTGGTAGAGCATCCAGGCCACGGAGTAGCGCTGGAACGGGTAGAAGATCGTCAGCGGCGCGAAGTGTTTCTCCATGACCGTGAAGCTGTTCCAGTTGCCGGCCATGTCGTTCATCGCGGTCACGAGCTTGTCGCCCAGTCGAGGGTGCGAAGCCACGTAGGCGTCCTGCTCGGCGCGGCTCATGCCCTCCATGGCCTTGACCGCCTCTTTCTCGCCCTCGAAGAGGTTGTTAGCGCCACGACGCCAGATGCGGAAGCCCTTCTGTGCGCGCTTGAGGTCGCCGTGGATCTTCGCGTCTGCTGCGATCTCTCGGAAGAGACCCGCGCGGCCTCGGTCGATTTTGCCGAGCGTGTTCCCGTTGACGAGGTTCCAAGCGCTGCGCCATTTCGGGTAGCCGCCGGCAGCGCGGATCGGGTCAGTGAAGCCGCTGGCTCTCAGCTCTTTGGTAGCCGGCGCTCCCAACACTCCCACCGATGAACCAACGGCCGAGCGGAAGTCAGCGCGAAGCTCGCTGGGCAGCTTGGAGATGCGCCGCAGATTTGCAATGGCAAGTGGGACGTGGACGATGTTCCGGCCAAGCGCAGCGGCCAACGGTATCGCCTCCTGTGGAACCTGGATTGCCAGGAAAGCCGGCGAGTTGAGGATCGTGCGCGTGGCGAAGTTGGACGTGTGCGAGAGAGCCTGTGAGACCTTCCCTAACGGCGCGAAATGCCCCATAAGCTCGTGTATCGCCACGGAGTCCATTGGCACGTACTTCTCACCTTTGGTGCCCTCGTTGGACGCTATCTCGCCACGTAGCTCCTCAGCGTTGGACTGAGCGAGTTTCTGGCCGTGTTCGATCTCCTTGTTCAACTCCGCGTAGAAGCCCTCTGAGCTTCGCGCGTAGTCGCCCTCAAGCGCTGACTTGAGCATTTGCGGTCGGACAAAGATCGTCCCGGCGGGAACTTCGTGCTTGTTGATCGCACGAGCCACACCGCTCAGCGTTAGCTCCCGTTTGCCAGCGACCTTGCGACTGGCGCGGTCGAAGATCCGAGTCAGTCCCTCGGCGACGGCTCGACGCATCCTCGGCGCTTCTACCGAGTGATGCAGCAACGACTCAAACGACGACTCCGCGTTGCCACTCGCGGCGGCTTTTCCAGTTGACGGCCAAATCTTCGTGATCGGCACATTGCCACGCGCCCCGAAGTCCGGTGCTTTTTCTGCGCCCTGAAGACCGCTGGGGATTGCGTCGGCGACGTAGGCGGCTGGCTTGCGGTAATGGAACTCGCGATGCGCTGCGGCCATCTCTTTGGCGAAGGCATCGCGCATCTGCGGGGTGTAGGCGACAGCTCGCGTAGTCGAAACGCCACCCTCGGCGCCACCGTGCTCCGGCGGCTTCATCAGTCCCTTGAGAGAAAGCATGAGCCCGCGCTGCTCGCGCTCTAGTTTCTTTGCCGCTGCGGTATCGCCACGCTGGCGCAGGACATGTAGCTCTTTCTCCCGCTCGACGGCGAGGTCTAGCGCCTGGGCGCGCGTCCACTGACCCTTCTTCTTCGGCAGGTACTTCAGGCTCTCTGCCGGTACACGCTCCTCAGGGAGCAAGATGCGCTCGCGGCCTTCGCGCTCAAGTCGTGGGTTGACGATGCTGTTCGCACTTGCCAGGTAGCGATTGCGCTCGGAAGTGCCCACCTCCTCGGCTTGATCGTTGAAGGCATGGACGGCAGCGAGAAAGTGCTCATCGTGGAAAAGTTCGGGGTGGTCGAGGATCCATTTGGTTGCGTGTCTATCGAGATGCACCCCAATGGGAATGTCGCCGTGCTCAATCGCTCCGAAGCTGTCATGGAGGGCTGCCACCTGAGCGATCCCCGTTGCCTCGTCGTGGGAGATCCCGTACTTGGCGAAGATCCGCAACACGTCTCCGGCGTTCTGTGCGCTCTGATCGGTCAGCTTCGACTTCTGGAGATGCCGGCGGATTGCCTTAGCAGCGTCCTTGCCGTGGTATTCGCCCTTTTCCTGCATCCGGGCTACGTCGCGCGCGACGGCATGTCGCGAGCGCTGTTTCTCGATCAGGTTTCCAGTTCGCCGAAGTACGTAGTTCTCTCCGGGTCGCGCCGTATCTGCAACGGATTGCCGGATTGCCTTTTCGGCGTCTCCTCGGTGTTTGAGAACACCTTTCTTCGGGACGAAATCGCCGGCTTCAGTGGCTTTCGCCTCGGCCGCAATGCGCTTATCTCGCGTCCCGGCGCGGTGGGCCTCGACTACATCGCGAATTGGCGCTCGGATGCCCTCCTCATAGGTCTTCGATCCTTTCAGCGCTTTGATCACGTGGGGAACGGGCAAGAAGGGAGTGAGCCCAGTTTCAGTGAGCGTCGTGTGCTCCACTTTTGAGGGATCGCCAGAAGCGAGGCCCCCGATCATTTTCTCGGTGCCTTCCTTGTATTTTTCGCCCAGTTCCTCCAGCGGGTCCAGGTTCCCTTGCTTCGCCGATGAGACGGCAGCGCCAGCGGTGGCCAGCGGGAAGGTCAACAATCCAAGCGCTCCGTGGCCCGTCGTTTCAAGCGTCTGCTTGGGATGCTCCCAGAGCGCATCTCCGGTTCCCTCGAAAAAGGCGCGGGCTCGCTGGCCCGGGTCAAACCCGTTGACCGTGATGGCGCCAGGGGGAAGTGCTGCGGCTGCCGGTAGTCCGGTTCTCACGGGGTGGTGGATAGCGGTACGTCCTGCGCTCTTGGCAGCCGCCTTACGTCCCTCTGACGTAGAGGCTGCAGTTTTCATCCTCGCTGGCGCTTGGCGCAATTTCTGGGGCGATTCTTTGAGCCACCGAAGCTTCCGCAGAGGGACTTCCTTCGCGGCTCTTGCGTCCTCTGCAACCTGCTTGGGAAGACCCTGGAGCCTAGAGGCCGTTCCCTTAGCTGCAGCCTTCAGAGCGTTTTCAGCAGCCACGGCGCCGGCGGTGGCCTCTTTGGAACCGGCGCGAGCTGCGCCGCTCTTAAGGAGTGCCCCAAGACCCTCCTCGGCTGCATCTGCTCCGAGCTTCGCCCCAGCACCCAACCCTGCGGTTGCAGCAGTGGAGATAGCGAATTCGGCCAGGGGGTCGGCGTGGATGCCTTCCCGTTCGGCGATGTATTTCTCGCGTGCTTTTTCGACGGCTTTGACCGCCTCGGCTCCGTATTCCCGATGAAGGGACGCGGGAGGAGTGAGACCGTGGAATTTCGCATTCTCGATAGCCGTCGCCGGACTCTCAGGAGGAGCCGTCAGGAGTTTGAGCACCTTCGCTAGGTCGGGCTTCGTTGGAGAAGTGACGCGCCGTACCGGCGTCCGTCCAGGAGCCACCGTCCGATGTTCGTTCGCCGTCGCTTCCGAACGGATCTTCGGATTGGAGGACTGCGAACGGTAGGGGCCTGCGACTTCACGCGGCTTTGGAGGGGGCTTGCCACCACCCTTCGCGGCTCTGGCTGCGGCTCTCGCGGCTGCGTTGAGGGGTCCGAAGGCCATTTTAGAAGAGGCCCGGAAGGTGGGCGGTGTGTTCGTACCTTTTGCGAATGACTGCAACGGCTCTGGCAGCTTGAGTAGGACTTACTTCACTTTCCTTCTCAAGCGCCCGCTGAAGTTCGCCCCAATTCTTCCACTGCTTCTTTTCGTACAACGCAACTGCGGCGTGCCAAGCATTCGTCCACGCTTCATGGCGCGTGGCCTTCTCGTCGGGAGTAAGACCGCCTCCGTTTTCATGCGCGGCTTTATTTTCGTTGAGTTCCCGCTGCTTCCAACGGTTTTCAATTTCCCTCTGGGTTTTGCCTTCGGCCCGTTCTTCAGCTTCAATTTTCGCTTGCTGGGCAGCAGTGGCCTGAGCGGTGTTGAATTCCTTGTTCTTGAGACCGAAGGCTTCTTTCTCGGTCTCACCTTTCTGTGCGGCTTCCTTCAGTTTGTTGAAGTCTTCGACACGCGCCTCTCCCTTCGCCTGCTGGGCCTTTTGCAAGTCCTGTTTGATGTTCTGGCGCCGGTTTGCCTCCTGCTGGCGCTGGAAGATTCCCTCGTGGGTAGCGTTGGCGGCTTGGTTGCGGAGGAAGGCTCCTTGCGAAGCTCCCGCTTGGATGATGGGAGCGGACAAAGCAGCTTGGGCGTACGCCCGTTGAGTTCCCGCCGCTGCGCCTTCTTGGTCGGTTGGGGTGAAGGCGGTCGGAGCAGCGCCGACGAGTTTGGCGAATTCTCCCTGTTGAGCCCCGATCTGAGCCTGGGAGGCCAGTGAGCCTTGGTTAGCCGTTTCAAGCTGTTTCTGAAGAGCTGAGTTGGCGGTGGCTGAGGCGGCGCTGGCTTCCGCCGCGTCTTGGCCGATCTGCTGGTTGAGCTGGCCGTACCATTCGCCGATCTGGCGCTGCCGCTGGCGCGAGGCGCGCTCTTCGCCCCGGATAGAGCTAATCAGTGGGTTAGTTGCCAAGCCGGCTTCTGCCGCTGCCGTGCGTTTGGCTTCTGCCTCAGAATTTGGCCCTTCGTACCACGGGGCTGAAGGCGCACCACCCCCGTTGCCGCCAGGCGCCTTGTTAGTGCCCCTGTTACCGCCTCCCGATCCGTTGGCGCCATTCCGACGACCGGGAAGTTTGGGGTTATTCAGCCCCTGTCCTCCGATGCGGGGTGGGCCGGCAGCGGGTGGCGCAGCGATGCCGCCGTTGCTGTTTAGCGCTCGTGCGACGCGCTGATGGGTTGAGAGCTTCACTTCTTCTTCCCCTGACTGAAGGCGTCGATCCTCTCGGCTGCGTCCAGTAGGTCTCCCTCGGATGGCGACCTGGCCTGCTCTCGCATCCAGTCAGCGACGATCTGGAGATTTGCCCGCGCGTGACGGCTCCCAGAGGCCAGCTCGGGCATCTTGTTTCTGAGGCCAACGCGGATAGTCAAGTTTTGCTCCCTTCGAGGGCTGTTCGATCTCTTCTGATCCTTGCAGCGGCCTGACACTTAGAGGGCAGCCATGTAGCCTTTCGCCCTGTGAAGGGGGTCGCGCTTGGAACTGGAGCCTTGGCAATCGTCCTATTGCTCGTCGGGGGATGGATCGGTGGCGAGATGCACTACCACAACTGCTTACAAGCAGCGGAAGCGCGCTATCCAACCGCATACGCAACTGGCTCTGAAGCTGGCCAGTACGGCGATTGGCGAGCGAAAGAACCCCGTTTCGTCTTTTACGAAGCGGCCAAACGCGAAGAAGCGATCTCCAACTGCTCGCGATGGCCATGAAGCGCGCGCTGCTACTTGCCGTGGTCTTGCTGGCGCTGGTGCTATTCGGAGTGAGTTGCGGAAGTTCAAGCGAAGTAACCGAAAGCGACGTAGCTTCTCTTCTAGATCAACGAGCCGTTATTTCAGGGGCGATTTGTGCGAAGGAAGACGGCAGAAAGTTCGTGTGTCAGGTCCATGTGGAAGGGGAGCCGGTGGTTCTCAAAGTGACGATGCCTGAAAGTGGCACCGACCTCGTTATCACGGGATGCAAGCAAGAACCCACTATCTACAAGGTTTGTTCTAGCCTGCCGTGAAACGAGTTCTGTTGCTCACCGTGGTCTTGCTGGCCTTTGGAGGTCCGAGCGTACAAGCGCAACTTCCACCGCTAACGAAGGCACGGGCATGGAGAGTAGCCGAACATGCGATTGCTTTCCCTAAGGCCATTACTGGATGTCATCGGCTCTCACAACGCCGGTTCCGTTGTCATCTATATATCCGAGGATCAGAATTGGAAGCTCCGGCATATCCAGGGGACAACGTAGAGGGGTATGCCTGTGGGATGCGTGTGTGGGAGAGAGCAAATGGCACCGTACACGCTCGTCTTCGTCGCTGTTAGACCCCAGTTGCTGAATGAACCTCAGCAAAGAGCTTCCGTTCCTTCGCGGTAACGGAGCCCGACGACGACTTGAATTGCACTGAAAGCGTGTAGGTCCCGGCCGCGGCGAAAAGTTCCATCGGTCCGGTCGCGATCACCATGCCGGTAGTAGCGTCGGGGGTGCTACCCCCCACACTGTTTCCTTCAAGCCCCAAGCTTGCGCTGTGGGTATTCACGATGAGGAACGACGTTCCAGCGCCGGTGAGGGGGAGTTCCACTTTTTCCGATATGTGATTTTTGACTTGGTTAGTGCTGAGAAAAAGAGCCACGGCGCCAGCACTTTCGACCGACTGTTTCACATGGGCGCGGTAATTAAGAACTATCTTGCCGTTCGTGGGAACTACGATTCCGGAGATTTCATCTGGAGTCGTCAAAGTTCCGAAGGCCGTATTGGTTCTGCTTTCTTCTCCCGCGATTATCGTGGGCGCATAAACTTTTACCTGCCGTGGATTTTCAAGAGACGCATTGGCAAGCTTGTTTTCGCCGTTCAGAAGCGAGTTGAACTGTTTGACCAGTTCCACGATTTTCGGGTCGCCCGTCGCATTCAGTTCGCCGATAACTGGGTTTTCTAGCGTACCGGTCATTTCTCAGTCCTTTGGTCAGTCTGCGTATTCGACTTCACTGGCGAATCCGATCCAAGCCGTTGTGAGCCGTCTCCAAGTCGGGAGTCACCATCGGCAAGTCGGCTGGGTTTCTTGTCGGTCATAGGACGCTCTCCTCGGCGTCTACGGGGGGATTCCATGCGTCCTCGACGTGCTCGGCCGTGAGGGCTTCTCGCTCTCTCTCGTCGGACGTACGGCTGCCGGCCTCGTCGCCGAAAGTCTCTATGAGGTCTGGAACCTCTCCGTCTGGAATGCGCTGCCAGTAGTCCTGAATCTCTTTGGAGGTCAGATTTCGCCCGGTGTGCTCCTGTAGACGTTCTATTTCCCGAACAAAGGTATCCCTGTGTTCGGTTTGGGCTTGCTCTGCCTGAAATTGAGCTATGAGCTGTTCGGCTTCGCGCTGGCGAACGTCGCCATACTCGCCGTTGGCAGCCTCGATAACTTCGTCTTCGCTCTGAAATGGGAGGCTCATACGGCGGCCATCTCTTTCTGTTTAGTGGTGACTTCCTCGCGAGCTTTGATCGCCTCGTCAAGCTCCAGGCCGATCTTGCGCCAGCGCGTCTTCCCGTCCTCCTGCCAGCCGATTTCGTAGACGCGACCCTCGTCGCGATCCTCGAAGTAGACGCCGGGATGGTCGGGAACCCTCGTGCGGCGGCGCTTTTTCTTTGAGTTTGCCGCTGGAGCGTTCGGACCGAGATGGCCTTTCAGGAGTTCGACCGTCTCCGTCAGCCTCTCGCTCGTCTCCTGCGCTTCGGCCAGTCGGCCGCGCATTGCGGCCGCTTCCTGCTGGGCCTCAGCTACGGCCGCCATATCGACCTCGAAGCGAGCTGCATCGGCGCGAGCCTCGGCCAGCTCGGCCTGACTCGCAGTCACGCTCTCGCGGAGAAAGGCGATCACGTCCGCGACAGCGGCACCGACAAGCTCGTCTAGGGTCGTGCTCGGTGCCGGCGGTCGCACCCCGAAACCGCCGCCGAGGCGTTCCAGCAACTCCCGCTGCATTGGACCCGCTGCGTAGTTATCCAGGGAACCGCCCAGACAGGCACTCGTCTGACTGAGCGCCCAAAAGCGCTGATCCTGCTTCCCGCAAGTCGAGACGTAGCTAGCAAAGGCATTGAGCGCGGCGACGTGCTCGCGCTGCTCTTCGGGAAGGTTCTCGTCCCACTTGCGAGCCATCTGCTGAACGTGATTCTGGAGGCTGCTAGGAAGCTCCTGGCCCCACATTTCGAGAGTGGTGTTTTCGTCGGCCATCTCAGTAGCCCGGCATGTTCGTGACCGTCGCGCGGCAAGCGCCATTCATCGCGTCGAGGGTGACGCCGGCCTGTCTGGGTTCGGTGCTTTCGCCTTCGGCTAGGAGCGTGTGCGTCACGCCGTAGCGCACAAGGGTCGATCCCTGAAGCCCGAAGACCTTTTCCACGGGCACTTCAAGCGACAAGCTCTGCCCGGCGTTGATTTGGTGGGTGCTCGTGGTCGCCACGAATCGCCTCCTTGTGGGATAGGAATAAATCTCCCCGCAAGGCTACGAGTGGCCTGACACTTAGCCTTTTGAGCGCGTTACCGACTTTGCAGCGCTATCGTCAGGGGCATGAACGAGCAGGAAAAGAAGGAGATTGAAGCCGACTTCAAGTCAGCCCAGGAAGCATTGCTAACCGCTGCGGATTCCTTTGACGCAAATCCCGACTTCCAATGGACCGGCGCTCAAGTAGCCAGCGCTCTAAGGCGGTCAACTTCCAATCTCGACAAGGTGGCGGGCGAGTTCAAGCCATAGTGCCAAGCGTGAGTCGCTTGCGGGAGAACACTTCAGCCGACCCTCCTAAGTGCCTCATCCATTTCCCGGTCGAACCTAACGCGTTTGGTCTGGATCATCGGGTCTGAGGCCGCTTTTCGCGTCGGAATCGAGGCTGATTTCAGATGCTCGCGCAGCGCGTCCTTCTCGATTCGCCAGTCGTTGCCGTCCTTCCAGGCGAAGGGCCAATGGCCGCGCTCCAGACGGCGGTAGACGGTGGAGACATGGCGGCGCAGGAGTTCTGCGGCCTCATCCACGGTGAGGAAGTCGGGTGCGTCGGCCCAGCCACCCTCCGGCTCGTCTTCTGAGACGGTCTCAGTTGGAGGCGCCTCAGGCTTTCGCCGGGTCGTGATCTCATCCAGCATCTCCGCAACATCGGCGAGCCGCTTCTGCTCGTGTGGCTTCAGAGAGGGCGTCCAAGAGGCGCGAAGGATCACCCCCCGCGCCTCTTGAAGCTGGTCGTGTTCGGCTTGGCTCGGCTTATCCATCGGCCTCCTCCTCTGTGTCGATGTTTTTGAGCACGTAGCCGAGAGTGTGGAGCAGGAACGCCTCCTTCGCGCGGTAGTCGTAGCTGCCTTCTTCGGAAGTTCCGTCCAAATGGGCAGCGTGCTCCTGCACCTCCGTTCGGACTCGCCGCGCCCAAGCCACCGCCGCTGGCGTGAACGCGATTTCATGCTTGGAGTCCTCCTTGGAACTCCCGGGAAGGCAGCCCCACTTCAGCGCCCCCAGAACGTCGGCGCAGGCGAGAAGATCCTTCTCCTCCTTTTCGCCTTCTGTGCCTCCGTCGCAAAGATGGCGCTCCCCGATTGAGTTCTCAAGCCCTCGCCACGCCTCGCGCTTTAGGGCGCGGCAATGCTGCTTCGTCAGGACTACCGTTTTCAGTCCCATGAGTCTCTGTTCCTCCTGGTTCGATCCGATTCGACCGGAGAACAGGCAAGGATGCCGTGGGCAGGCGTAGAAACCTGCGGTAGGCGTCGGTCGCTCTGTTCGGCCGGTCGCTTAGGGGGCTGAAGGTGTGTGATCACCTTCGGTCCCCGCCCTTCGACCTTATGCGGGCCACGGGGCACTGTCAAGTATTTAGCCACAGCCTCGATTCTGCGCCCGAATGTCTCCGAATCGTGCCTGAATACCCCGCAGAACGGAAGTCGCATTCGGAGGCAAATCGCGGACTTATTGGCTCTGTGGAGCCGAGAACCCCGGATTGCACCGTACGCATGGCAAGCAGACGCTCTAGCCAGCTGAGCTACAGCCGCGTGGGACCGTCAATTTAGCGTGGAAGCCAGCGCTGGTGCCTTGCCGTCTAGATTTTGTCGATGCGAGGAAGGCGATCTGTCTCTGTCCGTTCGTCCTCTTGGCACCCGCGTGTCCTCGCTGGGCTGATCGGTGCGATCGCGGTACTGGCGATCGGTCCGGCCGCCGCCGCAGCGTCGCCGCCGTCGATCTCGGTCCAGGGCAACCACTTCGTCAACGGCGCCGGCCAGACGGTGCGGCTGCTGGGCGTGAATCACGCCAGCTTCGAGTACGCCTGCGTGGACGGGTATGGCTACGACGACGGGCACATGGACGCGCCCGACGCCGCCGCGATCGCCGCCTGGCACGCGACCGCGGTGCGGGTCCCGCTCAACGAGGACTGCTGGCTGGGTCTCAACGGCCAGCCGAACAGCTCGCAGAGCTCTGAAACGCTGACGCAGAGCGGCTACCAGAAAGCGGTGGAGGAATACGTGGAGGACCTGAACGAAGCGGGGCTGTACGCGATCCTCGACCTGCACTGGAGCGCGCCTGGTTCGCATGTCGCCGACGGCCAGCGGCCGATGCCCGATGACCACTCAGCCGCATTCTGGACCTCGGTGGCCTCGACGTTCAAGCTCGACCCGGCGGTGGTGTTCGACGCCTTCAACGAGCCCTACTCGCCGGCTGAAGTCAACGACCCCAGCCATCCCGTGGGCTGGTCGTGCTGGGAGTCCGGGGGCTGCACGGTGCCGACGGTCGCGGACGGCAATCCTCCCAACGGCACCACGTATCAGGCAGTCGGGATGCAGGCTCTCGTCACCGCTATCCGCAGCACCGGCGCCCGCCAGCCGATCCTCCTCGGTGGGCTCGGCTACGCCAACAACCTCTCCGAATGGCTGAGCCATGAGCCGTCGGACCCCGACGGTCAGCTCGCCGCCTCTTTCCACAACTATCAGGGGGAGGCCTGCGAACGCCCGTCTTGCTGGAACGCCGAGGTCGCGCCGGTGGCCAAACGGGTGCCGGTCGTCACCGGCGAGTTCGACCAGGACGTCTGCGGGCCCAGCGGCTTCGACGACGAATACATGAACTGGGCCGACGAACACGGCGTCAGCTACCTCGCCTGGGGCTGGTGGGTCCTGACCCAGCAGGAGATCGGCGATGACGGCTGCAGCGCGTACTACCTGATCAGCGACTACTCCGGGACCCCGGCGGCGCCGAACGGGGTCAACCTCCACGGCCACCTGCTGGCGCTCGCCGCCGGCGCTGGCGCCGGCGGCTCGGGCGGCCCCGGCCCGCACGCCTCTCACGTGCTTCGCCTGCTCGCCTTCCGCGCCTGGGTCGCCTCGGACGGCTCCTCCCTGAAGCTCCTGCTGCGGTTCGACCAGAAGGGCCACGGAGTCGTCCGCGCCGCCACGGTCAAGCCGTTCGCGCTCGGAGCTCGGCGCCACCGGGCGCCGGTGTCGCTGGGCTCGACCCGCTTTGAGGTCAGCGCCGGCAAGGACAAGACGGTTGGGCTGGGGCTCTCCGGGCCGTCGCGCACGTTGCTGGCGCGGCGCCACAGGCTCGAGGTGCGATTCACGATCTCGCTGACCGACGAAGCCGGCCAGCGGGTTGTGGCCCACCGCACGGCGACGCTCGAGCTAGTCGCGCAGCGCGGCTGAACGCTCGCTCGGGTCCCCACATAGCTGGGATCGCGCTTCAGCAGCCGTTTTCTTCGCCGAGGGGCCGCAGCGACTCGGTGCCACTGCGGTGGAATCCGGCCGGCAGGGGCCCGTACAGGACGTAGCGCAGTTGCGAGTAGATCGTCACGCCCCGGCAGGGGACGAGCGCGCTGAGGCTCAGGGTGGCTCGGGGGCGGTAGACCCGGCCCTGGGCGCAGTCCGGGGTGCAGCCGCGGACGTAGGCCCGTGCCTTCGCCCGCGCGGCCGAGCCGCCGTAGCTCTGCCAGCGAATGCCGGTGATCGCGAAGGTCCCGTCGGCCGAGAGGCCGATCGCGTGGGGGCGGTAGGCGAGCTGCTGGCTGACGATGTCGCGCTCGACGTAGACCTTGCGCGGGGCGCCGCTGGCCACCGTGACGAAGGCGACGCCGATGGCGGCGACCAGCACCGCGACGATGGCGAGGCGCCTGAGCACGGCCCCAGCCTACGAAGGCTGCTCGCCGCGGTCAACCTCGGGCGCGATCGAAGCGACTCGCGCCGCGGCGCTCAGCTCTGGCCGGCCGACGAGGACCAGGCCAGCATCAGCACGACGACCCCGAGGAAGGCCACCGCCGCTCCCAGGTACTCGAGGACGGTGGCGGCCTGCTGCGGCGCTGCCGGCGGCGGCTCTTCGCCGCGGCGGCGTTCGGCGTAGAGGCGGTCGCGCCGGCGCTCGGCGCTGCCGCGCTTGATCTGCAGGCCGGTGATCCCGATCGCGAGGCCGAGCGCCAGGACGAGGGCGCCGAGGAGATAGGGGTCGATGGGCCAGTGCAGCGTTTCCGGGATCACTCAGGATTCGATCGTGACCAGGGTGCCGACGGGGGTGTAGGGCCAGACCTTGGCCGCGTCTTCGAGCTGCATCTCGACGCAGCCGAGGCTCTGGGGGCTGCCGTAGGAGGGGCGGTCGAAGGCGTGCAGGGCGTCGCCGCCGTTGAAGTAGCTGACCCACATGATCCCGGGGTCTTCGTAGTGGGAGCCGTCGGGGTTTTCGCCGCTCATCGTCGTTTCTTCGAGGTGCTCGAAGACGGAGAAGGTGCCGAGTTCGGTTTCGGCGCCGGGGATGCCGGTGTTGGCGGCGGCGGTGAAGATCGTCTTGCCGTCGTGCCAGAGGGTCACCTGCTCCGGCAGGGTCTCGCTGACGGAGACGTAGCTGTAGCCGTGTTCGGCGTTGTGCTCGCCGGCGATCGACGCCTTCAGCAGCGCGTCCCAGACTTCGGCGCCGGCGCTGCCGTCGATTTCCATTTCGTGCTGGTCCTCGAACATCTTGATCGCGCCTTCGGTGGCGGCGTTCTCCTTGCCGGCGGACCAGGCTTCGCGCAGGCCCGAGGGGACGTTTCCGTAGCGCCAGGAGAAATGGCCCTTCGGCGGTTCGACCGCGGCGCGCAGCTCAGCCGAGGGGGTGCGGGCGACGGCGCCGCCGTCGGGCTTCCAATCGACCGGCAGGTAGCCCTGTTCGGCCAGCAGCTGCTGCAGCCGCAGGGTCGAGCCGGGCGGGATCGTCCATGCGATGCTGCGACCGCGATGCAGGCTGCCGTCGGCGGCGATCACGTCGACCGGCTTCGGCAGCTCGGCTTCGAGGTCGGTGCTGAGGCCGGCGCCGTAGCCAGAGGGCCGGAACAGCAGCGTGTGGCTGTCGACCCGCTGCCAGTGCCCGGAGGCGTCGGGCGAGAGCGTCGGCAGCGCCGAGCCGAGCACCTTGCCGACCGGCTTCGAGAAGGTTAGGCGCAGCGGCGTCGCCGGCGAGACGTCGGCGCCCGGGGCCGGGCTGGCGGCGACGCTGGGCGAGCCGCTGGCCGGGAACCAGGTGACGCTCTGCGGCGTCCCCAGCCGCTCCCAGGAGCGCGGCGCGGCGGCGATGACGACGGTGCCGGCCGCCTCCTGCGCGCCGAGGCTGACCGAGCTGTGCGGGTGCGAGAAGGTGCGGTGGGTGAGGTTGCCCGGGGTGCCGTAGGCGACCGAGCGCACCGGCCGGTCGAAGTGGATGCGCGGCGGCCGCGAGGGGTCGACGGTGAGCCAGCGGCTGCGGACCCGGGCGACCGGCGCCCGCAGGGTCAGGTGCTTTTCCTCTTCGCTGCCGACCAGCCAGCCGACCAGTGCCGGCCGCTTGACGACGACGTCGACCGAGATCGTCTGGCCAGGGCGCAGCTGCCGCTTCGGGACCAGGCGGCCGCCGTGGACCGCGACCGGGATCGGCTTGCCGCCCGGGCCGGTGGCGTGGACGCTCTCGACGCTGCCGCCGAAGGCCTGCGTTTCGATCCGGGCAAGGGCGCCGGGGTCGGAGCCGAGGCTGGCGCCGGACATCGCGAAGGCGGCGACGGCAAAGCCGACCAGGAGGATCGCGACGACGCCGCCGGCGACCAGCGCGATCTTCAGCCCGCGACTGGTTCCAGGCTCGGGAGACGTGCCGGGGTCGGTCGACGAATCCTGGGTCACCAATCAGAGGATAGGGGTGTGGGTCGGACTCCTCATATGGGGACGTGGCCATGCAATTTCGATGGCTTGGCAGAATGCACCGCGTGGCGACGCAGCGGCGATACGACCTGGCCCTGTTCGGCGCCACCGGGTTCACCGGCGGCCTCACCGCCGAATACCTTGCCGCCAGCGGTCCCGCCGGCCTGCGCTGGGCGCTGGTCGGGCGCAACCGGGCCAAGCTCGAGGCGGTCCGCGCCCGCCTCGCGGCCGGCTCCGCGGCCGTCCCGCCGCCGGATCTGATCGAGGCCGACGCCGCCGACCGCGCCGCCCTCGCCGACGTCGCCGCCGCGGCCAAGGTCGTGATCACCACGGTCGGTCCCTATGCCCTCTACGGCGAGCCGCTGGTCGCCGCCTGCGCCGCCGCCGGCACGGATTACGTCGATCTCACCGGCGAGCCCGAGTTCGTCGACCGGATCTGGGTCGAGCACCACGCCGAGGCCGAGCGCAGCGGCGCCCGGCTCGTCCACTGCTGCGGTTTCGACTCGATCCCGCACGACCTCGGCGCCTACTTCACCGTGCAGCAGCTGCCCGAGGGGGTGCCGCTGAAGCTCGACGGCTACGCGCGGACCAACGGCAGCTTCTCCGGCGGCACCTACCACTCGGCGATCAACGGCTTCGCCCGCGCCCGCCAGACCATGGCCGCGGCGAAACAGCGCCGCCGCGACGAGCGGCGCCCGGCCGGACGCGAGGTCCACTCGGCGCCGTTCGCGCTGCGCCGCGAGCCGCGCTTCGGCGGCTGGGCGGTGACGCTGCCGACGATCGACGGCTCCGTCGTCCGCCGCTCAGCCGCCGCGCTCGATCGCTACGGGCCCGACTTCACCTACGGCCATCACCTGGTCGCCAAGCGCCTGGCGACGATCGGGGCGATTGCCGGCGGAGTGGGGGCGGTGGCGCTGATGGCGCCGCTGCCGCCGACTCGCAGGCTGCTGCTCGGGATCAAGTCGCCCGGCGAGGGACCGGGCGAGGCCGAGCGGGCGCGGAGCTGGTTCAAGGTCAACTTCGTCGGCGAGGGCGGCGGCAAGCGGGTCGTCACCGAGGTCTCCGGCGGCGATCCGGGCTACGGCGAGACCTCGAAGATGCTGGCCGAGTCCGGCCTCTGCCTCGCCTTCGACGAGCTGCCGCCGAGCGCCGGCCAGGTGACGACGGCGACGGCGATGGGCGATGCCCTTCTCGCCAGGCTGCAGAGGGCCGGGATAGCCTTCCGGGTGTTGGAGCCGGCCGCAACCGACCCAGGGAGCTGAACGTGTCGACCGAACACCTCGACGTGCTGATCGTCGGCGCCGGCCTCTCCGGTATCGGTGCCGCCCACCACCTGCAGCAGCGCTGCCCCGGCACCACCTACGCGATCTTCGAGGCGCGCGCCGACCTCGGCGGCACCTGGGACCTCTTCCGCTACCCGGGGATCCGCTCCGACTCCGACATGCACACGCTCGGCTACCGCTTCCGGCCCTGGACCGAGGCGAAGTCGATCGCCGACGGCGAGTCGATCCTGGATTACGTGCGCGAGACCGCCCGCGAGGGCGGCATCGACCGCAGGATCCGCTTCCACCACCGTGTCGTCAGCGCCGAGTGGTCCTCCGAGCAGGCCCGCTGGACGGTCGAGGCCGAGCGCGCCGAGAGCGGCGACACGATCACCGTCACCTGCGGCTTCCTGCTGATGTGCAGCGGCTACTACCGCTACGACCAGGGCTACACGCCCGAGTTCCCCGGCATCGAGCGCTTCGGCGGCACCGTGATCCATCCCCAGCACTGGCCCGACGACGCCGACTACGCCGGCAAGCGCGTGGTCGTGATCGGCAGTGGCGCCACCGCGGTGACGCTGGTTCCGGCGCTGGCCGAGCGGGCCGCGCAGGTGACGATGCTGCAGCGCTCGCCCACCTACGTCGTCTCGATGCCGGGCGAAGACGGGCTGGCGCTGGCGCTGGGCCGCTTCCTCCCGGACCGCGTCTCCTATCCGATCGTGCGCTGGAAGAACGTGCTGCTGCAGATGTTCAGCTACCGGCTCAGCCGCCGCCGCCCGGGGCTGATGAAGAAGCTGCTGCGGCGCGGGCTGATCAAGGAGCTGCCGCCCGGCTACGACGTCGACACCCACTTCAAGCCCAGGTACGACCCCTGGGACCAGCGTCTCTGCCTGGTCCCCGACGCCGACCTCTTCCGCTCGATCTCCCGCGGCGAGGCATCGATCGTCACCGACCGCATCGCCAGCTTCAACGAGCGCGGCATCGAGCTCGAGTCGGGGCGGGAGCTGGAGGCCGACGTCGTCGTCACCGCCACCGGCCTCAACCTCCTCTTCCTCGGCGGCATGCGGCTGGCGATCGACGGCTCCGAGCCCGATCTCGCGCGCGCCTTCACCTACAAGGGGATGATGCTGAGCGACGTCCCCAACTTCGCCTTTACCCTCGGCTACACCAACGCCTCCTGGACGCTGAAGGCCGACCTCACCTCCGAATACGTCTGCCGCCTGCTCAACCACATGCGGGCCGGCGGCTACGAGCGCTGCATGCCGCACGTCAGCGACCCCTCGGTGACCGAGGAGCCGCTGCTCGACTTCAGCTCCGGCTATGTCCAGCGCTCGCTGGCCGAGCTGCCGAAACAGGGCTCGAAGGAGCCCTGGAAGCTGAAACAGAACTACCCGATGGACCTGCGGGCGCTGCGCTACGGGCCGGTCGAGGACGGCGCGATGCAGTTCTCGCGCCATCCCGCCGTCTCCCTCAGGCCGGCGCGCCTCCCCGCGGACGCCGCGAGCGCATGAGCGCGGCGCCGCCGGCCAGCAGGCCGAGGGCGCCGATCACCAGCGCCGCGATCGCCAGGCCCTTGCTGGCGCCGCCGTTGGAGCTGGGGTTCGAACCGCCGCCCGCCGCGCCCGCCGTCGAGCTTGGGTTCGGCGGCGCCGTCTCCGAGCCGGCGACGTCCTGCAGCACGCCGCCGGGGGCGGTGACGTCGATCTGCGGCGCCGGGTTTTCCGAGCTCGGGGCGCCGATCCAGCGCACGACTTCGCCGTTGTCGTAGTACTGCAGGACCTTGAAGGTCAGCTCTTCGCCCTGCTTGCCCGGGATCTCGGTCGAGATCGGGAAGTTGAGGAACTGCCCGGGCGGGATCTTTCCGCTGGTGCCGCTGCCGGTCCAGACGATCTCGCGCACCTGTTCGGTCTCGACCCCGTCATCGGTCTTGACCGGCTTGGCGAGCTTGGTGGTGACGATCTTCGGCGTCCAGCCCGGCATGTATTCGGGTGAGACGTCGATGAAGCCGGGCGGCACCTGGACCGCGAGCTTGACCGTGTTGGCGTTGTCGGTCTCGTTCGGCACCCGGATGTCGAGGGTGGCGAAGGAGCCGCTCGGAACCTCGTTCGGGTGCAGGCTCACGTGGGCCTGCGCCGCGGCCGGCGCCAGCAGCGCCAGGGTTGCCGCGGCGACGGCAATCGAAATTCGTCGCATCTGTGTTCCTTTCGGTTCGGTTGGCTGCACGGCGGTCAATGGACCGGCACCTCGACCGTCTTCGAGTACTGGTCGAAGGCCGAGACCCGGACGACGACGGTGAGTTCCCAGTCGCCGGCGGAGTTGAGGAAGGCGTTGGTGATCGCGTAGTGGCCGGCGCCGGCGAACTGGGGTTCGAGCGGCAGCGAGATCTGCTTTTCGGGCAGCGCCGCGGTCACCGAGAACTGCTTGATGGGCGTGAACGGCGCCCCGCTCTTGGCGTCGAACATGTAGATGTGGATGCCGTTGGCGCCGACCTGCGCCGGTTCCAGCGTCATCTCGAGCTGGATCGGGCCGAAGGTGGTTTCGGTCGAGAACGGGCCTCCCTGGGCGCTGACCGGGGTCGCGTAGCTGGCCAGCGCCGCCGTCACCCCGAGCACGACGACCAGCAGCGCCACCTCGGCCCGCAGCGCCCGGCGCAGCAGCAGGCCGGCGCGGCCGGGCGCCTCGCCGCCGGCGGCGATCCGGTTCAGCCGCGGCAGCGAGCGGCGGCGGTTGTAGGCGCCGATCCCGATCAGCGTCAGCAGCAGCAGGAACTTGGCCAGCACCGCGCGGCCGTAGCCGGTTTCGATCAGGGCGTCGAGGTGGCGGACGTAGACGTAGGCCTGGATCAGCCCGGTGACGAGGATCGCCCCGACCGCGATCAGCGCCACCCGCGAGAAGCGTGAGAGGGCGGCGGCGAGCAGGCGGCTGCGGTCGCCCGGCTCGAGCTCGCGGGTGGCGCGGGGGGCGACCAGCAGCAGCGTCGCCAGGCCGCCGAGCCAGACCGACATCGCGCCGACGTGGATGACGTTGACCGGGAAGTCGAAGGCCACCGGCGACTGGGTGCTGCCGTGTCCCGCCAGCGCCGGCTCGAGCACGACGTAGACCAGCGGCACCAGGGCCAGCAGGGCGCCGGCGCGGTGCGACCGCCCGTCCGCCGCCGGTCTCAGCGCCAGCGCCGCCAGCGCTCCGAAGGCGAGCCAGGCGAGAACCGTCAGGCCCCAGACGGTGCCGAATTTGGTTTCCAGCGTCTCGCGCACGATCGTCTGCTTCAGCGCCGAGAAGCCGGAGATGCCGGCGGCCTCGGCGCCCTCGAGGACGATCGCGGCGGCGGCGCTGAGGACGCCGAGCGCGGCGGCGGCCAACGCCAGCCGCCGCAGCCGGCGGCGGAAGGCGCGCGAGGCCGCCTGCCAGCGCTCGCCGGCGCCGCCGAGCGCGGTCAGCGCCGGCAGCCAGGCGAGCAGCAGGAAGCAGAGGCCGCCGACGGCGAGCGCCATTGCCGCGTACTGGAGCCCGCGGGCGAGGCCGAAGGCGGTCTCGGTGACCGGGCCGCTGCCGGAGCCGCTGGTCAGTTCGGCGACCGACTCGGCCGGCTCCTTGCCGGGCTTGCCGATCGAGAAGACGAAGCCGCTGGAGACGATGTGGCCGTCGGCGGAGACGACCCGGTAAGTGGCGGTATAGCTGCCGTCGGGCAGGCCCGGCTTGAGGTGGACGCCGAGGCGCGGGCCTTCGCCGTTGGGGTGGAAGGCGTCGCCTTCGTCGACCCGCGAGCCCTGGGCGTTATAGACACGGACGGCGCCGAAATTGCCCTCGACCGGCTCGTCGAAGCGGAAGATCACCGCCGGCGGCTCCTGCTTGACGACGGCGCCGCGCTCGGGGATCGTGCCCTCGAGCTGGGCGTGGGCGAGCGCCGCGGCGGGCGCCAGCAGCGCCGCCGCCAGGATCGTGGCCAGCGCCAGGATCGCCCTGTTGCCGCGCCCCGTCACCAGGCCTCCTTGGTCGGCTCCGAGGGCGGCCGGTCCGTGCCGGTCTCGCCGCCTTCGCCGTCGTCGTCGCGCCGTCGCCGCCGCACGACCAGGACCAGGGCGCCGCCGAGCAGGACGATCGCGATCCCGGCGACGATGAACGGGGTCTTCGAGGTGTTGGCGGCGCCGACCCAGTAGAGGGTGCCGTCGATCTGGCCCCTCTTGCCATCGACGCTGATCGGGATTTCGTAGTCGAAGATCTTCGTTTTCTTGCTCTTGTCCTTGACCTGGGGCGGGGTCGTGGTCGACATGTAGTGCATGCGGTGGTCGTGCCAGATGAAGGTGCCGGAGTCGTCGAAGGTCTTCCATTGCGGCGGCGCCTTGGCGTTGGCGATCGGCGGCACCGTCACTTCGGCGAAGCGGTTGTCGTTGAGGTACGTCGCCGGCGAGCGCTGGTTCACCTGCACGGTGCCGTCCTTGAGGATGCGCGCGTAGGGCTCGCCTTCGTAGCCGTAGATCACGACTTCGTGACCGTGCTGGTCCATCAGCTGGAAGTAGCTGTCGTAGTCGAGGACTTCGAAACCGACCCCGGGGACCCGCGGCGTGACGCCGTCGATCACCGAGCGGTAGTTGGGGTTGCCGCCGTGGGCGAGCGCCGCGGTGGGGGTGACCGCGAGCATCAGCACCGCAAGCGCCGCAACCAGCCTGGCGCGCTTCATCTCGTCTCCTTCGTCTTGGCAGGCGCCCGCGGCGCCGTGCTGGCGTCGAGAGCGCTAGGGGGTGAGCGGGACGGCCAGCGGCGGCGGGCCGCGCTCGGGCCGGCTGCCGGCGAGGAAGGCGAGCCGGGGGGAGAGGCCGCGCCAGCGCGGGCGCAGCGGCAGGATCGCCGTCGTGGCCCGGGGCCGCGCGCCGCGCCGGGGGGCGGCGAGCCGCAGCACCAGCTCCTCGCCGGGATAGCGGCCGCAGGCGAGGAAGACGGCGAGCAGGATCGCCGGCAGCGCCCCCAGCACCTCTTCCGGGCCGCCGCCGAGCAGGGTTGCCGCGACCAGCAGGGTGACGACCGCTCCCGTCGAGAGCGGGACGAGCAGACGGTGTTCGCAGAACGCCTTCAGCCGCTTCGGCAACATCACCGGCAGGGCAGTCTAGTCAGCCGCGGCGGCTGCCGAGCGCGCCGCCGGCCGGGTCAGCAGTCCCGCGCCGAGCAGCGCCAGCGCCCCCATCGCCGGCAGCGGCAGCGCCGTCGAGATCGCCGCCAGGCCGCCGCCGGCCAGCCCGGAGAGCCCCTCGGCGCCGACCTGCAGCGACTGGTTGGCGCCGAGCGCGCTGCCCTGTTGCTCCGGCCCGACCGCACCCGAGATCATCGCCGCCATCGAGGGCAGGCAGACCGCCAGCGCCAGGGCGCAGGCGCCGAGCGTCACCCACAGCGCCCCTTCGGGATGGGGGACGACCACCGCCGCCAGGCAGACCGCCAGCGCCGCGCCGAAGCGCACGGTCAGCGGCCGCGGCTGCAGCCGTCGCGAGAGCCAGGCGACGAGGCCGAGGTTGGCGACGACGATCGGCACCGCGACCCAGGCGATGAACTCCGACTCGCGTGAGATCCCCATCCCGAAGTGGTCGACGAGGTAGATCGGGTAGACGCGGAAGAAGCCGAAGATCGCCAGGTAGAGGGCGAAGTTGGCGAGGAACAGCGGCCGCAGCCGGCCCGGCGCGAAGGCGGCGCCGACGTTGGCGAAGGCGCGGCCGAGGCCCAGCGGAGTCCCGGGGGCGGGGGCGTGGGTCTCGCGGAAGCGGGCGGCGGTCAGCGCCAGGGTGCCGAGCAGCAGCAGCGCCACCGCCCAGTAGGGGGTCGGGTAGCCGAACCAGGAGGCGAGGCCGGGGTCGGCGAGCTTGCCGCCGGCCAGCGGCCCGACCACGTAGGCGAGGCTGGAGCTGAGGTATACGTAACCGAAGAGGCGGCTGCGCTGGGCCGGCGGGCTGATGTCGGCGATCGCGCTCTGGGCGATCGCGATGTTCGCCTCCGAGAGGCCGGCGAGCAGGCAGGCGACCATCAGCAGCGGCAGGCTCTGGGCCTCCAGCGCCAGCGCGATCAGCGCGTAGCAGCAGGCGCTGGCGAGCAGCGTGCTCAGCAGCACCCGCCGCCGCCCGAAGCGGTCGGAGAGGGCGCCGAGAATCGGCGAGCCGACGAACTGGGCCAGGGGGTAGAGCGCGAGCAGCACCCCGAGCACGACGGTCCGCTCCGAGATCGAGCTCGAGCGCGGCAGCAGACCGCCGTCGTCGGCCAGGATCAGCGGCGTGAAGACGGTGATCATCAGGCTGTAGCCGACGAAGCCGATGAAGACGACGAGGTAGAGCGGCAGCACCCGCCCGATCGCCACCGCCGGCTCCGCCGCCAGAGGCTGCCGGTGTGCCGAGTCGCTCACCCGGGTACCCTACGGCGCGATGGACGACCAGCAGGTTCTCAGCCGCATCGACGAGCTCGTCAAGGAGGAGGAGTCGCTCCTCCACCGCCACGAGAGCGAGGGCCTCAGCGCCGCGGAGGAGGCCCGCATGGGCGAGCTCAAGGTCCAGCTCGACCAGGCCTGGGACTACCTGCGCCAGCGCCGCGCCCTCGAGCAGTACGGCCTCGACCCCACCGACGCCAGCCAGCGCGGCGCCGGCACGGTCGAGGGCTACGAGGGCTGACCCCCCGCCGCGCCCCGGCGGTCCGCATCCCCGCGGGCGCCGCTAGGCTTCATCCCGCTTCCCCGGCGCCCTGGCGGAGTGGTTACGCAGCGGCCTGCAAAGCCGTTTACACCGGTTCGATTCCGGTGGGCGCCTCTGGCTCTGGCAAGCGCTTTGCGGCTCGCCAGAGCGGTTTGAGCGTCCCTGCAGCGCATAGCTGCCGCGAGCACGGGCGCGTGGGGAGGGGAGGCGTGCCCACCCTCCGTCCGTTGAAGAATTTGGTGATGACGCCCACGATTCTTCGACGAATTTCTGCGGCTGGCGCTTGTGCGCAGCGGAGCGGAGGCGTAGGGTGGCGGCCTGATGAGGGTCAAGCTCGCATTGGGTCTCCTTGCCTGCGCCGTCGTCGCGCCGGTCGCGGCAGCGCCGCTCGCCGTCGCCTCGCCCACCGCCACCGCTTCCACCGCGCCCTGCACCACCGCGGGACTTGTGATCTGGATCCCCGACGGGCTCGGCAACGGCACCGCCGGCAGCATCTATTACCGGCTCGAGTTCACCAACCTTTCGGGGCAGACCTGCACGCTCTCGGGCTTCCCCACCGCCGTCGCCATCGGCCTCAACGGCCAGCGACTCGGCCAGCGGGCCAAGCCCGAACCCGGCCAGAAGCCCCGCCTCGTCAAGCTGGTCGCAGGCAGTTCAGCGACCGCGCAGCTGCGGATCGTCGAGGCCGGCGCGATTCCGACCGCTACCTGTCACCCGGCGATGGCGGCCGGGCTAAGCGTCAGCCCGCCTGGGCAGGCGTCCTCGCGCTCCGTCCCGCTCCCTTTCGAAGCCTGCGCGCGGGGCACCAGCGTCCTCTCGGTGGGCGCCTTCAAGCCCGTCAAGTAGGGGAGTGGGGGAGGGGTCTCGCGGCGGCCGCCGCGCTCATCGAGCCCAGGCTTACCTGAAGGCGCACCCTTCGATCTTGGTGAGCGCGGCCGCGGGCACCTTGACCGCGTGCCAGACGACGACGTTGTCGCGGGTGGCGCTGCCGCCGCTCGTGCCGTGGGCCAGTTCAGCCTCGATCCGGTGCGACTTCGCCGCCGTCGCCGCGGAGGAGTAGAAGGAGACGATCACCGGCTCGGAGATCCCATCCAGCTTCATCGCGAGTCCGTTCACATAGCCGGGCGCGCTGCCGGTCGTTGGGTCCAGTTCGCCGAAGTGGGTCGAATCCGGCACCGGCTTGAAGCCGGCCAGGAAGAGGCACTGGAACACCTGCTTGGAGTTGCGCGACGCCTGCGCCGTGGTCGACCCCGAGGAGCCCCCGCAGCCGGCCAGCAGAGCCAGCGACAGCAGGCCGATGAGGAGCGCCTTTTTAGCCAGCGGATCCCCGTCACCGCGAAGGTGCCGTCGGCCGAGAGTTCGATCGTGTGCGGGTGTTGGGCGGGCTGTTGGGTGACGATGCCGCGCTCGACGAACACCTTGTGTCCAGCCGGGCCAGCCGCCGCGCAGACGCCGAACACGCTGCCGACCAGCGCCAGCCTCCACGATGAGCAGTAACCGCTTCCGCACGCCGCGATCCTCGCAGCCGACCCCGAGCCGGTCAAGCTGAGCGTCAGCTTGCTTCGTCTATCTGGGCTTACTACAGGGAGGAGAGGACTCCGACCTCACAGCGGACGACCCGGTCCCGAGCGCCCTGTGCAGGAGCTGCTGTGCGAGCTGCGAGCCCCCTTCTCGGCCGCCAGCGGTGGGCGCCTCTGGCTCTGGCGCTGTCAGCGGACCTGGAACTTGCCAGCGGCGAGATATGCCTCCAGCAGTGCCAGCGCCTGTGCAGCGGGTGGGTCGAGTGGGGCGGGCAGCTGGTCAAGGGGGGCGAACCGGACCGCGGTCATCTCGTCCATGTCGGCCTGCGGCTCGCCGCGCCATCGTCGCGCCAGGAAGCAGAGCGCGAAGCAGTGGGTGACGTCGCCATTGGGGTAGCTGACCGTATGCAGCTCCGCCTCGGAGAGGCAGGCGAATGGGACCAGGTCGGCGGGGGAGACCTCGACCCCGGTCTCCTCGGCCAGCTCGCTGACCGCCGCGGTGGCGAAGCTGCCCCCGACCTCCGCCCCTCCCGCCGGCAGGCACCAGACGCCGCTGTCCCGGCGCTTGGCGAGCAGCACCTGCCCGTCCTGGCGCTGCAGGGCGACCATCGCCCACGGCATCAGCACCAGCTCGGAGCCGACCTGCTGTCGCAGCCGCCAGAGATATGAGCCGACGAAGGACAAGGGGCGGGTCGGATCGTGCGGGCGGCTCTATCGATGCCGGGTGTGGATCGCGCACGTCTGCCGGTGACCGCTGTGGAACCAGCACTGGTCGCTCACCCAGTGAATGCGATACCTGTCATTCCAGTAGACGAGATCCCTGTGGACGAGGTAGTAGATCGTGATCGTGCCGTAGTAGTCATCGCCACCCTGGTACCAGGACACCCCGCACTTGACCTTTTCCCTTTCGACCCGTTCGCAGCTGACCCGTTTTCCCGACCCACGCCGATAGCGAGAGCGAAAACCCTCGCCGAGGCCCACGGCCACGAACTGCCGGGTCTTCGAGACGGTCAACAGCGGCAGGGTGGGCTTGGTGGGGGCCTTGACGGTCGGGGTGGGAGCACTGCCTTCCACCGCTGCGATCCAGCGCTCCACCCAGGATGAGATTTGGTCGACCCGGGTGAAGACGTCGGGGAGGGACGGATCGCAGTCGGCGCCGAGGCTGGTGATGCCGACCTCGACGAGCGATCCGGCCGAGCCGGCAAGCGCCGGTCCACCGCTGTCCCCGTGGCAGGTGGCGACCGGGTGGGCGGGGGAGGAGACGGCACAGATCTGGCTGGCCGGCGAGAAGAACGGGTAGTACTTGCCGACCCGGCTTCCGCAGTAGGTGGATCGCTGGAGGACGGTCGACCCCCACTGGAGCGCCGCTGGGGCTTCCTGAGACGAGGGATCCGTCAGCCCCCAGCCCGCGACCAGGAGGCGGGTTCCCGCCGGTGGCGAGCCCCCGCCGGGAGGGGCGATGGCAACCGAGGGCGCCGAGGTGGGCTTCGAGAGAACCAGGATCGCCGCGTCGCCCTGAATCCTCGAGGGATCGAAGCCCGGATAGAGAACCGCCTGCGACACGGTCGATACGTTGCTCGGCTGCAGCGTGCTGAGATCGAGCGCGCCGGTGGCGACCAGGTAGTCCGCGGACGGGGTGACGACTCCGGTTTCCGGATCCTGCACGCAGTGGCCCGCCGTGAGGATGATGCGGGGCGCGACGACGGTTCCACTGCACGCGAACGTCTCGGTCGGTTCTTCGGCTTCTATGTAGGCAAGCCAGGGGAATTCTCCCGCCGAGGCCGGCGAGCCGCCGACGATGGAGGCGTGTGCGTCGGTGGAGCGAGCGTGCCCTGGCATCCCCAGGGCTGGCGCCGCGGTTATCGCCAAAGTCAGCCAAGCCCAGATCGCGACACGGACGACAGAAGGACGGCAACGCCGCGCGGTACGTGCTCTCCCCGGCATCATTTTCATCTCCAGCCTAGATGGTGTGCGGGCCTCAGCGTCTCCAGTTCGGCCGCAGGTAGGCCTCCTCGAAGCCGGCTCTGAGGATGTTGCGGTAGCTGGCGGCTGGTCGGCCGGGGGTGCGGGCGCCGGTCTCGACGAAGAGGGTGCGGCAGCCGGCGGCGCCGGCGTCGAGGATGCGGCGGCGCAGCAGGGCGAGCTGGCAGCCGTGGCCGCGGGCGGGCTCGAGGGTGGCGGCGACGCCGAGCTCGGCGGTCTCGCCGTCGACGAGCATCGCTGCGCAGGCGGCGGCGGTGCCCTCGACGCGGGCGAGGTAGCAGCGCCAGCCGTCCCGTCCCGGCAGGCCGGCGAAGAAGCTCGCCGCCCAGGCGGGGAGGCCGAAGCCGGTGGCGGCGATCATTCCGAAGGGCTCCTGCGAGGAGCCGTCGAGCTCGACCACCTCGACCCCGGCGGGTGCCTCGAAGCGCGGCTCGTGGGCGTCACGGACGAACTTCATCCAGGGATATGCGGGCTCGTAGCCACGGGCTCTGAGCAGGTCCTCGGCGCCGGCCGACGCCGCCATCCCTGGGTTGACCGGCACGTAGCACCGCGCCCCAGCCGACTCGACCCACTCCAGCGCTGCCTCCAGGGGGCCGTCGAGCGCCCCCGGCACGGTCGCGCCGAGGACAAGGTTCGGTATCTGCGCCCCGGGCAGCGCCCGGACCAGGCTCACCTGCACCGGCCCGAACCGCCGCAGCTCGATCCCCTGCTCGGCGGCCACCGCGGCCGGGACCGAGCCCCAGATCTCGGCCCAGAATCGCCGCTCGACCCGATCGAGCACCCCAGGATCGAAGCCGACCCCGCTGTCGGTTTTGCCAGTGGCCATGCGCTGCGGTCAGCCTAAGCCGCCGCCGCGCCCGAGGCCAGCGGCCGCATCTGTCAGCCTGAGTCCGTGAGCGCCGTCACCGCCACTGAGCCGGCCCGCTCCGCGAAGCCGGGGGCGCGGATTCCCGAGGACCAGATCATCGTCCTCTTCGGCGCCACCGGCGACCTGGCGAAGCGCAAGCTGCTGCCGGGGATCTTCCACCTCGCCCAGGTCGGGCTGATGCCGCGGCGGTTCCGGATCCTCGGCACCGCCCGCCACGCGATCGAGCTGGAGGAGTTCCGCCAGCTCGCCCGCAACGCGATCGAGGCCTCGGGCCGCGAGGACCTCTCGCCGGCCACCTGGGAGCCCTTCGCCGAGTCGCTGCGCTTCGCCGCCGTCGGCGACGGCTTCGCCGAGCTCGACGACGCGGTCGCCGCCGCCCGCGAGGAGCTCGGCGGCGAGGCCGGGCTCCTGCACTACCTCTCCTTGCCGCCGCAGGCCGCCGCCGGCACGGTCGAGGCGCTGGGCGCGGCCGGGCTGGGGGAGGGGGCGCGGGTGATCACCGAGAAGCCGTTCGGCACCGACCTCGCCTCCGCCCGCGCGCTCAACGCCCACCTGCGGTCGGTCTTCGACGAGAGCCGGATCTACCGGATCGACCACTACCTCGGCCGCGAGGCGGTGCAGAACCTGCTGGCGCTGCGCTTCGCCAACGGCATGTTCGAGCCGGTCTGGAACCGCAACCACATCGACCACGTCCAGATCGATGTCCCGGAGACGCTCTCGATCGAGATGCGCGGCAGTTTCTACGAGGGGACGGGAGCCTTCCGCGACATGGTCGTCACCCACCTCTTCCAGGTGCTCGGCTTCGTCGCGATGGAGCCGCCGGTCTCGCTCGAGGCGAAGGCGCTCGGGGTCGAGCGCGAGAAGGTCTTCGACTCGATGTCGCCGCTGGACCCCGCCAACGTCGTCCGCGGCCAGTACGCCGGTTACCGCGACGAGGAGGGCGTCGCCGCCGACTCCGACACCGAGACCTTCGTCGCGATCAAGGCCTTCGTCGACAACTGGCGCTGGGAGGGGGTGCCGTTCTACCTGCGTTCCGGCAAGCGCCTGGCCGAGAACCGCCACCTGCTCACGGTTGCCTTCTCGCAGCCGCCGCGGCGGATGTTCCCGCTCGACTGCGAGCAGATCTCCGAGTCCTTCGACTACGACCACCTGACCTTCGAGCTCGGCGACCCGGGCAGCATCATCGCCTCCTTCTTCGCCAAGGTGCCAGGCCCGGCGATGGAACTGGGCACGGCGCACATGCGCTTCAATTACGAGGACTCCTTCGGCGGCGTCGCCGGCGCCCTCGATGCCTACGAGCGCCTGATCCACGACGTCATGGTCGGCGACCGCACCCTCTTCACCAGCTCGGCCGCGATCGAGCGCCTCTGGGAAATCTCCGAGCCGGTCCTGGAGGCGCCGCCGCGGGCGCTGCCCTACGAGCCCGGCTCCTGGGGGCCGCCGCAGATCGAGCGGCTGATCGCACCGCGCCGCTGGCACCTGCCCAGCGACCATCTCTGATCCCCGCCCCGGGAACGGAAAAGGGCCCCGTGAGGGGCCCTCTTGTTTCCGAAGGACGTACCACCAGAGAAGTTGAAGTCCGCTGGCTCGTCGGTCCTCGAGCTTGGAAGTTCTAACCGTTGCTGCTCGCGCGACGCTCCTATAAACACCGGAGGGATCGAAAAGTTGCACCAATCTCATCGGTCGCGCAGGCCGCTGCCTTTAGCCTGCAGGCGGCGCTCGGCTCCTTCCCTTTGCCGCTGCTAGATTCAGGCGCCCGGGGCGTTTAGCTCAGTTGGGAGAGCGCCAGCTCGACAAGCTGGAGGTCACTGGTTCGAGCCCAGTAACGCCCATCGCTCACCGGGAGCGTCTGCGCCCGCACAGGCACGCACTGCCGCCCCAGACCAGGGACGCAGGGCGGCGGTGCGGGGTGGTTCGCGGTCATTTGGGACGCAGGAGTGACGCAGTTGGCGCCATCGGAGTGACGCAGGTGGCGCCGCGCCGCCGGCTGCGGGATCGGTCACCGTCCCGCACGCTGGCCGCCGCGAGGTCCACGAAGAGCTCGAAGCCAACGAGCGCTACGTCTTCTCGCTGCTCCGCGACCCCGAGCCGGCAATGGAGTCCGCTCCGGTCGGTGATGCGCTCTGCTGGGCGCCGGGCCTCGGCGAGGCGATCGTCACCCGGCTGCTCGCCGAGACTGAGTCTCATGGTCTGCAAGCTCGCCCTGCTTCTCCGCCAGCGCCATTCAGACCCCTCTCGGAGTTCGGCTACTCAGTGCCTTCTCAGGACTCGCTGCCCGGATTGATCACCTCGGCGATTTGTTCCGCCATCTCGTCGATCGTGAGGTTTTCGGTGTTCAGTGCGACCCGATCGACGAGCGAAAGGCTGTGATGGAGGAGTTCCTCCTTCGTAATCGCGTGCCACGCTGGCTCCAGCTGGGCCGTTCCCATCTAACCCGGCATGAAGGAACTCGATCCGCATGGGGGTTTGAGGCTAAGCCACGGGCGAGTGGCGCAGCACAACGATTCGGTAGGCCGTGGTGGCCTTCAGAAGGTGCCCGCGTAGGCGTGTTCGCCCCAGACATGGGGTTCGCAGAGGGCGATGATGTCGGAATCGTGCATGAAGGCAATGCCGACGATGTCCTGCAATGGGCTCAGGTGGTGGAGCCTCGGCAGGTAGAAGACTAGGTCGCCGTAGTGGAAATGCGGGACGAAGGTCGCGCCTGGCGCCAGGGTAGTCCCGTACCAGTGGGTCGCGAAGGTGAGGTTGTTGGGTTCGTGGGGAATGGTGTCGTAGGCTTCTTCGGCGTCGGACGGGATCGCCCATACCCCGGTGCCACGATAGGTCGTATGAATCGGCTGGGCCACGGTGGGACTTCCGATACGGGCCGGCGTCCAGTGGGCGCTGTCGAAGCGACGAACAATCAGCCGGAACTGGTCCTGGCTGATGTCGAGATCGCGGGTGTTGCTGCCGTTGTGGATCTTCATCTGCAGCTTGACCTGGACCTGATCCCGGACACCAGGCACGATGCACCATTTGGTCACGTGGATCCAAGCATGGATGTCATAGGGGTTGCGCCCGGTGGGACACACGAAGCCCGAGGCTTTTGCGATCGGCGGCGCCTGCGTCGGCGACCTCGCTTCTTCGGCAACGGCGACGCCCGCGCCTAGGGAAAGGCAGCAGACAATGGTGAGTGCGCAAAGGACGAGGACGTTGCGAGACAACATAGTTTCTTTTTACGACTATAGAAGTGCCTCGCTGATCTTAACCAATGTTCAGCGGACGATGACGGCTCCATGCGCACTCGCATCGAAGCCGGCTGGCCACTTGGTGCGCGCCGTGTACTGCGCTCCTTTGAGTTCGGCACCCGTCAGCTTTGCTTCGCGCAGGTCAGCGCCGGCGAAATTGGCTTCGCGTAGGTCCGCGTATTCGAGTCGCGCGGCTTGCAGTTTGGCCCTCTCGAACTGGGCGCGGCGAAGGTTTGCCTGGACGAGGTCAGCTTCTTCAAGATGCGCCTGTTCGAACCTCGCCGCCGGCATGACCGATTGCGCGGCCTGTATGGCCCTGAGTTCCGCTTGGCCGAAGAACGCATGGGGCATTTCGGCTTCTTCCATGTAGGCGAGACGAAGGTGGGCGTGCTCGAACTCGGCTCGCGGTAGCGACACCTGTCCGAGCTTGGCGCCGCCCGCCTTAACGTAGTCGAAGTGAGCCCCCTCGCCTTCCGCGCTTTCAAGGTGAATCCCCTTTAGGTGCGCGCCTTCGAAGCCGGTTTCGGTCACGTGCGCACCTTGGGCTTCGGCTTCGGTGAGATCGGCACCGGTGAGGTCTGCGTGCTCGAGGTGGGCTCCGGACAGGTTGGCTTCGCGCATCTCCTTGCCACGCAGGTAGAGGTTCCGCAGGCTTTTCTTTTCGAGGTCTATGCCTTCGAGGTCATGCTGCAGGCTCAGGGTCAGTTGGAAGCTCTGCTGTTCGCGCTGCTCGGTTTCTCGGCGTGCCTGTTCGCGACTCGCGTCGTCGATCGAGCTCTGGAGTTCCGTCTGGCACCAGCCGATCGCCGCGGCGATCAACATCCCGACGAAGAGGGCTTGGCCGATCTCGCTGCCTGGCACTTCGTGGTCGCGAAGCATCAGGCCGAGGCCGAGGAGGAGTAGGGCAACGATGGCCGCGCCCAAGACCGCTCCCAGGACCGAGACGTCCCAGTGGTTACGGACGAAGACGAATGCAGCGACCGTCGCCGCTGCCGACAGAACGACATACCCAAAGCGCGCCACTAGCAGACCGTACTACCAGAGCGGTCTGGAGCTAACGTCGGCTTGATGCAGAGAGAGAATCAGATGCCGGTCGGCTTTCCGCCCATCAGGTTCAGCACTCGATCCTCTCTCCCTCAATCGCGCGCTCTCGCTGACGATCGTCCTGGGCATCAACGACGACCCGCGCTACGAGCAGGCGGCACCCCGCTTCTTCGAGCGCTACGTGGCCAATACCAACCCGACTCCGAGCAGGGGGAGAAAGGTCAGGGATCAATTGATGAAGCTGGGTAGGCTCGGTCCGCCAGCGTTGAAGTACGGGCGCCGCTGAAGGCCTACGGGTGCTATCCCAGCAGCTCGCGGTACTACTGCCCGTGTTCGACGCCGGCTGGCAGGCGGATGATTGAGACGCCGATCAGTGCCCTGCCTCTCGACGGCGCCCTTGAGAGGAGCGGAAGTTGCGTCCGGCCCTGATGCCCTGCCGGGTTCGCCATCGAGCTCGCTCGTTACTTCCCGGCGACGCGGAATCCCTTTCCGGAAGGCTTGATCGCGCCCTGGGCCTGAAGCCGTCGCGCCACGATGCGGGCCTGGCCGAGCGAGACGCCCATCGCCTTCGCGATCTCCTCGATCGAGACCTTCGGGTTCGCCTCGACGGCGGCGAGGAGCTGCTTGGGCCGCTGGCCGCGCGGGACGCGCTTGGCGCTCGGGCGACGCTTGGCCTGCGCCCTCGCGAGACGAGCAGCGGGCCTCGCGCTCGTCGAGCCGCCGCGGCCGAGCGAGCTCAGCGCCTTCTCCAGCCGCCTCGTCTCGTCCTCGATGTCGGCGATCCGCTTCCTCACCAGTTCGCGAATGTGCTCGTTGCCGTCGGCCACCCTGCTCCCACCTTTCCTCGTTGGCTAGATCGCGGGGGAGTGTAGGAGGGAGGTCGACGGCGCTCACCTGGTCAGCTGGCGGCGAAATGAACCATCCACTCCCAGCAGCTCCGCGCAGAAGTCACCCTCTGCGGAGCCCACGCAGGGCCTCTCTCTTGAGCCGAGCGGCGGGCGCGAAGGCAATCCAGCCCCAGGGGTGTCCCAAAACGGAGACCGCAGCGAACCTAAACGAATAACCGAGGGGCGTTTGAGCGGTCCATCTGACAGTTCGGTTTGTTGGATTCCATACAACCCAGCCAGATCGTCGGAACGCCCACCTCCCTCCGCCAGCGGCACCGGTCGCCGGCCTCGTTGGAGGGAGGGAAGGACGGCGCAGGGGACGCCTTTCTTGAGCCCGATCGGCAAGAGCAAGGAGTGAGTTATGCCTTTTCGATCGAAAAGGCCGGCCCGGCCGGCCCTGATAGCCCTATGCCTTTTCTACGCCTGCGTGGGAGTTGCGGTGGGAGGCGCCGCCACCGCCCACGCCGCCGACTACCGGATGGTGATGTGCGCGGCCGGCACCGGCTCTGACGGCCCAGCCACCGCAACTAACACCACCTCGGCCAAGAACCCCGGCGGCATCTTCACCTTCGAAGACCACTGCCAGGGCGCCTCCTCGGACCCGGCCGGGGAATCGGGCTGGCTGCGGATCAGCGAGCACGAACCCAGTGGCAACGCCGGCGAAGGCGCCTACGGCTCGATGAGCTGGACGGTGCCACCGTGGGTGGAAATCCTCGGTGGCGGTGGCTACACCCGCGAGCCGAACGCATTCAACGAAGGCTGGCGCGGGCGCTTCTGGGCCGAAGGCTGGGACGGCTCGACGAACAACATCCTCATGCAGGGCGCCGGCGTCGCCAACGGCAGCCTCGGCGGGGTGGGCTGGGCGACGACCCCGAGCTTCGGCTCCCACCTGTGGCCCTTCGGCGGCTTCGGCTCCTACCGGCGCTTCGTCTTCGAGATGACCTGCGTCAGGCCAGCCGGCTGCGACAGGTCGAACTACAACGCCGTCGATGCGAACACGATGGTCCTCATTTTGGCCGACCCCTCGCCGGTCGAACTGCACCTGACTAACACCTCGCCGCTGATGGCGGGGCAGTGGGTGAAAGGCAACCAGACCGCCACCTACAGCTGGTCAGACCAGGGCTCGGGCATCCGCATGGAGTGGATCAACATCGACGGCTCCAGGGCCTGGACGATCGACCACTGGAACGAATGCAACACCGGCTCCTCCGGCGCCGACGGCGAATTCGCCAGGGTCTTCCAGCCCTGCGCAGTCGCCAGCAACGTCGGCCGCGCCTACGGCTTCAACACCGCCTCGCTGCCCGACGGCGCCCACACCCTGCAGGCCTGCGCGCAGGACTACGCGCAGTGGCAGGGCCTCTACAACACCGGCGGCGCCAGCTGCGAACAGACCACCATCCACACCGACAACACGGCGCCCGGCGCGCCGGCGGGGCTCGAAGTCACCAGCGCCAACAGCGCCCGCTACCTGCCTGAATTCGGCGTCCACTGGCAGCTGCCGCCGAACTCCGGCTCGCCGATCGGGGCGATCCACTACGACATCATCAACGCGACGGGCGAAGTGGTCGTGCCCGAACGCACCGTCTCGGGCACCAACCTCTCGGCGCTCGCCAAGGTCGAAGGCCCGGCCAAGGCGGGGGACTACCGCATCAAGCTGTGGCTGGAAGACGGGGTGGGCTTCACCGGCCCGGCCACGACGGCGCCGATCCCCCACGACACGACCCCGCCCGCGGCGCCGCAGGACATCTCGGTGACGCCGCCGACCACCAGCAGGGCCGCCGAGGGCTTCGACCTGCGCTGGCGCGACATCACCGACAACGGCTCGCCGATCGACGCCGCCCACTACCAGCTGCTCGACGGCTCGGGCAAGGTGGTGGTGCCGACGCAGACGATCAGCGGCGAAGGGGTGCAGGCGATCCAGAGCCTCGAAACCCCGCAGGCCGGCGGCGACTACACGGTGAAGCTCTGGCTCGAAGACGCGGAGGGCAACGTCGGAGCGGAGGCGAGCGCACC
>Ga0265319_1000216_pt1 | contig 43216 bp, 35 predicted proteins | sample 4824metaG_FD_192443 | JGI IMG/M metagenome (GOLD analysis project Ga0265319, IMG submission 192443) | Rhizosphere microbial communities from Carex aquatilis grown in University of Washington, Seatle, WA, United States - 4-8-24 metaG | ecosystem: Host-associated > Plants > Roots > Rhizosphere >...
TCCTGGATTTGGAACTGGAGCAGGTCCGTCCGCCTGGCGATCTCGCGGGAATCGCCGCCCAGCCGGAACTGTTCCGTCAGGAGGTCGGAAAGGGCCTGGTAGGCTTCCGAGGTTTTCTCGAGGTTTTTTTCCAGGCGCCCGAAGGCGTCAATGAGCTGGCGGTGCCGGCCCAGGTTGAAGATGGCCTGGTGCTCGTGCTGGCCGTGGATATCCACCAGCCAATCCCCCAGCTCGGCGATCATGGCGGCCGTGGCCATTTCCCCGTTCACGAAACTCCGGGTCTTGCCGGCCGAACGGGTATATTCCCGCTTCACGAGGATCTCCCCGTTGGACGCGGCGATGCCCCATTCCGCCAGTTTCTTGACGGCCGATCCCTTCGGGGCCGCTTGGAACAGGGCCTCCACCACCGCCCTCTCTTCCCCCGTCCTCAGCAGTTCGGCCGCCATGCGGTCGCCCAGCAGGAAGTAAAAGGCGTCCACGATCATGGATTTCCCCGCCCCCGTCTCGCCGGTAAGCACGTTGAAGCCAGGGCCGAATTCCATGGCGATGGAATCCACGATGGCGAAATTTTTAATGGAAAGCTGTCGAAGCATGGGATAGATGTTATCCGGTTTGAATAACTCTGAAAAGTACGTATTTCCACTTTTTCCCGAACCTGTTACCATCCCCGCATGAAACACTTTGATGTGCTGGTTATCGGCGCCGGCGGGGCCGGCATGATGTGCGCCCTGCAAGCGGGAAAAAGGGGACGAAAGGCCGCCCTTCTCGACCATTCGGAAACCCTCGGGGCTAAAATCCTGATTTCCGGTGGGGGCCGCTGTAATTTCACCAACTTGACCGTGGGCCCTGAAAACTACGTCTCCAACAACCCCCATTTCGCCAAATCCGCCCTCTCCCGCTTCACCCCGGCGGACTTCGTCCAAATGGTCAAGGAACACCGGATTCCCTACCACGAGAAAAAGCTGGGCCAGCTCTTTTGCGACAGGAACGCCAGGGATATCGTGGCCATGTTGGAGGAGGAGTGCCGTAAGGCTGGAGTTGAGTTTTTCTTAAAGACCCTCGTTGAGTCGATTATCCCCTCTCCCGCAAGGGCCGTTGGAAAAGAAAGCCAACCTAAACCCCCCAAAGAAAATTTCATCGTCAAAACCAACCATGGCGATTTTTCCTGCGAATCCCTGGTGATCGCAACAGGGGGACTTTCCATTCCCAAAGTGGGAGCCACCGGTTTCGGCTATCAAATCGCGAAACAGTTCGGCCTCAACATCGTGGAAACGGCCCCGGCCTTGGATGGGTTCCGGTTGAAACAGCAATTCAATGATTTAACCGGTGTTTCCGTTGATGTCGTGGTGACTTGCGGCAAGGCTTCTTTTAGGGAGAACATCCTCTTCACCCACGCCGGCCTCAGCGGGCCAGCGGCGCTGCAGGCTTCCCTTTATTGGCGTCCCGGCAACAGCCTCAAGATCAATTTCATCCCCACCGTTATTCCCAGCGATTTGGCCCAGTGGTTCCAGGACTATAAGAAGAAAGGCTCCAAATCCGAGATGAGGACCCTTTTAAAGGAATGGCTGCCTTCCCGCCTGGCGGACCGCTTTTGCGAGTTGGAATTAAAACCGCCCAATATCAGCCTGGCCCTTCTCTCGAATGAGAAAATCAGGGAGTTTTGCGGCAAACTCCAGAGCTATTCCTTAATCCCCATGGAAACCGTCGGCTACAACAAGGCCGAGGTCACCCGGGGTGGAGTTGACACGGATGAGCTTTCTTCAAAAACGATGGAATGTAAAAAAGTGCCGGGCCTCTACTTTGTCGGGGAGGTTGTGGATGTGACGGGCTGGCTGGGAGGCTATAACTTCCAATGGGCCTGGTCTTCCGGGTACGCCGCGGGGCAAAGCGTTTAATTAACTTTCCCCCTCACCCAACCCTCTCCCGCCAGGGGCGAGGGATCAAGGCTCAAAATAAAAAAGCCCCGCCCCGCTTTCGCGGAACGAGGCTTTGGACTTAATCGACTCTAAAGACTAGATGTCGAAATTCAATCCCAACTCAGCCGGGATGTAGATCGAGGTTGCGCCAGTACCGAAGATGATGTCCGCTTGGCCTTGTATGAAGATGTTCAAGCTGTCGCCAGCCGGGAACTGAATTCCCAACCCGCCGGAAACCATCGGATCCGAAGTAGAACCGCTGACCGTTCCGATGATCGGGAGGGTGATCGAGGTCGAAATGATATCAAGACCCGCACCCACCAAAATGTAAGGCTTGGTAGCGCTGTCGCCCAATCCAGCCTTCAAGAGGGCCTGGATTTCGATATCGGAATCGCTGGCGCCAGAGACACCGGTAATGCTGAAGGTATGGAAACCGACTCCGGCTCCGAAACCAAGCTTCTCATCAGCGCGGTATAAGCCATAGACCTGACCGCCGAAACCCAAATCAACACCAGCATCGGTCGGAACAGCCACGCCGCCGCTCAATCCCAATTCGATCTGCTTCGTGGGAGCTCCAGCAGCCTGCGCCATCGACACGGAGGCCAAGACCAACATTGCCGCCAAGGCAAAAACTTTTTTCATTATCTCTCTCCTAATAATTTTTTATGGTTTGCCGGCACCCAAGATCAACCCATGCCGGCGAACCACCCAATAGGGTCATTTTATAAACGTTTGCACGTTCACTTTCAACCACAAAAGCCATTCCCGAAAACACCCCGATATATAAATTCCCTTAAATTAACAACACAAAAATGACGTCCCTTGATAACGGCGGGTTTCCCCAATCACACCATTCCCGTTACATGAAATCCAAGCCGACCGCCAAGGGGATGTAGGAGAAAGAGGATGCGGCGAAAACATCGATAAATTTCGCCTGGAGGTAAAGGTCCAGAGCGTCGTTCAGGGGAAATTGGATTCCCAAGCCAGGCCCGATGGCGAAATTTTTCTCGGACAAAGTCACGGTTTCAGAGCCGGACTTAATGTAAAGCTGGTTCACGTTCTCTCCCAAGCCGGCAAGCAGGTAAAACTTGGTGCTCGACGTTCCCAGGGCCCATTTTACGGACGGCAGGAGGTTCACTTCCGCGGCGTAAACGCCGGAAAGGTTCGTCTGGAATATATAACTGTCGATTTCCAGCAGAAGCGCCCAGTTCTCATCCAATTGGAAGCCCAGGTTGCCGTCCACGCCCCCCCCCGCGCTATAGGCGCTCCCGAATCCATCCACCGGAATCGCGCCGCCCAAACCCACGCCCCCGACAAATCGCCCGTTTTTCGAGGGGCTGTCCCCTGCCATCGCGGCCGAAGCAATTCCCGTAAAAACCATTAAAACGGCCAAGATAAAAATATTTTTCATTTTGCCTATCTCCTCTGTTTATTGAACCGATTGCCCTGACTCTTCAGCGATCGGATGACTTCCCAATCGGATCATTTTAAAGATTTTTCCCGTGAAACACCCCCAAATAATCCCCATTTTATTTTCGGATCCGATTTATTCACCGGAACCAGTTTTTTTTCGTTTTAAAGATTACATAAATATTTTGAGTTACTTGAAATTGGCAAAACCATCGGATTTGTACTAGTGATAAATCCCAAGAGGAAAAAACTAAACTTTTGAAAGTTGTTTGGGCGAGTGGATGGTCTTGTGGACCGCAGGAACATCTTTTCCCGAGAGGATCTGATCGGCCTGGAACACGGCCGCCTCCATTTTGGGATAGCGGATCTTGCGGTAGCCGCGGACTTCCTCGGGTAGGCTGAGGACCCGGACCCACTTCTGGTATTCCTCGGGATTGTTGTAGGCGAACTTATCGACCATGCCGGCGTACCATTCCCTAAAGGCCTTTTCCTTCTCGTGCCACTTGGGCATCAGGCGGCGGAGGAACTTCATATGCTTCATCGCGTTCAACATCCAGTCCCGGGAGCGCATGTCGAACTCGATCTTGAACCCGAAGATATTGAACTCGGGCCGGTTGAAATGCTGGTAGATGATTTTGTCCCCGCCTGCCAAATCCACCTTGTGGCGTTTGGCGTCCTTCTCGTACTTTTCCGGGCTGGTCAGGAGGTGGGCCACATAGACTTCGTCCTTGATTTCCATGACCTTATGCAGGTACTTCACGACGGCCTTTGTCGCGGCGAAGTCGTAGACCTTCGTGTCCTTGCGCAGGGTCGCGATGACCCTGTCGTAGTATTTCTTGGCGTAATAGGCGTCCTCGAACTCAAAGAGGTCATAGAGGCGGTTCACGAACTGGAGGCGGGTGTCCTCGTCCCCTTCCCAGGCCTTGAGGAACTGCCAGACCATTTCCCGATAGGGTTTCGCCCGGCTCTTGCCGAGGATCGCGCTCTTTTTTTCCAGCACTTCCTGGAATCCTTCCCGGACCTCGGCGTTGTATCTTTCAGGGTGCAGCGCCAAGTCCCGGCCCAGATGGAAAGCGTCGATGTTGTGCTTGGCGGCGTTGGACGGAAAACATTCCTTGATCCCCGTGGTCAGGTCTTCCAGGGTCAGGGGCAAGAGGCCCCTTTGGAAGGCCACGCCCAGGAGCAGGATATTGACGAATACCTTGTTGTTCAGGTATTGCTCGGCGATTTGGCTCATGTCCGCGCCGACGTAATCCATGGTGTATTTTTTGAACAGTTCGGCCAATTGGCGCGGCTCGAAGTCCTCCAGGCCCATCAAGGACAGGATCGTGTGGGTTTTATGGGTGTTCACCACCGAGTGGGTATATTCCTTGGAACCGATGCGGAACTGGAGGCGGGGGTCGATTCCCCTGGCGGCCTCGAGGATATCCAGGCCCAGCAAGAGATCGGCCTTGCCCTGGGGCAGGAGCGGCGAAACCACTTTCTTTTTCTTGGAAAAGGTCATTTGGGAATAGACCCCGCCGTTGCGGACCGCGATTCCCTTTTTGTCGCAGAAGGTCACGAAATAACCGTGCTTCAGGGCGGCCCGGACGAGCACGGCCGTGGAACTGTGGATGCCCATGCCCCCCACCCCCGCCAAATAGGCACGCCAATCCTCTTTGAAATCGGGAATGACCGGAAGCGGCAGATCCGCGGGATTCGGCAGGGCCGGCGCCTCGGATTTATGGGACCGAATGATGGTCAATTCCTCAAAGGCAGGGCAGGCCTTGATGCGGGTGCAGGCCATGTCGGAAACGCAATAGGACAGGTCGGTGGACATCTTGGGGCCGTAGGAGGTTTCCTCGATCGCCAGGCCGGGGCAGCCGGTCAGGCGGGTGCATTCCAGGCAATATTCGCAGGTATGGTCGTTGACGTTGATGCGGGTTTGCTTGTGCAGGTAACCCCGGCGCGCCTTCTCCCGGCTGACTTCCTTGCGCTTGCGGCGGTGGAAAGTGATGCCGCATTCCTTGTCGGCGACGATGAACTTGACGCCGTCCTCCAGGATCATCTCTTCCAGCATCGCCCGGTAATCCTCCCGGTTTTCGGGATTCACCCTGGCGATGGAAACATCCTCGCCCTCGGTCAGGCCCTGCAAAACATGCTCGATGTCCTGCCCGAAGGTCGGGTTGCCCATCATGTCCGATTCCATTCCGGGATTGGTTTGGTGCCCCGTCATCGCCGTGGTCTTGTTGTCGAGCACCACGTAAAGCACGTCCTGGTTGTTCTTGATGGAATCCGAAATTTCGGAAATGCCGGAGTGGAAGAAGGTCGAATCCCCGATAAAGCAGACGGACTTGTTGGTCGAAAAAGGGGACAACCCGGCCCCCGTGCCGCCGCCCAGGCCCATTCCGATATAGTTGTGCATGAGGGGGCCGTTGGGGGGCATGAAGAGGAGGACGTAACAGCCGGCGTCGCCATGGAAAAGGATGTCCAGCGGCTCCCTTTTGTATTTCTTTTTCATGAACTCGGGATTCTTGAAATCCGAGACAAGCTGGAGGAATACCGAGGAGGAATCGCGGTGCGGACAGCCGGGGCAGAAGGAGGGCGTCCTGGCCGGTATGGAAACCTCGAACTCGCCCAGGCTGTCGATAAACTGGATTTCCTTGTGGACCCTCGCGGTGGAAAGGTCGTATTTTTTCAGGAGCGGCGCGAGCGTCCTCATCACCACCACCGGGCTCAAGCCCTGGTCCGTCGGGAATCCGGTCAAGTCGTCCGGAAAAACCTTGCCCCATACCTTGGGCATTTCCTTGAGGGTTCCCGCCTGGTGCAGGTCCATGACGATGTTGCGCACTTGGCTTTCGATAAACCGCCGCTTCTCCTCCACCACCACCAGGTTGTCGGAATATTGAAGGATCTCGGAGACGGCCTGTGGATCCACGGGATAGCTCATCCCCAGCTTGAGGATGGGAAATTGCCCCGAGAGGCCGAATTCGGACAGGGCCTGTTCCAAATAGGTATAGGAGGCGCCGGCCGTGATGAAGGCGATGGGGCTCTTCCCTTTTCCATAGAGGACTTGGTTGATCCCCTTTTTGCGCGCCGCCTCGATCACCCGCGGGAACTTGACCTGCAGGGCTTCTTTTTCCAAAGGCACCGTATGGGGCGGAAGAACAATGCTGTGCTTCACATCGATGGTCGAGCTGTCCATCGTCATCTTGTTGAGGGTCGAGGTTCCGGACGGCGGCTGGTTGGGATGGACCTCGACCGTTCCCCCGCCCTCGGCGGTGTAGGTGATGAGAAGGAAAGCGATGAAGAGGTCCGCTTCCTCCGAAAGCTCGAAAGCCACCTTCATCCAATCCTTGATCTCCTGGAAGGTGGAGGGTTCCAGGACGGGAATGAACAAATGGTCCGAAAGCCTGCGAGAATCCACCGGGACTTGGGTGGTGTCGCTCCAGGGATCGTCGCCGATGACGATGACGCCGGCTCCCTTGTGGTCCTTCTTGGCAAGGCTTCCCGCGACGAGGGCGTCGGCCGCCACATGGAAGCCCACGGATTTCATCACGGTCACGGCCCGAAGGCCCGCCATCTGGGCGCCATTGAGCCTGGCGGCGGAAAGGGCCTCGTTGTTGGCCAATTGGGCGAGAATACCCTGCTGTTTAAGGTAAGGCGCCGCGTTGGTGGCGGCCTCGAAAACGTCCGCGACCGGGGAACCTGGGTAGCCGGTGAGGAGGTTGAGCCCGGCTTCCAAACCACCCTTGAGGATGAGTTCGTTGCCGGTGTAGATTTCGGTGCCCTTGTCTTTTGTGAATCGTGGGTCCATGTGACCTCTAAATTACAGTTAATAGCCTCATAAAACAAGCCACAGTCGCGCCCCGAAGGGAAGAAACCTTGATTTCAACCATGGTTAAAGACGTTTACCCCACCCCCAAAGACAGGCAAAAACCATTTAGTCACGGATGAAGACGGATGGCAAATTCTTGATTTAAGAGAAAAACAAAAATCTTTATCTGTGTTCATCCGTGTTCATCTGTGGCAAAAATGCTTTTGGTTGTTTTTTAAATCAGCGGCAGAGGGTTGATGGCTTTGCCGTTTTTGCGGATCTCGAAATGGAGGTGCGGCCCCGTGACCCGGCCCGTGGCCCCGACCTTGCCGATGAGCTCCCCCCGGCGGACCTTGTGGCCCTGCTTGGTCAGGATTTTCGACAAATGGCCGTAGTAGGTGAGGTAGCCGTTGGCGTGGCGGATCTGGATCAGGTTGCCGTAGCCCCCGGAAACCCCGGCGAAGATCACCCTGCCGCCGGCGGCGGCGTAAACCGACTCGCCCCACTTGGCCTTGAAGTCCATGCCCTTATGGAGTTTGGTCTCGCCCGTGATGGGGTCGGTGCGGTAGCCGAAGCCGGAGGTCCAGCCCTTGCCCCAGCCGGCGAAGGGAATGCCGAAAAAGCCCCGGTTGCCGAAATAGTCCCGCCATTCCTTGACCATATGGATGGGTTTCACGTCGGGAATGAACAGCACGTCCCCTTCCTTGAGCCCCTTCCACCAGGTAATCCCGTTCTCGTCCTTCAGGATTTTCTCGTCGCTTTTATAGATCGCCGCGATTTGGGCGAGTTTTTCCCCCTTCTGCACCGTGTGGAGGACGCCCTTGCGGTTCATGATGTTGAGGGATTGATGGATGCTGGCCTTGAAGGGCATGTCCGGATTGGCGCCGAGGAGGGTGTTGATGGTGACGTTATTGTCGGTGGCGATGCTCCAGTAATTCTCGCCCAGCTCCACCTTATGGACCACCACGGTCAATTTCTTGGAGCGGAGTCGCTTGAGGTCGATGGACTCGGCCTCGCCCGTATCGGTGGTTTTGTCCGCGTCGGAAGAGGCCGTGTCCACCCTTTCCGCGGAAGGAGCGGAGGCTGCTTCCTTCTCGTGGTCCGAGTCCTCAAAGGAGGCGCCAGGGGTCGTTAAAATCCTCTGGCTAAGTTGGGTGGTTCCGGAGGAAAAAGCTCGTTTAAGGAGGATGAAGGAACCTGCGAAGCCCAACAGGATCGCCGCGTCCACCAGGAGGAACAGCCAGACCCTTCGGTTTAAAAACGGCATCAAACAACCCCAACAAGGACAGCTCTTACCACGAAGGTCACGAAGCTCATTGAGTAAAAATACATATTGTCAAAGGCCTTTTCCGTCGTTTTAACTTTGTGTCCTTCGTGAACTTCGTGGCGAGGTTTTATTCCGCTTATCTTTTTAAGAAACGACTCCCAGCATGTAGGGAGTCTGGTCTTTTAAAAGTTTTTTGACTTCCTCAGCGATGGAGGGCGCCTCCAGCCCGCAGAATTCCCTCTGCAGCTGGGGCTTGCCGTGCTCGATGAAGCGGTCCGGGATGCCGATCTGCCTGACCGCGCAATCGCTGACGCCGTTCTTCTGGAGGGCTTCCAGCACTGCGCTGCCGAACCCGCCGATGACGCTGTTTTCCTCCAGCGTGAGCAGGACCTTGTTTTTCTTGGCCACGGACAGGAGCAGGGCCTCGTCCAGGGGCTTCACGAACCTCATGTTGACGACCGTGCCTTCCAAGCCTTCTTTTTTCAGCAGGGCCCGGACCGCCTTCGCCACCCCCACCATCCGGCCAACGGCCAGGAGGGCGTATTGTTTTCCCTCTTCCACGACGACGCCCTTGCCGATTTCCAATTTCCGGAATCCCGGTTCCATGGCGATCCCTTCCCCGTTGCCGCGGGGATAGCGCAGGGCGATGGGGCCGTTATGCTCCACGGCGGTATAAAGCATGTCCCGGAGCTCATTTTCGTCAGCGGGGGCCATCACCACCATGTTCGGAACACAGCGCAGGTAGGACAGGTCGAAAACGCCCTGATGGGTCTCCCCGTCCTCCCCGACCAATCCGCCCCGGTCCAGGGCGAAAATGACGGGAAGCTTTTGGAGGCAGACGTCATGGATGATTTGGTCGTAGGCCCTTTGGAGGAAGGTGGAATAGATGGCCACCACTGGCTTGATGCCCTCGCAGGCCATTCCGGCGGCCATGCAGACGGCGTGGCCCTCGGCGATGCCCACATCCACAAAGCGGGACGGGAAGGCTTCCCCGAATTTCTTGAGGCCCGTGCCCTCCGGCATGGCGGCGGTGATGCCCACCAGGTTTTGATGGTCCTTCGCCAGCTCGATCATGGCGTCGCCAAAGACCTTGGTATAGGCGGGTGGGGCGCTGGGGGCCGCCGCCACGGCGGTCATTCCCGTTTGCTTGTCGAACACCGACACTCCGTGGAACTTCTCGGGATTCTCCTCGGCCGGGCCGTAGCCCTTGCCTTTTTGGGTCACCACATGGAGCATGATGGGGCCCTTGAGCTCCTTCACGCGCTTGAAGATTTCCACCAGGGTCTGGAGGTTATGGCCGTCGATCGGGCCGTAATAGCGCAGGCCCAATTCCTCAAAGAGGGTGCCGGGCGTCATGAAACCCTTCAGGGCCTCCTCGGCGTGATGGGTCATTTGGAGCATCTGGGGGCCGACCTTGGGGATGCGGTCGATGAAGTTCTCCAGCCTGGTCTTGGCCTCGTTGTAGGATTTGCCCACCAGGATCTTGTTCAAATAGGCCGTCATGGCCCCGACGCTGGGGGAAATGGACATCTCGTTGTCGTTGAGGATGACCGTCATGTTCATGTCCGGGTGGTCGCCGATGTTGTTCAGGGCTTCCATGGAAAGGCCGTTGGAAATGGCCGCGTCCCCCACCACCGCCAAAACGTGGAAATTCTTTTTCAACATGTCCCTGCCCATGGCCATGCCGAAGGCCGCCGAGAGGGCCGTGCCGGCGTGGCCCACGGCGAAGGTGTCGTACTCGCTCTCGTTGCGCTTGGGGAACCCGCAGAGCCCCTCGAATTGGCGGAGGGTGGAGAACTTGTCCCTGCGGTTGGTGATGGCCTTGTGACCGTAGGCCTGGTGGCCCACGTCCCAAACGATGCGGTCCTGGGGCGTGTCGAAGACATAATGCATGGCCAGGGTCAGCTCCACCGTGCCAAGGCTGGCGCCCAGGTGGCCTCCGGTTTTGGAGACCGAGGTGACCAGGAAGTCGCGCAGTTCCTCGGCGACCTTGGGAAGGGCTTCCACCGGCAGGGCCCGCAAGTCCGCGGGGGTTTGGATTTTATCGAGGTACTCGTAGCTCACGTTTAGGTTTCCTAGTTAAATTTTATAAAATCCAAGCCCAACGCAAATCCCCAAGAGGGCCCCCACCAGGACCTGGAAGGGCGTATGGCCCAATAGTTCCCGAAGCTTTTGCTGGGCAAAAGGCTTGGAGCTGTAAAAGTCTTCCATGATTTCGTTGAGGATTTTCGCCTGCTGGCCCGCCGCCCGGCGCACACCTGCCGCGTCCGTCATGATGATCGTGGCCATCCCCAAGGCCAGGAAAAAAACCGGAGAATCCCAGCCGGCTTCCAATCCAATGGTTGTGGCCAAACAGGAGACAAAGGCCGAATGGGAACTCGGCATGCCGCCCGTACCAACGAACAATCGGAAGCTGATTTTATGGTTCCGTATCCAATAAATCAACACTTTCAGGCCTTGGGCCACGAACCAGGCCAAGCTTGTCGCGTAGAAAATACGGATGGTTCCCTTTTGATTGAGGGGCTTTAACATTAGTACGTTCTTTCGGCCATGTGCCTGGCGATGGCTTTAAGGGGATCAGCCTTCACGTCGAATTTTCTCAAGGCTTGAACCGCCCTACGGGTCAAGGCCTCCACTTCCCTTTTGGATCCCTCCAAACCGATCGCCGAGGGATAAGTCATCTTTCCCCTGGCCTTGTCGCTGCCGGCGGACTTGCCCAGCTTTTTGCTGTCGCCTGTCTCATTCAGAATGTCGTCCACGATCTGGAAAGCCAAACCGGCGGACCTGCCGTAGTCGGTCAAGGCCGAGATTTTTTCCGGCGTGGCCCCTGCCAGGAGCGCCGGCAGGCGGACACTGGCTAAAAGAAGGGCGCCTGTTTTGCGGCGGTGGATGGAAAGAACCTTCGCGAGGCTGGGGCGCTTCTTTTCCGAAAGCACATCGTCCACCTGTCCTCCCACCATGCCGGGATAGCCGGCGTAATGGGCCAATTCAAAAACCACCAAGGGGAGGTTCTTGCGTATCCCGGCCGGATAGCCGGCGGGGTTGGAGGCCCACTCAAAGGCCAGGGTCAGGAGGCCGTCGCCTGCCAAGATGGCCATGGCTTCGCCGAAAACTTTGTGGTTGGTCTTGCGGCCCCGGCGGTAGTCGTCGTTGTCCAGGGAAGGCAAATCGTCGTGGATCAGGCTGTAGGTATGGATCAGTTCCAGGGCGCAGGCGATCCGGAGGGCGGCGGACCGGGGCAGGCCGACTGCCTCGGCGGAGGCCAGGCAGAGGATCGGCCGAAGCCTCTTGCCACCGGCGAAGACGCTGTAGCCCATGCTGTCCCAAAGCTGGACGGGACAATCTCCCCGGTTTTTGAAGACTTGCCGAAGACCGGCTTCGACGATTCCACGCTTCTTTTCAAGGTATTGTTTAAGAGGAAAGGACATTCAGGATTTTCCCAAGGGGTTCTTAGTGTCTTCGTGCCTTCGTAGTGAGAGCCTTTGTTTTATCATCCTTATTCAGCTCTTCGCGTCTTCGTCTTTGGTTTTGGCGGAGGCGCCCTTCAGCAGTAGTTTGACCTTCTTTTCGATCTCATTCAGGCGCTGGTTGCATTCCTTGGTCAATTTCATGCCTTCCTCAAAAAGCTTGAGGGAGTCCTCAAGCTTGAGGTCGCCTGATTCCATCTTTTCAACGATGGATTCGAGTTTGGACAGGGAGTCTTCAAAGGACGCTGGGGTGGCCATGATTACCTCTTGGGTTAAAGTGCGGTTATTTTACCTTATGTCAGCCCTTGATGGGGCCCGATTTATCACGCCCCGGAGGACTTGGCAAGGCACGCCTTGCCACTCCAAAAACAATTCCCTTCCCCCTCGAGGGAAGAAGGCCAGGATAAGGGTGCCTTTTTTTATCCGGTCCTTCCGTGCTGCGGTTTCAACCCTACTTCTCAATGGTAAAAACCCTATAGGAGTGGGGTTGAAGCTGGACTTTGAAATTGGTTTTAGCCGCGTCCGGATTCATCCTGGCGTTCCAATTATGCGGGTCGGGCGTCGGGATGGGTTGGGCTTCCAGCGGTTTCTCCGCCAGGGCGTCCTTCACTTTTCCGCCGGCCCCCGGCAAGGTGATCGTGACCTCGCAAGGTTCGGGTCTAAAGGACTCGACGACGAAACTGTTATTGTCATAGGCGAAAAGGGCCACTTGTGCAGGAGAATCGATCCTCACCGGGAAGTCCGCCATCAAGTAGCCCTTGAGGGAGGTCAAGACTCCTTGAGGCAGGTTATAGAGGTCGGAAATGTTTTCGGGGATCGTGACAACGTAAAGGATTCCCTTGGAATAGTGGTCCATCAGCACCAGGGGAAAACCCTTGGCCGCTGCCACACCCCGGATGATTCCCCAGGCGTCATTGGTGAAAAAGCGGATTTCGGGGAAAAGGATGGAGGGGTTGTCCTTTTTCGGGTCGTTCAAGCTGGTGCCGTTTCCCGCCCCGAAACCGTTGATGAAATCATGGACGGAAACAGTACGGTCTGTCGTTTCCAATTCCACGATGTCCTCGATGCCTTTCCCCTTCAGCGCCTTCACCAGCCCCGAGGTGATGAAAACCTTTTTCCCTTGGGACAAGCTGGTTTTGATTTTTGAGACGATTTTGGAATCGAACTTCGCCGACTCGGTCAGGAGGATCGTTTCGGCGTTTTTTGGATATTCCGGGTAAAGGTCGATCGGGATTCCGACGTTCCCCAGGTAATTGTGGATGAAATCCTCACCGGTGGATTGGTAGGGTTTATAACAGGCGATTCCGATGGGTTTGCCCAACTTGCCCAAGACCTGGTCGATTTTTTCCAGAGAATAGCCCGCGGCCCTTCCCCATCCCGGGGCGTCCTTGTCCCCCGAGGCAGGTTTAAAAGTTTTAACCATCTCGTCCCAGTTGAAGCTGGTCGGCAGGCTTTTCCAGGCGTCACGGTTGCCTGGCTCCAAAGCGCGGGTCTCGGACATCGGGGCCCAATTGAAGAGGGTGATTTCCGGGGCCTTGGCCAAGAGCGTGTCCCACAATTGTTCGGCGTAACGGTCCACGTAACGGGTACTGTAAACATCCACCCAACCGCCCAAGTTTCCACCGCCTGGCCGGATGTTGCTCAAGTAGCGGAATATTTGGTAGCTCTCATATTGCTGGAGCAATTGGTCGGTAATGTAAGGGTCCCTCGTCTCCGTTCCCGTGTAGATGGAATCGAACATCTGGGCTTCCTGGTCCAAGTCGTAACCAAGACCCTGGAAATGCTCGTACCAATTGGGATACTTGATGACCATCTGGATCTTGGGATTCACCTTCTTGGCCGGGCCCAGGACCAAATTCTTGGCCGCGTCCCTCATGGTGTCCAAGCGGTATTTCGTCCAGGTACGCTTGCCCTTGGCCTTGATGTCCTCGTCGGATTTGCTGGTGTAGAAGAAAAAATCGTCCAGGATGACATGGTCAAAATGCCGGGCCGCCATTTCCACGGCTCTTTTGCACTCGGCCCTGTCCGCCGGCTTGGCGAAATCAAAGGTTCCAAACTGCCCGCCCTTTCCACCGCCGGCAGAGAGGGTAATGCCGCCCCAAACTTCCACCCCATGATCTTTGAAGAACTGGATCGTTCCCTCCAAGGTCGATTCATCGGCGAATTGCTTGTCGCGATAGACCTCCAAATAAACCTTGTCGAACTTGACCTGGGCCATGGCCCGGTCGAATTCTTTTTGAAGCCTGGCCCGGTCGGAAAAGGATTTAGTCGCATTGACGACGATATAGATAGCGGTTTTGAAGTTTTTGTAGTGGCCGGAGGCTGTGGTTTCTTCGGCTTTTGCAGTCATTGGAGTTAAATTGAAAGACAACATCACAAGAATCATCATCCAGCGGAAATTTTCCATCAACGCTCCTAACACATTTTATTCAGAGGGGCGCGAATCATCGCGCCCAAACGATTGAATCCCCCTCACCCTACCCTCTCCCTCTAAGGGCGAGGGAAAAAGGCTTAAGCTTTTGGTGGTCTCCCTCGCCCCTAGAGGGAGAGGGCGGGGTGAGGGGGATTCAATAACATCTACTTACAGCAGTTGACAACGGATTCCGCGGCCTTCACTTCACTTTTCACGCCATCCGTATCGAAAGTGATCAACGACATTCCCCTTCCCTCCGCGCTGCTGGTTCCCACCAACATCAAGGGGCAAGGCAAAACCGTCGTATCAATCATATTAATCGGCAAGTAAACATCATCCAGGGGGTCGTTGAAGGTCGGCACGGGGCAGCCTTCGCAATTCTTGGCAGGATCGAATTCATGAGGGTCCTGGGCCAAGAGCACTCCCCTCTTGTGCAACAAAATCCCATATTTTTTCAGGACCTTCGACTTGGGATCATAAAAAGCATGGAAGGAATAGGTGTATTTCCCATCCAACGACCGCAAGTAAAGATATTTATGCAATAGACCCTCGGCGCCCAATAGGGTCGCCGCCCGTTTGATTAAAAAATTGGTCATTTTGATTTTCTCGAACCCAATCCTCGCGTCCGGCAAGGCGGACGTCACCAGGACCCTCTCCCCGTCCAACCGCACCGGGGCTTCCAATTGGTATTTGTAATAGCTCAGGGTCGTATCGCAGGCGACGCAGGACTTCTTACGAATCACGGCCATTTCATCCGCTGTCAGTGGTCCGATCAATTTCGCGTTCAAGACCTTGTTGGAGCTGGAATAGACGTTGATATAGGAGATATTGATGTCGGAGATCATCGTATCCGGAGTGATTACCCACCCCATCACCAGCGGCTTTTCAGCGTCCACTCCCAGTTTTTTTAGGATAGGGTTCGTAGCGTCTCCCTTGAAGTCAAAGGCACTTTGGGAATATCCCGAAACCGGAATTAAAATAAACAGCAAAGCCAAGGTTTGTAAACTTTTCATCAATCCCTCCCCTTCACGAACAGTTTAGAACAGCACCATTTCAAGAAAATTCGATTAGAATCTGCGACACTTATCTTTGGTTTGTCCAAACGTATCCGTTACCGTTTAATAAAAAATAACCAAATGAAGAACAGAATCCCAAAGAATGCCAAAAAAATCCCATTTCGGCGACCCACCTGACGCCCATAGTCCATGGACATCTGTAATTTAGGGTCCAAAGATTGGAAATACTTTTTTCTCCACCAATAATTGAATGCCATCATAAATGCGATGGTGCCAACCCCAACGAGCATTCCCACCTTAGAAAGGAACATGGTCCTACTAATGGAGTGAGGGGAATCCGGCGGGATCGAATCGCCGAAACCAAGAGGGATCAAATAACTTTTTCCGTAAAGAATAAAAATTCCGACGAAATTGACTATATACCACCACTTCATGGGAACATCGACTTTTAAGGGGACAGCGGAACTTGACGGCTCAGCTTGATGGCCAAGTCCCGAATGGATCATTCCAAAAAATTCCCGGATGTACCCTCCATAAAAATCAGCAACATCGCCATATTTAAATTTTTCGGATTTAATTTCAATCCTCACTTTTGTTTTTGAATCAAATGGATAAATGTGGATCCGTAACTCGGCGGACAAAACCCCTGATTCGAAAGGTTTGACAATTGCGCTGATTTCCTGTCCTCCGTTGCTCTCGACAATATTTTCATACCGATATTTGCTTTGCCCATTAACGAAAGCGGCTCGAATTGTTGTGACAATGATTGAAAAAGTTGCCTCGAACATCTCTGATTGTTCATTCATTTCGGTCATTATCATAATCCGTTTCTGGCAGGACTCCTGCCAGTGTCAATAACTGCACATTTTCAAAGCAACATTCCCTGTTCGCCCTCGACGGTTGAGGACGTAACTTGTGACTCCAGAGAACCTTTCTGCAACTCAATCACCAGCTTGTCGCCCTTCTTGGCGTCATCGGACGATCTTAGAATCTTCCCGTTATCCTTGCGGCGAACAATGGCATAGCCCCGTTTTAAGGGCCCATGGGGGTGGTAGGCCTGCAGTTGGGCTTCCAGGCCCTTGAGACGCTCTTTAATTGGCGCAATGAGATGCATGGGTGTCATGCGGGACAGGAAGTCGGAGGAACGTTGGAGACGAAGGGCTTGATCCTTCAATTTTTCCGTGAGGGCGGATTTTAAATCTTCCGTTCGGTAATCCAAATTCTGGCGGGCTTGATCTAACAGCAAATCAGGGCGACGGTCCCGAAGGGTTTGCAAGAAACCTTCTAAATCCCGTTTTTTATCATCCAGTAAATTTTCCAAAGCCTCGGTCAAACGGTGTTGAAGTTGCTCTAAACGATCCCTTGTTTCGTCAATTCCCGGGGCGATATGGGCTGCGGCGGCGGTAGGGGTTGGTTCCCTTCGGTCGGCCACGAAATCGCAAAGGGAAAAGTCCACCTCATGGCCCACGGCGCAAATGGTGGGAATAGAACAGGCTGCCAAGGCCCGGACAACCCCCTCATCGTTAAAAGCCGCCAAATCCTCCAGGCTTCCGCCGCCTCGGGTTAAAACCAGTACGTCATGCTCGGCCCTTTCAGAAACTTCCTCAACGGCGGCGATGATTTCCCCAGGTGACTCGGCTCCCTGCACCTTTACTGGAAATAGATCAACCTGGTCGATACCCACCCTCGTCTCAAGGATCTTCATGAAGTCCTGTATCGCGGCACCGATAGGCGAGGTAATGAGAGCGATTTTGTGGGGATGCTCGGGGACTGTTTTTTTCCGTTCGTCGGAAAAGAGGCCTTCTTCCAAAAGCTTCTTTTTGAGCTGTTCAAAGGCGATCTGCAAAGCCCCCACGCCCTTGGGCTCCAGGGTCCGGACATTGAGCTGGAACTTGCCGTCCCTTTCGTAGAGGGTGAGCGAACCGCCGGCGATGACTTTCATCCCGATTTCAGGCTTGAAGGTCAGGCCCATATTGCTTCCCTTGAAGAAGGCGCAGGGCAAGGAACCCTTCTCATCCTTGAGCTTGAAGTACATATGGCCGGACACGGCCTTGGTGAATTCGGATATCTCGCCCTCGACCAGGGCGTAGGAAAACTTCGCCTCGAGCAGGGCCCGGGCGGATTGGAGGATTTCAGTGACGGAATAGACGGCGCGAGTTTCAGTCAAATCAAAACCTTTTCACCACGGAGTGAACAGAGTTACACGGGGTAAGGCAAAACATGATTTAGCCACAGATTAACACGGATATACCTTTTCAAAAAAAGACAAACCGGATTACTTTTTAATAAACAACGGCAATTCAAGTGTTTCTTTAAAACAGGTTACTGTTTTGCCTTTAAAAATCCAATCTTATCCGTGTTCATCTGTGGCGAAAATTCCGTCTTTATATTTTGTTTATTCTCATTTTTCTCAGTAAAGCTGTGGCCATCTGTGGCTTGAATCCGCGAATCCCCGTCATCGCCACAACCGTTCCTGCCGCGCAAGCGAGACGGGCGCATTCCTCGAAACTCTTCCGCGATTGCAATCCCTTCAGGTATCCAGCCAAGAAGGCGTCCCCCGCCCCCACGACCAGAGGTGACTTCACCTTTTGGCTCGACCGAACCCAGCAGGCCTGGTTCCCGTTCCAAAGAACGGCTCCCTCGGCACCATTCGTCACGGCGCCATGCAGGAGACCCGACTTCAGCAGCCCTGGCAACCGTTTCGTAAAACTCTTTAAGTTAGCAATCTTTTGGCGGGAAGCTTCGGAAAATTCAAACAGGTTCACCTTGAAAAACCAGGGCTTAGCCTGAAGGGCCTCCGTCAGGGCCTTCCCGGAAGTATCAATGACCGTCCCCGCTCCCTTTCGTCCAAAAGCCTTGATCCATGCGCCATAGAGCCCTGGATTCATGCCGACTGGCAGTCGGCCTGTCATGACCAAGAGGTCACCCTTTTTCACAGCCTTGTAGAGTTTAGGAAAGGAGGTTAAATCCAGCTCAAAACCGGGATGGTTGTACTTAGAGGACCTGCTTTTGTTTTGAACGATGACATTGAACCGGACCGGCGCGGTGCCTCCCAAGTAATTGGCGGATAACCCTTCCTCTTTTAGCAAGGCGCGGTACAGGACATGAGTTGAGTCCTTTTCCCCGCCAGTACCGAGCCAAGTCACGGGGCGGATTCCCCATTTTTTCAAAAACCTGGCGACATTCAGCGCCTTGCCGCCGGCTTCGATTTGGGCTTCCAAAACTTCGCCGATTTTTCCCTTTTGGGGTTCTGCCAGCCGCAAGGAAAGGTCTAGGGCTGGATTTAAAGTGACGAGATGGATCATGAAACCTCCGGAAATTGAACCACAGAGTTAACAGGGTTACACAGAGTAAAGAAAAACCAAATTTAGGCACAGATTAACACGGATGAACACGGATATTTTGAAAGACCTAGCAAGACGGGTCTCAAATCCGCCCCTACAAAGGCCTTCAGAAATATTCACTCTTTACTCCGTGTTACTCTGTGTAACTCCGTGGTAAAAGGTCTTTTATTTTAATTCTTCCAAGTGTTTCTGTGCCAGCTTGGCGATTTCCGGATATTCCATTTGCGCCGAGGCCTTTTCATATTCCGTCCTGGCTTGATGGACTTGGCCCTGTTCCCTCAAAATGTCGCCCAAGGCCAGGTGGGGAAACCCGAGTCCCGGGCTCATCTGGATCGATTGGAGGTAAAGGACCGCCGCAGCCTGCTTGTCCCCCATCTTCTCACTGACCTGGCCCAGATAGTAAGTGGCTTCCGCCCTGGTTCGGGGGCTGGCTTGGGCCTTTTCAAAGTTATCCTGCGCTTGAGGGTAATGGCCCTGGTGGAGATGCACCAGTCCCAAGCCGAAATAGGCGTCGGCCTGGCCCGGCATATATTTCAAGGATTCCTCAAAATAGTTCCTGGCTCCCGAATAGTCGTCCGTCTCAATGGCCACCTTTCCCAGGTTATAGAGGGCGTTGGCGTGGGCCGGATTTTTTTCCAGGGCCTTTTCCAAAAGATTCTGGGCCTTGGTCCATTGCCCCTGCTTGAGGAGGATCACGGCCTGGTAGTAATAGGCGTCCGCGTCGTCGGGATTGAGTTCCAACCCCTTTTGGTAATAGCCCATGGCCTCGGCCAAGGCGCCCTTTTTGAGCTCCAGATTCCCGAAATTGAAATAGGTCTCGGCGACCTGGGGATCCAATGCCAAGCTTTTCTTGAGTTTCATTTCGGCAGCCTTCAAGTCGTCCCGGTCCAAATCCATTCCGGCGCTGTTGGTGATGGCTTCCGGATAATCAGGCTTCAACCTCAAGGCCTTCTGGAGGTAAAGGGAGGCCTGGGCCGAATGGCCCAGTTCGTAATGGGCCCGGCTCAAGTTGTAGTAAAACTCGGCCCGATTGGGAAAATCGGCGAGTCCCTTCTCCCAGCATTGGACCGATTCCTCGAATTGGTTCAATTTAAAGGCGCAGGCACCCAGCCCCAAGCTCGAGGCGAAGGAAGGTGAAATCATCAGAGCCTGGTTGAAATAATCCCTGGCGATAAGGTAACGCCCGGCCAGAAAGGCAGCTTGGCCCGCTTCCTCCATCAGGCGCTGGTTCTTGGGGAATAATTCCTGGGCCCTTTTCATGGCCTGATAGGCCTTTTCCCTCTCGTTCATCTTCTGGTAAACCCCCGAGAGGTCTTCCCAGGAAGAGGACTTGGCGGGCCATTCCCCCGTTTCCTTCTGGGCCAGGGCCAGCGCCTCGTCCAAATTGCCGATGCTGACCGAATGATGAATCTGGTCTTGATAGCCGGAGGGTTTTTCCGGCTCAACCTGGGCCTTCGGACCTTCAGGGGTCGGGCTTAACTTGGCTTCCGCTTGCTCGTTTTGATTCCGCAATTGCTCTATTTTCACCAGGAGCCCCGCGTCTTCCTGCCCCATTTTCCGGGCCTTCTCGTAGCTCGCGAGGGCTTCCTTTTGTTTTCCCTGGCCCATTTCCACATCGCCTTCCAACCGGACCCAGCGGGAGGATTGGGGTTCCAAAGATTGGCCCTGGCGGATCAGGGCGAGGGCCTTCTCAAAATCCCTCGACTCCTGGCGCAAAACCGCCAGTCCGTAAATCGGCTCCACATACCGCGGGTCAAGGTCCTTGGCCGTTTCCCAATGCTGCCGCGCCATCTCCCTGTCGCCGGACTGGAAGCAGGCCACTCCCCAGTTATATTGAAACACCGGGTTATGTTTCGCCTCCTCCCAATCCGCCACGTTCTCGTAGAGGGTCAAGGCCTCCTGGACTTTTCCCTGGCGTAATTTCAAGTCCCCCATGTTCCATTGGGCCGGTTTTAAACCAGGGTCGAAGAGAAGGGCCCTCTGCAGCACCTTCTCCGCCTCCTTGAAATGCCCCAAACCCAATTGGGCCCGGCCCAGGTTGTTCAGGAAGCCCGAATGGTTCGGTTCCTTTTGGACGGCCCGGGCCAGGGCCACCGAGGCTTTCAAGTAACTTTGGTTGAAGAGGTAGGCCAGCCCCAGGAGATTGGCGGCGTCGGGATTGGAGGGGGCCAGTTGGACCGCCTTTTGGGTATGGGCGATGGCGCTTTCGTAATTCCCCGAGAGTATGGACGCCACCGCCAAATTGTAATAGGCGTGGTAAAAAGCCGCGCCCCTTTCCACCGACGCCTGAAAGGCGCCATAGGCCTTGGCGTAATCCTTTTGCTTGAAATAGGCGCAGCCCAGGTTGTTCCAAACCTTGGGGTCGTCCGGGATTTTTTGGGCCGCTTCCAGGAAAAATCCAGCGGCCCTTCCGTACTCGCCCTGCTCAAAGGAAAGCAGGCCCAGATCGTAGGGTATCTCGCCGCGGGCCGAGTCCATTTCATAGGCCCGGTTCAAGTATTGGAGGGCGGCCTGGAAATCCCCGGACTTATAAGCGGTGACTCCGAGGTTGACGTAGGCGTCGGAAAAAGCCGGATTGATCTCCAGGGCTTTCTTAAACTGGATTTGGGCGTCGGCGAACTCCCCGAAATAATAATAGATGTAACCCAGGTCGTTGAGGGACGACGGATCCTTGGCGTTGAAACCGGGGCTCATGGTGAACTTCAAGAGGACCGAGGCCAGGGTGTCGGCGAAATAAAAGGAATGGCGCCGGTGGGCAAGGTAGGGATCGGTGGTCTTGACCTTGGGCAGGGTTTCCTTGGAAATCGGGGCCGCGGCTTGGGAGGAACCGTCGGTTTGAACCTGGGCCCCCAGGGGCCCAACGAGGATCATGGCCAAACCGATCCCCCCCCACCAGCGGCGAAGCGGGCGCCTTCGGCGAAATGACGATTTCCAATTCAAGGCTTGGCTTTCTTCCCGCTTTTCTCCAGGCCGTAAAGCTCCTGAAGCTTCAACCCGGCCCTGATCCTTGGTTCCTGCTGGTCCGACTCCCGCAGGATTTTCTGCCAAAGTTTGATCGCGTCCCCGTAACGGCCCACCTTCTCGTAGACATTGGCCAGGATGGTGATCAGCATATAGGGGGCGTCGCCCTGGTCGATTTGAGCCTCCAGGAAAGGGATCGCCTTGTCGAATTCCCCCGAGTCCTGGTAGCTGACCGCCGCCAGCATCAATTTCAGCCTTTGGTCCTTGGGGTTGGAGTTGATCCCCTTTTGCAGCAGGCGGATCGCCTCGTCCATCCGCCTCAAATGGAAAGCCAAGGCCGAGGCCCCCAAGGTGTAGACGGAAATAAACCTCGGGTTCAAGTCCGAGGCCAGGCTGCAATAATCATAAAGTTTGGAGTAGCGGTCCAGGGAATTGAAGGAATCCCCGTAATATTGGATCACCTTGATCCAAAAGGCGTGGCCCACCAGAACCTTGTATCCGCTTAAAAAGGCCGCGGCCCTCAAGGTGGAGGCGACCCTTTTATCCATCCTTACCGCCTGGGAATACTCCACTGGTTCGGGATGCACCCAGCGGCCCAGCCTGGCGGAAAGAAAAGCCTGGCCGAGGAAAAGAAGCAGGATGGCCAAGGGCGCGGCTTTGAGCAGGGCCGATTGGGGATGGGCGGGGCTCACTTGAATTCCCTTTTTTCGAGGTTGACCCAACCGATCAGGAAAACGAAAAAGGAATAGGCGATGGTGTAAAGGACGACCTCTTCCCACTGGGGCAGCCCCAGGACCATCGTCGGATCGTACATCCGGTCCTTCAAGTTGTAGACCTCAAGGTTGGGCAGGGCGACATAAACCACTTGGAGGGCGAATTTGGTGGCAGGGGCCAATTCCTTTCCCAGGAGCCACTGGATCTCTCCGGTCAAGTGGCCGAGGAAAATCGTGAAAAAACTGTAAACCACCACGCCCACCATGGAGGTGGCGATCATTTGAAAGGTCAAACCCACCACCGTGAGGACCAGCATTTCCATCAGCAAAAAAACGACGCAGTCGTAAAAAAGGGTCGGCACCGGCGCCCCGCCCAGGAAAAGGACCAGGCCGACGACCACCATTCCCATGCCCAAAACCACCAGGGCGTTCAAGAGGAAAAAACCGAGGATCCTTCCCAAAAGATACTCGCCCCTGGTGACGGGCTTGGCCAGCTGGAGATAAATGGCTTTTTGATCCATTTCGGTGGTGTAGGTCACGGCCAGGCTCAGGATCAGCACCATCAGGCCCGACACCTCCATCCCGACCAGCCCCAAGTCCATGAAGATATTGAGGATGTCCCCATAGCTCAGGATCGAAAGAAGGAAAGCCAGTCCGAGGAGGACCACGACGCTGATGAGCCAAACGAAAAGCAGTTTGCTCCGGACAAGCTCCCGGAAGGTGAAAACCGCCACGGCGGCGATCCGCTTCATGCCCGGCTCCCTTCCGGGGCCCGGAGGTGGGCGTGGGCCCCGATCGTTTGGAGGAAATAGGCCTCGACAATGGACGAGAGGGGACGGACTCCTTTAATTTTAGCCCTGCGGGAAGTCATGAGGGCCAGGGTTTCCGCCAGGACCATGCCGGATATTTGGACCCCGCCGTTTTTTTGCACCGCGGCCTGGAAAGGGAGCCCGTGGAATTTAGGGGCCTCGCCCGAATCCACGTCGATCCAGTAATCCACCGGCACGGAGGTTTCCAGGATCTTGGTCATGGTGGCGACGGCTTTGAGCTCGCCCTCGTGGAGGATTCCGATCCTGTCGCAAACCCTTTCAATCTCATCCAAAATATGCGTATTCAGGAAAAGGGTGGTCCCGGACTTTTTCAAGTCGATGAATATGTCCCTCATTTCCTTGTACCCGACCGGATCCAGGCCGCTCATGGGCTCGTCGCAGATCAAGAGCTTGGGCTTGCCGATCAAGGCCTGGCCGATGCCGATCCTCTGCATCATCCCCTTGGAATAACCGGAGACCCTCTCCCCCGCCTGTTTCACCATGCGGACCAATTCCAAAACCTCGTCCACCCGGTGGCGGAGATCCTTGCCGGATAATCCGTGCAGGGTCCCGAAATATTCCAGCAATTCCCTGCCCGTGTGTTGTTTGGAGAAATAGGGGAGCTCGGACAGGTAGCCCATTTGATCGCGGATGAGGCGGTCCGAAACGGAACCGCCCAGCACGGTGATGTTGCCGCCGGTGGGCTTGAGCAGGCCCATGATCAGCTTGATCACCGTGGTCTTGCCAGCTCCATTCAAGCCCATCAAACCGAAAGCCTGGTTCTCGTAGATGTCCAATTGCAGGCCCTTGAGGGCCTTGCTGACCTTCGGGGCCAGCCAAAAACCCGTTTTGTAGGTCTTGGACAGGCCTTGGATTTGGATGGCGCAGGGCAAGTCAGCCACGGATAATTCCCCTTTCAAGGGATTCTTCCAAAAACCTAAGGACAAAATCTGAATCAGCCACGGATGAACAAGGATGAGCACGGATTAAATCCTGAAAACTTAAAATCATTTTCTCTTTATTCATCCGCGTTAATCCGTGTTCATCTGTGGTCAAATTTATTTTCCTGTTTCACGAAACTCCGCGGTCCCTTTCTCAGCTTCCGATTTCGACGAAATTTTCCAGGCGCTCGAAGAGCGCGAGGGCGGATTGGATGGCGAGGGCGCTGGTTTTGGGGTTTTGCTTGGAGGGACGGTTGCGGGCCAGCGAGGTGAATTCGCCAAAATCGCCGGAGACTTTGATTTCATGCTGGTTGAACTTCAGTTTAGGGTCCGCCATTACCCGCACCTTGAGTTTTTCAGGATAGCCCGAAGCTAAAGCGGCAGTCGCGGCCACATTGACGTTGGCCGGAAAAAGCCTCACCGCTCCCCCAACATTACCCTTATAAAGATAAAAAGCCTTCTTGGTTTTGTAAAGCTTTTGCTTCTGCGCCCTGGTCAAACCAGGCGCGCCCTCGAAACCCCGGGGAGGCTTGGTCGAGGTGATGCTGACGGAGCTGAGCCGGCCGATTTGGCGGGCCGCCTTCAGGGCGTCCAAGCCCCCCAAGGCCCCGGACGGCAGGTAAATCTTGGTCCGTTTGCGTTCGGCCAAAAGGGTCAGGCGCCGGCGGTTTAAAAGAAATCCCCCGGTGCTCATCATGACCACCGGCTTTCGCTTGGCCAAGCTGGCCTCAGCGACTTGAACGGCGGCTTGGGGGGACGCCGCCTCCAGCACCATATCGCAATGGGGAAATATCGCGGAAAGGTCGCGGCAAACCTTCGGGCGCGACTTGAGGCTTCGGGACAGGGCCTGGGAGGAACTGAGGTAGGTATCGAAAACCGCGGTTACGACGAAGGAGGATTTTTTCTTTTCCAGGAGCCTTGCCACCAGCGATCCGATCGCGCCGCAGCCCACGATGGCCAGGCGGCGCCTCTTGCCTGGCTTCATCACTTCGTCGGGACCGCCGCCAGCATTCCGTCCAAAGCCCTGAGGGCCTTCAGACGGATGGGTTCGGGAATCTCGATGGGATGCTTAAGTTCTTTCAGGGACTCGTAGACATCCTCGAGCTGGGTCATCTTCATGTTGGGGCAGATCAGGCCCTTGCTGGGCTGGAAGAAGGTTTTTTCCGGCATGGCCGTCCGAAGGCGGTGGAGCATGCCCATTTCGGTGCCGATGATGAACTTGGAGGCGGAAGAGGCTTGGCAATAGCGGAGCATTTGGGACGTGGAGAGGATGGCATCCGCCAGGTTGCAGATATCCTCGTTGCTTTCGGGATGGACCACGATCACCGCGTCCGGGTGTTCCTTTTTCAGCCCCAGGAAATCGCTGACCTTCATGCGCTGGTGGGTCGGGCAGCAGCCGGCCCAAAGGATGATCTTCTTTTCCGTCTGGGTCTGGACCCAGCGGCCCAGGTGCTGGTCCGGAACGAAAAGGATCTCGTCCTGGGGCATGGCATTGACCACCTGGACGGCGTTCGCCGAGGTGCAGCAGACATCGGCCATGGACTTGATTTCCGCCGAGCAATTCACGTAGGCCACCACGGCCGCCTTGGGATATTTCGCTTTTTCCGCGGCCAGCTGTTCCGGCGTGATCATGTCGGCCAAGGGACAACCGGCTTCCGCCGCGGGAAGCAACACGGTTTTTTGGGGCGAGAGGATTTTAGCGGTTTCGGCCATGAAGTGGACGCTGCAAAAGACGATCACGTCGGCGTCGGTTTTGGCCGCGAGGCGGGACAATTCCAGGGAATCCCCCACGTAATCGGCGATATCCTGCACTTCCGGCCTCTCGTAACTGTGGGCCAGGATCACCGCGTTGCGCTCTTTTTTCAGGGTCTGGATGCGGGCGGTCAATTCCTGGTCGTCTAAAAATAGGTCGAGCGACATGGTCAGCCTCCCCTTTTTACTTTGGTGACTTTATTCTTGGCGTTGACCGATACCACCGTGGGTTGGTAGCCCTTGGGCGGAAGGTGGGCGAAACTTTCGTAAGTCAGGACGATCACCTGGTCCCCCTTTTCCGTATGGCGGGCGGCGGCCCCGTTCAGGCAGACCACCCCTGAATTGGCCTTTCCCTTGATCGCGTAGGTCTCCAGCCGGTTGCCGTTGTTGAGGTTGAGCACATGAACCTGCTCAAAGGGCTCGATATCGGCGGCTTCCATTAAACGGGGGTCCAAGGTGATGCTTCCCTCGTATTGGAGGTCGGTTTGGGTGACGGTGGCTTTATGAATTTTCGACTTCACGAATGTCCGGGCCATGCTTGACTCCATTAAAGTAAACCGTGATGGGTGGCTTCGATAAGTGCGATATTTTACAATTTTCACCCTGAATTCTACATGGTTTTCAAAGAATAATATTGTCAATAAGCCTGATATTATCCAAATAAGCCGCCAAGGCCACCATCGTTCCCTGGTTGATCTTCGCCACCGGCGCCAAGGTCAGGGGATCCACCGCTTCTAAATACTGGAGCCTCACTTTGCGCTCGCCTCGGATGACCTTCCGGACCTCTCCCAGGATTTTTTCCGCGTCCGTCTCCCCCAGTTCAAAAATACTTTTTCCGACTTTGAGGGCCTTATACAGGATGGGCGCCCTTCTTCTTCCGGCCAGGCTGAGGCGGACATTCCGGGAACTCATGGCCAACCCGTCATGCTCCCGGACGATGGGGCAAATCACCGCTTGGACATTCATGTTCAGGTCCCCGATGACTTTTTTCAAGAGGGCCGCCTGCTGAGCGTCCTTTTGCCCGAGGTAGAGCCTGGTGGGCTGGACCGCTCCCAACAGCTTGACCACCACCGTGGCCACCCCGTCAAAATGGCCGGGGCGGAAGGGAGCGCAAAGGCCTTGTACGACCGGCCCCGTCACTTTCACGCCGGTCGAGAATCCTTCCGGATACATTTCCTTGTCCGACGGGGTAAAAACCAGGGCGGCCTTCTCCTTTTCCAGGAGTTTGAGGTCCGCCTCCAGGGTCCGGGGATATTTCGCGAAATCCTCCTTGGGGCCGAATTGAAGGGGGTTCACGTAAATGGAAACCACCGTCACCGGGTTTTGTTTTCGGGAAATCCGGACCAATTCCAAATGGCCCTGGTGGAGGGCTCCCATAGTGGGGACAAAGCCGATGGATTTTCCGGCCTCGAGCCATTGGCGGGCTTGGGCCTGCATTTCAGCAGGCGTTGATAGAATTTTGAGTTTAGAAGCGGACAATGAAAACCTCTTTTTGCCACAGATGAACAAGGATGAACTCAGGTAAAAACTTTTGATTTTTCAAAATTCAAATCCGTGTTAATCCGTGTTCATGCCGCCCCTCTATTTTAAAACTTATATCGTGGGCGGTATAGTCCCACAAATCCGCAGCTTGATCGCAAATAGATTTGTGGGACATCTGTGGCTAATTATCTTTTGATGGAAAATTACCGGAGCGGACTTCGGACACGTACTGCCTTACGGCGTTTTTGATGCTTTCGTGAAGCTGGAGATAGGCCTTCGCGTGTTGGGGATGAAAGTCGGGCAGGAGCCCGAGCATGTCGTGCAGGACCTGGACTTGGCCGTCGCAATGGGGCCCGGCCCCGATGCCGATCGTCGGGATGTTCAGGCTTTGGGTGATTTTCTTGGCTATGTCCGAAGGGATCAATTCCAAAACCACCGCGAAGGCGCCGGCCTTTTCCAGGGCCTTGGCTTCCCTCAACAACCGCGCCGCGGAGGAAGGGTCTTTTCCCTGGCGGTGGTAGCCGCCAAAACGATGGATCTGCTGGGGCGTGAACCCCACATGGCCCATCACCGGGATGCCGTTCTCCACCAGGAACCTTGTGACTTCGGAGGCTTGGGGGCACCATTCCAGCTTAACGGCGTTGACCCCCGCCTCGGCTAAAAAGGCGCCGGCGTTTTCCAGGGCCTGTTCCGGGCCCAATTGGTAGGAAAGAAAAGGCATGTCCCCGATCACCATGGCGTTTTGAGTCCCTGCCGCCACCGCCCTGGCGTGGTGGAGCATCTCCTCCATCGTCACCGAAAGGGTGTTGGGCCTGCCCAACATGGTCATGTTGAGGCTGTCCCCGACCAGGATGGCGTCGACGCCGGCTCCATCCACCGCCAGGGCCATGGAATAATCGTAGGCCGTGACGACGGTGAGCTTTTCCCCCCGGTCGCACTTTTTCTGGAATTCAAGGACGTTCATTTGTTTAGCCATTAATGCAACCCCTTCACCACGAAGTCACGAAGAAATCAAACGATGAAAAAATCAGGTCTTTTGCCGTTCTTCGTGCCCCTTCGTGTCTTCGTGGTAATCGTTCTATTTTTTAACGCTGACGGGTTGATAGTAGGTCGTTCCTTTGGAAACCTTGCTCATGTGCACCAGCAGGTCATCCAAATCCGCGTCCCGGTGGACAAAATCAATCTCGCTGGTATTGATGACCATCAGGGGAGTCTCCTGGTAGTGGAAGAAATAATAGTTGTAGGCCTGGTTGAGCTCCGCCAGGTAATCCCCCGTGATGTGGCTCTCGAACTTCCGGCCCCTCATGGAAATCCTCTTCAATAGGACGTCCGTGGAAGCCTGCAGGTAGATGACGAAATCCGGTTTGAGGACCCTTCCGGTCAGGATGGAATGGAGCTGTTCGTACAATTTCAGCTCATTGTCATCCAGCGTGAGATTGGCGAACAAACGGTCCTTGGCGAAAATGTAATCGCTGACGACCCCCTGCTGGAAAAGATCGCTCTGTACCATCTCCTGCTGCTGGCGGTAGCGGGAAAGGAGAAAAAACATCTGGGTTTGGAAGGCGTGTTTTTTGATGTCCTTGTAAAACTCTCCGATGAAGGGATTCTCCACAGCCCCTTCCAGGACCAGCCTCGCGTTCAGTTTTTTGGAAAGGATCTCGGCCAAACTGGTCTTGCCGACGCCGATGGGGCCCTCAACAGCGATATATTTATGATGAAGCATGGGGTTTAACCTGTGTTGAGTCTTTTAATTGTTCCAGCGCTTCCAGCACCGAGAGATCACTGACCGGAATCCATTTTTCCGGCGCCAACTCCGACAAAGGAACCAGCACATGCCGTCTCCGCGTCAACTCGGGATGGGGCAGGGTCAGATCACATTCTTCCATGACCCAATCATCATAAAGCAGGATATCCACATCCAAAGTCCGGGGGCCTTTGGGGGTGACCCTTTGGCGCCCATGACTGGCCTCCAAAGCATGAACCCATTCTAGCAAAGATCCAGGCTGCAATTCGGTCTGAACTTCAGCCACTTGGTTTAAAAACCAGGGCTGATCCTTAAAATCCACCGGCTCAGTCTCGTAAACTTTCGAAAAACGGACGGATGAAAAGGACTTTTCCATGGCCCGCCGGGCCTCCGCTAGGTACTTTTCACGGTCACCCAAATTGGAGCCCAAAGACAGATAAACTAACGCCATTAAAACCCGTCCTTCGTCGTCCGCCCTCCGTCCTCCGCGCCTTCTTTCAAGCCTTAAGCGAACGACGAAGGACGAAAGACGAAGAGCGCCTTATTTGAGCTTTGAAAGCCTTTGAAGCGCTTCTTCCAACCTGGCCTTATCAACGGTAATGGTCATCCGGAAATAGCCTTCGCCCTCGGCGCCAAACCCGTTGCCTGGAGTTACTACAATACCGGCTTCTTCCAAAACCTTACCGCACCAATCGGCGGATGACATGCCGTTCGGCACTTTGATCCAGAAATAAAAAGCGGCTTGGGGAACCTGAAACTGCCAGCCCAACTTCTTTAACCCGGCGGCGAACAGGTCTCGTCTTTCCTGGTATATCTTCCGGATATTCTCCGTAACCGAGTCCGGCGCTTCCAAGGCGGCGATGGCGGCGTATTGGATGGGATTAAAGGCGCCCGAGTCCAGGTTCCCCTTCACGTCCGCCAGGGCCTTGATGACGCTCTTGTTCCCCACCGCGAACCCGATTCTCCAACCGGTCATATTGAAGGTTTTGGAGAGGGAGTGGAATTCCACGCCCATCTCCTTGGCCCCGGGAATTTCCATGAAGCTGACGGGCTTTTTCCCATCGTAGTAAAGTTCGGTATAAGCGGCGTCATTGGCCACGATGAGGTTGTGTTTTTTGGCGAAGTCCAGGACCTTGGTATAGAAGGCCTTGTCCATCAAGACCGAAGTGGGATTGTTCGGGGAGTTGGTCCAGATCAATTTCGCGCGCTTCACGACCTCCAACGGAATCGCGTCGAGGTCCGGAAGAAACCCGTTTTTTTCCAACAGGGGCATGAGATAGGACTCAGCGCCGGCGAAGAGGGTGCCGGCGTGATAGACAGGATAGCCGGGCGAGGGCATGAGGCAGACGTCCCCCGGGTTCAAGACCCCGATGGGGAGGTGGCCGATTCCCTCCTTGGAACCGATGAGGGCGACCACCTCATCCTTGGGATCGATGTCCGCCCCGAACCGCCGCTTGTACCATTTGGCGACGGCGTCCCGGAACTTGGGAAGGCCGGACCCGAGGGGATATTGGTGGTTGGCCTTGTCCTTCGCGGCCTTATAAAGGGCCTCGATGATAAAATCCGGGGTGGCCAAATCGGGATCCCCGATGGCCAGGCTGATGATATCCACGCCCTTTTCGATGGCGGCCTTTTTCTTCCGGTCCATTTCGATAAACAGGTAAGGCGGGAGCTTCTTCATCCGGTCCGATTGTTGAAAGTCCATCTCATTCGCCTCCGTTAGGGTTTACCAACTTCATTTCTCAGGGCGCCGATCCCCTCAATTTCCACTTCAACCATATCCCCCGGTTTTACCGGCCCGATCCCGGAAGGGGTCCCCGTCGTCAGGACATCCATCGGCTCCAGGGTCATCACCTGGGAAACGAACGAAAGGAGCTGGGCCGTGTTCCAAATCCTTTTGTCGATGGTGGAATCCTGCTTCAATTCCCCGTTCACCTTGGCCGTGATCCTCTGCTTCCCTTCCACAAAATCCGTCACCAGCCAAGGCCCCAAGGGGCAAAAGGTGTCAAATCCCTTCGCCCTCGTCCATTGGCCGTCGGTCTTCTGTAAATCCCTGGCGGTCACGTCATTGCAACAGGTATAGCCCCACACGGCCTTGAGGGCATCGGCCGGAGAAGCGTTCCTCAAGCGGTTTTTAAGCACCACCGCCAATTCCGCCTCATAATCCACCCGGGAGGAGGAGGGAGGATAAAGGATTTTTCCCTCGGGATTCAACAGGGAGGAGGATGGTTTGAGGAATAAAACCGGATCCTTGTGGTCCTCCTGCCTCATTTCCTTGATGTGGTCCTGGTAATTCAATCCGACCGCGACGATTTTGGTCGGGAGGGCAGGCGCCAGCAGCTGGTCAGGCCTCAAGGGATAGGATTTGGAATCCATGGTCTGATCATTCCAAGGCTCATCCGATTGGAAATAACGGTAGGTATCCACCGATTCGAGCAGCATGGCCCACTTCGGCTTGCCGTTATGGAGCAGCCTGGCGATTCTCAAGAAACACCCAAATCCGCCACGAAGCCACGAAGCCACGAAGAAAGGAGTAAGAATAAAGGTTCTTTACTCAAAAAGAATATTTCCATTTTTTTATCAATCAAAGGTTTTGCTTTCCTTCGAGGCTTTGTGGCTTCGTGTCGTCTTTTGGCTTACTTTAATCCGAGGACGTCCCTCATGTCATAAAGGCCGGTTTTTTGGGTCGATAAGAACTGGGCCGCCTTCAGGGCGCCTTGGGCAAAAGCTTCCCGCGATTGGGCCCGATGGGTCAGTTCCAGCCTCTCCCCCTGGCCCGCGTAGAGGACCGTATGGTCGCCGATGATGTCCCCGCCTCGCAGGGCATGCATCCCGATGGTTCCCTTTTGACGGACTCCCACCAATCCTTCCCGTCCATGGGTGGCAACGTCTTTTAAATTAACTTTCCAGGCGCGGGCCACCGCTTCCCCAAGGCTCAAGGCCGATCCCGAAGGGGCGTCTTTTTTCAAATTGTGGTGCGCCTCCGTTATTTCCACGTCATAACCCTGGCCCAGCTTGGCGGCGGCTTCTTCCACCAACGCGAAAAGGAGGTTCATTCCCACGCTCATATTCGAGGCCATCATGATGGGAATTTTTTGGGAAGCGTCCTGAATTTTTTTCTTCTCATCCTCGGAAAAACCGGTTGTGCCGATGACCAGGCTGATGCCGAGCGCCAGGGCTTCCTTCAAATAAGAAAGGGTGGCGGGCGGCTGGGTAAAATCAATGAGCACCTGGGGTTTCGGCTGGATCCCGGATAAAGAATCGGCGACCAAAGCCATAACCTTCGGGAGGGAAGGCAAGGCATCGGCGATGGATTTGCCCACCGCGGCATGGGACGCGCTTTCCAAGGCGCCGGCGATTTCAAAAGCCGGATTATGGGCGGCGAGTTCCAGGATCGTGTGGCCCATCCGGCCCGTGGCTCCGGATACGGCGAGGCGGATGCTCATCGGCCCCGCCCTGAGCCTGCCGGATGGGGTTGACCGGCGGTAGCCAGGAGCCCGTGAAGATCCAATTGTTGGCGGAGGATTTCCCTGGCCTCGGCCGAGGCGGGAACCAGCGGCAAGCGGAACTCCTCAGCCATCTGCCCGCGAAGGGCCAGGACGGTCTTGATGCCGACGGGGTTGGAATCCACGGACATGACGGCTTTGGCCAGTTCAAAATATTTCATGAACAATTCCCGCGATTCCTCCACTTTCCCCTCGAGATAACTGTGAACGGTCCGAGAAGTCTCCGCGGGAATCAAATTAGAGATGACGGAAATGACCCCGACCCCCCCCACCGCCAAAACCGGAAGGGTGATGGTGTCGTCGCCGGAGATCAGGTCGAAATCCGGGCGGCAGAGGGCCTTGATCTTGATCATTTGTTCCAAATTGCCGCTGGCCTCCTTCACCCCGACGATATTCTTGTGCCGGGACAACTCGGCGATGGTTTCCGCCGGGATATTGATGACCGACCGGCCCGGGACCGTGTAAAGGATTTGGGGAATCTCGACCGCGTCGGCGATGGCCTTGAAATGGGCGATCAGCCCCCTTTGGCTGGGTTTGTTGTAATAGGGGCAGACTAAAAGGGCCGCGTCCGCGCCGACTTCCTTGGCGTGGCGGGTGTAATGGATGGCTTCGGCGGTCGAGTTGGAGCCGGTCCCGGCGATCACCGGCACCCTCTTGCGGGCGGTCTTCACCGTGAAGGCGATGACTTCCCCATGCTCGGCCTCCGTTAAGGTCGGCGACTCGCCCGTGGTGCCGCAAGGCACAAGGCCGTCAATGCCCTTGGCGATCTGATTTTCGATCAGGGCCTCAAAAGCCGTGTAATCAACTTTCCCGTTTTTAAAAGGGGTTACTAGAGCCGTATAGGCGCCGCGGAACATTTTGTTTCCTCTCGACTACCGCCGATACAAAAAAACCCCCAGGCGGGGGTTGGCGGTGGTTGTGGGAATTAGTTTAAGGAATTTTAACATCCATCGCAAGTAAACTTTAGCGGCCGGACCTCAGAGGACGAACTTTTCCAGCCGCGTCAAATCCTCGCGGGTCTGCCGGCGCCGGGCCACCGCGAAACGGTTTCCCCTCACCACGATTTCCGGCGCCAGGGGCCGTGAGTTGTAGGTGCTTCCCATCACGCTCGCGTAGGCCCCGGAGGAGAAAACCACCAATAAATCGCCGCGCTTGGCCAGGGGAAGCTTGCGGTTTTTAGCGAGGAAATCCCCGGATTCGCAGATGGGGCCCACCACGTCCACCGTCTGGACCGGTTTTTGCGGGCCCTCGGCAGGGGCGATGCGGTGATAGGCTTCATAGAGGACGGGCCGGATCAAGTCACCCATGCCCGCATCCACGATATAAAAGGTCTTTTTACCGCTCTTTTTGACATAGACCACCCTGGTTAAAATGACGCCGCTATTGCCGGAAATAAACCGGCCAAGCTCCAAGATCAGCCCTGCGTTCAACCTTTTGATGACCGGAAGGACCATGGAGGCGTATTGGGAAGCCTTGGGCGGTTTTTCACCCTTGTAATCGATCCCGTAGCCCCCGCCCAAGTTCACGTCGTAAATGGGGAAGCCTTCCCGGCGCAGCTTCAACACGATCTGCTCGACCACCTTGGCCGATTTTCCCAAGGGCGCTGTCTGGGTCATTTGGCTTCCGATATGCGCATGGACTCCCGTCCAACGCACCGAGGTGGATTGGCGGACGGTCGCCATGACCTCCTCCAGGTCTCCCAGGAAAACCCCGAATTTGTTCTCTTTCTTGCCGGTGGAAATATAGTGGTGGGTCAAGGCGTCCACGTTCGGGTTGAACCGGATGGCGATGGAAGCGGTCTTCCCCATTTTTTTCGCGATGGAATTGATGGCCTTGATCTCGGGAATGGATTCCACGTTGAAATAACGGATGCCTTCTTGCAAGGCGTAGGCGATCTCCTCGTCGGTTTTCCCCACACCCGCGAAGACGATTTTTCCCGGGGCGATCCCGGCCTTGCGGGCCTTGAACAATTCCCCGCCCGAAACCACGTCGATCCCCGACCCCAGGCGTCCCAAGGCCCGGATGACGGACAAGTTATCGTTGGTTTTCATCGAGTAGGCCACCAGATGCGGGACGGACTTGTAGGCCTGGTCCACTTCCCTGAACTTCGCCTCAAAAGCCGGAAGACTGTAAACATAGGCGGGGGTCCCGACCTTTTCGGCGATTTTGGACAGGGCGACCCCGTCCGAGTACCAGCGGTTGTTCTTGAAATGAAATCCAGTCATGTCTGTTCCTTATAAGCGGGAAGTTACCGCCCTGATTTTCGAGATTTCTTTTTTGAGCAGCGCCGCTTGTTTCACGACGTTTTGGGGCGCGGTCCCGCCGACGGCCTTCTTCCGGACGACCGATTGGTGGACCGATAAGTGCTCCGCCGTTCCCTTCGGAAACAGGTCGCAAAACCGCAGCAGCTCCCCATCGCTTAGGTCCTGAAGCCGCTTGCCCTGCTCCAGGCAATAACCGACCACTTCCCCCACGACTTCATGGGCCCGGCGGAAAGGCAGACCCTCCAGGACCAAAATGTCCGCCAGATCGGTGGCCAAGAGGGCCAGGTCCCTATCCGCGGCGCTTTCCATTCTTTCCCTTTGGAACTTGAGGGAGCCCACGAAACCATTCATGGTTTTGAGGGACGACACCACCGTATCGACGGAATCAAACACAAAGTGCTTATCCTCTTGTAAGTCGCGGTTATAGGAAAGAGGCAGTCCTTTGAGGACCGTTAAAAGACCCATCAGGTTGCCGAAGACCCTGCCGGCTTTCCCCCGGATCAATTCCACCACATCGGGGTTTTTCTTTTGGGGCATGAGGCTGGAGCCTGTCGTGAAAGCGTCATCCATTTCGATAAAGCCAAACTCAGTGGTGGCCCAAAGGATGAAATCCTCGGAGATCCGGGACAGATGCATCTGGGTGACGGCGGCTGCGGAAAGGAAGTCCACGTAAACATCACGGTCCGACACGGCGTCCAGGCTGTTTTGAAGCACGGATTTCAAACCCAGTTTCCTGGCGGTCAAGTTCCTGTCAAAGGCGTGATTGGTGCCGGCCAGGGCTCCCGAACCCAAGGGCAGGGCATCGGCCCTGTCCCAAGCCGAAAGGAACCGGTCCATGTCCCTGGTCAACATAAAGGCGTAAGCGGCTAAATGATGCCCCAAGGTGACCGGCATGGCCCTTTGAAGGTGGGTGTAGCCAGGCATGAGGGTATCCTTCTCCTGGAGCGCCAATTGGGTTAGGGTCTCGATTAAATAACACCCGGCCTGGACCGATTCCTTGACCGCGTACCGTAAAAAAAGACGGAAGTCCGTGGCGACTTGGTCGTTCCGGGACCGTCCCGTGTGGAGCTTTCCACCCAAGGGACCCACGATTTTCGTCAAGGCGCTTTCCACCGCCGTGTGAATATCTTCCAAGCTGGAGTGAACCGGCAATTTGCCCTCGAGGATTAGTTTTTTAACCCTGAGAAGTCCGGCGGCAAGTTTTTTTCCCTCGGAGGCCGTCAGGAGCCTGGCCTTGACCAGGGTCTGGACATGGGCCAAGCTTCCCTCTATGTCGAAAAGGCCCAATCGGTAGTCGAAGGAAATCGACTCGGTAAAGGCCTCCACTTGAGGGTCCGTCGCCTTCTTGAATCTCCCGCCCCATGTCTTTTTCATTTCCCGATCCTTTAACCTGCGTCTACCATGAAGTCACGAAGCCACTAAGAAGTCATTGCCTAAAATCCTTCTTCGTGTCTTGGAGGCTTCGTGTCGGTCTTATTTTTTATTCCTCTTCACCATGCCGACCACCTTCATCGGCAAACCGAACAACCGGATAAAACCTTCCGCGTCCTTTTGGTTATAGACGGCGTCCTCGCCAAAGGTCGCCAGATCCAGCTTGTACAACGAATAAGGGGAACGGACCCCCGTGGCCACGGCCCGGCCAGGATGGAGCTCCACGCGGACATCACCCGTCACATTTTTTTGCATTTCATTGAAATAGGCTTCCAATGAGTCCCGCAGGGGCGAGAACCACTGGCCGTAGTAAATGATCTCGGCGTATTTCACGGACATCAGCTGGCTGTGGTGGAGGGATTCCCTTTCCACCGTCAAGCTTTGGAGGGCCCGATGGGCCTCATAAAGCACCGTGGCGCCAGGGGACTCATAGACCCCCCGGCTCTTCATGCCCACCAGCCTGTTTTCGACGATATCCAATCGGCCGATGCCGTAGCCTGCGGCCAGCTTGTTTAATTTTTCCAGGAGGGCGACGGCGCCTATCTTTTTGCCGTTCAAACCCACGGGAACGCCGGATTTGAACTGGAGGGTGATATTGAGGGAGTTCTTGGGCGCCTTGGCCGGGTCCTTCGTCGTGAGAAAGGCGTGGGGGGACGGGGCGTTCCAAGGGTCCTCCAGTTCCCCTCCCTCGTGGCTCAGGTGCCAAAGATTGCCGTCCATGGAGTAGGGCCTTTTCTTGGTCACGGGTATCTCGATGCCCCTTTGGGCGGCGTAATCCATCGCGTCTTCCCGGGATTTAATGTCCCATTCCCGCCAGGGAGCGATGATTTTCAAGTGGGGCGCCAGCGCCATCACCGTCAGCTCAAACCGCACCTGGTCATTGCCCTTGCCGGTGGCGCCGTGACAGATGGCGTCAGCGCCCTCCCTCAAGGCTGTTTCCACCAAACCCTGGGCGATCACGGGCCTGGCCAAGGAGGTTCCCAATAAATAGGTTCCCTCGTACTTCGCCTGGGCTTTCAAGGCGGAAAAACAAAATTTTTCCAGGAAATCTTTCCGCTGATCCTTGACCACAACCTTGACGGCTCCGGTTTTAAGGGCCTTTTGCCTGGCCGGGCCGACTTCCTTCCCCTGCCCCACATCGGAAATAAACGCCACGACCTCACAGGCGTAATTTTCCTTCAACCAGGGAATGATGATGGAGGTATCCAGCCCGCCGGAATAGGCCAATGCTACTTTTCGAACGTTACTCATAGTTGTCTCCTTACCATTAAGTACCAGTTTTTTCCAATTAGGAATTAGGAGTTAGGAATTAAATCTAATAAAATTCCGAATTCCTCATTCCCAATTACTAATTCTTCTTGTCCCCCATCAGGGTGACCAGAAGGGCCTTTTGGGCGTGCAGGCGGTTTTCCGCCTGGTCCCAAACCCGGGACCTTTTGCCGTCGATCACCCCCGCCGATACTTCCTCGCCCCGGTGGGCCGGAAGGCAATGGAGGAAAATCGCCTTCGGCGATTCCGCCATCAGCTTTTCATCCACCTCAAAACCCCTGAAATCTTCCAATCTCTTATTTTTTTCGGCTTCCTGTCCCATACTGGTCCAGACGTCCGTATAAACCACATCCGCGCCCCTCACGGACCCCCTTACCTCCCGCGTGACCTCAATCCGGCTTCCCGTCTTTTTCCCCTCCGCTTGCGCGGATTTTAAAATGGCAACGTCAGGCTGGTAATTCCCGGGGCAGACGATCCGGCAATGCATCCCGGTTTTGGCGGCGCCGATCATCAGGCTGTGGGCCATATTATTACCGTCGCCCACGTAGACCAATTGCAGGCCCTTCAATTTCTTGAAGCTTTCCAGGATCGTCTGCAAATCCGCCAAAACCTGGCAGGGATGATGGCTGTCCGTGAGGCCGTTGATGACCGGCACGCTGGCGTACTCGGCCAGTTTTTCCACCATCGAGTGCGCGAAGGTCCGGATCATGATTCCCTGGACGTACCGGGACAGCACCTTGGCGGTGTCGGAAATCGGTTCGCCCCGGCCCAGTTGCATTTCCCCGCCATTCAAGAGCAGGGCCTTCCCGCCCAATTGGGTCATGCCCACATCGAAGGAAACCCTGGTCCTCGTCGAGCTCTTGTCAAAAATCATCGCCAGGCACTGGCCGTCAAGGGCTTTCCGGTACTTGGCCGGGGTCCTTTTCATTTTGGCGGCCAATGCCAAAAGGGCCGAAAGCTCTTTCGGGGAAAACTCCTCCAATGTCAATAAATGCCGCGGAGTAGGTGCCATGGGGATTTAAGCCGTCTTGAGTTCTTCGACGATGGCTTTGCGGAGCTTCGCGAGGGCCAGGTCAATGTCGGACTTGGTGGTGATCAAAGGCGGCGTGAACCGGAGCACCGTCTCATGGGCCGTACCAATCAGAAGTCCCTGGTGGAGGCAATGGTTCACCAGGGAGCCGGCTTTCCTGGTCATTTCCAGCCCCAGCAGCAGGCCCTTCCCCCGGACTTCGGTGAAAAGTTTAGGGTTTTCCTTTTGGAGGTCCATCAGCGCGAGCTTGAGATACTCCCCTTCTTTCGCCGCGTGGGCCACCAAGTCCTTCATGAGGATGGCCTCAATGGTCGCGATGGAGGCGGCGCTGACGATGGGGTTTCCGCCGAAGGTGGAGGCGTGGTCGCCGGGCTTGAATCCCTGGGCCGCCTGGTTCGTCACTAAAAGGGCCCCCATGGGAAGCCCCCCTCCCAAGGCCTTGGCCGATGTCATCATGTCGGGCTCGATGCCGTAATGCTGGTAGGCCCACATTTTTCCCGTCCGGCCCATTCCGGTTTGGACCTCGTCAAGGATGAGGAAAATCCCCTTTTCTTTCGTGAGCTCCCTTAGTTCCGTCATGAACTTCGGCTCAGCCGGATAAATGCCGCCCTCGCATTGGATCGTTTCCACCAGCACGGCGGCGGTTTTTTCCCCGATGAGCTTCTTGACGCTGTCGATATTATTGAAGTTGGCGAATTTGAACCCAGGCAGGAGCGGCTCCAGCCCCTCCTGGTACTTTACCTGCCCCGTCGCCGACAAGGACCCGTAAGTCCGGCCATGGAAGGAATTGTGGAAGCTGATGACCTCGAACTTATCCTGGCCTTCCCTCCGGAAGCATTTGCGGGCGAGTTTGATGGCGGCCTCAACGGCCTCGGTTCCCGAATTGCAGAAAAAAACCTTTTGGGCGAAGGAAACATCGCACAGAAGCTTGGCCAATTTGACGTTCGGCTCGTTGTAGTAGTAATTGGAAACATGGCCCAGCTTCTTCGTTTCCTCGATGATGGCGTTCACCACCTCGGGGTAAGCCTGGCCCAGGCCATTGACCGCGATTCCCGAAAAAAAGTCGAGATAAACGGTCCTTTCCGAGTCATAAACCTGGTTGCCCTCGCCGCGCATGAGGACGATCTTTTGCCGGTTATAAACGGGCAGGAGATAGTCGTCGCCGTCCTGGATTATTTGGTAGGTTTCCATGTCGTTCCTCGAAAAGACGCTCAAAATGAAAAAGCCCCCGTGAGCCTGGCTTACGGGGACTTTTAATGGATTTATCTTAATGTCAAAGTTCGGGGCTGTCAACCGGGGGCAAAATAAGCCGAATTAACCACGAAGACACCAAGCCACGAAGTCAATGTCGGAAAATGCCAGCCGAAAATGGCATTAAAAGAGGATCCACTTCAGCGGGTCGAACCCAGTCCATCCAATCGCCGGAATGTTCTTCGCGGGTTTCCAGTCTTCTTGGTTCAACTAAACCCGAACCGAGGGCTCGGTCAATTTCTCATATTCCTCGATGGCGAACCGGTCGGTCATGCCGGCGATATAATCGCAAATGATCCGGCGGACCGGCTCCTGCCTGTTCTTGACCTTTTCCCTGGTAGTGGTCGGAAGGATGTCCGGATTGGACTCGTAAAGCCCGAAAAGACCCTGGATGACCTTGGAGGATTTGGATTCCATGCGGGTGACCCGGCTATGGCGGTACATGTTTTGGAAAAGATAGCGCTTCATTTCCAAAAACTCCGTCCGGAACCCATTGGACATGGCCGCCAATTCCTCGGGACAGCGCCGGACATCCTCCACGGTTTTGACTCCGAATTTTTCCACCCTGGCGGTGGTTTCGATCAAAAGATCAGTCACCTGCTCGTCGATCACCTGCCGGACAGCCTGGTACTTCATCTTTTCCCGGTTGAGGCCGGGGAAATTTTGTTTCACCTTATCCAGGTTCCGCTTCCAAAGGGCCACCTCGCTCAACCCGTCGAAGCTCAAGAGCCCCGAGGTCAATCCATCATCGATGTCGTGGGAGGAGTAGGCAATTTCATCGGACAAATCCACGATTTGCGCTTCCAGCGTGTATTGTTCCCCGTCTCCCCCCGGCCGGTCGTACCTGGTCCGGTGCTTGTCCACGCCTTCCAGGACCTCATAGGAAAGATTGAGGCCCTTGAAGGAAGGGTATTTATCCTCCAAGTGGGTCACGATGCGGTAGCTCTGGGCGTTGTGCTCGAAGCCGCCATCCTCTTTCATGATCTCGTTGAGGACCTTTTCTCCGGAGTGGCCGAAGGGCGTGTGGCCCAGGTCATGGGCCAGGGCGATCGCTTCGGTCAAATCCTGGTTCAGGCCTAAGCTCCGGGCGATGGATCGGGCGATCTGGGCGACTTCCAGGGTGTGGGTGATCCTGGTCCGGTAATAATCGCCCTCGTGATTGACGAAAACCTGTGTTTTGTACTGGAGCCGGCGGAAAGCCGAGGAATGGATGACGCGGTCACGGTCCCTTTGAAAAACCGTCCGATAGGGATGCTCCGCCTCCGGATACTGCCGGCCGCGGCTTAAGCTGGATTTTTGGGCATGGGGAGCCAGGGTCTTTTCTTCAACGAGTTCCAAATCTTGGCGGCTGATCATGTGAATCCCAAACTGGCCGAAGGCCTGTGATTAATCCTCAAGCGGACCCATTATAGTTCGCGGGAAATAAAAAAGCCTGCTAAAGTCAGCAGGCTTGGGACAGGCTAAATTTTTTAAAACTAGAAATTGGTGGAGGCGATGGGGATCGAACCCACGACCCCTTCCATGCCATGGAAGTGCTCTCCCAGCTGAGCTACGCCCCCCTACCAAAAAAAGCCTCCCGACTGATTCGAGAGGAGAGCAATTCTAACGAAAACCCTCAAAAAAACAAGCCAAACCCACACAAAGCAAGGCCCCGATAAAATAGAAAAGAATAGTCCCCTCAGGACTATTCTTTTTGAATTTCAGGGAGAAACAGTGGGGAAAATCAACGTTCGAGGAGCAGCTTCCCAACCTTTTTGCCGTTCGGGCTGGTGACCACGACGTAGTAGAGGCCGCTGGCTAATTTGGTGCCCCAATTGTCGGTCAAGTCCAGATCCACATAGCCCGAACTCTGGGGCGGGAAGGATTTTTCCGCCACTTTACGGAAAGCCGTGGTGAAGATTTGGACCTTGACGTCGGTGTAAGGCACGGTCACCTTGACCGGTTTCGTCCCGTCCGAGGGGTTGGGATAGACCACGGGTTTCACATCTTTATCCTTGGTGGCGGTCGCGGTCGGGGTGATGGTGGAGGTGGCGCTGGGGGTGATCGTCGGGGTTTTCGTGACCGTCGGCGTCGCGTTGGCCAGGGTGATCGTGGCGCCGTTCACCGGGGCGCCCGTAAAGAGCACCGCCTGGCCGGTTGACCCGTTGACGGCTGTAATGTCCCCGTTACCCAGCAAACTGGTTTGATAAATACCCGCCAAGGCGGATCCTGAGAAGTTGTCCACGGCCAGGTAATTGGCCACCCCTCCCGCGGGAATCGTGTTCGAGAAGGTCAGGGAAGCCGTATTGGAGGAATAGGTTCCGGTCGCGAGCAGCGTGTCGCCTAAATCCACCACGCCGTCGTTGTTGGCGTCCAAGTAAAGGGAAACCGAGCTGATGCCGCTGTTGCTGTTGCCCGATCCGGAGGCGGTCAATTTCAAGTTTGTCACGTTCGCCGCGGCGGAATTCGCGCTGTTGTCCGCCTTGATTTGAAGGACCGGCACGCCGACGGCCCCTGGAATTTTCGTGGAGGAGGAGGGCGAAGAGGAGCCGGAAGACAAGGTCACGGTCTCAGGCGTGGCCGTCGGTGTAGCCGTCGGCGTCCTCGTCGGGGTGGCGGTTAAACCCACCACCGTCAGGAGGGCGCTGTTCTGGATGGAGCCGGTGAATTGGAGGGGTCCGTTGGAGTTCGTTCCCGTCAGGTTCACGGAGGGATTGAAGCTGTCGGAATAATTACCCGTGGCCGTCGCCGAGAAGGTGTAGGTCACCAGATAGGTATTGGTTCCCCCGGACGGAATGATGTCGGAAAGGACAATGCTAGCCGTTCCATTATTGGAGCTATAAACGCTGGAACCCAAGGCCGTATCCCCGGCGTCAAAGACGCCGTCGTTGTTGTTGTCCAGGTAGACATTGACGCTGGCGATGCCCGTCAGGTCGTTCCCTGATCCGGCGGCCGTCAGGGTTAAGGTGCCGATCGTGGCCGAGGTGGGTCCCGGGTTCGTCAATTGGAATTGAAGGATCGGCACATCCGCCGCTCCCGGATTGGTCGTGGCGTTAGGCGGGTTCGACGGGCCGCTGACGACCGTCACGATGACCGTAGTCGCGGTTGGGGTCGCCGTATTCACCAAAGTAGCCGTCGGGCTATTGGTCGCGGTACGGGTGGGGGTGCGGGTCGCGGTGTTGGTGATGGCCGGGGTGTTGGTCGGAGTCGAGGATACCGTCGGGCTGTTCGTGGGGCTGTTGGTCGCGGTCCTGGTGGCCGAATTAGACGGGGTGTTGGACGGGGTATTCGTGGCCGTATTGATACCGGGCGAATTCGTGGCCGTCGGGGTGCCGGTTTGAGTCGGCGTATTGGGGTTCGTGTTCGTCGGGCTGGCCGTGGCCGTGTTCGTGGCCGTGCGGGTCGAGGTTGCCGTCGGCGTGCTCGTCAAGGTGCTGGTCGGGGTGCGGGACGCC
>Ga0265319_1000218_pt1 | contig 42842 bp, 35 predicted proteins | sample 4824metaG_FD_192443 | JGI IMG/M metagenome (GOLD analysis project Ga0265319, IMG submission 192443) | Rhizosphere microbial communities from Carex aquatilis grown in University of Washington, Seatle, WA, United States - 4-8-24 metaG | ecosystem: Host-associated > Plants > Roots > Rhizosphere >...
TCTTATAGCACTCATTGATGGCGATTCGACCTTGGAAGGATTCGTTCGGTTCATCAGCAGGATTCTAAAAGCTCCCAACCGGGAGATAAAGACGGTGTACTGTTTTTGGTATTGTTAATATAGACATATCTATTGTTAATTCCTAATTGAATCTTTGTTTTGCATCACGCCGAAGGTAGTAGCCCGGAAGGGCCTATGGCAGGCAGGGTATCGGTCAAATTGCGCAGATCGAGGGCAATTGGGCTGATTCTTTGATTCTCACCAATCATTTCGTATTTTCATCATCATGCGAGACAGGCTAGAATACATCGGCTACATATTCATCGGGTGGATCGTGCGGCTGATGCCGTGGGAAACCGTTAACCGGTTCGGAACAATTGTAGCATCGATCGTTTTTTATGCCATCCCGATTCGACGCTCCCTGACACTCGACCAGCTTCACAAAGCATTTCCCGGCAAAACTTCCGAAGAAATAAAAGGAATCGCTCTTGCGGCGTACCGCAATCTTATTATCACTCTCCTCGAGGTGTTTTGGTTTTCGCATCTGAGCGCGGATAAGATAAAGAAAATTGTCAGCATGCCGGACACCAGCGTGATGGATGCGCGCCTAAAAGAAGGGAAGGGGCTGATCATGCTCGGCGGGCACTTCGGCAATTGGGAACTGATCGCTATTGCCGTGGGTCTCATAAGTCATCATCCCTTAACGATTATTGTCCAGCGCCAACGGAACAAGTACGTTGATGCATTCATGAACAAGAGCCGCACATTGTTCGGGAATAAAGTTGTAGAGATGGAAAGGGCTCCACGGGAGATTATCTCTACGCTTCGCAACAACGGTGTCGTAGCCATCCTTGCCGACCAGAGCGGCCCGCAGGAGGGGCTTTTCGTAGACTATTTCGGGCGCCCCGCGTCGACTCATCGAGGGCCGGCAGTTTTCAGTGTACGGACGGGAGCGCCGATCATCATGGCGTTTATTATTCGCCAGGCCGACGGATATTACAAAGTCGAGTTTGAAGAGGTCGACACGCACGCTGTCAGCGGCACGGACGATGAAAAAGTAGAGCAGATCACGGCCCGTCATGTCGCGATGCTTGAAAAATATACTTCGCGATACCCGGACCATTGGTTGTGGATGCACAAGCGATGGAAACACACGCCCCAACCCACCAGTGATAAAGTACATGCAGCCGCCAAATAGGATCCTCGTTTTTCAAACAGCCTTTCTCGGCGATGTGGTGCTCACCCTGCCCCTGGTTCAAGTGCTCCACCGGGAATTTCCGAACACCCAAATCGACTTTCTCACGACCCCGAAAGCCGCGGCAATTCTTCGGAATCATCCGGCCATCAATTCTGTGATCGAGTATGATAAGCGCGGCAGCCAGCGCGGCCTCAGAGGAATATGTTTGATCTCGCGCGCCCTCAAAGCCGGGAGGTACGATGTTGCGCTCGTTCCGCATCGATCGCTTCGCAGCGCTGTCGTTGCCGCACTGAGCGGGATTCCCCTTCGGATTGGTTTTGACGCGAGCGCCGGCAGATTTCTTTTTTCAAAAACCGTTTCTTACGAAAGAAATATACACGAGGTTGAGCGCAATCTTCGCTTTGCGGAAGCGCTGAGCATACGCATTTTGCAGAAGGAACTTCCTTCGGTGTACCCTTCTGTACAAGACGTGGATATTGTTGACCGCTTCTTCTCCGCAACGCACATTGAACCGAAGGCCAAGCTGATCGCCATCGCTCCTGGCTCTGTCTGGAATACCAAACGATGGCTCACCGAACGGTTTTCCGAACTTGTCAAAAGGCTTTCGTCGGCAGGAATAAAAACCGTTTTGGTCGGCGGGGGAGAGGACGAAGGATTGTGCAGGCGAATCGCAGCGGAATCGCAAGGGACTGAAATTTATGTCGCGGCCGGAAAATTTACGCTTCTTCAATCGGCTGAGCTTTTGCGCCGATGCTTCGCACTTGTCTCGAACGACAGTGCACCCATGCACCTTGCCGTCGCGGTGCGAACGCCCGTCGTTGCGGTTTTTGGTGCGACTGTTCCATCGTTCGGGTTCGCCCCATACGGAGAAAAGGATATTGTTGTTCAAACGGAGGGTTTATCCTGCCGGCCGTGCAGCATTCACGGGGGCGACAAATGTCCTATCGGGACATTCGATTGCATGGTGAGAATTTCAGCCGAGATGGTATTTGAGAAGGTTATCCACCTGTAACGTTTTTCCCCGACTAGAACTTTATGTCGTTCGGGTTCTCTTCCCCTTCTTTCCAATTCGCTGTTGCGTGCTTGTCGCATGTTGCCGGCTGGTATTTCACGTTGAACACTTCTGTCATGGTTTTCGGACAGTAAGGAGTCGCCAGCTTATGAGTCTCGGCGCAAATCGTGTCCACCACGACTCCCTCCGGCATGTTGAAATACTCGTTGGTGATGGGGATCGTCCGGTCTTCATAAACATATTTCATCACTCGTCCCCATAACGGCGCTGCTGTCCGCCCTCCTTGTCCGTCGGCAGAGGTAAATTTCACCTGCTGGTCGTCGAAACCGATCCATACCCCCGCCGCGAACTCGGGCGTAAACCCTACGAACCATGCATCGGCAAAGTCCTGTGTTGTCCCTGTTTTGCCCGCTGCCGGAAGATGGAAGAAATGGCGCACCCGTCCGCCGCTGCCGTGGTCCACGACATCCTGGAGCATCGACGTCATAATATATGCGGTTTCCTTGCTCATCACTTCTCTCTTTTCCGGTACGTTCTCTTCGATGACATTTCCATCTTTGTCTTCGATCCTCAAAATGCTTGTTGGCTGGACGTAAACGCCTTCGTTGGCGAAGACACCGAACGCGGCCGTGAGTTCGATTGGTCTTACGGTTGCGGTGCCGAGTGCGATGGATTCAAACGGGGGTATCGGGGTGGTTATTCCCATGTGATGAGCTAGTTCTATTACCTGATTCTTTGGAGCAATCTCCATGATGGCGCGGACAGCGATGAGGTTGATTGATTCGCGAAGTCCCTCGCGCAGAGTATATTTTCCGCCGATCGTACCGTCGAAATTCCCCGGAGTCCACCGCGAGCCGTCTTCCATCATTAACGTTACCGGCTGGTTCAACAATTCAAATGTCGGCGGATAACCGTTGTCGATCGCAACGGTGTAGACGAAAGGTTTAAACGCAGATCCCGGCTGCCGCACGATTTGAGTTGTGTGATTGAGCCCGTATTTGAATGAGCGGAAATTCGCGCCGCCCACCATCGCACAAATATTTCCGGAATGAGGATCGACGATGATCAATCCAACCTCGATCGTTGTCCAGGCTTTTTTCACGGAGTCGATAAAGGGGCGGTTGCCGCGAAGCGCCACATAGATGCTGTCCCTTTCACCGCGGCTTGTCGATTTTCGCGTGACGATCACGTCTTCAATGCTCTTGTCGATCGCCTTGTTTAGGATCTCGGTGTTTGTCTTCCAATTCCAAGTGGTGTCGAATGCCGGCTGGATTTCTGCCAGATGTTCCTCGACCGCCCGGTTCGCATACCTTTGCATTCGGCTGTCGAGCGAAGTGTAGACCGAAAGCCCGTCTTTATAGATATCGAAACCGTACTTGTCGGCCTTTTGAAGAAGCTGCTGACGGACATATTCCACGAAGTGGGGAGCAATGCCTGTGAGCGTTAACGCGTCGCTGCTGTTGAATCGCAGGGAGTCCCGGCCGATCGAGTCGGCCTCTGTCTGCGTCAGCTTGCCGTACTTGACCATTTGAGAGAGGACGATCTCGCGGCGCAGAAATGCTCGTTCAGGGTGTTTGATGGGGTCGTAGTAGAATGGCCCTTTTGCCATGCCGATAAGAAGCGAGGATTCCGCGAGCGACAATTCTTGCGCGGACTTATCGAAGTAAATCGATGCAGCAGCCGAGATTCCATATGCTCCGCGCCCGAGATAAATATAGTTGAGATACATCTCGAGGATTTCTTTTTTTGTATACGTTCTCTCGATCTGCACAGCGGTGATGAATTCGCGGATCTTCCTGGTTGCCTTGTCGAATGCGTTTTCCTGAGAGCTCTTCCAATTATAGAGGTTGCGGGACAATTGCATGGTAATCGTGCTGGCTCCCTGATTCCTTATGAACGCCAGTGGAATACGCCAGATGACGACGCCCCAGTGACCGTAGAAATCCTTGTCCTCGGTGGAGATCAAGGCATCGATCGTGCTCTTCTGGATCTTGTCGTACGAAATGTAGGTTCTGTTCTTCAAATAGAATTGGCCGAGAACCTCGCCGTCGTACGATAAGACCTTTGTCGCCAGTTCCGGCTTCGGGTTTTCCAGCTGCTCGAGAGAGGGAAGGCCGGCGAAGACCAGCTTCATGAAGACTATGAAAAGGACCAAAAGCGCAGCGGCCCCGGCCGCGAACGCATACCAGTATTTTTTGAAAAAGTTTTTGCTTCGCAGATACATCTCGTCGCGGTATTTCGGTTCGGTAAAATACCGTCGCATTTGCTCGGAGCTGTAGCCCCCTTTTTGGTTCTGCTTGCGGGGATCGTTTGGCGGTGTCTTTCCCATGCGTTAGTCTTTTTTCCAGGTTTTAAGTTCTACTGTGCTGCCATCGAATTCGGCATAGGTGGAATATGAAATCCAGTCGCCGAGGTTGATATAGAGGCCGTTGCCGATCTGCTGAGACGACGGGACATGTCTGTGCCCCATGATGACAACGTCGCACCCTTCGTTGATCTTCTCCGTTGCGAACTGCAGCATGCCGTCGGTTTCACCGTAGTCTTTGTTTGCAGTATATTCGCGGCTGCTTCGTGAAGTGCCTCTTGCAATCGGAGCAGTAATATCGGGGTGGATTAATGAAAAGATAAAAATGCTGAACCTGTTCCGCAATACCCTTTTAAGGATCCGGTATCCCGCGTCTCTCAGCGCGAGTCCGTCGCCGTGGTGGAAATAGAATTTCTTCCCATGCAGAATCAGGGAAAAAGGATTTTTGTAGACCGGAATGCCGAGGTCTTTCGGAAAAAAATCCTTCAGCCAAAAATCGTGATTGCCGGCGACGTAATGGACAGCGATGCCTTTTTCAACCAGCCTCGCGAGTTTCGATATGGTGTGATGGTAGCCGCGCGGAATGACGTACTTGTATTCAAACCAGTAGTCGAAAAGATCCCCTACGATGAAGAGTTGTTCTCCGTGTTCTTCTACATGCGACAGAAACGATAGAAGCCGATCTTCCTTTTCTTTTTCTCTGTCCCGATCGTGTAACCCTAAATGCACATCTGAAATAAAAAAAATACTTTTCATCGCCTATTGCGTTACCGTGAATGTCAGTTCTAACGGCTGAGAAGAGCGGTTGCACCATCCCTCAACATCCGAACAGAAGAAATAGCGTATCGTGCCTTTCAGTGAATGTTTGCCTTTTGGGATGTCTTTATCCAGCGTAAATGAGTACTTTATCGGCCGCTTCGTGTCGAGGTAGCCCGTTTTTGCCACTTTTGGCATCGACGTCACGCCGGTAAAATGCACGAGCGAGTCCTTTTCAAACTCGAATTCGACTGCAGGGTCGGTGTTGATATGCATCCCTTCTTCCGGAGCGAAGGAGACGACGATCTCGCCTTTTGCGCCGGGCTTCAAGGATGCCGAAGTCAGACGGATATCGCACTTGACCTGACGAAGCTCTTCGCTGCTCGAAGTCACTGGAGCTGAGAACAAGTACAAGCACAGAATAACTAACGAAAGGGTACGCATAAAAATCACTCCACACGAGCTACGAAGTTTGCGCCGCCCGGGTATCGTCGACCCGTTGCAGCAGCACCAAACCAATGATGAAAAAGGCCCCGACTGAAAGAATGGAAAGCCGTTGGTTATTTGTAAGATACGAAATCAATCCGAATAAAAAAGTGCCGATCACCGCCGAAGCTTTTCCGCATAATCCGTCGTAAAATCCGAAGAATTCCGCCTCCCGTTCCTTCGGAGTCAGAAGAGCCATCAGGCTCCTGCTTGCCGATTGGGCTGCGCCGAGGGAACTTCCTGCAATTATGGCAATGCCGAAAAACATTGCTTTTGATTGGACAAAGTAAGCGGCTGTCACCACGACAAGCCACAAGACGAGGTTTATGTCGATCGTTTTTTTCGGACCGATCTTGTCTGTTACAACGCCAAAGACGAGCGACCCGACGATGCCGGATGCCTGCACTACCGCAAAGAGCGCGATGATCTCTTTTAAGGAAAAATTGAGCGAATGTTGTGCGAAGATCGAGGCGAACGAGATGACCGTCAGGATTCCATCATTATAGATAAAGAATGCGAGCATGAACCGCGCAACCTGCTGGTAATCCCGCAGATGAGAAATGGTCTCGGTCACTCTCTGCCAGCCCGCACGCACATACGACGGCTTCTGCTGGAAGGTCACCTTATGGTCCCGGAAAAAAAGGAAGAGGGGGGAGGAGAACACAAGAAATATGATCGCGGCAAGGACAAAACTGAACCTGACGTTTCCCAGATTCGAAGCAACAAATCCGTTCGCATAGAGGGGCATGACGAGGATGAGCGTCGTGAGCGACCCGATGTAGCCCATTGCATAGCCGTAACCGGATACTCTTCCGTAACTCCTCTCTGTCGTAATGTTCGGCAGAAATGCGTCGTAAAAAACGATTCCACCTTCAAAACCGATATTCGCCAGAATGAACAACGCCATGCCGGCGAGAATCATTCCTTGGTTCACGAAATAAAGAAGCGATGTGCACACGACGCTCACGACCGTGAACCCGAAGAGAAATCTCTTTCTTCGGCTCGAAAAATCTGCCGCTGCACCGAGAACGGGGGCGATGGCAGCTGTGATGAACATCGAGATGCTGACGGCGATGCCCCAGAGAAAATCTCCCCGGCCTTCTCCGCCGGCAACAATGTCTTTGAAATAGAGCGAGTACCCGACGGCGATGATGATCACCGAAAACGACGTATTTGCGAAATCGAACAGCGTCCAGACGAATATTTGAAACCGAGACGCTTTACGCTGAGACGGGACGGGGAGGCTCGTCATCTTATTAATCGCTTCCTGCTTTTTTCTTTGGGAGGGAAGGTTGCTTGTGGTCCGACGTTTCGATGAGTCCCCGTCCCCGTTTCTCGAGCGTTCCGTCGGCCTTCATGTCGTGCAGGATTGAATCGAGGATCCCGTTGATAAATTGACCGCTCTTTTCCGTGCTGAAGTGTTTTGCAATCTCGATTGTCTCGTTGATCGTGACCTTCGGGGGAATGTCTTCGCAGTAATAGAGCTCGCAGATTCCCATCCGAAGGAGAAGCTTGTCGATCAATGCGATGCGGTCGAAGTTCCAGTTTGCCGCTTTCTTTTTGATGATCACATCGATGGCGGGCTGGTGTTCGATCGTACGCTGGAGGAGGCTTTGCGCAAACGCGAATTCGTCCTCGTGATCGTGAAGCTCAACAAAAATGTTTTCCACGATATGAGCGATCGGGTCTTTGGAGAGCTCGAAAGCGTAGAGAGCCTGCATCACTCTCTCGCGAATGATGCGGCGTTTGTACACTTGCTGATGTTCCTTCATGGTCACCCTTTGGGATCTGCCGTACCGTACCGTGGATAGGAGTCATCGAACAATGCTTGCCGGTGCGTTTTCCACATGAACAAAGGTACGGAAAAAGATGCCCGGAGGCAACGATTGGAATGCCTGGTTAGTGATCAATATTAAGTTTGATGCGAGAGGTGACGGACACCTCAGTCCAAAAATCACATTATGCCGGTGTATTATGCAAGGTGAATCGTAAAGGTGTCCGTCACCTTTCCAAATTTTAGCACTACCCAATCGCTTGACCTTCTGCCTACAATTTGCAAGATTTGATTTGATATTAAAAAAAACACTTAGTTATAGAATGTTCCGGGAAGATAATATGCCAATTAGGTTGCGCGAGATCGTTTTTGTCATCGTGTCATTTGCGCCGTGCTCTTCGCTTTTTCCCCAGGAGGGAAAAGTCATGCCGGTTACGTACGATACTTCCCGTTGTGACTATTGCAGGATGTTTTTCCAGGAAAAGAAATTTGGAGGCGAGCTGGAGACCCTCAACGACAGCATCGTGAGATTCGATGCGTCGGAATGTATGGCTGCTTTCTTGATCGCCGGAAAAGTCCCGGACGCACAGATCAAAGGAATGTGGTCGGTCTCTTACCTATCCCCGAACGTTCTGGTCAACGCCGGCAAAGCATGGTACCTTCACAGCGACAAGCTCATGAGTCCGATGGAGGCGAATATTGCTGCATTTCCGACAAAGCAAGCCGCTGACTCGGTTCGTTCGAAGCTAGGAGGTGAAACACTGAATTGGGAAGGAGTACTCGATTATATCCGAACTCGATGGTTTCGAAAAAAATGATTGGCAAATTAATAATTGGCCGAGCAATAGTTGAAAGCATCGGAGTAAAGGATTTCATGAATCTGAGTGCTCGCGGAATTTTCAAGTTTGTGGCGGAGGAGATGGTGAGGATTATCGGGCGTGTCAGTTCTTTGTATGCTTGCGCTAGTAACTATTTCCCTTTATTTTGAATTACGAATGTTAACGCAAGTATTCCAGCTTTCGAAATATCCAGCATTAGATTCTCCGACGCTTCGTTCCAATCTGCGTGCACACCTCATGGATGGCGCTCTGTTCGGGCTCGCCATGAGTTTTGTTTCTTTTAATACCATTCTCCCGGTTTTCATCCAACAGGTCGGCGGCAGTGATGTAGCCATTGGAAGTGTTCCGGTCCTCTGGACGATCGGCATGAATTTTCCCCAAGCTATTGTCGTCCGTCTGACGAGTTCTCGAAAACTTATGAAGCCTCTTGTCCTGAGTTATGGGCTGCTGAACAGGCATTCATTTCTTGCTGTAGGTGTCTTCACATTTTTCTTTGTTAAGCACTTGCCGGCGGTCATTTCCATTCCTCTATTGTTAGCCTTGATCTTTTCCACCGCAGTGACCGGGAGTTTTGGTGCCCCAGTGTGGTTCCATCTTTTCACGAAAACGACTCCGATGAAGCTTCGGGGAAAACTCCTGGCAATTCGTCAGCTTTTAAGCTCGTCACTCGGAATACTTGGCGGATCGGTGGTTACGTTCGTTCTTTCGACATTTGCGTTCCCGGAGAATTTTGCGCTGTTATTTGTCATTGCGTACGTCCTATCGATGGCGTCGTATCTGTATCTGCGCAAATTGAAGGAACCGGCCGCCGAATCACAATATCCCGACCCGGAGCCTCCATCGAGTACCTTTGCGGATGCAAGAACGATTCTCAAGCGAAATTCGAATTTTAGAAACTTTTTGCTGGCGGATGCGTTCACTCTAATGTCGATGTCCGCATCGGCTTTTTACGCAGTGTACGCGATAGATAAATTCGCCGTACCTGCTTCGTATGCGGGAACGTTTACCGTGATCGTTATGGCAGGGATGGTCGCAGGGAACAGCGTCTTTGGCTACCTGGCGGACTCGTTCGGACACAGGATGACGTTGATCGCTCTGGCGCTGTCCTCTGTAGCAGCAAGTACGGTTGCCATCTTCGCGGCAAACATCCTCATCTATGGATTTACCTTTATCTTCATGTCATGGACGGTCGGTTTACAGGTCATTTCGCGGTTGTCGTTTGTTGTTGAACTCTGTTCTGAGGCGGACCGGCAGACGTACATCGCGATGACAAATACGATCACAGCGCCGACAGTGGCGGTTGGCATTTTGTTCGGATGGCTTGCACGCACCTACGGCTTTCAGTTAATGTTTGCCCTTGCGGCTCTTACCGGCCTGTTCGCTGCGGTCTGCCTTTATTTTTTCGTCCGTGATCCGCGAATCGAAGACAGGATGAAGGTGATTGGCACTGCTTCTCGTAAATGAGCGACTATTGATGAACCACTGAGACCCCGGGGGATCCAACAACCTGCGGGTATCAAGGTCAAGAGCCCTTTGACGTTTTCGATTTCCTGCTGTGAAGGCGTCATTTTGTTCTCGGTAAAAGGAAACACTGGTTATTGGCAATCGCCAAGTACCGGTTACGCTGAAACGCCGCACAATTTTCTTACTACCGCGTTATTGTCATTGAAAGGCAGAAATTGGCCCCTATTATATTACTTGGAGATTCGATCACGGCGGGGTTTCCAACCGGTACGCTTTTAAAAGAATTTTCTGTCGTCAACAAGGGAGTGGCCGGCGACAGGACCGATCGCGTGTTAGAACGATTGAACCGAGACGTTATAGACCTTGCACCTTCTGCCGTATTTCTTCTGATTGGAATCAATGATGTCGGGGCAGGTTTCTCGAACAACACACTGCTGGTTAACTATGAACGATTGATTCTGAGAATCACAAAGAATGCTCCGGGCGCAAAACTTTTCCTGCAGTCAATTCTACCAACTCGAGGGATTGAAAACCGTCCGCTGGAACGAATACAACTCCTCAATGTAGAAATTCATAAGCTTGCGATGAAATACGGGGTAAAGTTTTTGGATATTTATACGTTGTTTGTCAATGAGAAAGGGGATCTCGCAGAAGAATTCAGCGACGATGGACTGCACCTAACGCCTGAGGCTTATGAAAAATGGGCGGAATACCTGCGGCAGATTTTTGCAACAATGTTGTGAATGGAGACAAGATGCGGGTAATTTCAATAAAGCAAATCACTGGCGAGGTCTTGAGGATGACATGGGACGACGGACATGTCAGTCCGTTTACGCTCCGCCTTCTCCGCGATGAATGCCCTTGTGCCGGATGCAAAGGAGAAACAGTGTTGCTGCATACGTTTCAACCCTCGCCGCAGCCCGAGCTTCCAGGCCGTTACGATGTGAAATCGATTTCGCCCGTAGGCAGTTATGCCATCCAGATCGTATGGGGAGACGGGCACGACACCGGCATTTATGCGTGGGATTATTTGCGTTCTATTTGCCCATGCGATGAGTGCGCAAAAGAAAAGAATTAGAACACATTTCTAGAATCCTCGACAGGTAATTCCGAACATGAGCCGTGGACATGGGACAAAGTGGACACGGATTGCATCCCTCGTGGAGGATCTCGATCGTGAAGCGCGGGGACGGTGATTCAGTGTCGGAGATTCGCTGCTGCTCTAAGGATAAAGCCCCCGTATCTTGTCCGCCCTCCAAATCTATATTTGAAACCCTCCTTCGTATCTCTTGTCTTGATTCTATTTTTTCTTTTTCGGATGTTTGGTGAGTTACGATCGATCCGCGGCTGCGGGATAGTCCTGGACAAATTGATTATTAATAACAATCCGGAGAAGATGTGGCAACATCGTCTAAAGAAAGAAGCGAACTTGTTGCGGCTGCGACGCGGGTGAAGCAGAACGCATATGCCATTTACTCGAATTTTCGGGTCGGGGCGGCACTGCTCACAGATGAGGGAGAGGTTTTCCAAGGATGCAATGTTGAGAATTCATCGTACGGTCTCACAATTTGCGCCGAACGCAACGCTGTGTTTCAGGCCGTTGCACAAGGAAGAAATCGTTTCAAGGCCATTGCCATAGTATCGGATGACGACGGATTTATAACTCCGTGCGGCGCGTGCCGGCAAGTGCTGGCGGAATTCGCTCCACGGCTGGAGATCATCCTCACCAACAAGGCTGGAAATAAGAAAGTGACCACGCTCGATAAACTTTTTCCGATTCCGCCCGACCTTAAGAAGCTTTCCCGTGTCAAAATAAAATCAAAAAAATGAAAGTTCTCATCGCCAGCAAGCGCGCGCCGAAGGTGAACGGGGTGCAGCGCGCGTTCAAGAGACTCTCGCACTTCGATCTTTTCAAGACCATCGTCTTTGAGCCGATGACCGTTGAGAGCGGAGTGCCGGCTACGCCTCTCTCGATCGACGAACTTATGACCGGCGCCCGGCAGCGAGCCGAGACCGTTTATGCGAGCAACGGGGATAACAGCGCGGACGATGTTCTTGCCGTGGGAGTCGAAGGAGGAGTCTGCGTTTTCCAACGCCACACTTTTCTGCAGAGTTGGGCCTGCGTCCACGATGGAAGAAGATTTTCTTTTGGAAGCTCGGGGAGTATAGAAATCCCGCAGGCACTCGCCGATGCTGTGGTGAAGGATGGCGCCGATCTGGGGCATGTCATCGACATATTTGCCGAACAGAAAAATGTCCGGAGCAATCAGGGGACGTGGGGAATTCTTACCGGCGATCTCGTCACGCGCGAAGATTCTTTTGAGCTCGCCACGCTCAACGCCCTCGCCCCATTCTTCAATAAAAAAATGTACGACCGAAAGAGCCTCGGATAACGGCCTATCTTGACCGAGGCACCTCCGTTGCAGCCGTTTTTGTTTCCAATCCTTCTTAATCTCTTATTAGGAATGCGAACTAAATGGAAGAAAACTCCACCGGTAGTACATTTTCATGTGTTCCCAAACGGAGTTTGGGAACACGATACGGAGGCAAGCTAAATCATGAACGTGTCTGATAGTTATGCAAGAATTTGAAATCTGCTGCACATTTTTCTATATTATAATGTGCCTCCCCCAAAAATCTCAGTGACAATACGGCTCTTTGCATCTGTCAAAGATATCGCAAGGATGTCTGAAACAAGCGTAGATCTCCCTGGCGCATCCGTTGCCGGCGATGTGCTTTCATTCTTGATCTCTCAATACCCCGAAATGCAGCGTTTCCGTTCTTACATTAGGATCGCGGTAAACGAATCGTACGTTGACCCCGGCTTCGTGCTGCACGATGGTGATGAAATCGCAATCATTCCCCCGGTGAGCGGCGGACACTAAATGATCGAAATCGTCAATAAAGATATTGATGCAGCAGAATTGCTCGCATCGGTCGTTGCGCCTGAGGCCGGAGGGATAAACCTGTTTCTCGGGACGACGCGGAATCATTCAAAAGGGAAAAAGGTTGTACGATTGGAGTACGAAGCGTATACTCCAATGGCGTTAACGCTCTTGCGGGAGATTGAAGGCGAGATCCGAGAAAAATGGAGTATCAATAAGATCTCGATTGTTCACCGGATCGGCGTTGTCCCGGTGATGGAAGCAAGCGTTGCCATTGCTGTTTCCGCTGCACATCGAAAAGAAGCATTTGAGGCGTGCAGGTATGCGATCGACGAACTCAAAAAAAGAGTTCCTATCTGGAAGAAAGAAATTTTTGAAGACGGGGAAGTTTGGGTCGAAAATGCTGAATCGAAAAGTACATGAGCGCAGCAGTCTGAACGGCAGAGGGTCGCTATCGAACCCGCAGATCAGGTTCGAGACACTGACGCGCGAAGAGTTCGATGATGACTGGGAAGGCGGAGAAGTTGATCGGAAAATTCCCACGCAATATTTCCTCGACGCATCGAAATCTATCCTGTCGAAGAACGACAGCCCCGACCTCGGCTTCACCTTCGGCCTTAATCCTTACCGTGGTTGTGAACATGGATGCGTCTATTGTTATGCAAGGCCGACACACGAGTTTTTAGCATTTTCTTCCGGATTGGATTTTGAGACAAAGATCATGGTGAAGAAGGGCGCCGCTGCACTTCTCGAACATGAATTCCGAAAGAAGTCGTGGACGCCCGATATCGTTATGCTTTCGGGAAACGTCGACTGCTACCAGCCTGTCGAACGAAAACTGAACATTACACGCCAATGCCTTGAGGTTTTCTTACGCTACCGCAATCCTGTCGCGATGATCACAAAAAATGCTCTTGTTCTCCGCGACCTTGACCTCCTTTCTCAATTGGCGTCGCTGAATCTTGTTACCGTTTGTCTATCGGTGACGACGCTCGATCCCAATCTGGCGCGGCGGATGGAGCCGAGAACATCGACGCCTGTGCAAAGATTGCACGCCATCGAGGAATTGGCGAAGGCGCGGATACCGGTGACTGTAAATGCGGCGCCGGTGATCCCCGGATTAAATGACGAAGAACTTCCGTCCATTCTTCGCGAAGCAGCGTTGCGGGGAGCGACGTCCGCACGCTATACGATGCTTCGGCTGCCGTATTCTGTGAAGGAGCTCTTTGTTGATTGGCTGAAGAGGGAGTATCCCGCAAAGGTGGAAAAAGTATTGAACAGGGTCATGGATGTCAGAGACGGAAAAATGAATGATTCCGCTTTTTCGACGCGAATGAAAGGAACAGGAGAAATTGCGCATGCTATCGAACAACTGTTTCGGGCATCGTGTAAAAAATGTGGTTTGAATTCCACATACACACCGTTGAGTACCGACAAATTTGTCAGACCTTCTGCCGACCCGACGCAGAACGAACTCAAATTCTCGTAACACCGATGACAACCTCGCAGATACTAAAAGATTCTTTCGGGCGCACGATCAACAATATGCGCATTTCCGTCACGGACCGATGCAACTTCCGGTGCCGCTATTGTATGCCGGAAGAAGGCATGGTCTGGATGAAAAAGGGGGAGTTGTTGTCTTTTGAGGAGATCGCCCGGGTCGTGAACATTGTTGCGCAGCTCGGCGTTAACAAGATCCGGTTGACCGGCGGCGAACCTCTGATGCGCAAAGAACTCCACGTTCTCGTCGAACAAATCTCCCGTATCGACGGTATTCATGACATCGCCATGACAACCAACGGATATTTTCTTAAAGAACAGGCGGCGGTATTGCGCGAAGCGGGATTGAAACGGATCACGGTAAGCTTGGATTCACTCGACGTTCAGACGTTCGCCGAAGTTACTCGCCGTGATTACTTCCGCAAAGTATGGGAGGGGCTTGAGGTGTTACAGGATCTTCAATTTTCTCCTGTCAAAATCAATGTTGTGCTCATGCGCGGGACAAATGACGACGAGGTTGAAAAATTTGCCGAGCTTGCGCGGACAAAACCTTTCATCGTTCGGTTCATTGAATACATGCCTATCGGTGCAGGTGATTCCTGGGATTATTCGAAAGTTATTCCAACGAAGGAAATTATCGAAAGGATTGAAAAACAATTCCCAAAACTTGTCCCAGTTGAATATCACGGTTCGCAGCCTGCAGATCGTTTCAGGTTCGAGGACGGCGTTGGCGAGCTGGGGTTCATCAGTTCGGTCAGCGAACCCTTTTGCTCGCACTGCAACCGCATCCGCATCACCTCCGAAGGAAAATTCCGCACATGCCTTTTTTCATTACATGAGACCGACCTGAGATCGATGCTCCGCGGCAATATGACGGATGAGACGATTTCGGATGCGATCGTTGCGGCCGTATGGAAGAAGGAAGAAGGGCACCTCATCAACCAGCCTGGATTTGTCAAACCGGAACGGACGATGAGTCAGATAGGGGGGTGAGAAATTGCCTGATCTCCGATGTGCCTCGATATTGGGTCGATTCCAACAATGATCCTGTTCATCGGGCCTTACAGGTCTTCCTCTATTAAGTGAACATTTCCTTGCGCTTCGCATTAACTTCAAAACTTCTTTATTCTGTTGCTTTTCTCGGATTACTCCACTAAACTTGATTCAACTCCGAGTTTTAGCACCCCTTCTAAAATCAAAGAGTCATGCGGCGGGCATTCTCTTACTTCCTCATCTTCGTCCTTTTCATTTCGGCCTCATTTATTGTTCTCACCGTTGTTCTGCCGCTTCCGCAATCCAAACCGTACTCGTTGATCGTGCTCGACCGCAATGGAGAGTTCCTCCATGCATTCCTCGCTCCTGATGGAATATGGCGGTTCAAGACTTCACCAGCTGAAATTCCTTCCCGCTTGAAGGAGATCTTGCTGCACAAAGAAGACCGGTTTTTTTATTACCATCCGGGTATTAATCCAATCGCAGTTGTACGCGCCGTGTTTCAAAATCTTGCGAGAGGGAAAAAAGTTTCGGGAGCTTCCACCATTACAATGCAGGTGGCGAGGATGCTGGAGTCGCGCGACCGGACGTATCTCAATAAGTGTATCGAGATGTTCCACGCCGTCCAGCTCGAAATGCGCTATTCAAAAGATCAGATTCTCGAGATGTACCTTTCTATGGTCCCGCTCGGCGGAAATATTGAAGGGCTGCAATCCGCCGCGTACCTGTATTATCAAACTCCGCTGGAACGATTGAACCTGGCAGAGCTTGTTGACTTGATTCTTTTGCCGAACGATCCGAACGGTCTTCGCCCGGATAAGAATTCTGAGAAGCTTTATCTGGAAAGAAAACGCGTCGCTCTTGAATGGCTGTCCGAAGGTTTTCTGACAAAACAGGATTCCATCGTTCTGTGGCAGACGCCGGCATCGGTCAATCGTTCCCAGCTTCCGCGCTTCGCTCATCATTTTGTGCTGCGAGTGAAGGAATTGTATCCCGGCGAGAATATGGTGGTGAGTTCTCTCGACCTAAAAACGCAGACTGTTGTCGAAAAGATTCTCGCTCGTCACGTGCGGACCTGGGCGGCGCATAATGTTTTCAACGGGGCGGCGGTGGTCATCGACAATGCGACCCATGGAATAACAGCGTACGTCGGCTCTGAAGATTTTGACGACTCGGCGCACTACGGCCAGGTCGATGCAGTGCAGGCTCTTCGGTCTCCCGGTTCCACCCTGAAGCCCTTTCTCTATGCTCTTGGCATCGACAACGGAACGCTCACCTCGAAAACACGACTGCTTGATGTTCCGTACGACGCGGATGGATACAGCGCCGAGAATTACGACGGTACGTACGCAGGCTGGGTGTACGCGGACGACGCGCTGAGACACTCACTCAATGCGCCGATGGTCCGTTTGCTCGAAGGGGTTGGCGCAAAAACTTTCACCGATCATCTCATTGCATCGGGCTTCAAATCCCTCGCACAGCAAAAAGAAAAATTGGGGTTGAGCATTATCCTCGGCGGCTGCGGGGTGACGCTCGAGGAGTTGACGTCGGCCTACGGCGCATTCGCGCATGCAGGGATGTTTGTACGGCCGTCATATATAAAGGGAGATTCGGGAAATTCGTCGAAAGTGTTTTCGGAAGCGGCGGCGTACATCGTCACCGATATTCTGTCCAAATATGATCAATCGGAATCCGCGCTCAGTTTCTCTTCGATTGCTTCATTACCGGAAGTGGCCTACAAGACCGGGACGAGCTATGGACGCCGTGACGCGTGGTGCATCGGCTATTCATCGGAATTCACGGTGGGGGTATGGCTTGGCAACGCGGACAATACCGGTGCGCCGGACCTCGTGTCCACGAAGGCGACCGTTCCGCTGTTCGCTGATATCTTCGATGCCATCTCCGCGCATTCATCAAAAATCATACTTCCGATGCCCTCCGACGTTGCCGAGCGGAAGGTGTGCGCTCATAGCGGCAAACTTCCATCATCCTTTTGCACTTCGTTGACGACGGACCTCTACTCACGGTCGCAAACGCTTCAAAGCTATTGCGATGTAGACAAGGAGTTTTATGTCTCGCTCGATGGAAAAGTTCATTATTGCACGAGTTGCCTCGGCAGTCATCCGTACAAGCTGAAAGTCTTCGAAGATTTTCCTCCGGAGTACGTCAATTTCCTGAATAGCACCGGTCATCCGTACACTCCGCTCCCGCCGCATAATCCGTCGTGCGAACGCGTGTTTGCCGGAAAAGGACCGCGCATCATCAGCCCCACGAAAGATATGACCTATTTGCTGGTGTCCAAAAAACAGACGATCGCGCTGTATGCAAGCTCGGGAGTCAACGTGAAGGTGCACCATTGGTACGTCGACAACAAATTTATTGCGAGAAGAAAGCAGAACGAGAAAATATTCTTTGGAATGGGCGACGGTCAGCATACGATCACGTGTGTTGACGACAAAGGAAGATCCTCATCGGTAAACATCAAAGTGCGACATCTCTAAATTATTTATCATTCACACCTCGATAATCAAGGGAGACTTCAATGCAAACACACTTTTCGAAATGGTCAGTTCTTTTTTTCCTCTTCTTCTTGCCGTCATGCTCGATGTTCGATTCGAATGGCTTGCGGATAACGTCGGAATTGCCCCATGGGGTCGTTCCGGCGTCCGGCGTTCTGCAGTTCGAATTCTCGCGGGGTGTTGTACCTCCGGAATCGACAAACGTTTGGGTTGAAACACCGTTCATTGAATTTACACCCCACGTCGAAGGGAAATTTGTCTGGCAGGATTCGTCGAAGCTCGTGTTCAGCCCCGACGTTCCGTTTGCCGGCGACACAAAATTCAAAGGCAGATTCAATACTGATCTGTTGAAACAATTATCGCACTCGCGATCTTTCAGAGGTGACGAAGAATTTTCCTTTGCGACGGAACCGTTCACAATGAGGGGAGCCGAGTTCTTCTACGACAGAATAGACAACAAGCGGACGGTGGGTGTGAAAGCCAACCTGGAGTTTTCATACGCCGTGAAACCGGACGACGTCGCAAAATACCTCAAGATGGAAATTGACGGCGCGCCGCATCCCGAATTCAAAGTGATGTCGACGACCCAGGCGAAGACGATCCCGGTCGAGATCGGTTCGATGACGCAGCTCGAGAAGGCCCGAAGCATCAGTGTTTCCTTTGTCGATGGATTGGTTTCTCCCGAAACAAATACACATATCGCCATGGAGAAGCCGTTCGTGTATTCCTTGCCCGGCCTTGAAGAGCTTAAAGTTTACGGCCACGAAGCCGGGTTCGACGGCAAGGAGGGTACCATAAAGATCTCAACCTCGCAGGAGGTTGATATGTCATCCGTGAAGTCGTTTATTTCACTTTCGCCGGAGCGGTCATACGTGGTGGAAGCGACGGATCGATTCGGGTTTTTGATCCGGGGGAATTTTGAAACGGCCACATCATTCCACCTCATGATCCGCAGGGGTCTGCAAAGCGTCCTCGGCGCAAAAACGCAGAATGACTACGAGGCCGACGTGGTCATCGGAGACATCAAGCCGTCGTTCTCGTTCGTCTCAGACGGGGCATACATGCTCTTGAGCGGCGCAAAAACAATTGCGGTGAAAACAGTTAATCTATCAAAACTTCACGTGCAGGTGAGCCAGGTCTTTCAAAACAATATTGTTTTCTTTATAGACCACGGCCGGTCGTACGACTATGAGTACTACGATGATGACGAGGAGGGGTATCATCCTTCGCATAAATACCGTTTCTCGGTTGGCAATTTCGGCCGTTTGCTTGAAGGGAAAACGATCGACATTCAAAATTCGCGAAATCAGGAGGTGACGACGGGAATTGACCTGGCATCGTATCTTCGGAACGATTACAAGGGCTTTTTGCTCGTGGAAGTCTCGGATCCAGCACAAACATGGCGGTCGACAGCAAAACTGATCTCCATTTCGGATATAGGCCTTATCGTCAAACAAAGCAAACAAGAGTTAGCCGTGTTTGCCACTAGCCTCGATGATAATGAGCCGCTTGGCGGCGTGAAGATCGACCTCATCTCGACGAGCAACCAGGTCATGTCGTCGCAGAATACGAATTCCGACGGCGCTGTCGTCTTCAAAGATTTCGGCACGCTCCAGAACGACGATTTTCATCTGAAGCTCGTTACGGCGACAAAGGGAGACGATTTTAATTTCCTCAACCTCGCGGATTACCGTGTCGAAACGTCGCGTTTCGATGTCGGAGGGAAATTCGACAGCGAGGGACAATATGACGCTTTCGTCTACGGCGACCGCACATTGTACCGTCCCGGCGAAAAGGTGATCCTCACTGGAATTGTCCGTGATCTCCACAACGGTCTGCCCGGAAATTTTCCGATAAAGGTAAAAATGTTCAGCCCGCTGGGGACAGTGGTATCGGAATTTATGCGGACCATCAACGAGGAAGGGTCCTTTGAAATATCTTATCAAACAGACCAAAGCGCGCCGACGGGAGAATACCGTTTTGACGTCTCGACGGGAAACGACCTCTTCCTGACCTCATATTCCGTGAGCATTGAAGATTTTGTTCCAGACAGAATTCGCGTGTCAATGACTGCGGATCGAACAAAGGCATCTCCGGCGGACACGATCAATTATGCGTTCCAGGCGCTTAACTTCTTCGGACCTCCTGCGTCGGGGAGGAATTACGAGTTTGAGGGGACATTCGTTCCGGCGCCGTACGTTTCAAAGCAGTTTCCGGAATTTCGATTTGCGAACGACGGGGCCGCGAATTTTTCCGCGCAGCCGGTTGTGAGCGAGGGGAAGACCGACGACGAAGGGAAGGCCGAGGAAACTTTTGCAGTTCCGAAGGAAGCCACTTCCAGCGGCGTCCTCATCGCTCGGGGACGGGTCGGCGTGTTCGACGAATCCGGCCGCCCGGTATACCAGCTCGCGACAACAGTCGTGCACCCGAAAGACTATTACATCGGAATCTGGAAGAAGATGGATTATTACGTCTCGCCGGGAAATCCGCAGACGATAAAACTGGTTGCCGTGAACACCGACGATCAGGCGATTAAAGGGTTTCCGGCGCAGTTCCAACTCTTCCGGAAAGAATGGCACACGGTATTGCGGATGTACGAAAAGACAAACTCTCTGCGTTATGTCTCGGAAATGCGTGAAATACCGGTAGAGGCCCGGGACGTCACTCTTGATGACTCGCCGACACCGGTCACATTCACAGTTCCTGCGATCTCCGGCGATTATGTCGTGCGCGTATCGAAGAAGAACGATGACGCCTTTAATCAGTTTGATTTCTATTCATACAGCTGGGCGACAACCGACATCACGTCGTTTCAAATTGACCCCGAGGCGAAAGTTGATATCTCGTTCAACAAACAGTCGTTTGAGCCGGGGGAGAAAGCGAACATACTATTTAAAACCCCGTTTGACGGGACGATGCTCGTTACACTCGAACGGAATAAGGTTATCAGTTATCGTTATTTGAAAGCTGAAAATAATACTGCGTCGATGGAACTCTCCGTTGAAGACGACTTCATGCCGAACGTGTATGTCAGCGCCGTGCTTTTTCGAAAGGTAAAAAGCATGAACATCCCGCTCCTCGTGGGTCATGGCTTTGCTCCGTTGTTCGCGGAGCGGAAGTCCAATAAATTGGCAGTATCGATCTCCGCGCCTGAGAAGATCCGCCCCCGGGGAAAACAAAAGGTCACGGTTTCGGTAGCAGGAGAGAAGAACGTGTTCGTGACCCTTGCGGCAGTGGACGAGGGTATTTTGCAGGTAAAAAATTATGCGACGCCGCAGCCGTACTCGTATTTCTATGCCAGGAAAGGATTGGAAACGCAAACGTTCGATTTCTTCCGTGATCTGCTGCCGGAGTACGACAAGAAACAAAAGAGCAGCAGCGGTGGGAGCGATTACGAAGCAAAGGCGAAAAGAACGAATCCTGTTTCTGCACTTCGTTTTAAACCCGTTGCGTTATGGTCGGGAATTGTGAAGACAAACTCCGACGGTGAGGCCGACGTGACACTCGACGTTCCGGAATTCAGCGGCGAGCTGCGCCTGATGGCTATCGCGTACAAAGGGGGGAAATTCGGCACGGCAGAAAAGCCGATGAAGGTCGCCGATCCGATCGTCGTCACTCCCGCGCTCCCTCGCTTCGCGAGCCCGAACGATGTCATCACGATGCCGATCACGGCGTTCAACACGACGGAAAAACCTGTCAGTGTGAAATTCACAATCAGCACTGAAGGGCCGATCCTGGCGACACAGCAATCGGCGGAGCTGGACGTCAACGCGAATCAGGAAAAATATGTGAACATCATTCTTAAAGCGACAGACCAGATCGGAAAAGCGACGGTGAAAGTCGTCACCGAGGCGCTGGGCGAAAAATTTGAATCGGTCACTGAAATCCCGGTCCGGCCGCTGTCAGCATATGTTACCGAAAGTGTCGCCGGCATCGTGACCGGCGGGAACACCGTCTCGATGACAATGAGCGATAAATATCTGCCGAATGGAAGAAAATCATATCTTACGGTGAGCCCGTTTCCTGTGGCGAATTTCGCCAAAGAGTTGAAATATCTTGTCGGTTATCCGCACGGGTGTCTTGAGCAGACGACATCGAAAGCGTTCCCGCAGATCTATCTGCGCGATATCGCCGTCTTGCTCGACCCGACCATTCTCGAGAAAGGAAGTCCCACCTATTTTGTGAACGAAGCAATCACAAAAATCACCGGCATGCAGGGAAATGACGGCAGGTTCTCATACTGGCCTGGCGGCTCAGAGGTTAACACGTGGGCGACCGTCTATGCAACACATTTTCTAATCGAAGCGAAAAAGGCCGGGTACTCAGTTCCGGAAGGAACACTGAAGTCCGCATTGTCTGCCATAGCGACCATCGCTCGCAGTAAACAGACGATGGATTACTATATCTATTCGAATCACAAAACGGAAATCATACGTATTGCCGACAAGAGTTCCGTCTATGCTCTTTACGTGTTGGCTCTTGCGGGTCAGCCGGAAATTCCCTTAATGAATTTCTACCGGACAGCTCCATCGCTTCTTACGACCGACACGCGGTACCTTCTTGCCGGTTCCTTTGCGCTGAACGGAGACCGAAAGTCATTTCTGGACCTGCTGCCTCCGCAGTTCGTCATTGAAGACCCGGTTAGGACTTCCGGCGTATGGTTCGACTCACCGGTGCGTGCGAACGCGATCGTTCTCAATGTGCTACTGGAGACGGATCCGGCGAATCCGAACATCCCGAGATACATGGAGTATCTTTCAAAAACGTACGAAGGAAATGAATGGTACAGTACGCAGGATGATGCGTTCACATTGCTTGCGTTCGGGAAGGCGGCTCGCCGAGCCGGAGGAGGCAAGTTCGACGGAACGGTAAACATCGCCGGGAGCACGAAGCAGTATTCCGGAGGCAATCAGAAGTACGACATCTCTGCTGTAGAAGGTAAAGTCGCGTTTTCGTTGAGAGGCGAGGGGCAGGTGTATTATTCGCTGATCACGGAAGGAATTCGAAAGGACGGCAGTATCAAGATTGAGGATAAGAACCTTCGTGTAAGAAGGGAATTCTTCAACCGCTTTGGGGCTCCCGTTAGTCTCGATGCGGTAAAACAGAATTCCCTTGTTGTCGTCAAGATCACGGTGAAATCGGATGTCGACGAACTCGAGAACGTCGCGATCACAGACCTGCTTCCCGCCGGATTTGAGATCGAGAACCCGAGGCTTGTCGAAACGTCGCAGTATGATTTTATTAAGGACGCGAGTACACCGGATTACGTGGATATACGCGACGACCGGATAAATTATTATACCAACTTTAGCGATAACCGGGAGAGGAAATTCTTCTACCTTGTGCGCGCAGTTACCAAAGGGGAATTCCAGTACGCGCCGGTTGCTGCTGAAGCGATGTATGATGCAAATTATTATTCGGCGAGCGGTCGCGGAATATTGAAAGTTGTCGAATAACCAGATAATTTAATGGATCAAAGGTGAAACGGCCGTTTGGGCGAATTCAGTTATCCTCCGCGGCCGTTCCGCCTGGTCATTGTTCGCAAGTCTATTACTCTATAGATAGGATAGAAGCCTCGCCTGAGCCAGATTTCAGTTCAGATACGATGATAAGGAATGCATTATCATAGAGTTGCCGTCGTTTTCTCCCCGCATTTATTGATTCTCTTCCGAACACTTCGTATATTTATTCCGTTTGTACACAGGCACTTACCCCGATATTGATGCTATGACATTTGAGCAAGTCGTATTTTTCCTTCTGGCTGCCGTCGCGGCATTCTCTGCTGTTATGGTCATCCTTCAGCGCAACCCTGTCAACAGCGCCCTCTATCTTATTCTTAACTTTTTCTGCCTCAGCGGCTTGTATCTGACACTGAACGCTCAGTTTATCGCGATGGTGCAGGTATTGGTGTATGCCGGCGCCATCATGGTCCTCTTCCTCTTCGTGATCATGCTGTTGAATCTTGGAGATGACAAGCGGCTCAGGGAGCATCTGGGGGTGAGGACGTATCTCGGTATCGCCTTCAGTGTCGGGCTCGTCCTGGAACTGCTCTACATGTTGGCGTACCGAACCGGAAACACATTGATTCAACAATCTTCCAATTCCGTAGAAATAGGAACGGTCGAATACATCGGTAAGGTTCTTTTTAGTAAATTCATTTTCCCGTTTGAAATCACCTCGCTCTTGTTACTGGCGGCGATCGTAGGCGCCGTGATCCTCGCAAAAAAGAAAATTACAGAATGATCCCTATCGATTACTATCTTCTCCTTTCCGCATTCATGTTTTGTGCCGGTGTTCTGGGCGTGTTGATCCGGCGCGATGCGATCATCGTGTTTATGTCCATCGAGTTGATGCTCAATTCGGTGAACCTCTCGCTCATCGCATTCTCGTCGTTCCTTGGAGACCCGACAGGGCAAATGCTCGTGTTTTTTGTGATGACCGTTGCCGCGGCGGAAGCGGCAGTAGGGTTGGCGATCATCATTGCACTCTTCCGCAACAAGCAAACGGTCAATATTGACGAGATCAATATCTTAAAATGGTGAATATCTGCATCGGGCTTCTGAAGCGAAAGTGTTCTGAAAATTAATCATTGAATTGGTGTTCATGTATCCGTACGTCGGCCTTATCGTTCTTTTTCCGTTTCTCGGTTTCCTTTTTATCGGCCTTTTTGGGTCGAAGATAAAATCGGAAAAACTCGTCGGCACGATCGGCTCGGGTGCAGTAGCGCTGTCGTTCTTTGTTGCAGTGTCGATCTTTGTTGAGATGCTGTCGCTTCCTGTCGGTGAGAGGCAGCACATCGTGAATCAGTTCGAATGGATCGGCGCAGGTTCATTTTCAGTGAACGCCGCATTCGAGGTTGACCAGCTGTCGATTCTGATGACGCTGATTGTCACCGGCGTGGGAAGTCTCATCCATGTCTATTCGATCGGGTACATGCACGGCGACAAGGGATTCTGGCGGTTCTTTGCTTACCTGAATCTCTTTATCTTCGCGATGTTAATCCTTGTTCTCGCCGACAACTTTTTGTTCATGTTCGTAGGTTGGGAAGGGGTCGGACTCTGCTCGTATTTGCTGATCGGCTTTTGGTACGACAAGAATTTTGAGAAGGGAACGACGGGAGATGCGGCGAAAAAAGCGTTCATCGTCAACCGCATCGGCGATTTCGGGTTTCTCCTCGGCATGTTTCTCATCTTCACCACCTTCGGGTCGCTGAATTTCGAGTCGGTGTTTTCTGCGGCCTCGGTTTTTAGCCGCGGCGACTCCACCGTTATGTGGATCACGCTCCTGCTCTTTGTCGGAGCGACGGGAAAGTCGGCGCAAATTCCGCTGTACGTATGGCTTCCGGATGCGATGGCCGGCCCGACGCCGGTGAGCGCGTTGATTCACGCCGCCACGATGGTCACGGCGGGCGTGTACATTCTCGCACGGAGCTCGATCTTGTTTGCGCTGTCTCCGGTGACAATGGAGGTCGTCGCCATCATCGGGGTCGCGACAGCCTTCTTTGCGGCCACGATCGGTCTCGTCCAAAATGACATCAAGAAGGTGCTCGCCTATTCCACCATAAGCCAGCTCGGGTACATGTTCCTCGGTTTAGGCGTGGGCGCGTTTGCCTCTGGAATCTTTCACGTTATGACGCATGCATTCTTCAAGGCCCTGCTGTTCCTCGGTTCGGGCGCTGTCATCCATGCAATGCACGATGAGCAAGACATCCAGAAAATGGGAGGACTCAAAAAATATCTCCCGACAACATACAAGACATTTCTCATCGGAGCGATCGCGATCTCGGGAATTCCTCCGCTTGCGGGATTTTTCAGCAAGGATGAAATATTGTGGAGAGCTTTCTCCGACGGCTCGCCGATCTTATGGCTTGTTGGCGCGGCCGGCGCCGGGTTGACGGCGTTCTACATGTTCCGGCTTGTGTCGCTTACCTTCGACGGCTCCCCTCGCTTCGACGAGCATCATCTTCACCCGCATGAAGCGCCGAAGACGATGACCATCCCGCTGATCATTCTCGCGGCGCTCTCCGTCGTCGGGGGATTTGTCGGTATTCCGGAAAGCCTCGGCGGGGGAAATTGGTTTGGACGTTTTCTTGAACCCGTCTTTGAACGTGCGAACTCGAAAATGCTCATGCCCTATCACGAAGCTTCGGTCATGGAATATGTCCTGATGGCAGTCTCAGTTCTGATCGCGGCAGCGGGCATATACTTTGCCAGAAAGATTTACCTGGAGAAGAAAGAGATAGCGGAGCGGGTTGCTTCGAGATTTTCGCGGACGTACAAACTCCTTCTCAACAAATATTTTGTCGATGAGGTGTATGACGGAGCGGTGGTGACGCCTCTGGTAAAGGGTTCCGAGAAACTTCTCTGGAAACGTGTTGACGTAGGAATCATCGACGGATTGATAAACTTTTCGGCCAAGGCTACCGAGTACGCGAGCCAGTTCTTCAGACGCATGCAAACCGGAGTCGTTCAAAGCTATGCCGTCGTGTTCGTTGCTGGCATCTTGTTCGTCCTTGGCTGGCTGATCATTCGATAATATGAAATTCTCTTGTTGCCAATGAACTATCTTCTCACGTACGCATTATTCTCGCCCTTCGTTGGAATTGTGATCCTTCTTTGCATCGGCAAAGAGAAGTCCGTCGCGATCAAATCCGTTGGACTTGCGACGTCGCTGCTGACGTTTATTTTGTTCATGGTTCTCTACTTTCGGTTCGATCCGGCGAATGTTCAATATCAATTCGTGAACCAGGCTGTGTGGATCCAGGGACTGGATATCAGCTATACTATCGGCGTTGACGGATTGTCTCTGTTGCTCATCGTGCTTACGGCGTTCCTAACTCCGATCGCGCTGCTTTCTTCATGGCAATCGATCACCCTTCGCCTCAAAGAATACGTCATTTTTATCCTTCTTTTGGAATTCGGGATGCTCGGGGTTTTTCTCGCCTCGGATCTCTTCTTGTTCTATGTTTTTTGGGAAGCGATGTTGATCCCGATGTATTTCATCATCGGTATTTGGGGCGGGCAGGAGAAGATCTATGCGGCGGTCAAATTCTTTATCTACACAATGGCGGGCAGCCTGCTGATGCTGGTGGCGATCCTGTCGCTTGGCTACTACGCATCCACGGTGCCGGGAGGACATTTCACGACCAATTTGACCACGCTCTATCAAATAGCCCCCTCCATTCCGCGGAATATCCAGGTATGGATGTTCCTGGCGTTCACACTTTCGTTTGCGATCAAGATACCGTTGTTTCCTTTCCATACATGGCTTCCCGATGCGCACGTTCAGGCGCCGACGGCCGGAAGTGTGATCCTTGCCGCAGTGCTTCTGAAGATGGGAACGTACGGGCTGCTTCGTTTCTGTTTGCCGTTGTTCCCGCAGGCTTCGTTTGAATTCACTCCTCTTCTTTCCACGCTCGCGGTCATCGGCATCGTCTACGGCGCTCTTGTCGCGATGGTGCAGACCGACATCAAAAAGCTGGTGGCATATTCTTCCGTGAGTCACCTCGGCTTCGTTGTGCTCGGAATTTTTTCGATGACCGAGGAGGGGATCCAGGGAGCGATGATTCAAATGATCAATCACGGGCTTTCCACCGGAGCGCTCTTTTTGATCGTGGGGATGCTCTACGACCGGAGGCACACGCGCGACATCTCTCAGTTCGGGGGTTTGTCCAGTCAGATGCCAGTCTTCGCAGCGTTCTTTATGATCGTTATGCTTTCGTCGATCGGACTTCCCGGACTCAACGGTTTTGTCGGCGAATTTCTTATTCTGCTCGGATCGTTTAAGTCGACGTTTTTGGGCTCTCATGTCTATACCGTTGTCGCGGCATCGGGAGTGATCTTTGCAGCGGTCTACATGCTGTGGATGTTCCAACGAGTAATGTTCGGCAAATTAACGAACCCGGCGAACCACTCGCTCCATGATCTCTCAGCGCGCGAGATCGCAGTGCTTGTCCCAATTCTTGTGTTCATAGTGTGGATTGGGGTCTATCCGTCGACATTCTTGAGGACGTCAGCAGCATCGACGAAACAGATAGTCAGGATGCTTGAGCAAACAAGAAGCGGAGAGATTCACTCGGCAATATTAAAAACCGGGCAGGGCACACGATGATGAAGTTTTCATTTCGCCTGGTATTGAAATTAGGGTTGGCTCTGGCTGTCTTCTCCACTCTGGCGTTCGCCAGCGGAGAATCGTATGCATCAGAAGTACCGGTGATCATGATGTTACCGTTCGCCGTTCTTCTTGTCGCGATTGCTGTCGTCCCCTTCATAAGCAGGCATTGGTGGAAGAAATACTATCCTCATGTGGCGGTTGGGTTGGGGCTAATTCCGGTTGCGTATTATGTATTTGCCCTTGATAACGGAGCGAGAATGCTGCAGGTCGGGAAAGAGTATCTCAGTTTCATTGTACTTATCGGATCGCTGTTCGTGGTCGCAGGGGGCATTCATCTCCACATTTCGGGAAAATCTACGCCGTTCGCAAATGTCGCTCTTCTTACGATAGGTGCAGTTGCGGCTAATATTCTCGGAACTACGGGTGCATCGTTAATTTTGATCAGGCCGTATCTGCGTGTCAATAAATATCGCATGCGCGGTTTTCACGTCGTTTTTTTTATCTTTGTCGTCAGCAACATCGGGGGCGGGCTTACACCTCTTGGCCCCCCTCTTTTCCTTGGTTACCTAAAGGGCGTTCCTTTCTGGTGGGTACTGGAGTCTGTGTGGCAAATGTGGTTCATCGCGCTCGTGATAATCTTAGCGGCCTTTTTTGTGATCGATACAATCAGCTTCCGGAAATTCGCAGCCGGCTCCAACAATGGTCTCCGCTCACAGCTCCATGAGGAAGCAGAGGTCAATGGCTTGCACAACGTCTTCTTCCTTGCCGTAATTGTGGCTGCAATGTTTGTAGAGAATCCTTTGTTCCTCAGAGAAGCATTGATGGTTGCGGCGGCGGCCGGGTCATTTTTTACGACCCAAAATCAAATTCATGTGAAGAACGATTTTAATTTTGCGCCAATCACAGAGGTGGCAATTCTGTTCGTTGGAATATTTGCAACCATGGTTCCGGCGCTCGACTGGCTGGAACTTCACGCCGGGTCGATCGGCTTCACAAATGCGGGACAATTTTACTGGGGGACTGGGATTCTCTCGGGTGTGCTGGACAATGCGCCGGCATATCTCAATTTTCTCAGCGCCTCGATCGGTCTTTTCGTCGACCATAATATTGTTGTCGAGGTGAATCGTCTTGTCGCGTCTCACGGTGCCGGATTGACAGCGATCGGCGGAATCCATGCAGATGAAATTCGGAATACATTTTCTGCGCTCACAAAATTTCATCCGGACCTTGTTGCGGCAGGGAGTGTTCCGCTTTCTGTCGTGCAGGTTTCGTATTTGCTCGGCAACCGTGACCTTTATCTGAAGGCGATTTCAGTGGGGTCAGTTTTCTTCGGCGCATGCACGTATATCGGCAACGGTCCGAACTTCATGGTAAAGTCCATTGCTGAACGATCGGGCGTGGTCATGCCTTCTTTTTTTGGCTATATCGGACGCTACACCGTTCCTCTATTACTTCCGACGTTCGCCTTGATATGGTTTGTGTTCTTCCGTTCATAGATTCTCGCAGAGGCTGAGTGTATGGTTTTTTCATTTTCAGACTTATATGGAATTTCGCCAATCCTCTCGGTGTCGATCACGGCCATCGCCGCCCTGATCGTCAAGTCGGCGTTTCGAAAAAGCGAAACCGCGATCATCGTTATTGGGATCGCCGGGATCCTCACCAGTATGGTTTTCAGCGTGCTGACGTTCTCGATCAGTTCAACCGCTTTTAACGACATGGTGCTTGTCGGTGGATACGCAAGCTTCTTTGACCTTCTCTTTCTTGCTGCCGGGTTGCTGACGTTCCTTCTTTCTGAGTCGTACCTCAAGAAAGAAGGGATAAATTTCGGCGAGTTCTACGTGCTCGTTCTTCTCTCTGTCGCTGGAATGATGTTGATGGGCTCGTCGGCTGACCTGATTACACTGTTTCTTGGAGTCGAGTTGATGTCGGTCTGTTTTTACGTTCTTGCCGGTTTCATGAGAACAAGGATCAGCTCCAATGAAGCCGCGCTCAAATATTTTCTCCTTGGTGCATTTTCGACGGGGTTCCTGCTTTACGGCATCGCACTTATCTACGGCACAACAGGGACGACAAACTTATTGCGCATCGCGTCCGTTCGGCCAAGCGCGTCGCTGCCCCTGTGGTACAACGTCGGGCTTGGATTACTGCTCATCGGCTTGGCGTTCAAAGTTGCCGCCGTACCGTTCCACATGTGGGCACCGGATGTATACGAGGGTTCGCCGACCACCGTCTCGGGGTTAATGTCCACCGGAGGAAAAGCGGCAGCTTTTGCTGCTGTGGTCCTCGTGTTTGCGATACCGATGGCGCAGCATGACGAGCATTTTAAATTCATTCTTGCGGTGCTGGCGGCAGGCTCGATGATCGTCGGAAACCTCTTCGGGCTTGCGCAAACCAATCTGAAGAGAATGCTTGCGTATTCGAGCGTTGCTCACGCGGGGTACATGCTTATTGGCATTGCGTCGGGAGTATCGCTCGGACAGCAAGGGATCCTGTTTTACCTGGTATCGTACACCCTGACCAACCTTGGTGCCTTTGGCGTAATCTCGATACTCGAAAAAGAATCGGGGGGCAATGTTACCTATGAAGAGTACGCCGGGCTTGGATCGCGCAGGCCGCTCATCGCCGCACTGATGTCGACCTTCATGTTCTCGCTGACGGGTATCCCTCCGTTTGCAGGGTTTATCGGGAAGTATTATCTTTTCACCAGCGCGGTGCAATCTCACATGACCTGGCTGGCGATTCTCGGCGTCATCACGAGTCTCATGTCGGCGTATTATTACCTCCGTATCGTTGTGTATATGTATTTTCGGGACGCAAAAGGTCCAGCAGAAATTCGCGTGCCGCGGCTTGCCTTGTGTTCCATCGCAATTTCGGCGGTCGGAATTGTGGTTCTTGGCATTCTCCCTTCACTCGTCCTTAATGTCACGCAATTGCTTTTCTAGTTCTTATTCGGAATTTGTACCGTCCATTTGTGAGTGTGACATGTGGACGGTTTTTCTTTTTTGGAGTATTCATGCTTTCTCTTGTTGATTCGCGGCAAATGATGGATCTTGACGAGAAGGCCATTCGTCAATTCGGCATGCCTTCGATTCTCCTGATGGAAAACGCGGGGCGAAGCGTCATTGAAGAAATGGAACTCCGATTCGGATCGCTTCGTGGAAGCAAGATCCTTGTTGCCGCAGGAAAAGGGAAGAACGGCGGAGATGGATTTGTGGCAGCACGGCACGCATCACAGCGCGGTGCAGACGTTACGGTGCTGCTCCTTGGCGCGGAAACTAATTTCCAGGGCGACGTAAGAACAAATTACGACATTCTTAAGAATACAATCGGTCCCCGAATGACACTCCTCCGGTCGTTCACGGCAAAAGAATTCTCGGAGAAGCGGTTTGACTATATTGTCGATGCGATTTTTGGAACGTCATTTCACGGCGAGGTGCAGGGAAAATTCAAAAACGTTGTTGAATGGATCAATAGCCAGCGTAAATCTGAAGTCATCGCAGTCGATATTCCTTCCGGAGTAAATGCCTCGACAGGAGAGTGTTCTTCGACATTTGTGAGAGCATGCCTGACGGTAACCATGGCGCTGCCGAAGGTCGGATTATATTTAGGAAGGGGAAAAGAAGCATCGGGTTCGGTCGCAGTTGCCGATATACAAATGCCCCCTGCCTTGACGGGCAAACTCACATCTCGTCTGTTTCTTGCGGGGGAGGAAGACGTTCGGGAAAACCTGCCCGTCCGTTCGATCGAGGCGCACAAGCAAAGTGTTGGAAAAATATTCATCCTTGCAGGGTCGAAGGGGTTGACAGGCGCGGCCCTCCTCTGTTCGCAGTCGGCAATGAGAGCCGGGGCCGGAGCGGTCGTGCTTGGAATCCCCTCAGCCGTGTTCTCCGCCGTGTCGCGTCGAACCCTTGAAGTTATGCCGCTTGAACTACCGTCAACTTCCGAAGGAACGGCCGCATCTTCGTCAATGGCGTTGATTGTTCCGAAAATGAAATGGGCTGACGTGATCCTGATAGGTCCCGGATTTTCGCAGAATCCCGAAACTGCGGAACTCGCCCGTAGAGTTATTTCGACGTCGACGAAAACGCTGGTGATCGATGCCGATGGATTGAACGCTTTGGCGAACGATCTTTCTCTTCTTAAAACAAGAAAATGTAGATATGTCATCCTCACGCCGCACCTTGGAGAATTTTCAAGATTGAGCAGGCTCCCGGCTGACGAGATCGCAAGAAACAAAATACACATTGCACGTTCTTTCGCCCAAAAATATAATGTCGTGCTTGTGCTGAAGGGAGCCCCGACCATTGTCGCCACTCCGGACGGAGTGGTCGTCGTGAACTCCACGGGAAACGCCGGAATGGCCACTGCGGGTTCGGGGGACGTGCTTGGGGGAATCATTGCCGCACTTGTCGGCCAGCACAATACACCCGTGCAGGCAGCGATCAACGGGGTCCATGTTCATGGCCGCTCCGGCGACGTTGCGCGGGATGATATCGGAGAGATGGGAATGATTGCAAGCGACATCTTGCGGCGTGTCCCAGCCGTTCTAAAACAACTGCAACAAAACGGACATCGTCGTGTAGAGTGATGACACGCATAGTTTTTGCCGCTGCGGCTTTCTTGCGCGGCTTTCCCAGAATGTTCCTTTTGGCAGAATGATTCGGTAATAGAATATATGGCGCTCCAGTGCATCTTACTTTTTGTCCTCATTGTTTTCAGCGGCCTGTTTGCTTCGTCCGAAATTGTTTTCATTGTCGCGAACAAAGCGAAGCTGGAAGTCAGGGTGCGCAGGAAAAAATTCGGCGCTGCCAAGGCATTATCCTTTGTCAGTTCGCCCGAAGATTACCTGACCACCGTTCTTGTAGGCAACAATATCGCCAACATCGCCTTTTCATCGATCGCGGCAATACTTCTGCAGCAGCACTTCCACCTGAATGATACGGTTATCACGGTCATCGTTGCGCTGGTGATATTGATGTTTGGCGAATTATTTCCAAAATCGCTGCTCCGGGTTGTGGCCGACGCCGTCGTTCCGTACGCTTCATCGTTCCTTCAGACATGCCATGCCCTGTTTTTTCCTCTTATTTGGATAACGCAGCAAACGTCGAGGGTCATCGTCTCGTCTCTGGGATTTGAAAAATCGAACGTTGGCAGGTTCTTGCGCAAAAAGGACGTAGAGATTCTTCTGAAAGAAAGCGAAGAAATGGGGGAGGTTGGAAAGGAAGAAGGGAAAAAGATCATCAAGGTCATTACGCTGAGCGACGTGCTCGCGAAAGACGTTATGAAGGCCAGGGCGAACGTCGTTGCCGTCGACATCAAGACAACGGTGAAACAGGCGTGGCAGGTGTTGATCGAACGAGGGTATTCCAAATTGCTGGTGTATGACCAGACGATCGATAATATTATCGGGGTGGTGTTTGCGCGCGATTTTTTTTCAAGACCGCGAACACTCTCACAAATCCTGCGGGAAACGGTATTTGTTCCTGAAACGAAAAACTGTTCCGACCTGTTTCGCGATTTTCGTCTCAAGAAAATATCCCTCGCAGTCGTGGTGGATGAGTTCGGCGGGACGGCAGGAGTGGTGACGTCGGAAGATATTCTTCGCGAATTCCTCGGAGAAATTTCCGACGACCAGCAGGACGATGAGCAGCAGGTCAAAGTCTTGTCCGACGGAGGATTTCTCGTCAACGGAAGAACGGAGATTCAAAAACTCCAGTCTGCGTTCGGTCTCCGCATCCCTGACGGTCCGTACGACACGATCGCCGGCTTCGTTATGCATTCTCTCGGGCGGATTCCTTCTGAAAAGGAAGAGGTAAGAATAGGAGAGTTGCTGATCCAGGTGCAAAAAGCAACAAAAACAAAAATTGAATTGCTTAAGATCCGTGTGCAGCAGGCGATATGAGGATGATGCGTGTCATTGTGCAGTGGCTGTTCACCTTTCCTATGTTCCGATCGCTGCGGCACAGGAATTACCGGCTTTTCTTTTTCGGACAGCTCGTCTCTCTTATCGGCACGTGGATGCAGAATATCGGGCAGGCATGGCTTATTTATCAGTTGACGCACTCAGCGGTTTGGCTGGGGGCGGTGGGATTCCTCACCTCGGTTCCCGTTCTCTTGTTTTCCATGTTTGGCGGAACGGTCGCCGACAAGATCTCGAAAAAGCGTTTGATCACTGCGACACAGATCGCATCGATGATACAGGCATTTATCCTTGCGACGTTGGTGTGGACGGATTCGATTACTCCGGCGGTCGTGGGGGTTCTGGCGTTCACACTGGGGACAATCAACGCCTTCGATATGCCGGGAAGACAATCCTTCGTTGTTGAAATGGTGGGGAAAGAAGATCTGCCGAATGCCATAGCGCTTAATTCCGCGGTGTTTAACAGCGCAAGAATGTTCGGGCCCGCCGTTGGTGGAATCGTCATCGGTCTTCTCGGGGTTGGCTGGTGCTTTTTTATCAACGGCGTTTCATTTATTGCCGTCATCATCGGACTGTCGTTAATGAATGTGGAAGAGAGAATAATTAAAAGGAGTGAGGCTTCGATGGTCCAATCCATTAAGGAAGCCGTGGCGTATATCCGGTCTGAGGCTACGATGAAAGCAATAATGACCCTGGTTGCCGTCGTAACGATCTTTGGATGGTCGTACTCCGTCATGCTCCCGATCTTTGCCGACAGGATACTCTGCATCGGCGCCATTGGGCTTGGGAATCTTCTTACTGCAAACGGCATCGGTGCTCTTATTAGCGCATTGACAGTAGCATCGTTTGGACATAAGATTCCTCCGCGGACGTTCATTTATTCCGGGCTATCCATTTTTATTTTCTCTATTTTGATATTTACCGCCTCGACATCGCCGCTACTTTCGATGGTATGCATGATCGGAGTCGGGGTTGGCCTGATCGCGTTCTTTGCGACGGCGAATGCTTCTCTCCAAATGCGCGCTCCCGACCATTTGCGGGGGAGAGTCATGGGATTGTATTCTCTGGTCTTCCAGGGATTTTTCCCATTTGGGAGTTTGGGAATCGGAATGCTGGCCAGTGCAGTTGGAGTCAGGCTTGCGATCGCCGGAGGAGCGTCTGTCTGCGGAGTGTCGGGGGGAATCATGTATCGAGTTATGAAGAAGAAGAATGAACGCACTTAATTGAGAGAGAAATCCGGTATGAGAGTATTGCAATGGTCCATTATATGCTTCGTGATATTGCCGTTCTGCGTTCACGGCCAATCGTCCGACGATCAGGTGTTTCGAGCTGCTGTGAACGTCACGTCAGACACTGCTAAATTGGGGGGGCTGAACAGGTTTATGGCTGCATACCCCCAGAGCAAATTAATCGGGGATGCCTATGGTGCAAAGTTCAGTGTTCTCATGACTCTTCATCAAGATAGTGCAGCTTTTGCTGCCGCACACAATTATCTTGCCGCTAAAGACTTGCTGAACCTTCCCGACGCTCTCCACGATATTGCGATGGAGCTTGCCTTCAGGAAAAAATACCCCGACAGCGCTTTGGTCCTCGTTGACTCGGCCATCTCACTGTATCAGAGAAAGCATGGAAGGGCCTCTCCGATTTATTTGTATACAAAGGCAACGAGTCTGTACCTGCTTAGTAAATTTTCGGACGCCGAATCGACCCAGCTTGAGGCGATCGCGTTGCTGCCGCCTTCTGGTATTTTTGACCCGCACTACAGTAATTATTATTTGCACTTAGGCATGATCCAGTTAGAGACTCATCGAGGAGCCGAAGGGCTGGAACCGTATGTTCATGCGAGTTTTGTTTCGTCTCAATCTTCTGCTGATTTTGTGAGCCTAGACTCATTATTCCGGTCGCGGGTAAAGGATTCGACGATCCTGATTCATGTGAGGGACAGCTTATTTGAGCGAGTTGCCAACGAATATCTCCGTTCGGCCGGCAATACTCCCCGGGCAAAACGGTTTATTGCGGAAAGTTTTTCCCGGAACCGGGTCTTTACCGGGAGGGCCCTGCAGTTTGCACGTGAGGCATACAGAGATGCGGCGGTGAGGACATTTGAAGAACGCTGTGATGCAGCCGCATCACTCGGTATCGTGCTGGCAAACACGGGCAATATCAAAGAAGCGGAGAAATTTCTGAACGAAGCCTTGCAGACAGCGCTCCCTTCCGAATCGGAATTATTCCTCGCGCTCGGTTCCGTGCAGGAATCGCTGGGCAAGAAGAACGAAGCGCTGGATACCTATCTTGCCGGCGTGATCGTAAGCCGGCCTGCGTCCATCATGAAGCCGCTGATGGCCTTGCAGAAAGAATTGTATCCTCGCGCATCGATCGATTCCCTCATCGGTCTAGCGCAGCGCCGCTGGGTGGACTTCTTCCCTCAAAAATACGAACGTCCCGATTCATTGTCCGATCATCCTAATCATAAAACAGTTCTCGCCGAATTGTTCACGGGCTCCGAATGCCGGCCATGCCAGGCCGCCGATATCGCCTATAATAAATTACTGGAGCGATATGACAGGTCTGACCTAACGATCCTCGAATACCATCTCCATATCCCGAAGCCTGACCCGATGGCCAATTCCGATACGGAATTGCGGTCGAAGTATTACGGGGTCAACAGCACTCCGACATCCATCATCGACGGGACGAACGTCATGAATTCGGGGGGACAAAACATCGCAGCGCGGTCGAAATTTGCAGTGCATGCCGACGCAATCGATCACGTTCTCAACACACCTGCGAAGGCATCCATCAAAATCACGGCAAAAATGCGGCGAAGCAAAGTGTCGTTCGCCGTTTCGGCGAGCGTGAACAGTGTGCGAAAATCCTACAGGCTCAGGGTGGCGCTGGCTGAGGATGAGATACGCTACCAGGGCGCAAACGGGATATCGGAACACCGCTACGTGGTGCGGAAAATGATGCGCGGTGCCGGAGGCGCATCCTTCAATCAAAAAGGGAAGGCAGTGGTGAAGGACGCATTCACAGTGTCATCAATCGAAGAGCAATTAGAAAATTACATCAATAAGTATGAACGCGATCTGCAGAAGCCGGAGCCGGCCTTCAAGGAAAAGAAATTTGAGCTAGACCCAAAGCAATTGTATCTCGTCGCATTCGTTCAGGATGATGCGACCCGCAAAATACTCCAATCGACAATAGTCAGGGTAAAGCGATGAAATTGTTACGTACGGTCATATTTCTTCTTGCCATTTCACTGATCGCGACGACGGCTAAAGGCTCGGATCAGTTCGACCAGTACTTTACGGACACAACGTTTCGGTTCGACTACTTCCATTCAGGGACAAAGGGGGAAGAACGGATCGCGGCCGACAAAATGTTCCTTGAAGGAGAATGGCCTGGGAGCCTGTCGAACCTCATCGACACGTTGAACCTGGGAGAATATTTTTTCCGCATTACCGACGTTGCCAGCAACCGGACGATCTTCTCGCGTGGATACAGTTCCCTCTTCAATGAATGGCAGACAACCGACGAGGCAGGGTCGGGAACATACCGAACGTTTCATGAAAGCGTGAGATTTCCTTGCCCCCTGAGATCTTTCCAACTAACGATTTGTCGTCGTTCCAAAGAGATGGTGTTCAATGAGGTGTTCTCAACCGTGATCGATCCGAAAGGGATCGACGTTCATCGGGGGCGGGGACATGCGGTGTCAGAGGTTGTCGACATTCTAACGAACGGCGACATTCATTCAAAAGTTGATATCGCAATTCTTGGAGACGGTTACACAAAAGATGAAGAATCGAAATTCCTGAAGGATGCGCGCCATTTTACGGACGTGCTGTTTTCAACCGAGCCGTTCAAGCACCGGAAGAAAGATTTCAACGTCCGCGCCGTCGAAGTGGAGTCGCGGGAATCGGGTATCGACCGTCCGGATCAGAACATTTGGACCGATCACGCGCTCGGAACCACGTACAATTCATTTGGTTCGGCGCGATATGTCCTCACCGATGAGAACAAGGCAGTCAGGAATCAGGCCGCTGCGGCTCCTTATGACTTTCTTTTTATCCTCGTGAATACCAACCGGTACGGCGGCGGGGGGATCTTCCAGCTTTACGCGGTCTGCTTTGCGACGGGTGAAACACCGGCTACGGCGTGGCAGGCCGATTATGTCTTTGTCCATGAGTTCGGTCATTCATTTGCGGGTCTCGGAGACGAATATTATTCATCGTCCGTTGCGTACAACGACTTTTATCAGAAAGGCGTAGAGCCGTGGGAACCGAACATCGCATCGAATATTACCCGTCAGGGGTTGAAATGGGGCGATCTTGTGAAGCCCGAAACGGTATTGCCCACGCCTTGGAACAAGGCTGTGTATGACAGCATGGAGACAGAACGGGGAAAACTAAAACGGGAAAGTCCCGGCTACGCTGAGCGAAGACAAGCCATTTTGGATTCCGAGCACGCAATCCTGAACGATGAGAGAGGATCAGGAATTGTCGGAGCATTCGAGGGAGCGGGATACAGTTCGACCGGTCTCTACAGGCCTTCGCTCGATTGCAGGATGTTCTCTCTTAGTCTCACGGATTTCGACCCTGTTTGTGCGAGAGCAATCAACAGGATGATCGATTTCTATTCGAAGTAATTTTCTTCCGGGTGCTATTTTCTCAACGGCTGAAGCTTCCCATGTGCATTCTCGGAATTTCCGCTTATTACCATGATTCTGCGGCGTGCCTCCTCGCCGACGGAGAAATTCTCGCCGCCGCGCAGGAAGAACGCTTTACGCGGAAGAAACACGATCATGATTTTCCGAGGCATGCCGTTGCGTATTGTCTGAAAGAGGCCGGCATAAGCGCCGACCGTCTGGAGTGTGTAGCTTTCTACGATAAGCCGCTTCTCAAATTCAACCGTCTTCTTGAAACGTATCTTACCTTCTCGCCGAAGGGTATACAGTCTTTTATTATGGCGATGCCGCTGTGGCTGCAGGAAAAGCTTTGGATCCCCGACCTCATCGAAAAAGAGATCCACTTTGGCGGGAACGTCATATTTCCCGAGCACCATGAATCGCACGCGGCCTCCGCGTTCTTTCCGTCCCCATTTCAGCGCGCCGCGATTCTGACCATCGATGGGGTGGGGGAGATGGCGACATCCTCAATCGGGACGGGAAGCGGCAGCACCGTACGTATTCTATCGGAACTTCATTTTCCCAATTCGCTCGGATTGTTATACTCCGCATTTACGTATTTTACCGGGTTCAAGGTGAATTCGGGAGAATATAAAGTGATGGGGTTGGCGCCGTACGGCGAGCCCAAATACGTCCAGGCCATTTATGACACTTTGATCGACCTTAAAGAGGACGGTTCGTTCGCGATGAACATGGAATATTTCGATTATTGTGCCGGCCTTCGGATGACGAACCGCAAATTTGAAAAGCTGTTCGGCGGGGCCCCGCGCAGGCCTGAATCCTTGTTGACGCAACGAGAATTGGACCTTGCCCGGTCGATCCAGGATGTGACGGAAGAGATCATGTTGCGGATGGCAAAGCATGCAAAGAAGATGACAGGGGAAAAATATCTATGTCTCGCCGGCGGCGTTGCATTGAACTGTGTCGCAAACGGAAAGATTCTCCGTTCAGGATTATTCGACGACATATGGATTCAGCCCGCCGCAGGAGATGCCGGCGGCGCCGTGGGGGCGGCATACGTTGCATATCACCATTATCTTAACAAACCTGCAAAAGGAAAAAATGGCCGGGATCAGCAGAAGGGTTCATACCTCGGGCCGGCGTATGACAGTGAAACGATCGAGGCGTTTCTGAAGGAATATCATTTGCCCTTCGAACGGATTGAAGATTGGGAAACTCTCTGCAGCACGGTGGCTGACTATCTTGGTCAGGAAAAAATCGTGGGATGGTTTCAAGGGAGGATGGAATTTGGGCCTCGCGCGTTAGGCAACCGCTCTATTATTGGCGACGCACGTTCGCCCACCATGCAGAAGAAAATGAACATCAAAATAAAGTTCAGAGAAGGATTCAGACCGTTCGCTCCTTCGGTGCTCGCGGAAAAGGCAGGCGAATGGTTCGAGCTCGACCGTGAAAGTCCCTACATGCTCCTGGTCGCCGACGTAAAGAAGGATAAACAATTGACGATGACGGAAGCGGAGAAGAAATTGTGGGGGATCGATAAACTTAACGTTCTGCGTTCGCAGATTCCGGCAGTCACCCACGTCGACTATTCCGCGCGAATACAAACAGTGAATAGGACCGACAATACTTTGTATTACGATCTTATTGAAGCGTTCTATAAAAAGACAGGATGCCCGGTTATTGTGAACACATCGTTCAACGTGAGGGGTGAGCCGATAGTCGCGACGCCTCTCGATGCGTACAAATGCTTCATGAGAACGGATATCGATGTGCTTGTTGTCGGACAATTCATTCTCCAGAAAGAAAATCAACCGGCGTATCAGGATGACATTCAATGGAAGGAAATGTATGAGTTGGATTAGCGATGTAAAATCCGAATTGAAGCGCCTGAAGGTCTCGCCAAAGGAACTGCGCAAGTTTTCGTATCTTGTCGGGGCGGTTCTCATTCTTATCGGGGTCGCGGGTATATTCAAACATTGGTATGATTCTGCAGTTGCGGCGATATGGATCGGAGCGGCATTATTGGTTCTGTGCGGATTGGTGAAGCCGAAACTCCTGAGGAGGGTGTACCTTGCCTGGATGGGATTCGCTTTCGCGCTCGGCTGGGTCGTGTCGCGGGTAATACTGATTCTGCTCTTCTACCTTATAATCACTCCCATCGGAGCGGCAGCTCGACTTTTCGGAAAGAAGTTCATCGACATTTCATTTCCCGGCTCAAGCGATTCGTATTGGGTTTCGAGGGAGAATTCAAAAAAGATCAATTACGAAAAATTGTTCTAACGGAGGTATTCGTGGCAAAGGTCAAGATCATAGCGGAATATATCCAGTTCTTGAAAGAGAACAAAAAGTGGTGGTTGATGCCCATCGTTTTCGCGTTGGTGCTCTTCGGGCTTCTGATCGTGATCACCAAAGGAAGCGCTCTCGCCCCATTTATTTATACGTTATTTTAAAGCTAACCTCAATTCCTGCACAACGTTAAGCCCTCAAAGCTCATCTTCCTCTTCCAATTTCTTGGAAGAGGAAGGATGATTTTACCCATTCAGAAAAAGAAATCAGTTTTTGCTTGACAATAAGGGCGAAAAGGCCTACCTTTTTTGGAAGCCCTTCCACGATTCTTGAAGAAACTATTGGTGCAGAGTGGCTGTTACAATATATGACATAGCGAGAGAAGCCGAAGTCGGGATAGGCACCGTCTCCCGTGTGTTCAACAACCATCCTAATGTTACTGCGAAGACCCGCGACAAAATCCTTTCCGTCGCGAAAAGATTAAACTATCACCCTCATGCATATGCTCAGGCTCTCGCCCGCAAACGGACAAACACCCTCGCAGCCATTATTCCATTTTTTACAAATTACTTTTTTATAGAAGTTCTTCAGGGCGTTCAGGACAAGATCTCGGTCCTCGGCTACGACCTGATCTTATACGGCATCAACCATCCTGAACAGATCGACGAGTACCTTCGCAAAAGCGTTCAGCGGGGCAGGGTCGACGGCATCCTTTTCTTCTCGATGAAATTGCCGGTCTCATTTGTCGATAAAATGAAAGACCATGCAAAACCAGTTGTCCTCGTGGATACGTTTCATGAGCAATTCGATTCTCTGGCAGTTGAAAATTTTCAAGGCGCAATGGTCGCTACAAATCATCTCATCTCTCTCGGGCACAAGAACATCGGCATGATCAGCGCGAACATCAACAGCGTGCCGGCACGGGAACGTATCGTAGGGTTCAAAGACGCGATCACCTCCGCGGGTCTAGAACTCCATCCTGAAAACATCACGATCAGCAAAGTGACGAAGCAGGACGGTTTCAGCCGTGAGGCGGGTTATCAGACGATGAAAGAAATGCTGAGTAACGGTTCACCTCTGCCGACAGCGATCTTCATTTCCAGTGATATACAGGCCATCGGCGCGATGAGCGCTCTTCGGCAGCACGGAGTGAAAGTGCCGCGCGACGTCGCTGTGGTGAGTTTCGACGATATAGAGCTTGCAGAGCAATTCGGCCTGACGACGATGAGACAGCCGATGTACGAAATGGGGGAACTTGCGGTCGAAAAACTGATCTACCGGATGGAGCATCCATCAGCGCCACCCTCCCAAATAAATTTTTTACCGAAACTTGTCGTGCGTGCAACATGCGGCATGAACAAAATGTATTCCCCGGTTGAAGACTTTGTACACGCAAAAGATTGAGATGTGGTTTCTTATTTAAGAATCTCCAACGTCGGAGCCTCGGCATTGATTAGTGTGATACGCGAGAAATCTTGCAGTGTGCGGCGTCTGCTCTTCGGCGCGGCTCTGTTTGCATTCTGCCTTACGTGTGCGTCTGCGTTTCCTGATACGACGGCCGAGAAGCCGCGCAATGTCGCCGTGGTCGGCAATTCCGTTATTACGTATGATGAGTTCAAGGACAGGTACGAGGACTATCTGGTCTTTACCGGTGTGCAGGACAATATGCAGGCGCGGTACGCAATTCTTAACAATATGATCAACGAGATATTGCTGCGCCAGTACGACGACAATTCGAAAGTCTATAACAATCCCGAATACAAAAAAGAACTTAGCTGGGCATGGAAAGAAACGGTTCTTGCTTTTTTAAAGGACCGTGAGGTGTATGCAAAGATATCCGTGACCGATGAAGAGCTTCGAACTGCGTATGAACGGTCAAAGGTCAAAGTTTCCGTGCGGCATTTATACGCCCGGACAGAGGCCGAAGCCGAGAACCTTTACAAGCTCGTGAAGATGGGAGTAAGTTTCAAGGAATTGGCAAAGCAGGTCTTCACGGACACAGCTTTGAAGTATAACGGCGGATCGCTCGGCTTTATTACGTGGGGAGAAACCGATCCGAATTTCGAAAGTGTTGCGTACTCACTCAAGATTGGCGAAGTGTCCCGGCCCGTCAAGACGCTGCAGGGATACAGCATCATCAAGGTCGA
>Ga0265319_1000222_pt1 | contig 42419 bp, 30 predicted proteins | sample 4824metaG_FD_192443 | JGI IMG/M metagenome (GOLD analysis project Ga0265319, IMG submission 192443) | Rhizosphere microbial communities from Carex aquatilis grown in University of Washington, Seatle, WA, United States - 4-8-24 metaG | ecosystem: Host-associated > Plants > Roots > Rhizosphere >...
GAGGGCGGCAAGGGCAAAGAGCAGGCGGGCCAGCCCCGTAGCCCGCGATGGAACCGATCCGACGGGGTCCGCGAGGGCTATTGGCATTGCGCACATTATAGAATTCCTATGGATCCGTTCTCCCAAAGACGCAATGGTACCCGCGTCTCGGAGCGGGGCTTTGGGGCGGTTCTCGGGCACAAAAGGAGGTTGAAGAGCTCTCTCAAAATCGTTAGCGGATCAACCCTTGCGTAGTTTTAAACATGGTTTCGTAAGCACGGCTATTCCGGCGGGAAAAGTTGTGTGGTAGCGTGTTGGATGATCGAGATTACAGAGGTTCTCGCCATTAAAGGCGGGCCAATGGGGGTGACGGAGAAGGCCCCTGCAAATTTGTTGCACGGCACGAACGAGATCGGCGAAGAGGAGATTCGCGCGGTCACGAAGGTGCTGAAAAGCAAAGTGCTCTTTCGCTATGCCGCGGATATCTCGAAGTCGACCGTGGCTGAGTTTGAGGCCCATTTTGCCGCGAAGACCGGGGCGAAGTACGTGCTTGCGGTGAACAGCGGCACGTCCGCGCTGATAGCCGGCTTGATCGCGCTGAAGGTGAGCCAGGGCGACGAGGTCCTCATACCTGCGTACACGTACATAGCGACCGCAGCGGCCGTGATGGCGGTCGGTGCGCTGCCGGTCATGGTCGAGATGGACGAGTCGCTCAGCATCGACCCGGCGGACATGGAGAAGAAGATCACCGACAGGACGACGGCGGTGATCCCCGTGCACATGCGCGGCATTCCCTGCGACATGGGGAAGATCATGGAGATTGCGAAACGCCGGAAGATCGCGGTGCTCGAGGATTGCGCCCAGGCCAATGGCGGCACGTTCGGAGGACGGGCGCTCGGAACGTTCGGCGACGCGGGAATATTCAGCCTGCAGCATTTCAAGATCATCGCCTGCGGGGAGGGAGGGATGGTTGTGACGAACGACCGAGAGATCTATGAGCGGGCGGCGGTGTACCACGACTCGGCCTACGCCTTCTGGATGGAGGAGAAGGCCAACAACCTGGGGAACGGGGAGGAGTGGCGGAACATGGGCTTCCTGGGCGAGAATTTCCGCATGTCGGAGATGCACGGGGCCGTCGCCATCGAGCAGCTCAAGAAGCGCGACGCCATCCTGGCGCGCACGCGCCACATCAAGAAGCGACTCTGGGCGGCCTGCGAGAAGATCCCCGGGGCCGTGATGGAGGGGCTCAACGACCGCGAGGGGGACTGCGGCATTTCCCTGGTCTTCTTCATGCCCGAGGCCGCGGCAGCGCTGGACGTCGCGGCCACGCTCACCGCCGAGGGCATCCGCTGCGGGACCGTGTTCTCCAAGCAGTTCCCGGACCGGCACATCTATTACCACTGGGACTATGTGATGAACAAGAAGAGCGCCCACAGAAACGGCGCCCCGTGGACCCTCGAGAAAAAGCCGCAGAGGGTGACCTACACCAAGGACATGTGCCCGCGCACAATCGCGCTCCTGGAGCGAGCCGTCATGCTTCCGATCACGCAGATCATGACGGATGCGTACGTTGACCAGGTGGTGGGGGCGATTCAGAAGGTGGCGCGCAACTGGAAGGCGTAGGGAGGAGGATCGACTCATCTTCGCCCCGCAACGCCTCGACGTTGGACAGACTGGCTTTGGCGCCGGCGGGAGGTTACCGCAAGCGCGACTGCCGCCCAAAAATCATGAAAAACAAAAAATCGATTCCCTTTAGCTGGCCGGAGGGCAGGCGCGGCGCCGTGAGCCTGTGCTGGGATGACGCGAGGCCCTCGTCCGTCAGGATCGGGGTGCCCATCCTGGACGAGTTCGGGATCAGGGGCACCTTCTACGCGCTTCCCCGCAACATGGGGCGGGAGCTCAAGATGTGGCGCGCGGCGGCGGTCCGCGGCCACGAGATCGGAAACCACACGATCAAGCATCCGTGCATGGGAAACTTCATCGGCTGGCAGACGCCGGAGACGATGCTGGAGAACTACACCCTCGGCAGGATGGAGAAGGAGATCCTCGAGGCCAACAGGGTCCTGAGCGCGACCGTGGGGGTGAAGCCGACAAGCTTTGCCTACCCGTGCGCCCAGACCTACGTCGGCCGCGGCACCACGCTGAGGAGCTACATCCCGGTTGTGGCAAAGCACTTCGAGGTCGGCCGCGCCGGGTTCAGCGAGACGTACGCCAGCCCCGAGCGGTGCGACCTGGCCCAGGTGCCTTCGATGGACTTCGACGGGCAGACGTTTGAGCAACTTCGCGATCTGGTCGAGAAGGCGATGGTCGACCGATGCTGGCTCGTCGTGACCGGCCACGAGGTCGGTGACGGCCGCGTCAAGCAGACCGTGTCGGCGAAGGCGCTTGAGAAGCTCTGCGCCTACCTCAGGCGGCGCGCCGACATCTGGACGGACACGGTGACCGCCGTGGGCCGCCACATAGCGGCCACGGTGAAGCACCCTCCCATCCCGGCCCGCCTGCGGTAGCGAAGCCCGCCTTGCAGCCCCTGCCATCCCTTCCCCTTTTACCGCAGGCAACGTGAAAGAATCCAGACCCAGGACGTTCTGCTGGCCCGAGGGAAAGCGCGCCGCGGTCAGCCTGACATGGGACGACGCGAGGCCCTCGCAGGTAGATGTGGGGGTTCCGATCCTGGACCGCTTCGGGATCAAGGGCACCTTCTATGTCCTGCCGAGGAACATGGGGGCTCGCCTCTCGAAGTGGCGCAGGGCCGCGGCCAACGGGCACGAGATCGGCAACCATAGCCTAAACCACCCGTGCACGGGCAACTTTGACTGGCAGACCCAGGAGACGATGCTGGAGCGCTACACCCTGGCCCGCATGGAGAGGGAGCTGCGGGCGGCGAACAGGCTGCTGCGCGTGGCCCTGGGCGTCGAGCCCACCAGCTACGCCTACTGCTGCGGCCAGAACTTCGTCGGCCGGGGAACCCGCCTGAAGAGCTACGTTCCCCTGGTGGCGAAGCTCTTCACCGTCGGCCAGGCCGGTTTCAGCGAGACCTACGCGAACCCCTTGATCTGCGACCTCGCGCAGGTCCCCTCCATCAAGTTTGACAACAAGGCGTACGGGGAGCTGCGGGAGACGCTCGACGCCGCGGTGGCCGACGGGTGCTGGCTTATTCTCATGGGCCACGAGGTGGGCGACGTGCGCGCGAGGCAGACGACCTCGGCGAGCGCGCTGCGCGACCTCTGCTCGCATTTCGGGCGGCGCCCGGACATTTGGGTGGACACCGTGACGGCCGTGGGCCGCCATGTGGGCGCCACGGTGAGACACCCTCCCGCCAAGGCCCGCGTTCGCTGAGCCCCAAGGACCCCTCGACATGGCTTTCTCCCCACCCCAGAACCCCCTCCGTAATAAGGCGGTCCGTGAACGCAGGACAATTTCGCCGTCGACCGGGGAGGGCATTCGCGAAGCGACATGAAACTCCACACGATAGACATCGCGATCGTCGTCGTTTATTTCGCGGCCATGATAACCCTGGGCCTCCTGGTGTCGCGGCGGGGAGCCAAGAACATGGGCTCCTACTTCCTGGGGGGCCGCTCGCTCCCTTGGTACCTGCTCGGCATCTCGAACGCGTCGGGGATGTTCGACGTCAGCGGCACGATGTGGCTCACGTACATCCTCTTCATCTACGGCGTGAAGGGCATGTGGCTCCCGTTCGTGTGGCCCGTGTTCAACCAGATCTTCCTCATGGTCTACATGAGCGCCTGGACGCGCCGCTCAAACGTCATGACGGGCGCCGAGTGGATCCAGACCCGCTTCGGCAAGGCCACGGGGGCCAACCTCGCGCACCTGAGCGTCGTCCTGTTTGCCCTCGTGAACGTCGTCGGTCTACTGGCCTACTGCTTCAAGGGAATTGGCAAGTTCCTTGTCGTCATGCTGCCCTGGCATTTCACGGGGAACTCCACGGGCCTGCTGAGCGACGAGAACATCTACGCCGTCCTGATCATGGGCGTCACCTCCCTCTACGCGATCAAGGGGGGGATGGTCAGCGTCGTCATCACCGAGGTGACCCAGTACACAATCCTGGTCATCAGCGCGGTGTCGATCGGCGCGATCGCCATGTGGAGGGTTTCGCCCGCGATGATCCAGAGCTCGATTCCCCCCGGGTGGATGAATCCCTTCTTTGGGTGGAGGCTCGGCTTGGACTGGACCGGGATCATGGACTCGGCGAACAAGACGATACAGCACGACGGCAACGAGTTCTTCATGATCATCTTCCTGTTCATGACCCTGAAGGGCGTGCTCGCCAGCCTGGCGGGCCCGGCGCCGAACTACGACATGCAGAGGATCCTTGCGACGAAGACCCCGAGGGAGGCGTGCCTCATGAGCGCCATGGTCAACCTCGTCATGTGGTTTCCCGCGTACCTGATGGGCACCGGCATTGTCGTCCTGGCGCTCGGCTTCTGCATGCCCGAGCTGCGTTCCATGGAGACGCCGGACTTCGAGAAGATCCTTCCGATGGTCCTGAGCCGGTACGTGCCCGTGGGGCTGCTGGGAATCGTGCTGGCCGGGTTCATGGCGGCGTTCATGTCAAACTTCGCAGCCACCCTGAACGCCGCTCCCGCCTACCTGGTCAACGACATCTACAAGCGCTTCATCGACCCCGGCGTCTCCGGGCGCTCCGCGGTGAACCTCTCCCGCGTTGCCTCGTTCGTCGTCCTAGCGATGGGGATTGCGCTCGGCCTGATGACGACCCGCATCACGGACGTGATGATGTGGCTTGTCGGTGCGCTCTACAGCGGCTTCGTGGTTGCGAACGTCCTCAAGTGGTACTGGTGGCGCTTCAACGGCTACGGCTACTTCTGGGGCATGGTGTCGGGGATCGGAAGCGCGATGATAGTCCCGGTCTTTGCCCGCAGGATATTCGGCGAGAACGTCAACATGCTCTACACCTTCCCGGCGATCTTCACGGTCTCGGCAGTCAGCAGCATCATCGGCACGCTGTGCACCAAGCCGGAGGACGACGCCACGCTTATCAAGTTCTACAAGAATGTCAGGCCCTGGGGTGCCTGGGACAGGATACGCGACCTGGTCATCAAGAGCGACCCGAGCTTCCAGCCGAACCGGGACTGCGCGCGCAACTGGGTGAACATCGTCGTGGGCATCGTCTGGCAGCTGAGCATCTTCACAACCCCGATCTACATTGTGACGAGAAACTGGCACTACTTCTGGCCCAGCTTCGCGGTTTTTGCGGTCACCATCACGTTCCTTAAGTTCAACTGGTACGACAAGCTCGAGGACGACGTTGTCGTTCCGGCTCAAGAAAATGAGCAGTCCAGCACGGCTTCCTGAACCCCGGATCCGGCCACCCGCCAGGGTGTTGCTTTATTGGCGGCAACCTCTTGAATGGAGACATGTCGCTGGCTGATTTCCTAGGACAGGAGCTGGTTTCCGGCCTTGCGCGGCTCGATGCGTCGCGACTGATGGGTGCGTGGGAGGGCGGTAGCCCCTGTGCCATGCGCAGGCGCGCCCGCTTCAGCCAGTTGCTCTACCATGAGAACGACATGCACCCGCACCATGAGTACTGCCAGCTGCTCACAGGCCGGTGCTGCCTGAGCTTCAAGCACCAGACATCGGAGCTCGAGCCCGGTGACGTCGTTGTGCTGGCGAGCGGCGTCCACCACGCGGAGACGGTCTTCAAGAGCAATGTCGGCTACCGCCTGGCATGGTGGGTCCTCAATGACGTCGACCCGATGCTGCATGTGCGCCGGTACACGGCCAAGAAGGGGTACGATGTCGAGTACGTCATACGGCTGACCTCGCTCAGCACCTACGGAAAGGAGCGCATCGACGTGCTCCGCGAGATTGCGGCCGGCTCCATCCACAGAAGCCCGTCCGTGGAGGCGCTTCGCGAGGCGATGTTGTCGGTCGCGGTGGAGCTGTACAGGCAGATCCTGAAGGGTGGGGAGACCCCCTATGACGCCCGCGCGGAGCTGGCGCGCAAGATCACGGATTTTGTACGGATCCATTCCGGCCAGCCGCTGGCCCTGGCGGACGTGGCGAAGGCGGTCCACATGTCGCCCAACTACCTGACGTCACTTTACCATTCCCAGACCGGCATATCCCTCGGGCGCTTCATCAAGGCCGAGCGGATCGAGCTCGCCCAGCGCATGCTCCGCGAGCCCGACTCGAGCGTCAAATCGGTCGGCCTTGGCCTCGGCTTCTCGGATCCCTTCACGTTCAGCCGCGCCTTCAAGCGCATCACGGGCACCGCGCCCGTCGCGTGGAAGCGCACCCAGGGCGTCGTGAACTCCTCGGGGCGCTAGGGCGCCGGTGCCGCTAGGTTGGAAGCGGCTTGCCGAAGGTCTCGGGCAGGAACCAGATCGCCACGATACCCACGACGTAGATGTACGCGACGGTCTCGCCCGCGTTCGCGTAGCTGTTTCCGAAAAGCGCCATGAAGCTGCCCATCTTCCAGGCGCAGATCGCCGTGAGGATCCGGCCGAAATTGTAGCAGACGCCTTGGCCGGTCGCGCGCACCCGGGTCGGGAAAAGCTCCGGGAGGTACTGGGGCATCCATCCGTAGAAGGACGACGTGAAGCACCCCGCCAGCCCCGCCACGAGCAGAAATGCGGGGCTATAGGTGCGGAAGACGGTGAAGAGTAGGGTGCAGCTCACGAAAGAGCCTAGGCAGAGGGTGACGTAGACGGGCCGGCGCCCAATCTTGGAGCCGAACAGGGGGGCGATCAGCGCGCCCGTCATAGCCCCCACCGAGATGGAGAGCAGGCTGTAGGCCTTCACGCGCGGCATGGTTCCGCCGGTCATCTGGTCGGCCCAGAGGGGAATCCAAAGAACGATCCCCCACGTGACGATAAGGGGGATGGAGGCGATCAGGATTCCAAGGAGTGTGGTCCTGAGCAGCTTCGGGCCGAATATCTCCCTCACCGGCTTGGCCGGGCCCTCGGTCCTGACCGAATGCTTCCAGCGCTCGGACTCGGGCACGAACCAGACAATCGCAAGCGCCAGAAGGGCCGGGGACGACCCCACGAGCATGACCCAGCGCCAGGAATGCACCGTGGTCTGGAAGAAGATCCCGATGACCGCGATCAGGGCGAAGCCCAGGTTCGAGGAGAATCCTATGAGCCCGGCCATGAGGGGGCGCTTGTTCTCCGGCCACGACTCCATCACAAGCGCGACGCCAAGCGACCACTCGCCGCCCATCCCGAGCGCCGAGATGAACCGGAGGAAGGCGAGGTCGAACGGGCTGTGTGCGAAGTACTTCAATCCGGTGAAGATGGAATAGACCAGGACGCTCAGAGTCATCGCCCGCACGCGCCCGATCCGGTCGCCGAGCCAGCCAAACGCGAGCCCTCCCACGGCCGCGCCTATCAGGAACGAGGCCGTTATTATGCCCATCCAGTGCTGGACGAACTGCTCGCTCACGGTCCCGGTGGCCATCTGGAACTCCTGGAGCGCCGGGCGGGCGACGAGCGGGAATATTCCCATCTCGAGGCCGTCAAACATCCAGCCCAGGAAGGCCGCCAGCAGGGTGGCGTACATCGCGCGCTTAATTTCCCTTTGGGTTTGTGTCATCGATTGGGGTTGGATGTGACGTCAGCCGCGGGGGCGTTCAAATGAGAATATGGGGAGATTGGCGCGCCATGTCCTCACCGGCGAAATCCGGCCGCCCGGGGGAGCCTATGGGTCGGTGTCGGAACGGGGATTGCGGCCATGGGGGACGGGCTTCCTGCGGGGGCAAAGTTCGAAAGTAACTAGCTAGTTTACACACCGCAGAGGCAAGAAGAAAGCTCCCGCCTCGCACGGAACACGTCGAGGCGCCGTCATGCGCGCCACCGGGCAAGGTTCCGGGCCACGAAATCATCGTCGGTCATCCAGGGATAGAGACTTGTCACGCGGCTGATCGCCTGGGACTGCCCCCTCGACAGCCCCTCTTCGGGGTCGAGGCAGGCTATGCTCTGGAGCAGGCCCTGGCGCCGCAGGACCTCGTGGATTCCCGGTATGCAGCCGGCAAAGCCGTTGACGGGGTCAAAGATCGCCGCGTTGGCGTCGGTGACCGAGGTGCCGATGTCGAGCCAACGGCGGCCTATGAGCCGCTTCTTGCGCTCGGCCTTGGCCTGGGCGAGCAACTTGACGGCGCACGACGTCCAGACTCCCCAGTGGCCGAGGAGGCCTCCGTCAATGAAGCGGGTGCGGCCGTTGAACGTGAACGGCGTGAGCAGATCGGGCACGATGTTGTCGTCGTTGCCCGTGTAGAGCGCGATGTCGTCCCGTCCCTCCTCTATGACAGACCGGACGACGTCGAGCGTCCGGTACCGGTTGAAGGGCGCCATCTTGATCGCGACGACGTTTTCAATGCCGCAAAACCGCTTCCAGAATTCCCGGCTCAAGAGGATTCCCCCTGCCGCGGGCTGGAGATAGAACCCCACCAGGCTGATATCCTTCGAGACCTCCCGGCAGTGCCGGATGATCTCGGTCTCCGATTTTCCGGCGAGGGCGCCAAGGCTGAGCAGTCCCGCGTGGTAGCCCAGGCTCCGGGCCAGCTGGGCCTCGCGGCGGGCCTGCCTCGTCAACCCGCAGAGACCGGCAATGAGGCACAGCGGGGACTTGCGCCCCGGCCATGTCCGGGCCACGTCGGCGGCGAGCGCAAGGACGGGCTCGAAGAGCGCTATTTTCGGGTCGCGGATCGCGAACTGCGTCGAGTGGACGCCGACCGCCAGGCCGCCGGCGCCCGCCTCGATGTAGTACCGCAATAGGGCGGTCTGGCTTCGCTCATCCCACCTCCTCTTTGACGTGAGGGCCAGCGGCAGCGCCGGAATGGCCTGTCCCCTCAACAAGTGCTCTCGGCAGCTAAATGGCATGACGAACGGTTTAGTCGATTATAAGAGGGCGGAAAGGTTCAGGCCCGGCGGCAATTCCATTTGACCGTCGGAAGTAACTGAACAGGATACTCAGAATCGCCGCCGCAAGTCAAAACACTCCCTAGGCTTGCCGGGCAAGACACTTTACTGTTTCGCGCGGCCAACGCCATTTTCCCCCAAAGAAGGCATCCATGAGCATGAGAACTGATTTCGCACGCAATCGTCAGGCCCGTGGTCTCGCAGCAGCATCCGCGCTCCTGCTGTGGCTTGGCGGCGTGACCCCCAGTGTGGTCCGCGGGGCCACGGAGGTATCCCAGGTGCCGGTCGTCGAGACGGTGGCGGCCCGTCGCGACGGGCTTCCCCGAAAGGTCCTGGTCGGCACGGAGGTCAGCGGCTATGACATGATACTCAAGCTGACCCTGGAGCAGCGATTCCAGCGGATGGACGAGATCGTCGACGCGATGGAGTCGCAGGCCTCGACCAAGTATCCCGGCAAGAAACTGGACCTCGCGGTGTTCGTGGAGTACTTCATGTCGCGGCCGTCCGAGGTACTGGAGAAGCAGGCGGTGCGCTTTGGCGAGATCTCCGACCGGATCGAAGCCTGCGCGAGGAAGCATGGGTGCTACCTCATCGTCCCCATCGTCCTCAGGGAGGAGGGCGAGCCCGCCCGTTACAGCAATGCGGCGGTCCTGGTCGACCGCGAGGGCCATGTGGCCGGAATGTACCGCAAGGTGCACCCGTGCACCGACCTAAAGTACGCGGACCTCGAGGGGGGCGTGACGCCGGGCAGCAGCTACCCGGTGTTCAACTGCGACTTCGGGAAGGTCGGGGTCGAGATCTGCTACGATGTCTTCTACCCGGAGGGATGGGAGGCGCTGGCGAAGGCGGGCGCCGAGATCGTAGCCTTCCCGTCCGAGACGCCGCAGACCTCGCGTCCCTCGATGTACGCGCTTCAGCATAGGTACTATGTCGTCAGCGCCACGCCCAGGGACCACGCCGCGGTCTACAATCCGCTCGGGATGATCGATGCGCAGGCGACCCAGGAAGGGGAGGTGTTGGTCCACCAGATTGACCTTTCCTACGCCATCACGGGCTGGGAAAGCGGGCTCGACGGCGGGGCGTCCCTGAAGGGCAAGTACGGGGACAAGGTGGGGTACACCTACTACAACGGCGAGGATGCCGGAATTTTCTGGTCCAATGACCCGAAGACGTCGATCGGGGAGATGTTTCGGTCGTTCGGTTATCCCGAGCCGGATGACGACACCGAGCGCTCGCGCATGCTGCAGGACAAGGTCAGGGGCGGTCCGGCCCCACGCCCGTAAGGTTTTTCTGGTGGGTCTGGTCCCCGAGAGGCAGTCTCTTCCGCGCCCCGTGGCACTCCGTTGAATCCCAAGCCTGCGAGAAGCATTCTCTCGGAACTGGTCTCCCTCCCGAGCGTTCATCCCGACGCCTTCTCCGGCGGCACGAGGCAGGGGGAGGCGCTCATGGGTTCCTGGGTGGCCCGCTACCTGGGTAAGCTCGGCGCCCACGTGGAGACGCGGGACCTCGGCCCGGGCCGCCCCAACGTGGTCGCCGTCTTCGACACGGTCGGGAAGCCGGCGAAGACGGTCGTGTTCGCCCCCCACCTGGACACGGTCGGCGTGGGCGGGATGACCGTTCCACCCTTCAAGCTCACCGCCAAGGGGGGCCGGTTGTTCGGAAGGGGGTCCTGCGACACGAAGGGCCCCACCGCGGCGCTTTTTGCGGCGTTGGACCGCTGGTCGCGATCGGCGGAGCGCAGGCGCACGAGCGTGAGGTGGATCGTGGCGGCGACCGCCGGCGAGGAACAGGGAAGCCTGGGCGCGGAGTCCCTGTGCAGGGGGGGACTCAAGGCGGACTTCGCGATAGCGCTGGAGCCGACGGACCTGAAGGTGGTGACGGCGGCCAAGGGCGTCCTTCGGGTCAAGGTCACGCTCGTGGGGCGCGCCGCCCATGGGTCCGCCCCCCAGAGGGGCGTGAACGCCATCTACGGGCTCATGCCGCTCATCTCGGAGATCCGCGGCGGCATGTCCCGGTGGCTGGCCTCGAGCGAGCACCCGGTCCTGGGCCGGGCAACCGTCAACCTGGGAAACATCGCCGGGGGCGGCGAACTGAACATCGTGCCGGACAAATGCACGATTGGCCTGGATTTCCGCACCCACCCTTCGTGCACGGGGGACGCCGTCCTCAAGAGGCTGCGCGCGGCGATCTCGGCGCATGCCCGCTCGGCCAGCATGGAAATTGTCTGCAACCGCCCCTCGTTTGTCGCGGACCGGGCGGGGGAGTGGGCGAGGCGGGTTCGCCGGGCAGGGAGCGGGTGGGCGACCGCCGACTGGTTCTGCGACGCCAACGTCTTCAGCGCGCACGGGATCCCCGCGGTGGCCTTTGGCCCGGGCAGCATCCACCAGGCGCACACCAGGGATGAATTCATCGGCGAAAGGGAGCTGGATCTGGGCGCCAGCGCTTTCCTTGGGATTCTGCACTCGGCCCCCGTCTGAGCGGCACCCCAATGCGGTCATAACCGGAAAAGAATTGTTGTGCAGGATATCCGTTCGGTTACTAAGAGGACGATGCGTCGTCGATACACCCTGCTTGCCGCGCTGGCATTGGCCGCTGCCTCAAGGGGCGCCGAGGTGGAGGTGGACGTGAGCGTGGCGCCGGGCCTTAAATTCGACCCGGCCCGGTTCGCCGTCGCCCCCGGCGACCGGGTGTCGGTGGTCTTCCACAACGGGGACGAGATGATCCACAACTTCGTGATCACCGAGCCCGGCGAGCGGCTCAAGGTCGTCACGGCGGCCCTGGGCCTCGGGGCGGAGGGTCCCGGGCGCAACTATGTGCCCGACATGAAGGAGATACTCTGGTCCACGCGCGCCCTCAACCCCTCCTCGACGACGACTCTCATATTCACGGCCCCCGCGAAGGAGGGGATATATCCCTATGTCTGCACGTTTCCTGGGCACGGGTTCCTGATGTACGGCGCGATGTACGTGACCCACGGGGAGATGCCCCCGATCGAGACCGACAAGAACATCCCCCCCTCGCTTTCGCCTGCATTTGCGGCGAAGGACGGCCTGCTGACCGTGGGGGACAGGCCGGTGGTCAGCAGGACCTTTCTTCCGGACTGCGGCCCGGCGTGCATCGCGGTCGGCCTGCCGGGCGGCCAGTCGTACTGCTTTGACGCGACGGCCTGCCGCCTGAGGTACGCCTGGAGGGGCGGCTTCGTGGACAACACCGACCATTGGGCCGGCAAGGGCTACCTCTGGGGCAAGGTCGTGGGCCGGGTCTTCTACCGCGCGCCCGCGGCGCCGTGGATCCGCCTTGGCAGCCCGGAGCACATCCCGGAGCCCCGCTGGCGCGGCTACAACCTGGTGAACGGCTATCCGGAGTTCCTGTACTCACTGGACGGGGTGGAGATGAGCGAGCTCGTCCAGCCCCTGGCCGGGGGCGGCGGGCTCAAGATTTCATTCGGCATCCCATCGGCCCCGGGGCAGGTCTATCTCGTGTTCGACCCGGAGGCGGGAGCCTCGCCGAGCTCCTCGGCCGGCAAATGGAGCGGGGGCACCCTGGCTCTTTCCCCCGAGGAGGCAAAGAGCTTCACCGTCACCCTGACCGAGCGCCCGAAGCTCGAGCCGCTCGGATATTGGAGCATGAACGACGCCCTTTGGTCCAATGAGGTGGAGCCCGAGCCCGGGGTCGTGGGCCGCGCCTTCACGCCGGGCGGGGGCGAGAAGAAGAAGCAGGTCCTCGATACGGGCATCAAGCCGTCCGATCTGGCCGGGGGCGGGACGCTGATGGCCTGGGCCAAGGTTGGCGGGCAGGAGCCCGGCGCCTTTGCGCCGATCTTCTCCGCGGGGCCGTCGTTCGTGGTCCAGTGCCCGGTGCGCGACGGAGCCTGGCACCACATCGCCGTGGTGTTTCCGAAGGCCGGATCGGGGGCGCAGCTCTTCGTGGACGGCGCCGAGCGCGGCGACGCGGGCCTGAAGCTGCCGGCCTCCGGGCCGGACTTCGAGATCGGCTCCGAGGGCGAGCGCTACCTCACCGGCCTCCTTGACGAGGTCCGGATCTACGACAGGGCCGTGGGCGCGCCCGAGGTGAAGGCGATCTACCGCCGAGAGGCCCTCCAGGGCGGTCTGATTTCCCGATGACGCCGAACGCCGCAATTTCCAGGAAGTGCCCCCGGGGCCTCGCGACGGCGGCCGCGGCAATCGCCGCTCTGTATCTCGGGGCCACGGCAACAAGGGGCCTTTCGGCCCCGAGCGCGCATGCGCGCTACTATTCCGTGGAGGACATAGCCACGCCCGCGGGGGTTGGGCCGTCCTGCGACGCCCTCACCTTCCTCCCCGACGGGCGACTTGTGGCCGCATTCGACCACGGTGAGGTGTATTTCTACGACCCGGCCGGCCGCCACTGGGCCCGGTTCGCCGAGGGCCTGCACACCCCGATGGGGCTGCTGGCCATCAGCGCCAGGGAGATCCTGGTCTGCCAGAGGCCGGAGCTCACCCGGCTGGTCGACTCCACGGGGAGCGGCGTGGCGGACCGCTACGAGTGCGTCAGCGACGCCTGGGGCCTGTCCGGGAACTACGACGAGTTCGCCTACGGCCCCGCCGCCGACTCCAAGGGGAACCTGTTCGTGGCGCTCGGCTCCGACTCCGGCGCCGGGAAGCTGCGCTACGAGATCCGGGGAAAGTCTGTTCCGGCCGTGCCGGCCTTCGGCAAGCATGCGGAGTTCTCCGGGGTTCCCTACCGGGGATGGGTGGTGGAGGTGACGCCCGCCGGGGAGATGGTCCCGGTCGCGTGCGGGCTGCGCCAGCCCAACGGGATAGCGATGGGCGCCAACGACCAGCTGCTCGTGACCGACAACCAGGGGGACTGGATCGGGACCAGCCCGCTGCACAGGATCATGCAGGGCGGCTTCTACGGCCATCCCGCCGGCCTCGTGTGGCGCCCGGACTGGCAGAGCCCTCCGTCCCTGCTGCAGCTCGACGAGATGCGCAGCGACACGGCGGTCCTTTTCCCGCACGGCATCATCGCCAATTCGCCGGGGCAGCCGGCGACGGACACGACCCAGGGCAAGTTCGGCCCCTACGCGGGACAGATATTCGTGGCCGAGTTCAACGTGCCGAGGATCGTGCGCGTGATGCCCGAGGAGGTCGCGGGCCATTTCCAGGGCGCGGTGGCGCCCTTCTATGACGGGGCTCCCCTCAGGTCCGGCAACATCCGCCTCGCCTTCGCCCCCGACGGATCGCTCTGGGTGGGACAGAGCCAGCGGCGGCTGGGCTGGCCCGCCGACGAGGGAATCCAGAAGCTGGCGTGGAAGGGCGAGGCGCCCATGGACGTGCTCTTCGTCCACCTCACGGCTACGGGCTTTGAGTTCACCTTCACGAAGCCGGTGGATCCCGCGATCACGGCGCATCCCGAGGCCTTTTCGATTCGGCGCTACTACTACCTCTACCATGCGGCGTACGGCTCGCCCCGCACGGACGTCCACAGCGTCGGCATCAGCCACATGGTGCGCTCCCCGGACGGCCTGAAGGTCGCCTTCGACGTGGATGTCCTGCAGGCCGGGGACATCTATGAGTTCACGATGGATCACCTGGCCGCGTCCGACGGCACGCCGATCCTCAATCCCCTGGTCTGCTACACGGCAAACCGGCTTCTCGACGGCTCCGCGCGCCCGTTTCCGTGGCCGCCCCCGACCGGGGACAGCGTCGGAACGGGCCAGGACCAGCCCCAGGTGGGCGTCCAGTGACCTGCTTCCCGACGGCCCGCCCCAGGGACATTCTGTGCTCGCGACGCGCGGCGATCGGTCTCAGATAGACGCCTATGGCAGAGGTTGCGCTCTCGGTTCGGGAGCTCGCTAAGCGCTACGACTCCGTACAGGCGGTCCGGGATGTCTCGTTCGAGGTGACGGCGGGGGAGATATTCGGCCTGATCGGCCCCAACGGCGCCGGGAAGAGCACGACGCTTGAGTGCGTCCTGGGCCTGTGCTCGCCCGACTCGGGATCGGTGCTCGTCCGTGGGATGGATGTCCGCCAGAGGACCTCGGAGATAAGGGCCATAGTCGGCGCCCAGCTGCAGGCATCCGGCCTGCCCGACGCGATGACCCCGCGCCAGGCCCTGGGCCTCTGCGCTTCGTTCTACCGGCGCGCGGCGCGGCCCGAAGATCTTATCGGGCGGTTTCGCCTCGGGGAGAAGGCCGACGCGCGGTACTCGACCCTCTCGGGTGGCCAACGGCAGCGCCTGGCATTGGCCATGGCATTCGTCAACGAGCCCGAGATCGTGGTGCTGGACGAGCCGACCGCCGGGCTCGACCCGCCCTCCAGGCGCGACCTTCACGAGCTGATCGCGGCGCAGCGATCCGCGGGCTGCACGATCGTCTTCTCGACGCACCTCCTCGAGGAGGCGCGCAGCCTGTGTGACCGGATCGCCATCATAGACCGCGGCGTCGTCGTCGCCCTCGGTGAGCCGGAGGCCCTGATAGCGAGGAGCCGTTCGCCCTCGAGCATCCTCGTGCGGACCCGCCCCAACCTCGCTGCGCCCGACGTCGGCGCCCTTCCGGGGGTTGTGAGCTCGGCCGCCGAGGGCCCGGCATGGAGGATCGGGACATCCGCGGTGAGCCGGACCGTCGCCGCCCTGGCCGCGCTGGTGGAGTCGCGCGGGGCGGAGCTGCAGGACCTGCAGGTGTTCAGGCCCACCCTCGACGACGTCTTTCACGAGCTGACGGGGGAGGGCAGGAGATAGGTCCACCATGCTCCGCGGATACCTCTATCACCTCCAGCTCTCGCTGCGCCTCAACTTCGCGAGCCGGCAGGCGCTTGTCTACGGCTTCGCCGTGCCAATCTTCTTTGTCGTCGCCTTTGGCGCGGTCTTCCGGGGGGGGAACCCGCCGCTTCTCCACCAGATGAGCCAGCTCATCACGATAAGCATTCTCGGGGGCGCGTGCTTCGGCATGCCGACGGCGATGGTCGCCGAGCGCGAGCGGGGCCTGTGGCGCCGCTTTCGCCTGCTTCCGGGGGCCGCGGTCCCGATCGTGGCGAGCACGCTGACGGCCAGGTTTGTGCTCATCGCCTCAGCGGCGCTCCTCCAGATCCTTCTCGCGAGGCTGGCCTACGGCACGCCCCTTCCGTCGCACCCGGGGCTCTTTGCGCTCGGCTACGGCTTCGCGGCGTTCGCCTTCCTCGGTCTCGGCCTCCTGGTCGCGGCGCTGTCCAATGATGTTCCCGCGGTCCAGGCGCTCGGGCAGTGCGTCTTCCTGCCCCTGATCATGATAGGGGGCGTGGGAGTCCCCCTCGACGCGCTTCCCGAATGGGCCCGCGCGGTGGCGGGCTTCCTGCCCGGCGAGTACGCGGTCGGGGCGCTCCAGATGGGATACGGCGGGGACCCCGGGAGGGTCGGCCTCGCGTTCAACCTGCTGGCGTTGCTGGCCATCGGGGCGGCGGCGGGCCTGGCCGGGGCAAAGTTGTTTCGATGGGACCCGGGCCACCGTCCCGCCCGGAACACGCGGGCCTGGGTCATCTGCGCCCTGGTGCCCTGGGCGCTGGTGGGGACGGCCTCGTTGGCCGGCGGGAAGTGGCGCGGGGCCCAGCAGGGCCCGGTCGCTGCGCCGGTGCTCTCGGACGCCCAAATAGACTCGATCGACTACCGCGGGCTGCCGCCCGATGAAAGCACCGTCACCCCGGTGGCCGAGGCGGCAAGCCGCATCTCGGACTCGTCGGACCCGTCGCGCCTCGGGGCGTTCTCCGCGAGACTGGAGGCGTGGCCTCCCGGGCGCGCCGCCGACAAGGTGCAGGCGATACGAAACCTGCTGAGCGTGGCCACGGTCGCGGATCTCAACGAGGACCCGCTGGAGGGCTCGATAGCCAGGCTCGTGTTCAACCACCTTTTCGCGCACTTCACGGAGACGGAGCTCACCCAGGGCCTCGCCTGGATCATCCTGCATCCCGGGGAGGGCACCGTGCTGAACAGCATCCCCGAGCTCGGCATCCCTGGGGACATGGACGTGAAGATCGTCAGGGAGCGGTCGATCCTCTACGCGAAGAAGCTGCTTGGGCGAATCCGCGGTCGACTGCCGAATTGACCCCCGGCGGGTCAGAATTTTCCGTCCACGACCTCAAAATGGGTGGGCTTGCCGAGAAGCCGTCCGCCCGCCGCCAGGTATGTGCCCACCCCCTGGATCATCGTGTCGACAGGCACGAGGGTGCGCCCGAAAAGCTTCGCCGACCGGCCTGAATCCACGTGCCAGACGGCCGGCTGCGGCGTGCCCTGGAACACCGGCTTCCGGCCGAAGATCACCCCGAACTTCTCGGCGATTGCCTTGATCTCAAGCTTCTCGGCCCCGGTGACGTTCAGGATCCGCGGCGGAGACTCCACGTGGAGGAGGCTCTGCACGGCGCGGGCGCAGGCGTCCCGCTGCCAGATGACGTTTGCCACCGAGGCAGTCAGGTCCACGGGCATCCCCCGCCTGACGCGATCGCCGATGTCGGCGAGGACGCCATACCGGAATTCCACCGAGTAGTTCAGCCTGAACAGGAGGGCCTTTATCCCGAACTTCTGGGAGTAATAGGAGAAGACCCGCTCACGACCGATGCAGGTCGTGGCATACTCCCCTAGAAACCCAAGGGGGCTGCCCTCATCCGCGCCCTTGCCGTCGATCGGCGAAAGGGGATACACGCATCCCGTGGAGAAGACGACGATGCGCGAGTCGCGAAAGCGGCGGGCGACATTGGAGGGGACGACGGTGTTCTGGATCCATGTCTCCTCCGGCGCCCCGTCCGTCCCGAATTTCTGCCCGGAGAGGTACTGCAGGTTGGCCGCGGCGGGGAGCTTCATGACCGCCTCATAGTCGAGGAGGTCGCACTGCACGGTCTCAACGCCGAAGGTCTCGAGCGCCGCGCGCGCGGCAGGGTCGCGAAAGCGCGCCACGCCGGTCACGCGGGTGCCCCGCTTGCCGGCGGCATCCAGCGCGCGCCGGATCATCACGGCGAGGGTCACGCCCATCTTTCCCGAGGCGCCCAGGACCATGTGGTCGCCGTCGAGCCGGGCGACCGCGTCCACGGCGCCGGGCGTCGGCTCGGAGAGGGATTGCTCGACCTCGCGGTCGCTCCACGGGGCCGGGCCCTTTGCGCCAAAGCTTCCCTCCGAAGGCAGATATTCCATTAACCTAACGGTTACTTAATCGAAATGCCCCATCAAGGCAATTTGCGCCGGGCATCACACCCGGCGCCTAGTGCGCCTTGAGATACAGCACCGAGTCGCCGTCAAAGGGCGGGGTGAACGTCCTCCTTGATCCGCCGACGACGTCGGCGGCCTGGGTCTTGGCCCCGGACGAGGGATCCATCCACTCGACGGCAAACCTCGCGTTGCACCCTTCCAGGTTCACGTCGAAGGACCCGGCGGAGGGGCTGTAGGCGAGGATCTCGGCGTTGGCCGGGTTCATGTTGGCGATGACATAGCTTGTCTCGGACAGGTCGACGCGCGGGGTCATCGCGGCCAGGTTCATGGCTTCCGCATATCCCCGGATGTACCCCATCGTCGCGCGCACATTCTCCCAGCGCATGTCGGGCTGAGGGCTGATTCCGTTCTTCGGCGACGGGGAGAGGTTACGGTTCTCGCGCGGGTAGTACACGGTGTAGGGATCCATGAACATGGACTGGTTGCCGTAGGTGAAATTGGTCCAGAAGAAGCGGCGGTTCGTCCGCGGGGAGTCGCTCCACATCTCCCAATAGCTGTGATCCGAGTCGTTGATGCAGACCTTGACCCTGGGTTTGCCGCTCCCCGAGTTGCCGATCGGGGCTATCCGCGCAAAGGGCGCGATCCAGTCCGCGTCGCTGTTCACGATCGACGGGTCGTCAAGGTCTATGCGCACACCGTAGCCGATCGGATGGTGGAGGGGCTTTCCCGACTCATACGAGCGGAGAAGGGCGATCAGATGGTCATTCCACCACCTCGTGTTGCCCGGGGCCTCCTCGGAGACGATCCAGAGCACGTTTGGCAGGTCGTTGAGCGTGTCCACGAGCTTCCGCGCGTAGGCGTCCTGGACGGCGGTGATCGCATTGGGCGCGGTCATTGTGACCGACGCTATTCCGCCGCCGTCATCGATCCCGTTGACGTTGTTGCCCCCCGTGAAGGGATACCCGTCGGTCGGGCAGCGAAAGAGGTTGAGCCACTCTCCGGTGAACAAATAGATGCCGGCGTAGATTCCCGCGGCGTTCAGCTCCGCCGTGCGCTTGCGAAGGCGATCAAAGTACTCCTGGTTGAACTTCGTGAGGTCGAACTGCGGCTTGCCGTCGGTGGCGTTTGCCGGGCCGACCCTCTGCCACGGCTGGGGCGTCACCGTGAAGTCCGGCGAGGGGCCCGCGCGGGTGGGCAATCCGTGGAATTTGGGCAGCTCGGTGGCCCAGAGCAGGGTGAAGTTGTGGTTGTGGGCGACGAGCATGTTCACGAAGGCCGTGAAATCCGTGGGCTGCACCGCGCCGTCGGTGCCCCAGTCCTGGAGCGTGTTCCACGTGTGGGAGCCCGTCAGGTATACGGCTTTGCCGCTGCCATCGGTGAAATAACCGGGGTTGGCCGGAAGCGCGCGAAGCGGGGCGGTGATCGGTCGCAGAGGCGCCGCCTGGACGCTCGGCGCCTGGCAGGCAGCGAGAAGAAGCAGGAGCGAGCGGCAGCAGGACGAAAGGTCGACGGGTGGGATCTTCATGGGGGGATTGGGTTGGGGCGCGGCGGGCTCCGGGTCGAAGTGCTGAGCCCTTGCCGGTCAACCTTTCCTGAGAAGCAGGATGGCCCAGTCCGACCAATCGGGCGCGCTCGGCGACTTCCAATCCGGGCCGCTCGCCTCCGGCAGGGGAATCGAGGCCCCGGTCGTCGCATTGAACCAGCGGGCCGAATACGTTCCCGGCCCAAGATGGACGGTCGTGCTCTGCCTGTCCTGTCCATCCGCGACGAGCCTATTTGCCACGTAGATTGCGTAGATCTTTCCGGGCTCCGCCAGGCAATAGGCCCCCCCGGTGACCAGCTCGTCGTGCGGGTTCGTCCTCCACCAGTCGAAGCTCGTGAAGAATTCCACGATGTGGCCGTAGCCTATGAACATGGTCTGGGTGTCGTCGCCGCGGCCGTTCAGCCAGCCGCCACCCGTGTCGGGCCAGACGTTGGTTCCGCGCTTCGCGCTCTCGCCCGCGGTCTGGTAGCCGCCGGCCATGTAGATGTCCCAGGCGCACCGCCTCAGCGTGTCCGCGGATTCACCGTCGGGCTGGGGGGCCCACAGCGGATAGTGGTCCTCGTAGCCGTACTCCTCGTTGGTCTGGGGGATGATGCGCCCCAGCTTCTCCTGGGCCGCGCGCTGCTTCAGGATGTAGGCGTGCTGGCTGCGGTTCCAGTCCTGGAAGGAGCAGAAGTCAAACCACGGGGAGGTCCGGTCCTGGTGCGTGTCGACCACCGGATGGCTGGTGGCCAGGTGCTTGTAGGGGTCCCACGTCTTGATGAGGGTGCCCGTATCGTGCGTCCACTCGTCGGACCGGAATCTCTCCAGGTCGTCGCCCATGTCCCAGGTTATGTTCGAATAGGCTCCGAACCGGGCGATGGCGTAGCGGATGTACCTCTGCTCGTCCTCGCTTCCCGCGGCGGGGTGCACCTTGTTGTCGTTCATGTCCAGGACGAGCGAGATGATCATGTCCCGGTCCCGGGCATAGAGGAGCATCCGCTCGAACTTGCGCCAGTAGTCCAGGTAGAACCTGCTGTAGTCAAAGCCGGGATTGAACATCTGCGTCGCGTGAAGCGCGGGCCACGCGGTGGGGAACGTGGTGAATTTCTCGTCTATCATGACCGGCTCGCCGAACATGAGGTCCTCCCTCCCCGCTATGGTCACGCGAAGCCTGTTCACCTTCAGGCGATGAAGCCGATCCAACGAGTACCGGATGATGTTCTCGTCGCTCCATCCCGCCAGGAAGTAGGCTGTCGTCCCGTTGAAAAAGTAATGCGTCCCCGTCCCCTCCCAGATGAAATGCCAGGGAAACTTCGGGTCGACGCGGATCGGGCCGCTGCGGTGCCCGTCCGTCGCATGAAACGTTCCCGACTGGGAGGCCGCAAACGAGCCCTGGCGGTACTCGATTGAATAGCTGTAGTCTCCGGGCGACGAGGGCATGAAGCGGATCCGGAAGACACCTCCGTCCTCCGAGTCGCAGAAGCCCGCGACCTCCCGCTTGTCGGATCCGTCGCCCTTCGAGAAGGTCCCGACGAGCGTGGCGTCGGTGAACGGGTTCTTCGCGTCCGGGGCGTCAAGCTTCGCCGCGATCTCGACCAGGTCATAGGCCTCGACCGTCGCCGGAGCCTGGGTGAAGGTGACCTTCGCGGGGCTTGCCCAGGCGAGGGGCGCGGCGGCGGATGGCAAGAGGCAGGCAAGGCCGAAGCCGAGGCTGCGAAGGGGGTATTTCTTGGGCAGGGTAGCGGTCATGGGGTTCGTGGGCTCTTGGGGCGCTGTCACCTCACCGGCGTAGGCCCGGAAACACGGCCCGCGCGACCTGACAATGGGTGAATGACCAGTTACTTGCTATTCATGCGCGGGATGGAGGTGGTGGCAATTCCGAATGGCGGCCCGGGGCCGGAATGCGGCTACGGGCGGGCCTCCAGGAACCTGAAGGCGTGGAGCCAGTTGATGCAGAGCTGCGGCCAGCTGGAGGGGAGCCTCCCGTCCTGGCGGACCCCGAAGTCGTGTTCCCCCTTTGCAAAGATATGCAATTCCACGGGGACGCCCGCCCTCTTCAGGGCGAGGTACATGATGACGCTTTGGTCAGACGGGCTCATGGTGTCGTCGGTCGAGTGGACCAGCATGACCGGCGGGGTGTCCTGGGGGATGCTGATGCTCGGCAGGATCTCGTCCTTGTCCTTGCTCTTCAGGAAGCCGGAATAGCACAGGATCGCGAAATCGGGCCTGCTGCTTGAATCGTCGATCGCGTCGATGCGCTCGTACGTGCGCTTTGAGAAGTTCGTGGCCGTTGCGAGCGCGAGGTGGCCGCCGACCGAGAAGCCGACGATCCCAATCTTCTTCGGGTTGATTCCCCACTCGGCGGCCCTGCTGCGGACCGTGCTCACGGCGCGCTGGGCGTCCATCTGGGGCCCGACGGGAACCTCGGCCTCGGGCACATTCGGCGGGCGCGGCACGCGGTACTTAAGGATGATGGCTGTCATCCCCTCGGAATTGAGCCATGAGGCGACCTGCTCTCCTTCGCCCTCCCAGTAGAGATCCCAGTACCCGCCTCCGGGGCAGATCACCACGGCCGTGCCGGTGTTGTTTCCCCGGGGAGGGAAGGTGAGCGTCAGCGTCGGCTTGGTCACGTTGGTGACGATGACATCGGTCCCGTAGAGCGTGGAGTTGCGGATGAAGGTCTTTTCCTCGCCCCGGACGGGCAAGTCCCCCGGCGGCTTTCCGGGCCAGAGGTCGACGACGGTCGGGGGAGAGGCGGTGGCGGCGCAGCAGGCAAGCAGCGCGGCGATCAGACAGGCGCTCGATGTGATCTTCTTCATGGTGTTTTTTTTATTGGGGATCCGGAGGTCCCGGGCTTCGGCAGCTCCAGGTTATGGGGCAAGGGGGTCCGCATGGGTCAATCCTGTTGACATGTGTGCCCCGGGTTCGTCCCGATCTCAACATGGCTCAGCCCAGATTCAGCATCATATCCGACGAGGTCTCCCAGGACCCTGCAGTCGTCGGCCGCTTCATTCGGGACTTCCAGCTCGGCGGGTTTGAACTCCGCAGCATGTTTGGCCGGGCGTTCAAGGACCTCACCAGCCGCGACGTGGCGGAGATCAAGGCCCTGGCCGGCGGCGAGGGATGGCAGGTCCACGGATGCGCGACCCCCGTCTTCAAGTGCGAATTGGACGACAAGGCCTCCATCCTTGAGCATGTGGATATCTTCAAGCGGAGCCTGGAAACCGCCAATGCGCTCGGATGCGGGCTCGTGCGCGTGTTTACGTTCCTGAGGCGCCCGGAGGAGCTGTCGAGGCAGGTGGCCGATCGCATTGGATCGCATCTCACGGCCCTGGCGGAGCTTGCGGCGGCGGCCGGCATGAGGCTCGGTGTGGAGAACGAGAGTTCGTGCCGGGTGGGATCGGGAGCCGAGATGCTTTGCCTTGAAGGGTCGTTTGCCCATCCGGCGGCCGGGTGGATTTGGGACCCCTGCAACGTGCTCTACGTCCCTGGTGGAGGCGGACCCGCGACGGCCGACTTCTCGAAACTGGCGGGAAGGATCATTCATATCCACGTCAAGGATGCGGTGGCGACCCCGGGCGGGAGCTCGCTCGCGCGGCCGACACCGGTCGGGAGCGGCGACGTCGGCTGGGGCCCGCATCTGAAGGAGATCCGTGCGTCCGGGTACCGCGGGCTCATCTCGCTGGAGACACACTGGCGGAAGAAGGAGTTGGACAAGGACCTCCTGCACCTTCCCGCGGGCGAGGCTTTCTCCGCCGGCGGCGACGAGGCGAGCCGGATCTGCATGAGGCTCCTGCTGGATCTCTGGCAGTCGGCGGGATGACCTGACGATTTCCGGAAGGGCGATTGCACGGGAGCCCGCCCGCGGCTGATTCCCCGGTCACGGCCGAAATGCCCCTGGGATCCTGCGTCCATCAGAATCGGACCGAGGCCTTTGCCCCGAAAACCCTCGGCGCGCCGGGGTTGGCGCTGTTCACGCCGGGAATGATCAGCGAGTAGTAGCCCTTATTGGCGAGGTTCTCCCCGTAGAGCGTCAGCGTCCAGCGGGACGAATCATACCCCGCGCGCAACCCGAGAAGCACATAGGCCCCCTGTGTGTATTTTGAGGAGTTCTGCTCGTCGTAGTAGGTCCTTCCGACCGCCGTCAGCTGGCCGGCTGCGAACCAGTGCGCGATCGGCCTAAAGGTGAGTTCCAGGTCCGCATTGTACTGGGGCGCGTTTGGGGCGGTCATCCCGGACTCATCCTTGCCGGATTCCGGGGCGATGAACTGGTCGAGCCTCACATAGGTCCAGCCGACGCTCGTAGCCACGGTCCACTGGGCTGAGGGGTGCCAACGGCCCTCGATCTCCGCCCCGACCGAATGCGCGCGCGGCGCCGTCGCCACGAAATAGTCTGTTTGGCTGAAGGAGCGCTCGATCTGGAGGTTGGTGATCTCGTCATAGAAGGCCCTGACCGCGACATTGGCGGAGCCCTGCGCGAACGACGTGTCCCATCCCGCGGAATAGGCCGTCGAGTGCTCCGAGGAAAACGGGATGAGGGACGGATCGTCCGTGTAGGAGGCAAAGCCGCCGGGCCGCAGCCCCTTTGCGACCGAGAACTCGGCGTGGCCCGACGCCGTGGATGACCAGTCCAGCGCGAGCTTTGGCAGCAGGGCGTCGTAGCGGCCCGTGTCGATGTACGTGAGCCCTGGGTGGGGCACCTGCTCGATTCGGACAAAATCCTTCTCGTTGGTCTCCGCGCGGAGCCCCGCGACCACCTGCCATGAGTCGCTCAGCGCATAGGATGCATTGCCGAAGAGCGCCGCCGACTCGTCCCGTTCCTCGAATTCGGATACCTCGATCGGGAATAGGTGGGGAATGGCGCGGTCGACGCTGTTGTCCGTCGTCCCTTTTGAGAGCCAGACGCCCATGGCGCCCTTGAGGCTGGCCTTCGGGTCGGTCTTGAGCTGGAGCTCCTCGTTCCAGCGCTTCTGGTCCTGCAGGATCTGGTTCTGGAGCGGGGGCGGCAGGACAAGGAAGCTCTCGTAGGGGTTCATTCTCCATGCCGTGTAGCTTGTGACCGTGGTGAGCACCGCCGAGGCGGGAAGCAGGAACGAGCCCTTTAGCGCCGCGCCAAAGCTGTCCAGGTCCGTGACGCCCTCCATTGCGCGCCTGACGGTGAAGAGCGGGCCGCCGATGGGCACCAGAGGCTGGGCCCCGTCGCGGGCCCTCGTGCCCAGGATCTCGAACGAGAGCTCCGCGCCCTTGGTCGGCCTCAGTCGAAATCGCGTGAAAAAGTCCTCGTTCTCCTGGTCGTCGACGCGTGCTCCGATTTGCTGGTTCGTTATGTACCCGTTCCTCGCGCTATAGTTGGCATCCACCTCGACGTCGGCGGCTCCGGACTGCGCCGAGTGGACCGTGGTCGCAACCTGCCTGGAATCATAGCTCCCGAATCCGCCCATCAATTCGCCGCCGCCGGCTCGCTCGCCGGAGTCGGGGCTCAGCAGGATGACGCCCCCGTCGGTCGCGCGCCCAAACTGCGTCCCCTCCGGCCCCCGGTAGACCGAAACCGAGTTGAAGCCGAACAGGCCCACGGGATAGGTGAAACTGCTCGGCAGGGGAATGTCCGCAAGGTACACGGTGACCGACGGCTCGCTGAAATAGGGCGTGTTGGCCAGGCCCCGCAGCGAGAAGAGGCCGCCGTAGGCGCCGGCGCCGCTGTCAGCCAGGTGAAGGTTTGCAACCGACCGGCTCAGCGTCTCCCAAAGCCCGGCCGACGGCCCCGTCTCGGGCTGCAGGTCAAGCGAGGTGACGCCTTCCGCGTCGGAGGGCAGGGACCTCGCGCTGACGACAAGCTCGGGGTTCTGCACAATGCTGTCCTGCGCGTTTTGGGCGTGCGCTGGCACGAGGATCGCAGGAGCAGCGATCAGGGCCAGCAGTGTCCTTGTGGGCACCGGGATCCTGAGTTCCTTAGTCCGCTTGGCCTTCAGTTGAGATAGCAGGTTCATCAGTCGAATATTTGGGCACCCATATCGATGTCCCGAGGGGATAGGATCCTCAAGGGTAACTGGAATTCGCGGAAAGGCCCATGGGATGCGAATACAAGCGCACCCTGGCTACTTCCATTTTCCATCCAGGTCGCTCTCGAGGGAATGCAGGAGCATGTCCGTCCAGTCCGCGACGCGGCCCCTGTTGTCCTTGCGAGATTTTGCTACGGTTGCCACGGAGACCGCCCCCTCGTGCAGGCCCCAGGAATTGCGGATATAGGTCAGGACGCCCGCAATCTGCTCGTCGGAGAAGCTCCCTCCGATCGCGGGCATGGAGCCGGGGAACCCCGGCGTCCCCTCCTTGCCGTTCAGGACGATCCGCACAAGAACCTCGGGATTGCCGGCAACCCAATGGGAGTCGATGAGCGACGGGGCCACGTTCGCCAGGCCGCCTCCGTTCAGCTGATGGCAGGCGGCGCAGACCTGGAACGTGACCTTGCCCGCCGCGTAAAGGTCCATCTCCTCCTTGTTGAGCGGGCGCACGGCGACCTGCTTCTCGCGGATCTCCTGCTCAACCTTGGCGAGGCGCTCCGACAGCGACGCTGCGCTTGACCTTACCGCAGGGCTCGAGCTCGAGCTGAGAGCGGCGAGCTCCGTCGACTGCGCGACATGGGCCGCGCCGATGGACCGCCGGAATGCCGGCTGCAGCAGCGGCTCGAATCCATCGAGCGCCGCCACGCGAAACCAATCGGGAAGCTGGCCCGCGTCGCCGATGCCCGAGACGAGGCCCTGGAGCCTCTTCTCATCGCCTTCGCGCAGGATCGCCGTCGCCAGGAGCCGGAGGGTCGTCTTCATCTCCGGGCTCGGGCCGTATTTCGACGCGTCTCGGGCCAGCCCTTCGAAGAACTCGAGCTCGCGACCCCGAAGCCCGGTGACGATGGCGCTGGGCACGAAGGGATGGTCGCCCGAGTCCGCAAGGATGCGCTGCATCAGGGCAAGCGCGCCGTCGGATCGCCCCTGGCCGAGGCTAAGGGCCAGCTGGACCACGACTTCCGGCTCCGGGTCGCCCTCGACCGCGGCAAGCTGCTTCACCGCCTCGTCCTCGCCCGCGCCCCCGAGCCAGCGCTCGTGCAGCCTGACAGCCGCCGAGCGGACTTTCGCGGACGGATCGCCCAGCGCCGCGCGAAGGACCTGCGGCGTCGTGGCGGCGAGGCCGTCCAGCGTCCAGAGCGCCGCCACCTTGCCCGCCAGGGTTCGTCCCGAGGCGACCTCATGCTGGAGCGCCGGGACCGCCTCCGAGCCGCCCCTTTCGACCAATTCCTGCTGGGCGGCATCCCGCCACCACGCGTCGGGATGGTCCAGGCACTCCACGAGCTCCGCGGCACTCATCTTGCCGAGGCTCGGCTGCTTCTTCTCAACCGGGCCGCCGTCGTAGGTGATCTTCCACAGGCGGCCCTGGCCGAACATCGGCTTGTCCAGGCCCCTCCCGATCGTCTGCTCGCTCAGGTAGGACGTGACCCAGTGGTAGTCCTCGAGGAGTCCCCTGTACATGTCGACGACCAGCACGGAGCCCTCCGGGTTGTTCACCATCATCACGGGGCGGAATCTCGTGTCCGTCGATGTCAGGAATTCCCGGCCCTTGTATGCGTTGACGGCGCTGATGTTCCCCTCCGATTCGAGAAGCAGGTTGCGCTTGATCAGGTTGCCGGAGGGCTCGGGCACAAAGGCATTGCCGTAGAACCGCTGCGGGAAATTGGCGCCGCGGTAGATGAACGCGGAGCACGCGGCCGTGAATTCAAGAAGCGTTCCGTCGTCCCGCAACCCACCGGTCGACATGCCCAAGATCCCTTTGTGATACCCCCGGTTCACGGCCGGCGTCGGATGGCTCGGCCACACCTCCTGGTCCTTTGCGATCTGGACGTCGGCCCAGGGAAGCTCGGTTATGTGGGGATTGCGAAGGTTGTAGGCCGGCGCGTACAGGTCGCACCGCAGCTGGTCGCTGTTGAGGCTGTAGAAGAGCCTGCCGAAATCATCCTGATGGATGCCGAACTGCCCCCGCACCAGGATGGGAAGCCGATCCAGCTTCCCGTGGTCGTACCGGTAGTCGAAGGCAAAGGAGACGTCATGGATCAGGTTGTCCCGGCCCCAGAGCAGGCTGCCGCTTTCCTCGACGCCACCCGGGATGCCGTAATTGTCAGCGGCGACCTGCAGGTCGTCGCACTTTCCGGTGCCGTGAATGTCCCTTGCGAGCCAAAGGCGCGGGGGATCGGCGATCAGCAGTCCCTCGTGCGTGATCAGCACGCCGCGAGGGTAGACGAGGCCGTGATCCAGCCATTCCGTGCGCCGGTCGAAGCGCCCGTCATGGTGGCTGGACTCCAGCTTCACGATCTTTGAGTGGGGCACCGAGGTGACGCCCCTGGCCAGTGCAGGCTGCTCCTTGATCATCGTCTCGTTGAATTCCGTCATCTCGACGACCCAGAGGTTGCCGTCGTTGTCGTAGGCCGCAGCCACCGGGTCGTGAACCATCGGCTCGGCCGCCATGAGCTCGATGCGGAACCCCGGCGGAAGCTGGAATGTGCGCTGCTCGTCCTCGGGTGCAAGTGGCGGCTCCAGGACGAAGTTTCGCGCTGCCGGGAGGGGCACCTCCGGCCCCTCGCTCAGCTTGTCCCCAAGCTGGGCTCTAAGCGCCGGGGAGAGCCCCAATGCCAGGATCGCTGCAAAGAAAATCCATTGCTTCCTTTTCGAAACGGGCATCGGCGGGATCATACACCATTCAACCTGCATTGTCCGAATAGCCACGCATACAAAAGCATGGCAAAACTTACGGGATGCAACTGCCTCGCAGGTTCCCAGGGCCCGTGGGGCCCCATGTGCGGGAATCTCAGATTCGCGGCGGGCACCCCTGTGTGTTACGGTCGGGCTAGATGCCGTCGGCGCCCCCGTTTGCCTTGAGAACCTCCACCAGGGAGACCGGAACCCCTCCCCGCCGCCGGCTCTCGTCCGCGGCCACCATGAACGTGAGCACCTCGATCGTCTCGGCGTGCGAGACAGGCGCTATCCCCGTGCCGTAGAATTTCATGATCTCCCCGACCAGGCCTTCATACCCCTCCGCCTTGTCCCCGACCACGACCGACTCGGAGCCATACTCGGTGATCCCGAACGCATAGGCCGTCTTGCGGTTGCCCCGAACCGTCGCCACGCGCCCGTCATTCCAGACCCCGGTGACCACGTCCGTGTCCGCCGTGTGCGTTCGAACGACGGTTTCGCAGCCCATGCCCATCAGGGCGTAGCATTTCTCGACCGAATGGATGCCGTACCAGAAAAGGTCGGGATGATGAGGCTCGATTTCGGCCGGCCCGTACGCGGACACTCCGTTCAGGTGCCCAATCTTAGCCATCCTCAGCTTGGGGATATCGGGGGTGAATCGCTCGCTCGAGGCGGTGAAGCAGGGCGTGTGCATCTGCTGGGAGAGCCGGAAGATCTCGATCGCGTCGCGAAGGCTTCCGGCCATGGGCTTGTCGATGAAGACCGGCTTGTGATACGGAAATATCCTTCTCGCCTCCTCGAGGTGGGGCCGGCCGTCGAGGCTCAGGATCATCACGGCGTCGACACCCTCCACCACGCTCTCTATCGAGTCGCATATCTTCACGCCGTATTTTCCGCTGAGTTCCGCGGCAAAGCCCTCGACCCTGTTGGCGCTGTCGGGGATATCGGGGCTGCCTCCCTTCCATGCCCGGGTGAGGATTCCCCCCGGGACGTGCGCGGGGTTGCCGGGGTCGTTCAGGAGCTTCGCGAACGAGGTCGTGTGCGAGGTGTCGGTGCCGATGATGCCGATTCTCAGGTCGGCTGCGCCGGCACAGGCGACGCAAAGCAGGGGCGCGAGGCAAAGGGCTCCAATCGGGACGCGGGGCATTTGACGCCTCATCCTCGCCGTCGAAACTGGCGCGCGCAAGCAGCAAGACCCAGAATTACTTGCCACTCTAGTAACCGAATAGTCTAAATGCTGCGGATGCGCCGAAATTGGTCTCCAAGAGAGAAGGCAATCCGTCGGCTGCTTGGGGAACCGGGCAGGGGAGGCCCCGATCGCCATGGACGTTGAATGGCGCGCCCTCGGGGCCTCCGACGTTCCCGGGGCCTGCAATCTCTCGCGACTCGCGGGCTGGAACCAGACGGAGGCGGACTGGCGCGGATACCTCGCGTTTGAGCCGGGGGGCTGCCTGGCCGCTCTTGCCGACGGCCTTCTTGTCGGGACGGCCACGTGCGTCCGCTACGGGCAGGCGATGGGCTGGATAGGGATGGTCCTCGTTCATCCCGAGCACAGGAGGCTCGGACTGGGAAGGGAGCTGTTGCAGCGCACGATACGCTACCTGAAAGGGAAGGGGACCCGCAGCATAAGGCTCGATGCCACCGCAGCGGGACGGAAGGTCTATGTCCCGCTGGGCTTTCGCGATGACTTCGAGGTGACCCGCTTCGAGGGAGTCGGGCCCGCCGTAACGGCTAAACCGCCTGCGCCTTCGCTGGATGTGCAGCCCCTGGTCGCCGCGGACATGCGGCAGGTCGCCGAGTTGGATGCCCGGGCCTTTGGTGTTGACCGGGCCTTTGTCCTGGCGGCCTTGGCCGGGCGTGATCCGGCGCTCTGCTTCGTCGCCAAGGGCTCGGGTGTCGTCGCCGGATTCCTGGTTGCCAGGCAGGGGCGGGAGGCGATCCAGCTGGGACCCATGGTCGCTTCGACTTCATCCGCGGCCGAGGGGCTCTTCGGTGCGTTTTACCGGGCCGCGCGCGGTCGCACCCTGTTCATGGACCTGCCGATGCCCAATCGCGCCGGGGCGGAGATCATCGAGCGGCACGGATTCAAAGTACAACGGTCCTTCACGCGTATGACGCTCGGCGAAGACGGCCCCGCCGGTGAGGTTGACCTTGTCTATGGGACCAGCGGGGCTGAGAAGGGCTAGCGACCGATTCCTACTTTCATCCGTGAACGACCCCAAGAAAACCATCGGGTTTGCAATTGTCGGAACCGGGACCATTGCGGCGTTCCACGCTCGGGCCATCGCCGCGACGCCCGGTACCGTGCTTCGGGCGGTGCACAGCAGGTCCAAGGAGCGGCTCCATGCATTCGCAGCGGAATTTGGCGCCGAACCGGTTGAAGACCTGGACGAACTTCTCAGGCGCCCCGACGTGGACGTCGTGTGTGTCACCGTTCCCAGCGGTCTCCACGGCGAGGTATCCATCCGGGCGCTCGAGGCTGGGAAGCATGTTCTTTGCGAAAAGCCCCTCGAGATCACGACGGAGCGCATTGACCGAATGTCAGCGGCGGCTGGCAAGGCCGGGCGGATACTCGCTGGCGTCTTTCAGAGCCGCCTCGGGGCCGGCGCCAAGCGGTTGAAGGCCGCGGTGGACTCCGGGAGGTTTGGCCAACTCGCGCTTTGCAGCGCCTATGTCAAGTGGTGGCGCACCCCGGAATACTACAGCGGCTCCAAATGGAAGGGGACTCGCGGCCTGGACGGGGGCGGCGCGCTCATGAACCAGGCGATCCATGCGGTGGACCTGCTTCAGTGGCTGGTCGGAATGCCCACGAGGGTGAGCGCCCAGGTTCGTACTCTTGTGCACAAGATGGAGATGGAGGACACGGCGGTGGCCTGCCTCGAGTTTTCCACCGGCGCCCTCGGCGTGATCGAGGCCGCCACGTCGTTCTTTCCCGGCGCACGCCTGAGGATCGAGGTCGGGGGCGAGGGCGGCTCCGTGGTCCTCGAGGACGACCGGATTTTGAAGTGGGAATTTGCGGCTCCCCAGCCCGGCGACGAGGACGTGACCCTGGGTGGACGCGCGGTCATCGGCGGCGGGGCCTCTGATCCAAAGGCGATCGCGGTCGAGGGCCACCGCCTGCTTGTCGCCGACCTCGCCGAGTCCATCCGCCTCGGCCGGCCGCCGCTGATCGATTCGCGCGAGGCGAGGAACGCGGTCGCGATCATCGAGGCCATCTACCTCTCGGCCCGGCTGGGTACGGCCGTGGAGATCAGCCGCCAGAAGGCGTGACGTCGCGCTCGCCCCTAGTGCGTGCGCAGGGCCGCATGCTCACGTTGTGCGGTGACGGCGCCCTCTACGCGCCTGAGCTCGGCATCGGTCCACGGCGACTGACGGTTTCCGACCGCGGCCCGGACCTTCTCGACGGTCTCATTGTCCACGGCCCCAAGGTGCAGGCCCCATGAGTTCCTGACATAGGTAAGGACGCTCGCGATCTGTTCGTCGCTGAACGTGCCGCCGATCGGCGGCATTGGCCCCGGGAATCCGGGCGTTCCCTCCTTGCCGCAGAGGATGATACGAATGGCAATCTCGGGATAGCTGCTCACCCAATGGGAATCGACAAGCGAGGGCGCCACGTGACCGAGGCCCGTCCCCTCCATTTGGTGGCAGCCTGCGCAGATCTGAAACGTAAGCCTCCCGGACTCGTATTTCGCCTTCTCCTCGGGCGACAGGGGAGCGGACTGGGTCGCCGTCTTCCGCGCCTCCTCCGACTTTGCCAGGTTTTCGGTAAGTTTTCCCGCCTCCGTGGCGATCTCCGGGTCGCGGCTGGCCAGCAACGGAGCGAGACTGGATGCTTTCACGAGCCTGGCCTCCCCAATGGACCTCCTGAAATCCGGGCTCATGAGCGGTTCCAGTCCCTTGGCCATAGCCGATCGGACCCGCTTCGCGAAGGATCCTTCGTCCATGATGTCGGCCACCAGCTGCCGAATGTGGGCTTCATCGCCTTCATGCACGACCGCCGTGGCGAGGATCGTGAACATCGGGACAAATTCGGGGCGGGGCTCGCCGTTCCCCACCTGGGCGGCGAGCCGCTGAAAGAATTCGAATTCGTGCCCGCCGAGGCCTGTTGCGATCGCCGAGGGCAGGTCGGGGGCATCTTGCGCGGTCACAAGCAGCTGGTACATGGCGTCCAGCCCCGCTGGGCTGTGGACTTCACCAAGCGAGAGGCCCAGCTGCGTCAGAACCTCCGCATCGGGGTCGCGGGAAAGGGGCAGGAGTTGGGCGAGAGCGGCCGCTGCCTCTGAATCCTTGAGGAAGCGCTCATGAAGGCGCACGGCCGCGGCGCGGACCTTCGGCGACGGATCGGTGAGCGCGCTTCCCAAGACGCTGAGCTTGGACGCTCCGAGGCCGTCGAGGGTCCAGAGTGCATATACTCGGGTGACGGGATCGGGCGCATGCAGCGCCAAGTCATCGAGGGCCGGCACGGCGCTCCAATCCGACCGCTCGACTATCTCCTGCTGCGCGGTGTCCCGCCACCATGAATCCGGGTGGCCGAGGAGCGCGGCGAGCTCCATGACGCCTGTCTTGTCCAGGTCCGGCTGCCGGGTCTCCAGCGGCCCTCCCTCGTACGTGACCCTCCAGATGCGACCCAGGCCAAACATCGGCTTCTCCAGCCCCCTGGCCAGGGACTGTTCCCGCAGGTAGGTCGTTATGAAATGATACTCCTCAAGGATTCCGCGATACATGTCCACGATTAGCATCGAGCCGTCCGGGCCATTGAGGAGCGCCACGGGCCTGAATCTACTGTCCGTGGATGTCATAAACTCCTGGCCGCTGTAGGCGTTGACCGCCTCGATTCGTCCTTTCGACTCCGGGAGGAGATCGCGCTTGATCAGGTTGCCGGCGGGCTCGGGAATGAAATTATTGCCGTAGAACTCCTTCGGGAAATTCGCCCCGCGGTAGATCAGCGGCGAGCACGCCGCCGTAAACTCGAGCAGCGTCCCGTCCTCGCGCACCCCGTCGATGTGCCAGCCAAGCTTTCCCAGCCGATAGCCCCGATTCGTGATATTGGGGTGGCTCGGCCAGACTTCCTGGCTCCGGGCGATTTGGACATTGGCCCAGGAGACCTCGGGCACATTCGCGTTACGCAGACTGTAGGCGCTGGAGTAGAAGTCGCTCCGGGAATGGTCGGTGCTCCTGCAATAGAAAAGCCGCCCATAGTCATCCTGCGTCAGCCCGAACTGGCCGCGAATAGGAACCGCTATCCGGTCCAGCGCCCGATTGTGGTAGCGGTAGTCGTAGGAGAAATCGATGTCGTGAATGACATTGTCCCGGCCCCAGAGGAGGCTGCCGCTCTCCTCGGGATCGTCCCAGGCCTCATAGTTCGCCAGGAGCAGGGTCTTCTCGTCGCAGTGGCCGGTTCCATGGACGTCCCGTGCGAGCCAGAGGTTCGGCGGGTCAGAAATCAACAGCCCGTCCCTCACCACCATGATGCCCTTCGCGCGGGCCAAGCCCTCAAGCCAGACGATGCGGCGATCAAAGTGGCCGTCGTGGTGGCTCGACTCGAGCTTCACGATCTTGCTCGTGGGGATATCCGACTCCTTAACGCCCGCGGCGAGCGAGGGCACATGCTTAATCATGCCCGAGTTGAAATTGCCAAACTCGACCTCCCAGAGGTTGCCCTCCCTGTCATAGGCCGCGGCAACCGGATCCTGCACGATCGGGTCGGCGGCCATCAGCTCAACCTTGAACCCCGCGGGCAGCCGGAACGTCTGAAGCTCCTGGTCCGGCGTCAGCGCCGGCGCCGGCTTTGGATGCCTGGCGGCCTCGGTGGGCGGGAGCTGTGGGCCCTCCTCGGGATGATCACCGAGCTGGGCCCTGAGAACGGCCGGCTTCAACACCGACCCGCAAAGCAGGATGCATAGCGCGAACTTTCTGAGATGGGATGGGCCGGAGCGAATAGGTAACTTGATGGTTCCAAATGCGGGATCGGCAAGGTCGAAATCCGCGGAGCTCGAAATGGAACGGCACCCTCGGCGCAAGGGGCCGGCCATCGTAGATTTTGTTATGCGATAAGCATAGACGGGTTGAATGGATGTCGGTTCTCTAGAACTGCGTGACAGTGCCTCGCACTCGGCCGAACCGCGTTCCACCACATGACAGGCAAGAAGAAGACGGACATCCGCATCCAGAATTTCACGACGTCACGCGTTAACTACAAGTATCGCGCACCGATGAAGTTTGGGGGGCGGACAGTGACCGAGTGCTACCTGCTCAATGTTGAGTGCGAAGTGGTGACCCGCGAAGGGAAGATCGCGCGCGGGTTTGGCTCCATGCCCTTGTCGAATACATGGGCGTTCCCCTCCTCTGTCGTGGACTATGACCAGACGCTGAAGGCGATGAGCACGCTTGCGGACAGATGCGCCTGGGTATGCAGCAGATACGCGGAATATGGGCATCCCGTTGAGATAGGCATGGCGCTCGAGGAGCAGTTCCTCGCGGAAGCCGCGAGCCTCGGCAAGGAGATGGGCCTGGCCCAGGAGATACCTAAGCTGGCGACGCTCGTCACGGGGAGCGCTTTTGACGCGGCGATTCACGACGGCTTCGGAAAAGTGCACGACCTGAATTGCTACCATGCCTATGGCCGCGGCTACATGAGCTACGACCTCGGCGCGTACATGGGCGACAATTTCAAGGGCGCCTGGCTCGACCAGTACGTCAACAGGGAGCCCGTCAGGAGGCTCCCCCTCTACCATCTCGTCGGCGCGCTGGATCCTCTGACGCCGGGCGACGTGACTGCGGCGATAGGGGACGGTCTGCCCGAGAATCTCCCTGAATGGATCGCCCGGGATGGCCTCACCCATCTCAAGATCAAGCTGAACGGCGACGATGCCTCATGGGACCTCGAGAGGATCGTATCCATTGATCGCATCGCCTCCGGGACTTCGGACGCCCACTGGCGTTACTCGCTCGACTTCAATGAGCGGTGCAAGGACGTCGACTACCTCATCGGACTGCTAAGCAGGCTTCGAGAGCGCTCCCCGCTCGGCTTTGAGCGGGTCCAGTACGTCGAGCAGCCAACGGCCCGCGACCTGAAGGCCAATCCGCAGAACCGCATGCATGCGGCGGCGAAGCTGAAGCCGGTCGTTATCGACGAGTCCCTGACCGACTACGAGAGCCTCCTGCTTTCACAGGAGATGGGCTACACGGGCGTGGCGCTCAAGGCCTGCAAGGGCCAGAGCCAGTCGCTGCTCCTGGGAGCCGCAGCGAGAAAGCTCGGCCTCTTCCTCTGCGTCCAGGACCTCACGTGCCCGGGCGCGTCGCTCATCCAGTCCGCGAGCCTGGCGGCGCACATCCCCGGGGTCTCCGGCATCGAGGCCAATTCCCGGCAATACTGCCCGGTGGCGAACCGCGGTTGGGAGGACAGGTTCCCGGGCGTCTTCAAGATCAGCGGCGGAGAGATGGACACGTCGGACCTCACTGGGCTGGGTATCGGCGCGGTCTGACCCTTCGGGGAAGGCTGGGTGCTGATGACGGGTGCGCGGATGATGTCCACGACGATGACGGTCACCTCACCGCGCCGGCTCAGCTCCTCGATGAGGTTGCGCGCTATGCATCCCGCCCGGTGACGACGATTGCCGGCCTCATTTGGCATACGCCTCGACGATCTTCTTGATGACATTCGTGGTTGAGCGGCCCTCGACCATCTTGGCCAGGATGACTTTTCCTCCGTTCGCCTCGACCACGTCGCGGCCGCTAACGTAGTGGGCCCAATCCTCGCCCTTGATCAGAATGTCCGGCAGGATGTGCGCAATGAGGTCCTTGGGCTCATCCTGGTCGAAGAGCACGACGTAGTCGACGCACCTCAGGCTCGCGAGCATCGTGGCGCGTTCCTCCTGCGGGACGATCGGGCGCTTGTCGCCCTTGTATCTGCGGACCGATGCGTCGGAATTCAGGCCGACAATGAGGCAGTCCCCCTGCTCGCGGGCGAATGTCATGTAGGTCAGGTGGCCAAGATGCAGGATGTCGAAGGCCCCGTTGGTGAAGACCACTTTCATGCCCGCCTCGCGCAGCTTGGCGGCTTGGGCCCTCATCTGGTCCCATGTGAGGATCCGCGACTGGTAGTCTAGCGCATCAACTTTCATTAGGGTCATCCCCGCGCCTTGGCACCGATGCGCAGCATGCCGAGCAGCGCCTGAAGCTGTGAGAAATCCGGGACGATGAGGTTGGCCCCCGCCCGGATCAGGCGGGAGCGCTTCTCAAGGTTGAGCCCGAACCGCTGCACTTCGTTGCTGGCCACCCCCACGGTGATGCCGCCCCGCTTGTGTGTCTCGCGGATCTCAACGGGGCCGTCTCCAAACGTCACAATGTGCGTGGCGTTTGCGGCTCCTATGTCCCCGACGATGCCCTCGAGGACGGCCCGCTTGGCGTCGTGGGTCATCACCTGGTTCGCACCGAAGATGCGACCCTCAAACAGCGAGGCGTAGCCGAGGGCCTCCGCCTCGAGGATGACATCCTTCTCGTCGGTGCCGCTGGCTAGGTAGAGGCGTATGCCGGCGTCCCTGAGCGAGTGCAGGAGAGGGACGGCGTTCTTCAGCGTGAAGTCCTCGACGCCGAGCTCGCCGTTTTTCAGGCGATCCTTGCGCCGCCTGATCAGCTCCATCAGGCCGTCGTTGTAGATGCTTTTGTAGCCGGCCGCGTCGAGAATTTCAGCCTCCGGCACATAGCCTGCCTCCCGGACCATCAGCGAGAGTCCGTGCATCTGACGGAGCGTCTGAACGCCGGCGGTCTTGTCTATGAATTCGCGGGACTGCGCCAAAATCCGCTCGTAGGTGCCCCGGTCCACGCTGTCTCGCGACGCCCCAAGGATGCAGCGCATCATCGTCTCCTCCATCACCTTCTCCCATCCCTGGCGAAAGGTCGATATGGTGCCGTCGTGGTCAAATATCGCATAGCGGATGTCGAACTCGGACGGCAGCGCCTCAGCGATCTCGATCTCCGTTTGTGCCTGGTACGTTGCGCGACGCGGGTCCTCCGCGAGCTCGGGCTGGTAGACGTAGTCGGGATTCACGCCTATCGCGAGGATCTCCGCCGGCGAGGCCGTGCCGGTCTGATGCAGCTTCTGCACCGTCACACCCGCGACAAAGTTCCCGAATGTGGCGGCCTCCGTCGGCGTGGCCCCTGCGGCCAGGCAGGCGGCGATGCCCGCCACCATGCTGTCGCCCGCGCCTACCGCATCGGTCTTGTTGATCACATGCAGCCCGGGAACCTCATGGATCCCCTCCTTGTCGGCCACCAGGCAGCCGTCGCGTCCCCGCGTCACGAACACGGGCTTCTTCCATTGAGCGAAGAGCCTCGACGCCGAGGCAACGGCAGCCGCTCGGGAGATCGAATCCGAGCCTGGGTGGGAGTCGCCGACCTGCCGCGCGGCCTCGCGGTCGTTGAGCTTGCGCAGCCCGGTGGGGTAGGCGTCCTTGAGATGGCGGCAGTCCACCAGCGCCGTGACCCCGGGATTCTGGACCAGAAGCCCGCTGAGCCCCTCTTGGAAGGCCTTTGAGTGGACGCCCTTCTCGAACTGCTGGTTTATCACGAGCACGTCGAGGCCGGGCAGCGCGGCCCCGATCCTCTCGAGCAGGGTCTTCGCTGATTGGGTCGTGAGCTCATTGAAGACGCCGAAGTCGTAGCGATGGCATTCCTTGTGGTCGACGATCGGCTTGAGGTAGGAGTGCGTCTGCCACCCGGCGCCCTGGACGATCACCCCGGAGGAATCGACACTGATGAGCTTGAGGAGGCGGATGAGTTCCGGCCCGAGGCAATCGGAGCCGATGACCGCGAAGGCCCTGATGTCCTCGACACCCATGGCATGCAGGTTGGCGGCGACGTTGCCGGCGCCGCCGAGCGTCGAGCGCTGCTCGCGGACGGGCCGTGTCGGCAGGCCGGTTTCGATCGAGGGCTCCGATGCGCCCTTGTCGACGATGTAGTAGCTGTCCACGCAGAAGTCGCCGACCACGCCGATTCTCGCCCGCTTTATGTCGAGTAGGAGCTTCTTGAGGAGTTGCTGGTTCATGGTGCGAGGTCTCCGCTCGTGACGGAGGGCGGGGATAAGGCTCCGGCACGGCTCGCGAGTCCGCTATCCAATAGTATCGCAATATGTAAAAACCTGTAATGACATTGAGGATGGCCGCTCTCGCAAAGCACACGATCATCTTCCGGCACCTGCACCAGGAGATTAAGCGCGGGAAGTACAAGGACGGCGCGCGTTTGCCGAGCGAGGTGGCGCTGGCGAGGCGCTACGGCGCGTCACGCCCGACGGTGGCCCAGGCATTGAGAGAGCTGCAGCGACTCGAGCTTGTCGAGCGCCACAGGGGTGCGGGCACATTTGTGAAGACGGCGCCCCTGTCCGCGGGCAGCCTTGGCCTGCTTGCGGATGGCCTGGGCGCGACGGAGGTGCTCGAGCCGATCTCCGTTGAGATCGCGCGGGCGGCTCGGGCCGCCGGGTGGAACGTGGCGATGGGGGCGGCGGTGGACGACAGGTCCCCGGACCTCATCGCCCGCGAGTGGGCGGACCGCGGGGTAAGCGGCATCTTCTTTGCGCCGATCGAGCATCATCCGGTGCGCGGGGCCCTGAACAGGGCGCTGGTGAACGGCTTTCGGCGCCGGGGCATGTCGGTCATCCTGCTCGACAGGGACTTGGCCGAGTTCCCCGAGCGCAGCGCGCACGACCTGGTCGCCATCGACGACTTCTTTGCGGGCTTCGACCTCGCGGACCATCTCCTGGCGCAGGGCAGCAGGCGGATTGTGTTCATCGCCCGCAAGGAGTTCCCGTCAACAACGGATCTGCGCGTGGCTGGGTCAAGGGCCGCCGCCGCACGGGTGGACAAGGCGAAGTTCGAGTTCGCGGTCGGGGATCCCGAGGACGCCGCCTGGCTCAAGCGTGTGCTGAAGAGCGCCGGGGCCGATGCCGTGATCGCGTCGAATGACGCCACTGCGGCGCGGCTGCTGCAGACCGTGCAGGGCTTTGGCTGGGACATCCCGGGAGATGTGAAGGTCGCCGGCTTCGACGACGTGGGCTACGCCAGCCTCCTCACGCCGACGCTCACGACGATGCGCCAGCCATGCGCGGCCTTGGGGGCTGCGGCGGTCGAGGCCATGCTGGGCCGCCTGCGCCAGCCCGACATGCCCGCCCGGCGGATCCTGCTTCGCGCGGAACTGATAGCCCGCAAGTCCACGGGAACGCTCTGAGGCTCGGCGCGGGGAGGCGCAGGCGGGGCCCTACACGATATCGTGGCGCCTGTGCCGGCGATACCGGGATGGACTCGCGTTGAACCTCCGGCGGAAGAGATGGAAGAAATGGCTGAGGTTCTCAAAGCCGCTGTCATAGGCCACCTGCGTGACGGACGACTGGCTCATCCGAAGCTGGAGCGCGGCGTAGTCCAGCCGCGCCCGGTTGATGTAGTCCGTGGGGGTGAACCCGGTGAGGACCTTCATCGTGCGCGCCAGGTGCTCGGGCGACTTTCCGGCCAGCCGGTGGAACTCCGTAACCCCGCCGCGGAAATGCTCGGGACGGCCGATCGCCTGGCAGGCGCGCTGAAGCCAGTCGGGCATGTTGACCGGAAGCGTCTCTGACTGCTGGGCCCCGAGCTCGTGGAAAAGCATGAGGAGGAACCAGTCCCGGGGAAACTTCTCCCGGACAGAGAAGGCCAGCAGGTCCGCCGCCCGGCTCACCCGGGCCAGCTGGTCGGGCGAGAGGCGCTCGCAGCCCGCATTCTCACGGCTTCCCCAGAACCAGCGTCCCTCGCCCTGGAAGTAGCGCTCGCGAAGCTCACCCACGAGCGCCGTCGGAAAGGCCAGATTGACGATCGTCATGGACTTTCGCGCCGGAACGCTCAGGCCGTGGCAGTCGCCTGGCAGGATAAAAAAGATGTCCCGCGAGCGGAGCGGGAAGGGCCTGCCGTTGAGATGGTGGACCCCCTCGCCGGACTCCACCCAGCATATTTCCGAGAAGTCGTGCGAGTGAAGCTGCAGGGGATTGCCCGGAGACTTCGCGGTGCGCGCCAGGTGGAAGGCCTCGTTTGCGGCGGCGAAGTTCCGGAAGAGATATCGGGGGGCGTCTGCCGGCGGCATCAATACAGCACACAACTTAGTCAGCCCCGCACAAGACGTATTTGCCCAAGTAGGCTATGATCGCCACACACCCACAAAAAATGCCCGCCACAAAGACACCCCGACTGAACGCAGAGCAGCTGGAGCACTACCGGCGCGATGGATACCTTCTCTACCACGAGAACGTCCTCGCCCCGGAGAAATTCGACCGGCTGAAGAGCCATTTTGAGGAGCTCTTGGCGGCGCTGCCCCCCGACAAAAGACCAGAGTCGATGGATGTGCCGCACTTCACGGACCCGAAGCTCTTCGAGTGGCTCTTCGACGACGACGTGCTCGACCTCGTCGAGCCGATCCTGGGGCCTGACCTGGCGCTGTTCTCGAGCCATTTCATCTGCAAGCCGAAGGGCGACGGGCGCCGGGTGCCGTGGCACGAGGATTCGGCGTACTGGAACACGATGATCTCCCCGATGGAGGTCGTGACCATCTGGCTGGCCATCGACCCGTCGACGCCAAAAAACGGCTGCATGTACGTCATCCCGCACACCCATAACACCGGCAGGAAGGGGTTCTCGGACTACGACCAGGTGGACCCGACGAAGAACGTCTTCAAGACCGAGGTAACGCCCAACCAGCGCGATGAGTCGAAGGCCGTCCCGTGCATCCTGGCGCCCAACGAGTGCAGCCTCCACGACGGAAGGCTGATGCATGGAAGCCCCCCGAATCTCAGCGATCAGCGCCGCTGCGGCTACACGATGAGGTACATCAGCTCGGCGACGAGGCTCAGCGACGAATCCCGCGATTTTCACCAGATCTACCTGGCCCGGGGCCGCGACCTGGCAGGCCAGGGCTATGCCGACCCGACAAAGAGGTACGACGACTTCTTCAACAAGCGCATAGCGAAGGGGAGGAAGGGCCACTGAGCCGCCTCACGGGGCGGAAGGGAGCTCAGGGCCTGCGGGTCCGGGGAGGTAGGCCGGCGAGCGCGGTTGGAAATGCAATGCGAAGGGGCTTCCAAACGGGATGCCGCCGGCTCAATTGAGGCGTGTCGCGGCCCGCTGGCCGCGTCGCCAGCACCGAATTCTCCAATGAGCCGTCGACCCATGAAATGCGCCGTCGCCATGGGAATCTGCTGCCTGCACGTGGCGGCCATCGCGCTCCTTTGCCAGCCCCATCCCCTCGCGGCCCAGAACTGGCGGGGCATCCTGAGCCCCGAGCGGGCGGCGGACTGGTCCGGGGCAGGCGTGCCCGGGGGAATCCCGGAGCGGACCACCGTCTACAAGGCGTTCGCCCCTGGCGTGACGGCGGAACAGATCAACGGGGCCCTGGCGTCCTGCCCCGCGGGCGAGGTGGTGTACATGGGGCCGGGCAGCTACGAGCTGGCGACGGGGATCGACTTCGCCAACCACTGCGATGTCACCCTGCGCGGCGCGGGCGCGGACAAGACTTTCCTCACGTTCACCGGGAGCGTGGAGCGCCGGGGCGTCAGCGCGGATATCAGCGTCGAGAACTTTGACGCCAACCTGCCGCACGAGGAGGGCAAGTACGTGGGCGGCCCGAGCAACACCGCCGACTGGACAGCCGGGTACGCCCAGGGCGCCACCGAGATCACGCTGAGCAGCACGGCGCACCTCGTGGCGGGCAAGAGCGTCATCTGCCTCGACCAGCTCGACGACTCCGATGCGGACAACGGTGCCGTCTGGGTGAGCCAGAAGCGCGGCGTCTCGGCCGTCGAGAACCAGAGCGGCACGGGGCGCAAGGGCAGGGCCCAGATGCAGATGCCGCTCGTCACCGCGATCCACGGGAATCGGGTGACAATCTCCCCGGGCCTCTACATGCCGAACTGGAGGGCCTCGCAGAATCCGGGCGCCTGGTGGGCGGACACCGTGGTGAGCGGCGACGGCGTGGAGGACATGTCCATCGACCACGCCGACAGCGGTGCAAAGTCCGGAATCCAGCTCCTCAACGCGTACGGATGCTGGGTCAAGGGCATCCGCGACATGAACTCCAACCGCAACCACGTCTGGCTCTTCCTCACGACGCACAGCGAGGTCCGGG